>Ga0196962_10000520_pt1 | contig 15469 bp, 15 predicted proteins | sample S3v_20metaG_FD_183186 | JGI IMG/M metagenome (GOLD analysis project Ga0196962, IMG submission 183186) | Soil microbial communities from Anza Borrego desert, Southern California, United States - S3+v_20 | ecosystem: Environmental > Terrestrial > Soil > Desert | place: USA: California | collected... | reverse complement strand
CGAGCAGCGAGAGCAGGGCGGGGAGGAGGGTGAAGGCGGCGGCGAGCACGACCGCGACCCCGATCGCCAGGATCGGGCCGAGCCAGTGGGTCGACTGCAGGTCGGCGACGAGCAGGACCAGCATCGCCGCGGTCACGGTCCCGGCCGACGCGGCCAGCGCCGGGGCGCACTCGCCGAGCGCCGCGGGCAGGGCGAGCGGCGGCGGCTTGCCGGCGTCGAGCTCCTCCCGGTAGCGGTGCACCAGGAGCAGCGAGTAGTCGGTCCCGGCGCCGAAGATCAGCACCAGGAGCAGGAAGGTGCCCTCGATGTTGACGACGATCCAGCCGGCCTCGATCAGCAGGTAGGCGATCCCGATCGCGACCAAATAGGCGGCGCCCACGGTGAGCAGCGGCAGCAGCGCGAGCAGGGGGGCGCGGTAGACGACCAGAAGCAGCGCCAAGACCAGGGCGAGGGTCGCGATCAGGAGCGTCTGGCCGGCTTCTTCGGCGACCCGGTCGAGGTCGGCGGCGATCCCGCCGGGACCGGTTACGTAGGAAGCGAGGCCGGGCCGGCTGTGCTCGGCGAGGTAGCGGCGGATCTCCCTGACCCCGTCGACGATCGCCCCGCGATCCTCGGCATCGATCGCCAGCACCACCAGCGCCGCTTCGCCGTCGCGCGAGATCGGGCCGACGCCGTGGGCGATCCTGGCGACGTCGCCGAGCGGCTCACGCGCCTGCGCCGAGAACGGGTCGATGGTCGGCGTCGCCCCGGTCAAGCCCAGTTGGTCCAGTGCTCTGCCGGTACGGCCGATCGCGCGCAGGTCCGCCTCGCTCAGACCACCCTTGCGTTCGAAGACGAGCACCACCGGCACCTCTTCGCCGTCTCCGCCGCGTTGGAGGGCGTCGAGGGCGCGGGTCGATTCGGCCTCCTTCGGCAGGAAGCTGCTCTCGCCGGCGGAGGTGACGTCCCCGATCTGGCTGTGGGCGAGGAGGCCGGCGATGCCGATCAGGATCCAGACGCCGATCGTGACGAGGCGCCCATGGCGCCCGGTGACCGCTGTGGCGAGACGCCCGATCACTGCCGGCTCGCTCCGGTGACGGACACCGGCGGAAGCCTAGCCGCGGTGATTCGGATTCCCCGGCGCGGGTAGGCCCTTCGGCATGAGACCAAAAGCCTTGCTCGCCGCCGCCCTTCTGGCCGCCGCCCTTGCCCTGTCCGCCTGTGGCGACAGCGATGACGATACGACGGGCTCCGCCAACGCGACGGAGACCACCACCGAAGAAGGGAGCGGGACCGAAGCAGGCAGCAGCCCTGCTCCAAGCGGCGAGGCTGCGCGGGCCGAAAAAGTGAAAATCGTCGAATTCACCTACCAGCCCGATCCGGTGACCATCCAGGAGGGCGGCAAGGTGACCTGGCAGAACGAGGACGCCGCGCCCCACACGGCGACCGCGGACGACGGCAGCTTCGACACCGGCACGATCGAGCAGGGCAAGATCGGCTCGGAGACCTTCAAGGAAGCCGGGACCTATCCGTACTTCTGCGAGATCCACCCTGACATGCGCGGGACCGTCGAAGTCGTCGAGAAATAACGCCGGCCACGGCCGGGTCGCGACGGTCTATGTTGCGCCCATGGACAAAGGGGAGGGCCGCGACGACCTCGCGGAGCTGCTGGCGCGCCGGGCGCTGACCGAGGACTCGGCGCGGCCGGACGCGGTCGAGCGCCGCCACGCGGCGGGCGGTCGCACGGCGCGCGAGAACGTCGCCGACCTGGTCGACCCCGGCTCCTTCGTCGAGTACGGGCGTTACGCGATCGCCGCGCAGCGCGGCCGCCGCGAGCTCCAGGATCTGATCGAGCGCACGCCTGCCGACGGGATGCTCGCCGGCACGGCCCGGATCAACGGCGAGCTGTTCGGCGCGGAGCGCGCCGCCTGCGCGGTTCTCTCCTACGACTACACCGTCCTCGCCGGGACCCAGGGGGCGCTCGGCCACCGCAAGAAGGACCGCCTCTTCGAGCTGATCGAGCGGATGCGGCTGCCGACGGTCTTCTACGCGGAGGGCGGCGGCGGCCGCCCCGGCGACACCGACTACCCGGTCGTCTCTGCGCTCGACACGCGCGCCTTCGCGCTCTGGGCGAAGCTGGCGGGCCAGGTGCCGCGGATCGCCGTCGTCGCCGGCCGCTGCTTCGCCGGCAACGCGGTGATCGCCGGCTGCTCGGACCTGATCGTCGCGACCGAGAACGTCTCGCTCGGGATGGGCGGGCCGGCGATGATCGAGGGCGGCGGGCTGGGGCGGGTCGAGCCGGACGAGATCGGGCCGATCGCGATGCAGGCCGGCAACGGAGTGATCGACGTGGTCGCGGCTGACGAGGCGGAGGCGACGGCATCGACCAAGCGCCTGCTCGCCTACTTCCAGGGCGTGACGCCGCCGGGCGCCGAGCCCGACCAGGCGCGCCTGCGCGCGGCGATCCCGGAGCGAGCGCGACGCGCCTACGACCCGCGCCCGGTGGTCGAGACGCTGGCCGACGCCGACTCGATCACTTTCCTCCAGGAGCGCTTCGCGCCGGAGATGGTGACCGGCCTGGGGCGGATCGAAGGCCGGCCGTTCGGCTTCATCGCCAACGACAGCCGCCACTTCGCCGGAGCGATCACCAGCGAGGCATCCGACAAGGCGGCGCGCCTGCTGCGGCTCTGCGATGCCTTCGGCCTCCCGGTTCTCTCCCTGGTCGACACGCCCGGCTTCATGGTCGGGCCGGAGGCCGAGGCGACCGGCCTGGTCCGGCGCGCCTCCGATCTGCTCCTCGCCGGCGCGGCCCTGCGCGTGCCGCTCGTAGCGGTGATCCTGCGCCGCGGCTACGGCTTGGGCGCGCAGGCGATGACCGGGGGCAGCCTGCACGAGCCGCTGCTGACCCTGGCCTGGCCCGGTGCCCACCTCGGCCCGATGGGCCTGGAGGGCGCCGTCAGGCTGGCCCTGCGCAAGGAGCTCGAGGCGATCGCCGACGAGGGCGAGCGCGAGCAGCGGGTCCGCGACCTCACCGCCGCCGCCGAGGAGAACGCGCGGGCACTCAACGCCGCGGCCCTGTTCGAGCTCGACGACGTGGTCGACCCGGCCGAGACCCGCGCCTTGGTGGCGGCGACGTTCGCGGCGGGAGGCTAGCTGCCCCCGCCGCAACCTCCCCCCCCGCCGCCGCCGCCGTCGCCTCCTCCTCCTCCTCCGCTTCCGCAGGCGACGCCCTCGCCGCTCCCGCCGGACGAGTCGCCTTCGGCGCCGCCGCCGATCGGGCCGGCCCAGCCAGTCCAGGCCCCGCATGCCCATCCGGTTGCGGCTGCGGCCGAGGTGCCGGAACGGGCGGCGCTCAGATGCACGCCGCTGACTCCGAGCGGCTGCTCGATTCCGATGCGCTCGTCGGACCCGCGAGATCGCGGCCGAGCATGGTGGGGGATGGGGGACGAAAGGTCAAGCTCCGTCAAGCAATTCGACCAGCAGACGTCACCAGACGGCGTCGTGTTCCTCCATCACGCCGAAGCCCTCGGCAAGGGACATGCCGGCGAGCGTGCCGGAGAAAGTTCCGAAGCGGTGGCGGTAGCGGGAGCGGATGAGGAGGAAGTTCTCGTCGCGGGCGTGGGCCGACTCGGAGGCGAAGTCGAGGCGGTCCTCGCCGTGGAGGTCGATGCCGTCCATGCCTCGGAAGCGGACCGGGGCGGGCTCCAGCGGCTCCCCGTCGACCCAGACTGCCCGCTCGCTGCGCTCGATCGGGTCGTTGACGCCCTCGACCAGGTTCCAGGCGAGGCGGCGCCCGTCCTCGGCACGGCCGACCCCCGCCGACCAGCGCCAGCTCGTGTGGCGCTGGTGATAGCCGGCCGACTCGTCGTCGACCCCGCGCGCCGAGACCTCCCAGCGTCGGCCCGGCACCTCGACGGTCCCCTCGATCGGGACGCCGGCGCGCTTGCGGGTCCAGCCCCAGCCGGAGCCGCTGGGGCAGATCGTCTCGATCGGCAGGGCCTGGCCGAGCCGCAGGCTGGCGCGCAGGTTCGGCGAGTCGATCTCCAGGCGAGGGCCGTCGAGCGTCACCTCGCTGCTGCCGGGGCGCAGCATCGTGCGGGCATCGTGGCGGCGCCCCTCGCGGTCCCACATCACCCAGAACGACTGGCCGAGCGGGCCCACCTCGGCCACCGCCGCGCAGAGCATCACCTCCGGCGCGAAGACGCCGACGTAGCGCCAGCGCTTGCGCAGCTGACCGTCGCGCCGCAGCGGCATCGGCCCCGGCGGTAGCGGCAGGCCCGGGCGGTCATTGCCCGGACCGCGCCAAGGCAGGCTTGGAGAGGTCATCGAAGCACCGTACATCCACCCCGCGTGGTTGAGCTTCCTGCCGGATAGGGACCGAAAGCTCAACCACACCCCCGGGGTATGGTCGTGAAATGGACCAGCTGATCCAGGTCGCCGGCGCGCTCTTGATCCTCGCCGCCTTCGCGGCGGTCCAGTTCGAGCGGATGCGGCCGGACTCGCGGGTCTATCTCGCCCTCAACCTGATCGGCTCGGTGATCCTCGCCGTCCTCGCCTATGTCGAGACCCAGTGGGGCTTCCTCCTCTTGGAGGGCGTCTGGGCGATCGTCTCGGCCTGGGGGCTATTCCGCGCTTTGCAGGAGCCGGTCGGCTAGACGGTTCATCCCGAGCCCGCGAGCGGCTGCGGCCGCGCCCGCCCAGTCGGTTGGCGCGTCGGGCGGCGGATCGACCCCCGCGTCGCGCAGCGTCGCGATGTCCTTGAAGGCGAGCAGTTCCTCGCGCCCCTCGATCAGCGCCCCGCGCAGTTTGGGCCGCCGCTCGCGGATCGCGTTGTCGAGGATCGCCTCCAGCGAGCCGTGCTCGCGCAGCAGTTCCGCCGCCGTTTTCGGCCCGACGCCCTTGGCGCCCGGCAGGCCGTCGGAGGGGTCGCCGCGCAGGGCGATGAAGTCGGGGACCAGCTCCGGCCCGATCCCGTAGCGCTCGCGCACCTCATCGGGGCCGAGCTTTTCGGCCCCTTTGCCTCCGGTGCGGACGTAGAGAACCGTCACGCCGTCGCCGGCGCACTGGTACATGTCGCGGTCGCCGGTCAGCAGCAGGGCGTGTCCGCCCGCCTCGGCCTCGCGCTGCGCGTAGGTGCCGAGCAGGTCGTCGGCCTCGAGGTCGTCGCTGGTGGCGACGGTCCACCCGAACGCCTCGAAGAACGCCTTGGCGGCGACGAACTGCGGCGCGAGGCCGTCCGGCATCGCCGCCTCGCGCTCCGCGTGGTACTCGGGGTAAAGCTCGGTGCGGTAGCTCGCCGCGTCTGGCCCGAAGCAGAGGACGACGGCGCGCGGCTGGTGCAGTTCGACCTCTTTGAGGATCAGGTTCGCCGTCCCCAGCAGGGCGTTGACCGGCCTGCCGTCCGGCCCCTTGATCGAGTCGGGCAGCGCGTAGAAGGCACGGAACAGCATCGAGGGGGTGTCGACGGCAAGCAGGGGCGCGGCCACGGGGCACTTATACCGAGGCTCGGCCTCCAAACAGGACACGTCCCGAACGGGAGGCTCGCCGGACGGCCTCCGGCTATCGCTAGACCCAGGGCAGCCAAAAGAACACAGGGGAGACACCGCAGGCACTGTCGCTGCGGTTTGTGGAGCCCCAACTCGATCAAAACGATGTGAGGGTGCTGTGTGGCGCTCTCCGAGGAGGGCTTCCCGCTCTGCTGAAAGGCGGCCGTCGCTCCCAGCCCGTCCCGACGGGAGCGGTTCAATAGGTTTGAGCGCGCTCATGGCCGAGCTCGCCCTGCACATCGAGGATCTCGCGAAGCGCTACCCGACCGGGGTGGAGGCGCTGCGCGGCGTCTCCCTGGACATCGAGCCCGGAAAGCTGTTCGGCCTGCTGGGCCCGAACGGGGCGGGCAAGTCGACCCTGATCCACTGCACGACCGGCCTCGCTCAGCCGACCGGGGGCGAGATCGAGGTCTTCGGCCACGACGCGATCCACGACTACTCGGACGCGCGCCAGGCGGTCGGTTTGGCGCCGCAGGAGCCGAACCTCGACTGGTTCCTCACCGTCGAGGAGACGCTCGACTACCACGCCGGCTACTTCGGCGTGCCCAAGCGCGAGCGCCGCGAACGGACCAAGGAGCTGCTGGAGACCTTCTCGTTGACCGAGAAGCGCGAGGAACGCACCCGCACCCTCTCGGGCGGGATGAAACGGAGGCTGATCCTGGCCCGGGCCTTGATGCACCGGCCGCGGCTGCTGATCCTCGACGAGCCGACCGCCGGCGTCGACGTCGAGCTGCGCCTGGAGCTCTGGCACTACGTCCAGAAAATCAACCAGGAGGGGACGACGATCCTGCTCACCACCCACTATCTGGAGGAGGCGGAGCAGCTCTGCGACAAGATCGCCTTCATCGCCGAGGGTCAGATCGTCGCCAGGGGCACCAGCTCCGAGGTGGCCGCGCGCTTCGGGGTCTCCAGCCTCGAGGACGCCTACCTGGCGCTGGTCGGCCGCAAGGAGCTCTCGCGCTCGCATGCAGAGGTCGAGGCCGCCCCGTGAGCTCAGCGCAAATCCGCTTCGCGACGCTCTGGCGCCGCGAGGTCAACCGCTTCATGAAGATCAAGAAGCAGACGCTGGGCGCGCCGCTGCTCGAAACCTTCCTCTACATCTCCGTCTTCGGCGCCGCGCTCGGCTCGCGCATCGACAAGCTGCACGGGATCGACTACGTCGTCTTCGTGATCCCCGGCCTGATCATGATGGCCTGGTCGATCAACGCTTTCGCCAACAACTCCTCCTCGATCCTCCAGCAGAAGTTCCAAGGAGCGATCCAGGACCAGCTGTCTTCGCCGGCCTCGCCGTTGGAGCTGCTGCTCGCCTTCTCGCTCGGCGGCTTCATGCGCGGCCTGATCGTCGCGACCCTCACCTTCGTCGCCTCCTCGTTCCTGGTCGACCTCCCCGTCGACCACATCCTCGTCCTGGTCCCGTCGCTGTTCCTGGTCGGCTTCTTCTTCTCGCAGCTGGGCGTGCTGATCGGGGTTCGTGCCGAGCAGTTCGACGACGTCTCCTTCGCTCAGACCTTCGTCCTGCAGCCGCTGATCTTCCTCGGCGGCGTCTTCTACTCGGCTGAACTGCTGCCACAGCCGTTCGAGACGCTGACCCATTTCAACCCGATCTACTACATGATCAACCTGGTCCGCTACGGCTTCGTCGGCTACACCGAAGCCAGCATCGCGCTCTCGCTGCTGGCGCTCACCGCGGCCACCGCGGTCCTCTTCATGATCAACCTGCGGCTCTTCTCCCAGGGCTACAAGCTGCGCGCCTAGCTCGCCCAGCCACCCGAATCCAGATTTTTCGGCCGGTTGTCGATCTGGGCGATTCCCGTTCGTCGTTAGGGTGAACGGCGGTGATCCGAACCGCCCCGAACGAAGGAGGAACACCATGCAGTACATGCTTTCGCTGATCGGCGAGGAACCGAACTGGGAGGACGTCTCGCCGGAGGAGATGCAGGCGACGCTCGACGAGATGGAAAAGTACAACGACGAACTGAAAGCGGCCGGCGCGATGGTCACCGGGCACGGCCTGCGCGAGCGCGCGACCGCCAGCGTCGTGCGCTTCTCCGGCGCGGAGCGGACCGTCACCGACGGCCCCTTCGCCGAGACCAAGGAGCAGCTGATGGGCTTCTGGATCATCGAAGCCGCCAACCTCGACGAGGCGCTCGCCTGGACCAAGAAAGCCCCCCTCCAGGAAGCGGCGATCGAAGTTCGCCCGCTGGTCGAGGAAGAGGGCGAGGAGGACATCACCGGCGAGGAGCTGCTCGCTCGCGTCAAAGACCAGAACCGCTAGCGAGCCCGCTTGGCCGAAGTCGACCGTCTCAGCGAGATCGACCGCACGTTCCGGCAGGAGTCGGGACGGGCGGTCGCGTCGCTGATCCGGGTGCTCGGCGACTTCGACCTCGCCGAAGAGGCGGTGCAGGAGGCCTTCGTCGTCGCGCTGGAGCGCTGGCCCCGCGACAGCCTCCCCTCCAACCCCGGCGCCTGGATCACCCAGGTCGCCCGCAACCGGGCGATCGACCGCCTCCGCCGCGCCCGCTCCCTGCGCGAGAAGACCGTGCAGCTGGAAGGCTTGGAGTCGCTGCGGCCCCCGGAGATCTCGCCCGCCGATCGGGTCGCTAGCGAAGAGATCGAGGACGACCGGCTGCGGCTGATCTTCACCTGCTGTCACCCGGCGCTGGCCCAGGAGGCACGCGTCGCGCTGACCCTGCGGACCCTTGGCGGGCTCACGACTCCCGAGATCGCCGCCGCCTTCCTGGTCGCCGAGCCGACGATGGCGCAGCGCCTCGTCCGCGCCAAGAAGAAGATCCAGGGGGCCGGAATTCCCTACGAGGTCCCCGACGCGTCGCAGATGCCGGAACGGCTCTCGGGCGTGCTCGCGACCCTCTACCTCGTCTTCAACGAGGGCTACCGCGGCTCGAGCTCGCCCGACCTGGTTCGGGTCGAGCTGAGCTCCGAGGCGATCCGCCTCGCTCGCGTCCTCGTCGGCCTGCTGCCCGACGAGCCGGAGGCGAAGGGGCTGCTGGCGCTGATGCTGCTGAACGACGCGCGGCGCCCGGCCCGGGTCGACGCGGCGGGGCGGGCGGTGCCGCTGGAAGAGCAGGATCGCGGTCTCTGGGACCGCGATCTGATCGTCGCCGGCCTCGCCCTCTCCGAAGAAGCCGCGGCCGGCGGGCCGGTCGGCCCCTACACGATCCAGGCCCGGATCGCTGCCGCTCACGCCCGGGCCGAGCGGCCTGAGGACACCGACTGGGCCCGCATCGTCCGCCTCTACGAATGGCTCGAACGGGCGGCGCCCGGTCCCGTGGTCGAGCTCAACAGGGCCGCTGCTGTGGCGATGGGCGAGGGGCCCGAGCGGGGGCTGAAGCTGATCGACGCGATCGAGGGGCTCGACGAGTACCGGCCGCTGCACTCGGCCCGCGGCGACCTGCTGTGCCGCCTCGGCCGCGACGCGGAGGCGGTCGAAGCGTTCTCCCGGGCCTTGGAGATGCCCGGCAACGAGGTCGAGACCGCCTACCTCGAACGGCGGCTAGCCGAGGCCGAGGTCAAGAGCGCAGGTTCGCGCTGACCCAGTCGAGGTAGCCGCGGCTGCCGGCGAGGACCGGGATCGCGACGATCTCCGGCTCGTCGTAGGAGTGGACGCGGCGGATCGCCGCCTCGACCTCCTCGTAGAGGCGCGCCTCGGTCTTGGCCAGGCACTGCCACTCGCGCTCCCGCTCGATCTCGCCCTGCCAGCGGTAGGTGCTCGAGACCGGGCCCGCCACCTGCACGCAGGCGGCGAGCCGATCCTCGATCAGCGCGTCGCAGATCCTTTCGGCCTCCTCCTCGGAGCCGGCCGTCGTCAGGACCTGGACGTAGTCCGTCATCGCGTCGGGCTACCCCGGATCGGCCACCGGCACGCGCCCGCCGTCCTCGGGGAGGACCAGGATCGCGCCCTCGCCGGTGGCGTAGGCCTCCTCGCCGTGCTGGACGACGTCCATGCCGACCGCCTCGTCGCGCTCGGTCGCCCGCAGCGGCATCACCGCGCCGACGAACTTCAGCAAGAGGAAGGTCATGACGAACGCGTAGGCGGGGGTGACGATCGCCGCCACCGCCTGCGACCAGAGCTGGCCGGCGTCGCCGTAGAAGAGGCCGTCGGCGAGGCCCCCGTTCCACCCGACCTGGGCGACCAGGCCGATGAAGAGGATGCCGGTGAAGCCTGCGAGACCGTGGGCAGCGAGCACGTCGAGGGTCTCGTCGACCCGGGTCCGCGGCCGCCACATGATCATCGCGTAGCAGGGCAGCGCCCCGACGAAGCCGAGCACCATCGCCCAGCCTGGGCTGACGAAGCCGCCGGCCGGGGTGATCAGCACACAGCCGACGATGATCGCGGTGGCGGCGCCGATCGCGGTCACCTTGCGCCCCCGGATCAGGTCGAGGACGAACCAGGTGATCAAGGCGCAGGCCGGCGTCAGCAGCGTGTTGACGAAGGCGAGGATGCTGTTCTGGCCGACGCCGAGCCCGCTGCCGCCGTTGAAGCCGAACCAGCCGAACCAGAGCAGGCCGGCGCCGAGCAGCACGTACATCGCGTTGTGCGGGAGCAGCGCCTGACGGCCGTAGTCCTTGCGCGCCCCGACGACCAGCGCCGCGGCCAGCGCCGAGAAGCCAGAGCCCATCTCGACCGGCACGCCGCCGGCGAAGTCGAGCGTCCCCTGCTCGGCGAGCCAGCCGCCCCCGAAGGCCCAGTGGGCGAGCACGGCGTAGACCAGCACCGACCACAGCGCGGCGAAGACCATGAAGGCGCCGAACCGCATCCGCTCGACCACGGCGCCGGAGATCAGCGCCACGGTGATGATGCAGAAGGTCCCCTGGAACGCCATGAAGAGCAGGTGGGGGATGGTCCCTTCGCCGCGCGGGTCGAAGCCGACCCCGTCGAGGGCGAAGTGCCCGAGCCCGCCGATCAGGGCCCCTTCGCCGTCGAAGGCGAGGGAGTAGCCCACCAGCGCCCAGGTTACGGCCGCGATCGCGATCGCGGCGACGCACATCATGAAGGTGTTGAGGGTGTTCTTCGAGCGGACGAGCCCTGCGTAGAAGAGGCCGAGGGCCGGCGTCATCAGCAGGACCAGCGCCGTCGCCGCCAGCATCCAGGCGGTGTCGCCCGTGTCGATCGCGGCGACCATTATTTGACCACCGGGGTCACGGCCGACTGGTCGGTCTCGCTGGTGCGGATGCGGACCGCCTGCTCGAGCGGGAGCACGAAGATCTTGCCGTCGCCGACGTCGCCCGTGCGCGCGCCCTCGCAGAGCGCGTCGACGGTCGTCTGCACGTAGGAGTCGGAGACCGCGACCTCGAAGCGGATCTTCTCCGAGAGCCCCATCTGCACGGTGGTGCCGCGGTAGGTCTCGACCCGGTCGAGCTCGCCGCCGTGGCCTTGCACCCGGCTGAGCGAGAAGCCGCGCACCTCGGCCCGATACAGGGCCTCGAGGACATCGTTCGCCTTCTCGGGCCGGACTATGCCGATCACGAGTTTCACAGCACTCCCTTCCTCTCCCACAACGCCGTTTGGACTAAGACGGACGCGAGCCTATCCGCTCGGCAACAGGGATTGCGCGCTCCCCGAGCAGTCCAGGGCCGGGCCTGGGCCTCTCTACAATCGCTGGCGATGGCGACCCGTACTCGCAGGCGGCGGCGCAAGCCGCCCGTTTCACGCTGGCACAGGTTCGCGATCCCGCTCGTCGTCGTCGGCTCGTTCAGCGCCGTCGCCGCCGGAATCGGCGCTTCCTGGGCGCTGAGCCAGTACAACTCCGGCCTGCCGCTCTCCGACCTGCAGCCGGTCCAGAAGGGCCGCTCCTCGGCGATCTACGCCGCCGACGGCAGCCTGATCGGCTTCATCCGCTCCGACAGCGTCCGCCAGCCGGTTCGCGGGCGGGCCCTGCCCCTCTCGCTGAAAGAGGCGACGATCGCGATCGAGGACAAGAACTTCTACGAGCACGGGGCGATCGACCCGGAGGGCATCGTGCGCGCCGCCTGGAAGGACCTGCAGGCCGGGGCGATCGTGCAGGGCGCCTCGACGATCACCCAGCAGCTGGTCCGCAACCTCTACATCCAGAACCCGGAGGACACGTTCAGCCGAAAGCTGCGCGAAACCCGCCTCGCCTTCGAACTCGAGGAGGAGCACAGCAAGGAGTGGATCCTCAACTCCTACCTCAACACCGCGCCCTACGGGACGGTCGAAGGCCAGACCGCGGTGGGCGCCGAGGCGGCCGCGCAGACCTACTTCAGCAAGCCGGCGAAGGACCTCACGCTGACCGAGTCGGCCCTGATCGCCGGCCTGCCTCAGGCGCCCTCCGAATACAACCCCTTTCTCGATCCGGGGGCGGCGCTCGAGCGCCGCAACGACGTATTGCAGGCGATGGAGGATCAGGGCTACATCACGATCGAGGAATACAGCGAGGCGATCGGCAGGGGGCTCGGGCTCGACGCGGGCACCAAGTACCAGACGATTCATGACCCCTTTCTCTTCGACCTCGTGCAGCAGCAGCTGATCGACCGCTACGGCACCAACACCGTCCGCAAAGGCGGCCTCAAGGCCTACACGACGATCGACCCCGACCTGCAGGCCAAGGCCGAAGAAGCCGTCGCATCGTGCGGCGTCTGCTACCCCGAAGGCGGGCCGGCCGCCGGCCTCGCATCGGTCGACCCGGAGACCGGCCAGATCGTCGCCCTCGCCTCGACCGAAGGCTACGCCAGCGAAGCGCAGTTCAACTACGCCTGGCAGGCGCATCGCCAGCCCGGCTCCTCGTTCAAGACCTTCGTCCTGACCACGGCGATCAAGCAGGGGATCGACCCCGACTCGACCTACTACGACGGCAGCTCGCCGAAGACCCTCGACCTGCCCGGCGGCGGCACCTGGACCGTCAACAACGCCGAGGGGGAGGGCGGCGGCACGATGGACCTGACCAGCGCCACCTGGCACTCGGTCAACGTCGTCTACGCGCAGCTCGACCTCGACGTCGGCTCGGAGAACGTGACCGAGACCGCGGAGGAAATGGGCATCACGGCGCCGCTCGAATCGGTGCCGGCGGAGGGGATCGGCGGCCTCGCGGTGGGGGTCACGCCGCTGGAAATGGCCAGCGCCTACGCCACCCTCGCCAACGGCGGCGTCCACCACGAGCCGACCGCGATCAGCAAGGTCGAATTCCCCAACGGCAAGGTCGACGAAGCCGGCACCGACGACGGCGACCGGGTCCTGAGCCCGGGCGAGGCCTACGAAGTCACGCGGATCCTCGAGGGCGTGATCACCTCCGGCACCGGCGCGGGCTACACCTCCACCGCCTGCACCTCGGCCGGGAAGACCGGCACCTCCGAGGAAGAGTCCGACGCCTGGTTCGTCGGCTACACGCCGCGCTTCTCGACCGCAGTCTGGGTCGGCCACCCGCAGACTCGCGAATACACCGGGTACGGGGGCACCACCGCGGGCCCGATTTGGCAGAGCTACATGGAATCCGCCCAGGAAGGCGAATGCGAGGAATTCGAAGTCCCCGAGGGCATGCCCGAGCTCTCCGGCCTCGACAGCGAACACACCTCCTCGGGCTACTCCGAATACGAAAGCTACGAAGGCGAAGAAGAAACCTACGAAAGCGAAGACGAAGAGTCGGAGGACAGAGGCGAGGGCTCCGACGAGGGGGGCGACGAAGCGGCCCCTGCGCCCGACGCCTCCGAACCGGCGCCGGCGCCCACCCCGAGCTCTCCGCCCCCCTCGGGCGGCGGCATCAGCCCGGGCTAGCTACTCCCCGATCAGCTCGATGCGGTAGCCGTCGGGGTCGCGGACGAAGCAGATGCGGTGGGCCCTCGGTGCGGCCGCCGGGCCGGTAGGGGGGCTTTTCAGGATCGACGCCTTCGCCGGCGAGGCGCTCGAGGGTGCCGTCGAGGTCATCGACGGCGAGCGCGATGTGGTTGTAGCCGGTGCCGTGGTCGTACTCGGCGACCCCGTGGTTGTAGGTCAGCTCGAGCACCGGGTTCTCGCCGGGCAGCGCCATGAAGACGTTGATCGCCTCCTCGCCGATCGGCATCCGCCGCACCTCCTCGAACCCGAGCTTCTCGTAGAAGGCGACGGAGCGGTCGATCTCCCCGATTCGGTAGCAGGTGTGAAGAAAGGTGGTCATTGAACGCTCAAAAGGCTACCCTGCGGAGCCTCCACGAATCTTGTGCGCGCGGATGGGGATCCCGTGCACAGAAAGGACCCCCTTGAGAAAGCATTTCGTCGCGGCTGTCGCGGCAGCAGCACTGGTTCTCGTCCCGTTCGGCCCCGGCCTTGCCGGCGCAGCCACCGCGCCAACCGACGCGACGACGGTCTACGCGAAAATAGTCAAAGGCAACCTGAAGTTCGTCGCCCCGGAAACCGTCTTCCAGGGCCAGGAACTGACCTTCCTCAGTGAGACGGACCCGAAAAAGGTCGGTCCGCACACCTTCTCGCTGGTGACCAAAGGCGTGCTGCCGAAGACGCCTAGCGCGCGGAAAAACTGCTTCACGCCGAAACACATCTGCATGTCGGTGGCCAAATGGCACGGGTTCAACCCGAAAACGGAAAAGATCACGGTCAACCCGGTCGACGCAGGCCCGGAAGGCTGGAGCACGCTCGGCAACAACTCGAAGAAGGGCGACTCCTGGTTCAGCGGCGAAACCAAAGCGGGGACGTCGATCACCAAGACGGTGACCGCCGACCCGGCAACGACGCCGGTGATCTACTTCTTCTGCGCCATCCACCCGTGGATGCAGGCGAAGAGCACGGTTCTGACCCCGCCGGTCAGCTAGCGGCACGTCCGGGGATTCGACATCCACGCCTCGCCTAGGGCGCCGAGCTTTCCTCGGCGCCCTCGGCGGCGGCGCGCTCGCGTACCTGCTGCCGCTGAAGGGCGAGGGCGGGCTGCTGCCCCTCGGGTCCGAGGTCCCGGAGGCGCTCGCGGCCGTTCCCTTCCAGGCGCCGCTGCGGATCCCGCGCGAGCTCAGCGAGGATCACATCCGGATCCCGATCCGCGAGGCGGAGGCGCAGATCCTCCGCGGCGAGAAGACCCGGCTCTGGACCTTCGGCGGCTCCTTCCCAGGCCCCACGGTCCGCCGTCGCGCCGGGCGGCGGACCAAGGTCACCTTCGTTCACGAGCTGCGGGACAAGGTCGGGGAGCTCTCGGTTCACCTGCACGGCGGCCACAACGCGAGCCGCTTCGACGGCCAGCCCGGCGGCCTGACCGAGCGCCAGCCGATCTCCAACTTCTGCCGCATCCCCTTCGGCCTCCCCTCCCGCGCGTCGGGCAACGACCTGCTGATCCCGCCGGGCGGGCGTAAAACCTACGTCTACGACCTGCGCGAGAACGGCCGGCCGGAACGCGCCGCCTTCCAGTGGTACCACGACCACCGCCTCGACCGCACCGCTCCGCACGCCTGGCGCGGCCTGGCCGGGATGTGGATCGTCGACGACGACTTCGAGGACTCGCTGCCGCTGCCCCGCGGCGAGCGCGAGATCCCGCTGATGATCGCCGACCGCACCTTCGACCGCCGCAACCAGCTCACCGACCCGTTCAAGGGCGGACTGCAGCCGCCGGCCGACGGGATCGCCGGGCAGGCGATCCTCGTCAACGGGGTCTTCATGCCCCACCACGAGGTGCGCGCCTGCCGCTACCGGCTGCGCATCCTCAACGTCTCCCAGTTCCGCTCCTACAACCTGAAGCTCTCCAACGGCGCCCCGCTGGTCCAGATCGGCAGCGACAGCGGTCTGATCCCGCGCCCGGTCCGCCGCCGCGAAATCCTGATCGGGCCGGCGGAGCGGGTCGAGGCGATCGTCGACTTCGCCGGCTTCGGCGGCGAGGCGGTCGAGCTGCGCAGCGGCCCACACGGCGGCTCGGCCCCGGACGGCTCGCGCGCCTACGCCGGCGCCCTGATGCAGTTCCGCGTCTCGCGCGGCCGCGTCGCCGACCGGGCCCGGGTCC
>Ga0196962_10000519_pt1 | contig 15509 bp, 15 predicted proteins | sample S3v_20metaG_FD_183186 | JGI IMG/M metagenome (GOLD analysis project Ga0196962, IMG submission 183186) | Soil microbial communities from Anza Borrego desert, Southern California, United States - S3+v_20 | ecosystem: Environmental > Terrestrial > Soil > Desert | place: USA: California | collected... | reverse complement strand
CTCGACCAGCGCCCCGCCCAGCGTCGGTCCCACCGCCGCGGCAGCGGCAGCGGCAGCGCCCCAAAGCCCCACCCCGGTAGCGCGCTTCTCGACCGGGAAGCTGTCGAGGACGATCGCCAGCGAGGTCGGGGCGATCGCCGCCGCGCCGACGCCCTGCAGAACCCGGAAGGCGATCAGCGCCTCCAGCGAGGGGGCGATCGCGCAGAGCAGGCTGGCCGCGGTGAAGCCGGCGAGTCCGGCGAGGAACACCTGCTTGTGGCCGAAGCGGTCGGCGAGGCCCCCGGCGGGAACCAGCAGCGCGGCGATCACGACGAAGTAGCCGTCGAGCACCCAGGAGAGCAGGCCGCGGCTCGCCTCCGGGAAGGAGGCAGAGATGTCCGGGAAGGCGATGTTGACGATCGTCGTGTCGAGGAAGGCGAGGAAGGCCCCGGTGCAGGCGATCGCCACGCCCGCTCTATGCCCGCGGTCATACATCGTGGCGGCGACTATACTATGTCCGTGGGCATAACGCGAATTGCCGATTCCGAGGCGCTCCAGCCGGGGCGACGCGACGGCCGCGAGCGGCTGCTCGACGGCGCCCGCAGGCTGCTCGCCGAGAAGGGCTACGCGGGCATGGAGCTGCGCGACGTCGCCGAGCGCGGCAAGGCGCCGCGCGGCTCGATCTACCACCATTTCCCGGGCGGCAAGAAGCAGCTAGCGGTCGAGGCGGCCGAACTGGAGGGCACCGAGATCCGTGCCGCGATCGAGCGATCGCTGGAAAAGCGCGGGCTCGCGGCGACGCTGACGATGTTCGGCGAGATGTTCCGCCGCCGAGTCAAAGACAAGCCGGAGCGACTCGGCTGCCCGGTCGCCGCCGCCGCCCTCGCCCGTCCCGAGGATCCCGCCCTCGCAGCCGCCGCCACCAAGGCCTTCCAGAGCTGGGAAGCGCCGATCGCCGCCGCCCTGCGCGACGAAGGCGTCAGCGAGGTGGACGCCGAGATCTTCGCCGGCCTCGTCGTCTCGACCGTCGAGGGCGCCCTGGTCCGAGCCCGCGCCGCCGGCGACGAGGCCCCGCTCGCCTCCGCCGTCGCCGGGCTCCAGGCGGCGCTCGCCGCGCTGCTCAGCACCCGCGCGCGTGGTTGAGCTTTCCGTCCCTATGTGAGGGGAAAGCTCAACCACGCCCCCGGCGGACGGTTTAGACAAGACCTCTCGCGGGCATTTCTAGAGACGCACCCCGAACCGCGCGTTCGGGGTGCGGGAATGGAGCGGAGACCTTGAAATCCCGCGGGGTGAAAGCCCTGGCCTCCCTCGCCGTCGCGGCGCTGGCGGCGACGGCGCTTTCCGCCTGCGGGGGCGATGCCGAAAGCTCGGGGCCGCGCGAGCTCACCTTCTTCGTCGCGATCCAACCGGGCGGGACGATCGAGGAAGTCTCGAAACGGTGCTCCAAAGAGTCGGGCGGCCGCTACACGATCACGCCGGAATTCCTCCCCACCGACGCCTCCCAGCAGCGCGAACAGCTGGTGCGCAGGCTCGGCGCCGAGGACCCCTCGATCGACATCGTCGGCATGGACGTGATCTGGACGGGCGAGTTCGCCAACGCCGGCTGGGTCGAAGAGTGGGACGGGCCGCTGAAGCAGCAGGTGACCGAAAAGGTCTTCCCCAACGTGATCGAGACCGCGTCCTTCGAGGGCAAGCTCTACGCGGCGCCGTTCAACACCAACACGCAGCTGCTCTGGTACCGCAAAGACCTGGTCAAAGAGCCGCCGCAGACCTGGGACGAGATGATCGACCAGGCCGAAGCGCTGAAAGAAGCCGGCTCGATCCAGGTCCAGGCGAACCGCTACGAGGGCTTCATGGTCTGGGCCAACGCGCTGATCGAGAGCGCCGGCACCCAGATCCTCTCCGGCCCGGAAGCGGTCGAGCTCGAACAGAAGCCGACCGAAGAGGCGCTGGCGGTGATGGGCCGGCTCGCCCGCGGCTCGGCCGCCCCGCCCAGCCTCTCGACCTCCGACGAGGACAGCGCCCGGCTCGGGTTCGAGGCCGGCGAATCGGCCTTCATGACCAACTACACCTTTGCCTACGCGAGCGCCCAGGCGGAAGCGCCGGAGATCGGCAAAGAGATGGGCTTCGCCCGCTTCCCGGAGGTGGTGGCGGGCACGCCCAGCAAGCCGCCGCTCGGAGGCTTCAACCTCGCGGTCAGCGCCTTCTCGGACAACAAGGACGTCGCCTTCGACGCGGCCGCCTGCCTCTCCGGCAAAGAGAGCCAGAAAACGGCGGTCGAACTCGACGGCCTGCCGCCCTCGCGCTCCGACCTCTACACCGACAAAGCCGTCACCGAGGCCTACCCCGGGTTCGCCGGCCTGGTCAAGGAATCGATCGAAGAATCGGGGCCGCGCCCGACGACCCCGGCCTACCAGGACGTCTCGCTGGCGGTCCAGCGGTCGTTGCACCCGCCGGACAAGATCGATCCCGACGATCCGGAACCGACCTATGACGAGCTGAAGTCGAACCTCGAAGACGCGGTCAAGCGGAAGGGGCTGCTGTGAGCGCGCGAACGCGGTCGGAGCGCAAACTCGCCTGGATGCTCTGCGCTCCGGCGGTGATCGCGATGCTCGCCGTCACCGCCTACCCGATCGTCTACGCGATCGGCCTCTCGGTGCAGCAGGTCGACCTCCGCTTCCCCGAAGAGGGCGGCTTCGTCGGCCTCGACAACTACACCGCGGTGCTCGGCTCCCAGCTCTGGTGGACGGACTTCTTCAACACCGTCTTCATCATGGTCACGACGGTCGCGATCGAGCTGGTCCTGGGGATGGCGATCGCCCTGGTCATGCACCGGGCGATCTTCGGCCGCGGGGTCGTCCGCACCTCGGTCCTGATCCCCTACGGGATCATCACCGTGGTCGCGGCCTTCGCCTGGCAGTTCGCCTTCTCGCCCGACACCGGCTTCGTCAACAACCTGCCGCTGATCTCCGACGAAATGGACTGGTTCGGCGGCCGCTTCAGCTCCTTCGCGGTGATCATCATGGCCGAGGTCTGGAAGACCACGCCGTTCATGGCGCTGCTGCTGCTCGCCGGTCTGGTCACGATCGACAACCAGCTCTACGAGGCGGCGAAGGTCGACGGGGCGAGCGCCTGGCAGCGCTTCACCCGCATCACCCTCCCCTTGATGAAGCCGGCGATCCTCGTCGCGCTGCTCTTCCGCTCGCTCGACGCCTTCCGCGTCTTCGACACGATCTTCATCATGACCCGCGGCGCGCAGGACACCGAATCGGTCTCGATCCTCGGCTTCAACCAGCTGATCTCGCGGCTCAACCTCGGCCTCGGCTCGGCCGTCTCCGTGCTCATCTTCGTCTGCGTCTTCCTGATCGCGTTCCTCTTCGTCAAGGGGTTCGGGACCAAACTCGAGGAAGGGCGACCGGGGGCCTGAGATGGAACGAGGAAGCCGCGATTACGCGCTCTGGTCGATCGGGATCGTGCTGGTGCTGGCCTTCGCCCTGCTTCCCGTGCTCTGGCTGATCTCGGTCTCGCTGAAGCCTCCGGAAGCGGTCACCGACGGTCGCTTCATCCCCTCCGAATTCTCCTTCGACAACTACAAGAGCCTGTTCGAAGGCGGGATCGACGACAGCCCCTTCATCAAGCCGTTGATCAACTCGATCGGGATCGCCCTGATCACCACGGTGATCGCGATCACCCTCGCCGCCTTCACCGCCTACGCGATCGCCCGCCTCGAATTCCCCGGCAAGCGGCTGATCCTCGCCGGGGCGCTGGCGATCGCGATGTTCCCGCCGATCTCCACGGTCGGGCCGCTGTTCGACATGTGGCGGGCGCTCGGCCTCTACGACACCTGGCTCGGCCTGATCATCCCCTACCTGACCTTCTCGCTGCCGCTGGCGATCTACGTCCTCGTCGCCTTCTTCCGCGAGATCCCCTGGGAGCTCGAGCAGGCCGCCCAGGTCGACGGCGCCACCCCGTTCCAGGCCTTCACCAAGGTAATCGTGCCGCTCGCCGCGCCCGGCGTGTTCACCGCCGCGATCCTCGTCTTCATCTTCGCCTGGAACGACTTCCTCTTCGCGATCTCGCTCACCTCTTCCGATGCCTCGCGCACCGTGCCCGCCGCGCTCGCCTTCTTCACCGGCGAGTCCTCGTTCACCCAGCCGACCGGGAGCATCGCCGCCGCGGCGGTGGTGGTGACGGTGCCGATCATCGTCTTCGTCCTCTTCTTCCAGCGCCGAATCGTCGCCGGCCTCACCTCCGGCGCCGTCAAGGGATAAGGAGCAACGCAATGGCCGAGATAACTCTCGACGGAATCAGCAAGGTCTTCCCCGACGGCTTCGAAGCCGTCAAGGACATGAACCTCGACATCGAGGACGGGGAGTTCATGATCCTCGTCGGGCCCTCGGGCTGCGGCAAGTCGACCGCGCTGCGGATGATCGCCGGGCTGGAGGACATCTCGAAGGGCGAGCTGAAGATCGGCGACGAGGTCGTCAACGACCGCGCGCCCAAGGACCGCGACATCGCGATGGTCTTCCAGAACTACGCGCTGTACCCGCACATGACGGTGCGCGAGAACATGGGCTTCGCGCTGAAGCTGGCTGGGGCCGACAAGGAGGAGATCAACAGCAAGGTCGAGGAGGCGGCGCGGACGCTCGACCTCGAGCAGCACCTCGACCGGCGCCCCGCCAACCTCTCTGGCGGGCAGCGCCAGCGGGTGGCGATGGGGCGGGCGATCGTGCGCGACCCGCGGGCCTTCCTGATGGACGAGCCGCTCTCCAACCTCGACGCGAAGCTGCGGGTGCAGATGCGGACCGAGGTCGCGCGGCTGCAGACGAAGCTGGAGACGACGACCGTCTACGTCACCCACGACCAGACCGAGGCGATGACCCTCGGCGACCGGGTCGCGGTGATGCGGGCCGGCGTCCTGCAACAGGTCGACACCCCGGCCGCGCTCTACGAACGCCCGAAGAACCTCTTCGTCGCCGGCTTCATCGGCTCGCCGGCGATGAACTTCATGCCCGGCGAGCTGAGCGGTGGGAAAGTCAAGCTGCCGATCGGCGAAGCCGACGTGGGCGAGGGGATCGGCCGCGGCCACGACGGCCAGGTGGTCGCGGGCCTGCGGCCGGAGAGCTTCGAAGACGCCGAGCTGATCGGCGACCTGGCGCAGGAGCGCGGCATCGTCTTCGAGGCGGAGATCGACCTGATCGAGTCGCTCGGCTCCGACCTCTTCGCCTACTTCCACGTCGAGTCCCCCGGCGTCCAGTCCGACCAGCTCGCCGACGTGATCGCCGACCGCCTCGAGGAGACCGGCGTCCCCGAACAGCGCGAGGGCCAGGAGCAGCTGGTCGCCCGCCTCGAACCGGCGAGCAAGGTCAAACGCCGCGACACCGCGAAGCTCTGGGCCGACACCGCCAAGCTCCACCTCTTCGACCCGGAGAGCGGCGAGAACCTGGCCTCAAGAGTCGAGTGATGCATTACGGGGTCTATAGACCCAGAAAGGCATCACTCGACCAGGGTCGAGATGAGGGTGGCGGCTTCGGCGTCGGTTAGGGCCTGCGTCCGGGTGAGGTCTTGCCAGGTGCGGAAGGCGAGGGCGTGGCCGATTGCGGCGCGGGTGCGGTCGCGAGCCTTGCCGCGCAGGCCCCGTCCCTTCATCAGGACGTCGGTCGCTTCGGCGAGGAAGGCGTGGAAGCCGCTCATCAGCTCCTCGACCACCGGCACGGTCGGGGCGTCGCGCAGGAGCTTGTCGAGCATCTCCTCGGTCTGCCGGTAGTAGGCGTAGAGGTCGGCGAGGGCGGCGTCGAGGCGCTCGCCGGGGTCCTCGACCGCGCGCCAGCGGCCGAGGTCCGGGGGCGGGTTGGCCTCGCCCCAGTGGGCCGAGCAGGCGCCGAACAGCGCCCGCTCGTCGGGGAAGTGGCGGTAGAGGGTCGAGCGACGGACCCCGGCGTGCTCGGCGACGGCGCTCATCGAGGTGCGGGCGGGGCCGAGGGAGCCGTGCAGCTCGACCGCGCTCTCGGTGATCCGCCGGCGCGTCTGCGCCTCGGCCTCGGCGCGGCGCTTCTTCTCGTACTTTCGCTTTCGATCGGACATAGGTGTACGACCAATATTGACAGATCCGCCGGCAGGCGCTACCTTTTCACGCGACAGTAGTGTCTAACGAAAGGAGAAGGACGATGGCAACGGTGATTGGCCCCGGCGACGGCAAGGCAGGCTTCCTCGGCAGCATCGGGGTCCGCTTCATGATCGACGGCGAGGACGCGGGCGGCGATTTCTCCCTGGTCGAACACCCGCTGTCCCCGCGGGCGCTGGCCGCGCCGCTGCACCGGCACACCCGCGAGGACGAGTACAGCTTCGTGCTCGAGGGCCGGATGGGCGGGCTGCTCGGCGAAGAGGTGGTGGAGGCGGGCCCGGGCGACCTCGTCTTCAAGCCCCGCAACGAGTGGCACACCTTCTGGAACGCCGGCGAGGTTCCCTGCCGGATCCTCGAGATCATCGCCCCGGCGGGCTTCGAGCACTTCTTCGAGGAGCTGGTCGAGATGGGCGGAGTCGTCGAGGCGGCCCCCGAGGACGTGGCGGCCCTCAGCGACCGCTACGGGCTGGAAATGAAACCGGAGACCGTCCCGGAGCTGCTGGAGCGCTTCGGCCTGCGGGTCGGCGAGCCGGTGGAGACGGCACTTCAGCTCGCCTAGCGCCTCGCCGGCGGCGCCGGACCAGGCGGGCAGGGACGCAGGAAGGCCGAATAGCAGCGCTATTCGGCCTTCCGAGGACGCCGCACCGCGCAACGGCTTCCGCCGCCGGGCGCCGCCGGGCGCTGCTACCCTGCCGGAGTAGGCAGCCAGCCTGCGCGTCACGTTCTTTTCCAACGCGAGGAAAACGCGCTTTGACTCCGTCCCAGGGGCAGCCGATGGATCGCGAAGGCCCGCGCGAGGAATGCGGGGTCTTCGGCGTATACGCACCCGGCCACGACGTCTCCCGCCTCGCCTACTTCGCGCTCTACGCGCTGCAGCACCGCGGCCAGGAGTCGGCCGGGATCGCCACCTGCGAGGGGGGGCACATCACGACGATGCGCGACTCGGGCCTCGTCTCCCAGGTCTTCGACGAGGAGAAGCTGCGCGCGCTGGAGGGCGACATGGCGATCGGGCACGTGCGCTACTCGACCACCGGCGGCGGCTCCTGGGAGAACGCGCAGCCGGTCTGGCGCGACGACGGACGCGAGCTGGCGCTCGCCCACAACGGAAACCTGACCAACGCGGTCGAGCTCTGGGCGGAGCTGAAGGAGGCCGGCATCGACTTCCGCGGCACCTCCGACTCGGAGATCATCGCCGCGCTGCTCTCCTCCCACGAGGGCAAGATGATCGAGGACGCCGTCACCGAGGTGATGCCGCGCCTGCAGGGCGCCTACTCGACCGTGGTGATGACCAAGCGCGCGATCGTCGCCTTCCGCGATCCGCACGGGATCCGGCCGCTCTCGCTGGGCAAGCTCGAGGACCGCTTCGTCGTCGCCTCGGAGAGCTGCGCCTTCGACATCATCGGGGCCGAGCTGATGCGCGAGGTTCACCCGGGCGAGATGGTCTCGCTGACCGAGCGCGGCCTGGAGACGCGCCAGGTGGTGAAGACCGACCGCCGCGCCAGCTGCGTGTTCGAGCACATCTACTTCTCCCGCCCCGACAGCCGCCTGGAGGGCAAGGTCCTGCAGCAGTCGCGGGGGCGGATGGGCGAGATCCTCTGGCGCGAGGCGCCGGTCGACGCCGACCTGGTGATCGCCGTGCCCGACTCCGGCAACCCGGCGGCGGCCGGCTTCGCGCGCGCCTCGGGGCTGCCCCGCGACGACGGCCTGATCAAGAACCGCTACGTCGCGCGGACCTTCATCCAGCCCGGCCAGGAGCTGCGCAAACACGGCCTGCGGCTGAAGTTCAACCCGCTGCCGGAGATCGTCTCCGGCCAGCGGATCGTGATCGTCGACGACTCGATCGTGCGCGGCAACACGACGCGGCAGATCGTCGGGATGCTGCGCGACGCCGGGGCCCGCGAGGTGCACCTGCGGATCTCCGCCCCGCCGATCCGCAACCCCTGCCACTACGGGGTCGACATGTCGACCCGCGAGGAGATGATCGCCCACGGCCGCACCGTGCAGGAGATCGCCGAGGAGCTCGACGCCGACTCGCTCGCCTACCTCTCGATGGCAGGCGTCTACGAGGCGATCGGCGGCGATCCCGCCGAGCACTGCGACGCTTGCTTCAGCGGCGTCTACCCGCTCGGCGACCCAGACGAGGCAAACGGCAAGTTCGCCCTCGAGACCGTGGCAGCAGGGCCGGCAAGGAGCTAGGGTCTCGGCAATGGGGCAGCGTTGGAAGCTGGTTGGAACCGCCGCGTGCGTCGCCGCGCTGGCGAGCCTGCTGCTCGCCGCCCCCGCCCCGGCGAAGTTCAGGGGCGCCCCCAACTCCGGCCTGCAGCGGGCGCTGGAGCAGATCGTCGACGTCCCCGGCGGGCCGCCCGGCGTCTCCGTCCTGCTCGACCGGGGACAGCACAGCGAGTACCTCTGGGCCGGCGTCGCCGACGTTCGTTCGGACCGGCCGCCGACGCCGCTCGACCACTTCCGGATCGCCAGCGTCGCCAAGGCGTTCAACTCCTACGTCGCGATGAAGCTGGCGGGCGACGGCGCGATCTCGTTGGACACGACGCTGAAAGCGTCGATCCCGGAGGTGCTGCCGGCGGCGGAAGGGGTGAAGCTGCGCGAGCTGCTCCAACACACCAGCGGCATCGCCGAGTACATCTCCACTCCCGCCTTCGGCAAACGCCTCAACGCCGACCCGGCCGCCTACATCGCCCCGCTCGAACTGACCGACTACGTGCGCGACCTGCCTCTCGAGTTCGCGCCGAGCTCCCAGTACCACTACTCCGACACCGACAACATCGCGGCGGGTCTGATGGAGGAAGCGGCGAGCGGCCTCCCCTACGAACAGCTGCTGCAGCGGCGGGTCTTCGGGCCGCTGAAAATGCGGAACAGCAGCCTGCCGCGGACGGTCGCGATGCCGCGTCCGTTCATGCACGGCTACGACATCGAGCCCGGGAAGCCGTCGGAGGACGTGAGCGAACTGATCAACCCGGCCGGCGCCTGGGCCTCGGGCGGGATCGTCTCGACGCCGCTCGACCTGGCCCGCTTCGTGCGCCGCTACGTGCCGACCGTCCTCGCCGCGACGGAGGACCTCGAAGGGCCCTTCCGGCCCGGCTCCTCCTCCCCGCCGGGCCCGGGGAAGAACGGCGCCGGCCTCGGGATCTTCCGCTACCGGACCGGGTGCGGCACGGTCTACGGCCACACCGGCTCCTTCCCCGGGTACCGCATCCTGCTCGCCGCCACCCCGAACGGGAAACGCTCGGTCGTCTTCGTCGCCACCTCGCAGATCGTCCCGGGCCAGGGATCGGCGAAAGTCGCCAAGGCGATCACGCAGGCGCAGGGTCGCGCCATCTGCCGCGCCCTGAGCTAGAGCGCGCCGGCACTTGATCCCGCATACCGGGACCAAGCCGCGCCTCAGGGGGTCAGTGCGGCGACGAGGTCGGCGGCCGGGCGCACGTCGTCGATGCGCGTGACGGTCTCGCCCGCGTAGAGCGGGCCGGCTTCGACCAGGGTCTCGGGGCCGTCGTCGGTCGGGCCGATCGGGGTGAGCAGGCGGCTGCCGGGGCGCTGGGCGCGGGCGAGGCGCAGCTGAGCCGAGGCCGGCAGGAAGCGGGCGACCGGAGCCGTGGCCCGGTTGAGCGCCCGGCCTAGGGCCGGGCCCCGCGGATCGGCGCCGAGCCGGCGCGCGGTCGCCTCGTTCGGGACCACCCGGTGCGGGGCCGGCCAGCCGGCGCCGAACAGCTCGGTCAGGACCGTTTCCCCGGCGTCGAGCAGCCGGCGGCGGTACTCCGGGTGGGCGCGGCTCTCCTCGGAGAGCAGGAAGCGGGTGCCGGCGACCGCCGCCGCCGCGCCCCCGTCGAGCGCTGCCGCGACGTCGGCGCGTTCGGCGATGCCGCCGGCGAGCAGCAGCGGGAACTCAGCGGGAAGAGCCGCGCGAGCCCGCTCCAGCAGCTCCAGGGCCGGCGTGACGCCGCGGACGTGGCCTCCCGCCTCGGCTCCCTGGACGATCGCCGCGTCGGCCCCGGCGGCGTAGGCGGCGCGGGTCTCGGCGACGCTGCCGCACTGGTGGATCCAGACGCCCGGCGTGCGCCGTCGCGGCTTCCCCCAGAAGGTGACGACGACGTCGGCCCCCCAGGCGGCGTCGAACCAGTCGCGGCGGGCGAAGGGCAGGAGCAGGTTGACGGCAAGCGGCCGGTCGGTCAGGGCGCGCGCCGCCCGCAGCTCGCTCTCGATCGCGGCAGCGCCCCCGACCGCGATCGTTCCCAGTCCGCCCGCCTCCGAGACGGCGGCCGCCAGCTCGTGCCGGCTGAGGCCGCCGCCCATTCCGGCCTGGACGACCGGCGTCGCGAGGCCGAGGCGGTCGAGGGCGGTCACCCCCCGATCCTAGGCCCCCTTTACAGGCGCACCTCGAGTCCCGGGGGGGTCGTACCGGCTGGCCAGCCGCGCCAGGGCCAGAGCGCCGACCATCAGGCCGAAGTCCCGCAGGGCGATGTCGTAGTAGCCGGAGTAGATGAGCAGGTTGAGGACGATCCCCCCGAGCCAGGCCGCCACGAGGCAGGCCCCATACCGGGGCTTCAGCGCGACGGCGAGGCCGGCGACGATCTCGACTATCCCGACCAGGTGCATCGCGGTGGAGGCGCTGCCGGGCACGATGTCGTCGATCCACGGAGCCAGATAGACCTGCCAGTCGACGAGGACGCCGAAGAACTTGTCGAGGCCGAAGGGAGCTCCCGCCGACTGGTTCCTCATCTCCCCCGCGCTTTCGGCAAGATGCGCACGTGAGCTCGTTCCGCATCGTCGTCCTCGCCTCGGGCAACGGCACCAACCTGCAGGCGCTCCTCGACCAGCTCCACGGGCGCGACGGGATCGAGGTGGTCGGGGTGGGGTCGGACAGGCCGGGGGCGCGGGCGCTGGAGCGCGCCGCGGCGGCCGGCGTGCCCACCGCGGTCTTCCCCCCCGACGCCTATGAAGACCGGATCGGGCGCGACGCGGCGATGGCCGACTGGGTGGAAGGGCAGCGCGCGGACCTGGTCGTGCTCGCCGGCTACATGCGGCTGCTCAGCGAACCGTTCATCGCCCGCTTCCGCGGGCGGGTGGTCAACATCCACCCGGCGCTGCTGCCGGACTTCCCCGGCCTCGACGCGATCGGGCAGGCACTCGAGGCGGGCGTGCAGGAGACCGGGGTCACCGTGCACTTCGTCGACGAGGGGATCGACACCGGCCCGACGATCCTGCAGCGCCGGGTGCCGGTCCCGGTCGGTCGCGAGCGGCAGACCCTGGAGGCGACGATCCACTCGGTCGAGCACCAGCTCTACCCCGAGGCGATCCGCATGATCGCGGAGGGCCGGGTTAGGATCGACGCCGACGATCCACGGGTCGTCCTGATCGATGACTGAGCCTGCCGCCGACACCACCGAGAACGCCGTGAACGACGGCGGGATCAGGGTGCGGCGGGCGCTGGTCTCGGTCTCCGACAAGACCGGCGTCGCCGACTTCGCCAAGAGCCTCGCGGAGCTCGGAGTCGAGATCCTCTCCACCGGCGGCACCGCGACGGCGCTGCGCGAGGCGGGGCTCGAGGTGACCGACGTCTCCGAGTTCACCGGGCAGGAGGAGATCCTCGACGGCCGGGTGAAGACGCTGCACCCGCGGCTGCACGCCGCCCTGCTGGCGCGGCGCGACGACCCCGAGCACGTGGCGACGCTGGAGCGCGAGGGGATCGAGCCGATCGACCTGGTCTGCGTCAACCTCTACCCCTTCGAGCAGACCGTCGCCGGACACGAGGTCGAGCCGGCGGTGGCGATCGAGAACATCGACATCGGCGGGCCGACGATGATCCGCGCCGCCGCCAAGAACCACGAAGGCGTCGCGGTGGTGGTCAAGCCCGAGTCCTACGACGCGGTCTGCGCCGAGCTGGAGGAGAGCGGCGGCGAGGTCTCCGCGACGACCCGGCACTGGCTCGCCAACGAGGCCTTCGCCCAGACCGCCCGTTACGACGCCGCGATCAGCCGCTGGTTCTCGACCGAGTACGAGGACTTCCCCGAACACCTCGCGGTCGCCTACGAGAAGGTGCTCGACCTCTCCTACGGGGAGAACCCGCACCAGCGCGCCGCCCTCTACTCGGAGGCAGGCGCCCGCAGCCACGTGCTCTCGCGGGTCTCGAAGCTGCACGGCAAGGCGCTCTCCTTCAACAACGTGCTCGACCTCGATTCGGCCCGCGGCCTGGTCGACGACTTCGAGCAGCCGGCCTGCGTGATCGTCAAGCACAACAACCCCTGCGGCGCGGCGGTCGGCGCCGACGCGCTCGAGGCGTACCTGAAGGCGCTCGCCTGCGACCCGCTCTCCGCCTACGGCGGCGTGATCGCGCTCAACCGCCCGGTCAGCCGCGAGCTGGCCGAGGAGCTGCACAAGAACTTCGTCGAGGTGCTGAACGCGCCTGGATTCGAGGACGGGGCGCTGGAGGTCCTGCAGCAGAAGGAGGCGATCCGGATCCTGGCCGAGGAGGAGCGGCGCCAGCCCGACCCGCAGGAGCGCGACGTCAAACGGGTTCTGGGCGGCCTGCTGGTCCAGGACCGCGACGGCGACCCCGAGCCGCGGGAGACGATGGAGGTGGTGACGAAGACGCAGCCGAGCGAGGAGCAGTGGCGCGACCTGCTCTTCGCCTGGACCGTCGTCCGCCGCGTCCGCTCCAACGCGATCGTGCTCGCCAAGGGCGGCGCCACGCTCGGCATCGGCGCCGGCCAGATGAGCCGCGTCGACTCGGTCCGCCTCTCGGTCGAGAAGTGCCGCGACGCGCGCGGCGAGGAGGCCGGCGGGCTCCTATCCGGCTCCGCCCTCGCCTCCGACGCCTTCTTCCCTTTTGCCGACGGGCCCGAGCTGGCGATCCAGGCGGGCGCCAACGCGGTGATCCAGCCCGGCGGCTCCAAACGCGACGCCGAGGTGATCGAGGCCTGCGACGCCGCTGGCGTCGCGATGGTGTTCACCAAGCACCGCCACTTCCGGCACTAGCGGCGTCGCTTCTCGAGGACGGCCGCGACCCGAGCTGGCAGCCGCTGCCGTGGCGAATCTCGGCAACCGATCGGTTGCTGCCGGACCCCCCGGATCGGCGCGCAGGCGCGCAGGTCGCGCGGTTCAGGCCGCGGCCGTTTTCTGCTGCTCGCTCGCCCGCCGCACGTGGTCGCACACTTCCTCGGGAGAATCGGCGGTGATCAGCAGGCCTTTGTCGTCGCTGGCGATGAGGCCACTGTCCTCGAGGCCGTTGTCGATCCAGTCGAGCAGGGGGCGCCAGTAGCCCCTGTCGACGAGGATCACCGGGAAGTGCTGAATCCGGTGGGTCTGGATCAGGGTGAGGGCCTCGAACAGCTCGTCGAGGGTGCCGAAGCCGCCGGGGAAGATGACGAAGGCGCGGGCGTAGCGGACGAACATCAGCTTGCGGACGAAGAAGTAGTGGAAGTCGAGGGAGCGGTTGAGGTAACGGTTGGGGCGCTGCTCGTGCGGCAGCTCGATGTTGAGCCCGACCGAGAGGCCGCCGGCCTCGGCGGCGCCGCGGTTGGCCGCCTCCATCAGCCCCGGGCCCCCGCCGGTGATCACGGTGAAGCCGTGCCGGGCGAGGCAGCCCGCGGTCTCGCGACAGAGCTCGTACCAGCGGTGCCCCTCCGGGACCCGCGCCGAGCCGAAGACCGAGACCCGTCGTCGACGTCGCGCAGCGCGTCGAAGCCGGCGTCCACCTCGGCGCGGATGCGGTACAGGCGCGCCTCATCTTGTCCCTCGGCGTCGGCCGGGACGCGCAGCAGGTGCTCGTCGCCTTTCGCTCCTTGGCCTGGCTCAAGCTCGGACAATGTGTCCCCAGTAGACCACAGGCGCGGGCCGCCGCTCAGACGGCGAGGCGACCGTCTGCCAGCGCCCGGGCGATCGCGTCGGCGGCCTCCGCCGGCCCCAGGCCGGCGACGTCGACGGCGTTCCCTTCGAGCTCGCCCAGGTCCTCGAAAGCCGTCCAGAGGCGGACGATCGCCTCGGCGTCGAAGAAGTCTTCGCGCTCCCGAAGGCGCCCTTCGCAGACGGGGAGCGGCGCCCGCAGGACGCCGTAGGCGACCCCGAGGCCGGCGGCGCGCAGCCGCTCGCGCAGCGGGTCGAGAGACCAGCGGGGGAGGACGATCCCGTCGACGACCGTGAAGTACCCGGCTTCCGCGTAGGCTGCCGCCGCCTCCGCGACGATGCCCATCACGAGGCGGTTCTGGTCGTGGGACTCCGGTTTCCACGGCTCGACGTAGCCAGCCCGGATGAAGCGGAAGAAGGCGTCGGCTTCGAGGTGGACGGCCCGGTCGGCGCGTTCGGCCAGGATCGCCGCCGCGCTCGTCTTCCCGGCCCCGGGGGGCCCGGTGAGGATCAGGACCGGAGGCTCGCTCGCCTGCATGGCGGTCCAGGCTAATTCCTCCCAGTGCCCCCGGCGGGACTCGAACCCGCGACGCGCGGCTTAAAAGGCCACCGCTCTAACCAGCTGAGCTACAGGGGCGCGCGGCCCCATGGTAGAGGAGGCCGGGTGACGTGCCGTCGTCAGGAGAGGTCGGGCAGGCCCTGGTAAGGGGTCGAGGCCTCGGCGTGGGTGCGGCGTGGGATGCGGCCGGCGCGGCGAGCGGCGTGGCCGGCCTCGGTGGCGGTGCGCAGGGCCGCCGCCATCGCCGCCGGATCTTCGGCGCCGAAGATCGCGCTCGCGGCCATCACCGCGTCGCAGCCGAGCTCCATCGCCAGGGCCGCGTCGGAGGCGGTGCCGACCCCGGCGTCGAGGACGACAGGGACCGCGGCGCGCTCGGCGATGATCGCGATGTTGTACGGGTTGCGGATGCCGGCGCCGGAGCCGATCGGCGAGCCCAGCGGCATCACCGCGGCGCAGCCCGCCTCCTCGAGGCGGCGGGCGAGGATCGGGTCGTCGTTGGTGTACGGGAGCACGGTGAAGCCGTCGGCGACAAGCTGTTCGGCGGCGCCGAGGAGCTCGACCGCGTCGGGATAGAGGGTGCGGTCGTCGCCGATCACCTCGAGCTTGATCCACTCGGTCTGGAAGGCCTCGCGGGCGAGCTTGGCGGTGCGAACCGCGTCGCGGGCGGTGAAGCAGCCGGCGGTGTTGGGCAGGACGAACAACCCGAGGCGGTCGATCGTGTCGAGCACCGACCCCTCTGCATCCGGGTCGATGCGGCGCAGGGCGACGGTGACGATCTCGGTCCCGGCCGCGCTCAGCGCCGCTTCCATCTGCTCCAGCGAGCGGAAGCCGCCGGTTCCGGCGATCAGCCGCGATGACCACCGGCGGCCGCCTAGCTCCCACGTTTCCGCGCCGCCCTGGATCGCCGCCAGCACCTCGACCGACTGGCCGTCGCGCAGCGGCGTCCCCGCCCACTCGCCGCGGGGGACGACTTCGCCGTCGAGCACCACC
>Ga0196962_10000518_pt1 | contig 15522 bp, 11 predicted proteins | sample S3v_20metaG_FD_183186 | JGI IMG/M metagenome (GOLD analysis project Ga0196962, IMG submission 183186) | Soil microbial communities from Anza Borrego desert, Southern California, United States - S3+v_20 | ecosystem: Environmental > Terrestrial > Soil > Desert | place: USA: California | collected... | reverse complement strand
CTTTGGCCTCCTTCAGGCCGAGGCCTGTGGCGGCCCTCACGACCTTAATGACCTGGATCTTTTTCTCGCCCGGGCCCTGGAGCACGACGTCGAACGCGGTCTGCTCCTCTTCGGCGGCTGCGGCGCCGTCGCCGGCCGCTCCGGCGGCGGGGGCCGCAGCCACGGCCGTGGCGGAGACGCCGAAGCGCTCTTCGAGGGCCTTGACCAGCTCCGAGAGCTCGAGAACGGTCATGTTCTCGATCGATTCCATCAGTTCTTCTTTGTTGACCGCCATCTCTCTAGTCCTCCTAACTCTGTTTACTTACGACTCTTCGGCGCTCTGCTTCTGCTCGGCGATCTGGCCGAGCGCCACGACCAGACCCTGGATGGTGTTGTTGAGCACCGTGACCAGCCCCGTGAGCGGCGAGGAGATGCCGCCGACTATCTGCGCGAGCAGTTGCTCGCGGCCCGGCAGTCTGCTCAACGCCACGACCTCGGCCTCGTCGAGCACGCGTCCGCCTTCCAGGAGCCCGCCCTTGAGCGCGAAAGACTCCACCTGATCGGCGAACTCGGCCATCAGCTTCGCGCTGGCGACCGGATCTTCCGAGAAGGCAAGGGCCGTCGGCCCGACGAGGAACTCCGAGAGCCCCTCGACCCCGGCCTCGTCCGCGGCCCTCTTGGTGAGGGTGTTCTTCGCGACCACGAACTCCACGCCGGACTCGCGGCTGCGGCGACGGAGGTCGGTGCTCCTGGCAACGTTCATGCCCTGGTAGTCGACGAGCACCGCGGAGCCGGCCCGCAGCTTCGCGGTGAGGCTCTCGATCACCCGCACTTTCTCTTCCCTGTTCAATCCGACTCCTCTACGATTAAAGAACCCCGAGGCCGCAGAGGCGCTCGGGGCTCTTGGTTCCCTCGAAAGCTTTCCGCAACCTCGGCCGGATAATTAAGTCCTCTCGGACCCCGGCTGTCTCTGGTTTGCTCTAGTGACTAAAGTCCGTGCGTGATACTAATCTCTCTCCACCGCGGGGTCAACCTTCACGGAGGGTCCCATCGTCGTGGAGAGGGCGACGGACTTGAAGTAGCGACCCTTTACGGGGGCGGGACGGGCCCGCTGCAGCTCCTCGCGCAGCGCGAAGTAGTTCTCGACCAGGCTATCCAGATCGAAGGACTTCTTGCCTATCACGCCGTGGATGATGCCATAGCGGTCCACGCGGTACTCGATCTTGCCGCGTTTGATCTCCTCGACGGCCCTGCCGACGTCCTGCGTCACCGTGCCGCTCTTCGGGTTCGGCATGAGCCCGCGCGGACCGAGAACGGGACCGAGCTGGCCCACGGCCCTCATCTGGTCCGGGGTTGCGACGGCCACGTCGAAGTCCATAAAGCCCTCGTTCTTGATGCGGGCCGCGAGGTCGTCAGAGCCGACCACGTCGGCCCCCGACTCCTCGGCCTCCCTGGCCTTCTCGCCCTCGGCGAAGACCGCGACCCTGCGTGACTTGCCCGTGCCGTTCGGCAGCATCAGCGTGCCCCGTACCATCTGGTCGGCGCGCCTGGGGTCCACGTTCAGGTGGACGTGGGCCTCGACGCTCTCGTCGAATTTCGCGCCTTCGAGGTCTTTCAGTAGCTCCAGTGCCTCGCGCGGCGTGTAGCGCTGTTCCGGATCTATCCTCGACTTCTGTTCCAGCAGCTTTCTACCCATCGACAGTAATCCCCATGCTCCTCGCTGTGCCCTCGACGATCTTCGACGCGCCCTTGATATCCGCGGCGTTGAGGTCGGGCATCTTTGTGCGTGCTATCTCCTCGACCTGGGCTCTCGTCACCGTTCCGACCTTCATCCTGTTTGGCTCGCCGCTGCCCTTGTCGAGTCCTGCGGCCTGCTTCAGCAAGAACGCCGCCGGAGAGGTCTTGGTTATGAAGGTGAAAGAGCGGTCCTCGTAGACCGTAATCTCCACGGGGACGATCTGGCCCATCTGGTCGCGCGTGGCGTCGTTGAACTGCCGCACGAACTCGCCGATGTTCACCTGCGCCTGGCCCAGGGCAGGGCCTACCGGCGGAGCCGGGTTCGCCTGTCCGCCCGTGATCTGCAACTTCAATTTGCGCGCTACGCGGCGCCCGCGTCCTCTACCCATATAAATCCTCTCCTTAGAGCTTCGCTACCTGGTTGAAGGAGAGTTCTACGGGCGTCTCACGCCCGAAGATGGAGACGAGCACCTTCAACCTCGACTGGTCCACGTTGATGTCCGAGATCGAACCCGTGAAGTCCGAGAGCGGTCCCCCTATGACCTTGACCGTCTCCCCGATCTGGTAGTCGACCGTCGTCTTGACCTTCTCGCGCGTCTCGACCTCGCCAGGATGCAAGAGCCTCTCCACCTCGGCCCGGCTGAGCGCGAGCGGCTTCTCCCCGGCGCCCACGATCTGGGTCACCCCCGGCGTCTGGCGAACGAGCTGCCAGGTCGTGTCGTTCATGTCCATGTTGACGAGGACGTAGCCGGGGAACTGGCGCTGGATCGTGGGGACCTTCTTGCCGTCCTTGATCTCGATGACGCTCTCGGTCGGGATGCGGATCTCACCGAAGTTCCGCTCCAGGCCCATCGAGTCGATCCTGCGCTCCAGCGTCGTGCGCACCTTGTTCTCGTGCCCCGAGTATGTATTTACGACGTACCACTTCTTCACAACGAAACGCTCCTAATGCCTAAAGGGAGATCTATAAGAAGACCAGGCGCACCAGACTCTGGAACACGACGTCCACCGCAGCTATATAGAGCGCCAGCACGATGACGATGATGAGCACCACGGCCGTGCTCTGCCTGAGCTGGTCACGGTCGGGCCAGCTGACCCGCCTGAGCTCGCTCCGCACGTCCCTGGTAAACCTCCTCGGTCCAGCAAGAAAGCCGCCACCCTTGCTCTGCGGCTGCTTCTTGCCCGACCCCGCGGATCCGCGCTTCTTACCCATTGTGTCCTCGCATGGCTTTGCCTCTCGAAGCAGGGCAGGAGGGACTCGAACCCCCGACCTGCGGTTTTGGAGACCGCTGCTCTACCAACTGAGCTACTGCCCTCTGTCTGACGATCCTTACCTGGTCTCCCGGTGCGCCGTATGATGGCGGCACCACGGGCAATACTTCTGTAGCTGGATGCGATCCGGGGTGTTCCGCCGGTTCTTCCTGCTGTGGTAGTTCCGGCGCTTGCACTCCTCGCAAGCCAGCGTTACCAATTGTCGCACAACTTACCTCCAAATCACAGGGACGGCGACCTCACCGTCCCTGTGCACCAACGGTTCGTTACTCCACGATCTCCGTTACGACGCCTGCCCCAACCGTCCTGCCACCCTCCCTGATGGCAAAGTTCAACCCCTCGTCCATCGCGATGGGACTGATCAACTCCACGTTCATTACCGTGTTGTCTCCAGGCATCACCATCTCTACCCCCTCCTCCAGTCGGATCTCCCCCGTCACATCCGTCGTCCTGAAGTAGAACTGTGGACGGTAGTTGGAAAAGAACGGTGTGTGCCTGCCTCCCTCCTCCTTAGAAAGCACATATACCTCTGCCTTGAAGAGGGTGTGCGGTGTTATGGAGTTGGGCTTGGCCAATACCTGTCCGCGCTCTATGTCGTCGCGCTTTACCCCCCTCAATAGAGCCCCTATGTTGTCCCCGGCCTGTGCCGAGTCCATCGACTTGTTGAACATCTCAACCCCCGTAACAACCGTCTTTCTGGTGGGGCGGATGCCTACTATCTCTATCTCCTCGTTTAGTCCTATCTTGCCTGACTCTACCCTTCCTGTGGCTACAGTGCCCCTGCCCTGGATGGTGAACACATCCTCTACAGCCAAAAGGAAGTCGCGGTCTATGTCGCGCTCGGGCTCGGGGACGTACTCGTCTACCGCCTCCATGAGCGCCAACACCGAGGGCTCCCCATACTCAGAATCGTCACCCTCCAATGCCCTCAAGGCACTGCCTATGACCACGGGGATGTCATCTCCTGGGAACTCGTACTCAGAGAGGAGTTCCCTTACCTCCATCTCCACAAGCTCCAAAAGCTCAGGGTCGTCGACCATGTCGGCCTTGTTGAGGTAGACCACTATGTACGGAACACCTACCTGCCTGGCCAGGAGGATGTGCTCTCTTGTCTGGGGCATGGGACCGTCTGCCGCACTGACCACCAGGATAGCCCCATCCATCTGGGCCGCCCCCGTGATCATGTTCTTTACATAGTCGGCGTGCCCCGGGCAGTCCACATGGGCGTAGTGGCGGTTGGCTGTGGCGTACTCCTGGTGAGAAGTAGCGATAGTAATGCCCCTCTGACGCTCCTCGGGGGCGTTGTCTATCTGATCGAATGCCACCTCACGGTTTGCGGGGTCGTCGGGGACCTCCTTTGCCAGGACCCTGGTAATGGCCGCGGTGAGGGTGGTCTTGCCGTGGTCGACGTGACCGATGGTGCCGACGTTTAGGTGCGGCTTGGTGCGCTCGAACCTGCCTCTTGACATTGCCTCTCCTACCTTTCTGCTATCTCGGCCGATATGCTCTTCGGCACCTCGGCATAGTGATCGAACTGCATGGTGAACGTAGCGCGGCCCTGGGTCTTGGAGCGCACGGTCGTCGCGTAACCGAACATCTCGGAGAGCGGCACCATGGCGCGGATGACCTGCCCGCCACCGCGGGAGTCCATACCCTGTATGTGGCCGCGCCTCGCCGAAAGGTCGCCCATCACGTCGCCCATAAACTCTTCGGGCACTACGACCTCGACGTCCATCACGGGCTCGAGTAGGACCGGGTTGGCCCTCTTGAGGGCCTCTTTGATGGCCATGGAACCGGCGATCTGGAACGCCATCTCGGAGGAGTCGACCTCGTGGTAAGAACCGTCGACCAGCTCGACCCTGACATCGACCACGGGGTAGCCCGCGACGACGCCGGAATCCAGCGCCTCCTTGATGCCCCTGTCCACGCTGGGGATGTACTCCCGCGGGATGACGCCGCCGACGATCTTGTTGTCGAACTCGTAACCCGCCTCGTCGTTGTGCTCGGCGTTGATGACCGCGTGGCCGTACTGGCCCCGGCCACCGGTCTGCCGCACGAACCGGCCCTCGATGCCCTCCACGCGCTTGCGGATGGTCTCGCGGTAAGCGACCTGCGGGCGGCCGATGTTCGCATCGACCCTGAACTCGCGCAGCAGCCTGTCGACGATGATCTCTAGGTGAAGCTCGCCCATGCCGGCGACGATGGTCTGTCCCGTCTCCTCGTCGCTGCGCACGGTGAACGTGGGGTCCTCTTCGGCGAGCCGCTGGAGCGCAACGGAGAGCTTCTCCTGGTCGGCCTTCGTCTTGGGCTCGATAGCCTGCCGGATCACGGGCTCGGGGAAGATCATCTCCTCCAGCACGATCTGCTCCTCGTCCGCCGAGACGAGCGTGTCGCCCGTCCCCGTATCGGAGAGGCCGATGGCCGCGACGAGCTCCCCGGCATAGACCTCATCTCGCTGCTCGCGACTGTTCGCGTGCAGCTGCAACAGACGTCCTACGCGCTCGCGCCTGCCCTTGGTGGTGTTCATCACGTAGGAACCGGCCTTGAGCGTGCCCGAGTACACCCGCACATAGGTCAGCTTCCCGACGTGCGGATCCGCCTGGACCTTGAAGGCCAGCGCCGCGAGCGGGCCGTTCTCGTCCGCCTCGCGGGTTATCTCCTCCCCGTCGAGGGTCTTGCCCTCCACGGGCGGCACGTCGAGCGGGCTCGGGAGGTAGTCGACTACCCCGTCGAGGAGTGGCTGCACGCCCTTGTTCTTGAACGCCGAACCGACGAAGACGGGCGTCATCCTTATATCCAACGTGGCCTGACGGATGGCGGCCCGGATCTGGTCGGGTTCGATCTCTTCGCCCTCCAGATACATGACCATGAGCTCTTCGTCCTGGTCGGCGACCGCCTCCAGGAGCCTCTCTCTGTACTCATCAGCGAGGGCACGCATCTCCTCCGGTACCTCGGTGACCTCCCACGTGGCCCCGAGGTCGTCGGTGTAGACGATGGCCCTCATCTCTACGAGATCTATGATCCCCTGGAACTCGCCCTCCGCGCCTATAGGCAACTGCACGGGGACGGCGTTCGCCCCCAACCTGTCGACCATCGTGCCAACGGCCTTGTAGAAGTCGGCGCCAATACGGTCCATCTTGTTGACGAAAGCTATGCGCGGTACCCCGTACTTGTCCGCCTGGCGCCAGACCGTCTCGGACTGCGGCTCGACCCCGGCCACGGAGTCGAACAGCGCGATCGCACCGTCCAGCACCCGAAGGCTGCGCTCCACTTCTACAGTGAAGTCCACGTGCCCGGGCGTGTCTATAATATTGATACGATGTTGATCGGCGATGCGGCTATGGACGCCTTCGCGGGTACCCTTGCCGTTCTTGCTGGAGCCTTCGATGCCGCCCCAGAACACGGTCGTTGCGGCCGAGGTTATAGTGATGCCGCGTTCGCGCTCCTGGGCCATCCAGTCCATGACGGCGTTACCGTCGTGGACCTCGCCCAGCTTGTGGGTAAGGCCCGTATAGAGCAGGATGCGCTCTGTCGTCGTGGTCTTTCCGGCATCTATGTGGGCCATGATGCCGATATTACGGACCCGTTTTAGCGGGATCTTTCTGGATACTTGTACAGCCATATTAGTTCCTCGTCACCACCTGTAATGGGCGAAGGCCCTGTTTGCCTCTGCCATCCGATGCGTGTCTTCCTTACGCTTTACGCTCGAGCCGATGTTATCCTTGGCGTCCAGGATCTCGCCTGCAAGCCTGCGGCCCATGGTCTTCTCGCGCCTGGCACGGGCGAAGCCCACCATCCAGCGCAGCGCCAGCGTGTTTGCCCTTCGGGCATCGACCTCGACGGGCACCTGGTAGGTCGCGCCGCCGACGCGCCGGCTCTTGACCTCCAGGCGCGGCCTGATGTTGTCCAGGGCGTTGTTCAGCACCTGGACCGGGCTCGTGCCCGTGCGCTCCTCGATGTATGAGAGGGCGTCGTAGACGATCTTCTCCGAGGTGCTCTTCTTGCCGTCGAGCATGATCTTGTTGACCAACTGCTGCACCAGCACGCTCCCGTAGACAGGATCGGCGGCTATCTTCTTCTTTGGTGGCGCTGCTCGCCTCGGCATCTCCTATCCTCCTACGACTTCTTGGTGCCGTACTTGGAACGGCCCTGCTTGCGGTTGTTGACCCCGAGCGTATCGAGCGCCCCGCGCACGACCTTGTAACGCACGCCTGGCAGGTCCTTGACCTGTCCCCCACGCACGAGCAAGACAGAGTGCTCCTGCAGGTTGTGCCCCTCACCGGGAACGTAGGCCGTGACCTCCTGGCCGTTCACCAGGCGGACCCTGGCCACCTTGCGCAGCGCGGAGTTCGGCTTCCTCGGGGTGGTGGTCGAGACACGCGTGCACACGCCGCGTTTCTGGGGAGACCCCTGCAACGCCGGCGTCGCCGCCTTCTTCGTCTGTTTCTCCCGCTCGTTGCGCACAAGCTGGTTGGTCGTCGGCATGGCCGCGCCTCTCTCTCTATCCATGAAAAGGGGCTTACAGGATCACGTGCCACGGCACAGAGCCTTTGTTACCCATTGGTAACGACTCGTAACCGCGACGCAATATTTTAGGCTCAGAAGAGCGCTATGTCAAGCTCTTAGAGCGGTCAGCCATTAGCCTTCAGCTGTCAGCTTTGCCCCGCCGATAGCTTCTCCGGTCGGGTTCGATGCTGCTGCCTTGTGGGCCGCGCCGTGGAACTAGCACGACCGCGTTGCCTTGTCGAAAAGCGGTCAGCCCCCAGCAAGAGAAGCTGAGGGCTGATCGCTGACAAGCTGACAGCTAGGATGCTGCTATGTCGAGCTCATCGATGTCTTGCGCTCTGTAGCCCTCGACGGCCACGGTGAGCCGCCTGTAACGGGGCAGTCCTGTGGCCGCGGGTATGAGCTTCCCGATAATGACGTTCTCCTTCAGGCCTGAGAGGCTGTCTACCTTGCCCTCGATGGCAGCGTCGGTAAGGACGCGTGCCGTCTCCTGGAAAGAGGCTGCGGAGAGGAAGCTGTCGGTGGCGAGCGAGGCTTTGGTTATACCCATCAGGACCGTGTGGTAGGTGGCCTGAGTGCCTTCCTCCTCCTCGACGCGGGCGTTCTCGGCCATGACGGTAAAGCGGTCGGCGACCTGCTCGGGGAGCAGGTTAGTGTCGCCCGGGTCGTCCACGATCACCTTGCGCAGCATCTGGCGTACGATGACCTCGATGTGTTTGTCGTGGATGTCCACGCCCTGGGCTCGGTAGACCTTCTGCACCTCATCGACCAGGTAGCGCTCGGTCATGGTGCTGCCGCGGCCGTAACGGAGGTCGTTCTCCAGGATGGCGTGCGGGTAGATAGACCCCTCCGTGATCGGGGTGTTCGCCCTGACCTCGGCGCCCTCGACGAACTCGGGCCTGAGGAGCTGGCGCTCGACCGTATACGACCTCTCCTCGTCGCCATCTGGCGCGGTGATAACGACCCTTATCTGCCTGTCGGAGTCGGCCTCCTCCAGGGAGACGATACCGTCTATCTCGGCGAGGGTCGCCTCGGCCTTGGGATGCCGAGCCTCGAAGAGCTCGACGACCCTTGGCAGGCCGGCCGTGATGTCCTCGCCGGCGATGCCGCCGGTGTGGAACGTACGCATCGTGAGCTGGGTGCCAGGCTCCCCGATAGACTGGGCCGCGATGATGCCGACGGCCTCACCGACGTCGACGGGTCTGTAGGTGGAGAGCGCCCTGCCGTAACAGGTCTGGCATACGCCGTGCGGGCTCTCGCACTTGGAGGGCGTCCGCACGGGGACGAGCGTCTCGCGTGGCAGCTCCTCGCGCCAGGTGGCAAGGAGGCCCGGGGTGATGTCCGTAGCTGCCTCTGCGACGACCTCGCCGGTCTCCGGGTTCACCAGATCCCGGGCCAGGAAACGGGCGGCGACCGAGTCGTTCGCATCGCCCCTGCCGCCTTCCAGGTAGAGCGGAAGGTCGACGTAGCCATCCGAGCCGCAGTCCTCATCGTTCACGACGACATCCTGGGAGACGTCGACGAGGCGGCGGGTCAGGTAGCCGGAGTCAGCGGTACGCAGGGCCGTGTCGGCCTGGCCCTTCCTCGCTCCGTGGGTCGAGGTGAAGTACTCCAGCACCGAGAGGCCCTCCATGAAGTTGCTCTTCACGGGCTCCTCGATGATCTCACCCTTCGTGTTCGTCATAAGGCCGCGCATGCCTGCGAGCTGGGTGAAGTTGTTGTAGTTGCCGCGGGCGCCCGAGTCGGCCATCATGTAGATCGGGTTCAGGCGCCAGAGGTTGTCCTTCATGGCCTGCTCGACCTCGTTCTTGGCCTGGGTCCACAGTCCGATCACACGCTCCAGCCTCTCGTCGTCGGAGATGAAGCCCTGGTCCCACTGGTCCTCGATCTCGTCGACCATGCTCTGGTAGCGCTCGAGGATTTCCTCTTTCTGCTCGGGCACGACGATGTCGTTCTTGCCGACCGAGATGCCGGCCTTGGTGGCCGTGTGGAAACCGACCCTCTTCAGGGTGTCGAGGAGCTGGCTGACGACCTCCGTCGGGTAGCGGGCCACGTACCCGGCGACGAGGTCCTTGATCTCACCCTTCTTCAAGGTGTGGTTGATGTAGGGGTAGGCATCGGGGTCGTAGGCGTCGCCGAGGTAGTCTCTTAAGGTCTGTTCGACGTTCTCGTTGAAAAGGACCCGCCCGAGCGTGGTCTCCATCCGCTCACCGCCCCTGCGGGCTATGACCTTGTCGTGGATCTTGAGCGTACCCTCTTTGTAGGCGGCCTCGGCCTCATCGTAAGAGGAGATGAGAGCCTTGACTTCGGCCTCTTCGAAGTTCTCGGGACCGTAGGTGATGTAGTAGAGCCCGAGCACCATATCCTGCGAGGGAACGGCGATCGGGAACCCGTTGGCGGGCAGTAGTATGTTCTGCGTGGAGAGCATGAGGACGCGGGCCTCAGCCTGCGCCTCGGGGCTCAGGGGCACGTGCACCGCCATCTGGTCGCCGTCGAAGTCCGCGTTGAAGGCGGAACAGACCAGCGGATGTACCTGGATGGCCTTGCCCTCCACGAGCACTGGCTCGAACGCCTGGATGCCGAGACGGTGAAGCGTCGGCGCGCGGTTCAATAGCACCGGGTGCTCTTTGATAACGTCTTCGAGGACGTCCCAAACCTCCGGACGTAGCCGCTCGACCATCTGCTTGGCGCTACGGATGTTCGGCGCCAGGGCCCTGTCGACCAGGACCTTCATCACGAATGGCTTGAAAAGCTCGACGGCCATCAGGCGTGGGAGGCCACACTGGTGCATCTTCAGGCCAGGGCCGACCACGATGACCGACCGGCCGGAGTAATCCACGCGCTTGCCGAGCAGGTTCTGACGGAACCGGCCCTGCTTGCCCTTGAGCATATCCGAGAGGCTCTTGAGTGCCCTGTTTCCGGCGCCGGTGACGGCGCGACCCCTACGACCGTTGTCGAAGAGGGCGTCCACGGCCTCCTGCAGCATCCGCTTCTCGTTGTTCACGATCACGTCCGGTGCGCCGAGGTCGAGCAGGCGACGAAGCCTGTTGTTCCTGTTTATAACCCTGCGGTAGAGGTCGTTAAGGTCGGAGGTGGCGAAACGGCCGCCGTCGAGCTGGACCATGGGGCGGAGGTCTGGCGGGAGCACCGGGATGGCCTCCATGATCATCCACTCCGGGCCGTTGCCGCTGACGCGGAAGGCGTCGACGACCTTGAGGCGTTTGATCGCCTTCTGGCGCTTCTGTCCTCTCGAGGAGGCCACGACGTCCCTGAGATCCTGGGCCTCGTTCTCGAGGTCGACCTGCGATATGAGGTCCCTTACGGCCTCTGCGCCCATCCCGCCGCGGAAGTACACCCCGTAGCCGTACTCGTCGCCGAAACGGTCCTTCATCTCGCGGAAGAGCTCCTCATCGTCCACGATCTGGCGCGGCTCCAGCGTCTGGAACTCCTCCCAGGCCCGCCTGACGAGCCCTATCTGCTCGGTAACCGAGCGACCAATGTCCGCGACGGACTCTTCGGCCTCCTTGTGGACTTTCGTTATGGCGGCCTCGCGCTCGTCCTCGGGTATGTCCGCGTACTCCTCGGTCAGCTCGTCCGGAGAGCTCTCGCCCTTGATCACGCTCTCGCGCTTGGTTCTGAGGGCCTGGATCTGGTCGATCTCCTCGTCCCTGTCCAGCTCGAGCTGCTGGATCTCATCCTCCACCCTGCCGCGTAGCAGGTCTATGTCGTTGGCCCGCTCCTCGCGGTCGACCCACGTGACGATGGAGCTGGCGAAGTAGAGTACCCGGTCGAGCTCCTTGGGGCTGATGTCGAGGAGGTAGCCCATCCGGCTGGGGACGCCCTTGACGAACCACACGTGCGCCACGGGGGCGGCGAGCTCGATGTGGCCCATCCTGTCGCGGCGCACCCGGGCACGGGTTACCTCGACTCCGCACCGCTCGCAGATGATACCCTTGAACCGGATCCTCTTGTACTTGCCGCAGTAGCACTCCCAGTCCTTGGAAGGGCCGAAGATGCGCTCGTCGAACAGACCGTCCTTCTCAGGGCGTAGGGTGCGATAGTTGATCGTCTCGGGCTTGGTTACCTCACCCCTCGACCATTCCCTGATCTCGTCGGGGGCGGCCAGGCCGATGGAGATCTTCTCCAGTTTGTTTATGTCTATGTCGCGCTCGAGTCCCTGCACGCTCTACATCCCTCCTCTGCCGAAGGCTCCAGGTGGGTCCTCCAGGTCGCCCGTAGGTTCGTCACGGCTGAGGTTTATCCCCAACGCCCTTGCCGCCTCGTCCCAATCCCTGCGCTCATGTTCCTCTGCCACTGCCTCCGCGTTGTAGACAGGCTTTACTGATAGCCCCAACGACTGCATCTCCTTCAACAGAACCTTGAAGCTCGCCGGTACTCCGGGCTCGGGGATGTTCTCCCCCTTTACTATCGACTCGTAGCTCTTCACTCGACCTACCCGGTCGTCGCTCTTTATGGTTAGGAGCTCCTGTAGGGTGTGAGCCGCTCCGTAGGCCTCCAAAGCCCATACCTCCATCTCCCCAAAGCGCTGCCCACCAAACTGTGCCTTGCCCCCCAAGGGCTGCTGGGTTACCAGTGAGTAGGGTCCTGTAGAGCGGGCATGGATCTTGTCGTCCACCAGGTGCAAGAGCTTGAGGATGTACATGTAGCCCACGGTGATGGTCCCGTCGAAGGGCTCTCCTGTCCTGCCGTCATAGAGGGTAACCTTCCCACCACGACCCATGCCCGTCTGTGAAGCGCCACCGTCTTTGCTGCTGCGCACCTTCTCTATGGCCTCGTTTACGTCCTCTACCTCGGCCCCTGAGAAAACTGGTGTGGAGACAAACACAGGCTCTGCCCCATTCTCTCCAAGACCCTGGCTCGCTGCCCATCCCAGGTGGGTCTCCAGGATCTGGCCGATGTTCATCCGGCTCGGAACGCCCAAGGGGGAGAGGATCACATCCACCGGGCGCCCGTCCTCCATGAAGGGCATGTCCTCCTCGGGAACTATCTTTGAGATTACCCCCTTGTTGCCGTGACGACCTGCCAGCTTGTCTCCCTCGGCGATCTTGCGCTTCTTGGCTACGAAGACCCTTACCATCTCGTTTACCCCGGGCTGGAGCTCATCTCCTGAGTCCCTGGAGAAGCGCTTGACGTCTATTACAACCCCGCCCTCCCCGTGGGGGACCTTCAATGATGAGTCCTTGACCTCCCTGGCCTTCTCCCCGAAGATCGCCCTGAGGAGCTTCTCCTCTGGGGTCGGCTCTGACTCTCCCTTGGGGGTCACCTTGCCAACCAGAACGTCCCCAGATCCCACCTCAGCCCCGATGCGGATGATGCCGTCCACATCCAGGTTCATCAAAACGTCGTCAGAGGCGTTAGGGATGTCTCGGGTTATCTCCTCGGGACCCAGCTTGGTGTCACGAGCCTGCACCTCGTACTCCTCTATGTGGATGGAGGAGAGGGTGTCGTCCTTAAGGAGTTTCTCGGAGATGATTATGGCATCCTCGAAGTTGAAACCCTCCCAGGGCATGAAGGCCACAAGCAAATTCTTGCCCAGAGCGAGCTCGCCCTGGTCGGTAGAAGATCCGTCGGCCATGACGGTTCCGGCCTCCACGCTCTCACCCTCGGTTAGGAGGGGACGCTGGTTTACGCAGGTGCCCTGGTTGGATCGGGCGAACTTCCTCAAGTAGTACTCGTCTAGCTCCCCACCCTCGCGGCGAACCGTAATCCTGTCGGCCACCACGCGTTCGACGGTGCCGGCGTGACGCGCAAGGAGCACGTCTCCGGCGTCGACGGCAGCCCTGAACTCCATGCCGGTCCCGACGTAGGGCGCCTCGCTCCTTAGGAGCGGCACCGCCTGCTTCTGCATACCGGAGCCCATCTGTGCGCGCACCGCGTCGTCGTGCTCCAGGAATGGGATCAGGGACGTAGCCACCGAGACAGTCTGCAGCGGTGCGACGTCCACGTAGTCGACTTCTTCTGCGGCCACGGTGGCGACGTCCCCACCCTTCCTGCGGGCCAGGATCTGGGCCTCTTGGGAGATCTTGCCGCTCTTTGGGTCTATGGGCGTGTTGGCCTGGGCGATCGTGAACTCCTCCTCCTCGTCGGCGGAGAGGTACTCGATCTCGTCTGTGAGCTTCCCGTTCTCGACCTTCCTGTAGGGCGTCTGCACGAAGCCATAGTCATCCACGGTCGCGAACGTCGAGAGCTGGCCGATGAGGCCGATGTTCGGGCCTTCCGGTGTCTCTATGGGACACATCCTGCCGTAGTGGGTAGGGTGCACGTCGCGCACCTCTATGGGCGCCCGCTCCCGGCTCAGGCCGCCCGCTCCCATCGCGGAGAGGCGTCGCCTGTGGGAGAGTCCGCTCAAGGTGTTGGTCTGGTCCATGAACTGGGAGAGCTGGGAGGAGCCGAAAAACTCCTTTATGGCGCTGCTCACAGGCTTTACGTTAACCACGCTCTGGGGCGTTATGGAATCCTCGTCCTGGGTGGTCATCCGCTCGCGCACCACCCGCTCCATGCGGTACATCCCGATCCTAAAGGCCTCCTGAACCAGCTCCCCCACGGTCCTTAGGCGCCGGTTGCCGAAGTGCTCGTACTCGTCGAGCTTGTGGCGGATCCTCTCGTAGTTGACCCTGCCAAACTCCTCCTCCTCGGCAACCTCCTCGGAGGTCTCGATGAGGCGCTTGAGGAGGGCCTCGATGTCCTCGATCGTCAGCGTGTGCGTATCGAGCGGCACATCGAGCTTGAGCTTCTTGTCGACCTTGTAGCGCCCCACCTCCGATAGATCGTAACGCTTGGCGTCGAAGAACAGACCGTCCACCAGGTTCTGGGCATTCTCGATGTTGACCGGCTCGCCCGGCCTCTGGCGCCTGAAGACCTCCAAAAGAGCCTCTTCCCTGGAAGGGGTGTCGTCTCTCTGCAGGGTGTTGCGTATGAGCCAGGAGTCCTCAAAGCGGGAGAGGATCTCCTCTGGTCCGCCCATCCCAAGCGCCTTCAACAGCACGCTTACGGGCAGCTTCCTCTTGCGGTCTATCCGAACCGAGACGTAGCCCTTGGCCTCCACCTCAAACTCAAGCCACGACCCCCGAGCCGGCATCAGGCTCGCCGTCAAAACCTGCTTGGTGGGGTCCTTGGGCTCCATTATGTAGGCTCCAGGCGACCTGACCAGCTGAGTGACCACCACCCGCTCGGTGCCGTTTATGACGAAGGTACCCGAGTCGGTCATGAGCGGGAAGTCGCCCATGAAGACGTCCTGCTCGCGGACCTCTGCGGTCTCCTTGACGATGAAGCGGACCTTCACGAAAAGCGGAGCAGCGTAGGTCTTGTCCTTGGACATACACTCTTCGACGGAGACGGGCGGCTCCTCGAAACGATGCTCCCCGAACTCCACTGCGTAAGAGCCCGTGTAGTCCTCTATAGGGGAGATCTCCGTAAAGGTCTTCTGGATACCTACATCTAGAAACTTTTGGAACGAATTCAGTTGGATCTCCACGAGATCCGGCAACTGAACTTCTGTGGACTGTAACCGAGCATACGGGTGCCGTTTCCGGCGCACGACAGGGCTCACCAAGTTAGCTCTCCTCCGCATGGGTCGTTGAAGAATGGCCGAACACGCAAACGAGTATCTTACCCCGAATACCCGTGCGAGTCAAGGCAGAATCGCAGATAATTTGTGGCCGACCTGTGACCGGCGCGTGGAGTGTAGCACAACCGTTCGTGGCATGCCACGAACGGAGCTAGTCAGCACTTCAGCACGGCGGCTGCGCCGCCTTGTCAGCTAGTCAGCTAGGCCTTTCACATTAGCAAGCTGAAATGCTGACAAGCGCCCGACAGGGCGCGTGCTGACAAGGCGCCTTTCAGGCGCCGTGCTGACCAGCGTGGAACTGAAGTAGGGCGAGCCCTACTTCAGTTCCACAGCGGCGCCGGCCTCTTCGAGCTGGGCCTTGAGGGCGTCGGCGTCCTCGCGGCTGAGGGCCTCCTTGACGGGGTTGGGGGCCTCGTCGACGAGAGCTTTGGCCTCCTTCA
>Ga0196962_10000517_pt1 | contig 15616 bp, 12 predicted proteins | sample S3v_20metaG_FD_183186 | JGI IMG/M metagenome (GOLD analysis project Ga0196962, IMG submission 183186) | Soil microbial communities from Anza Borrego desert, Southern California, United States - S3+v_20 | ecosystem: Environmental > Terrestrial > Soil > Desert | place: USA: California | collected... | reverse complement strand
CTGTTCCGGGCGCCGCTGGTGGCCGCCGCCCTGGCGGCCGGCGCACCCCGGGAACGGCTCACCTACCGGGTACTCCGCACACTCGGCGCCCTGGGCCCGGCGGTGGAAGAGGTCACCGGGTTCACCCGCTACCGCATCGAGGGGCCGGTCGGCGCCGGCGGCGGTGAAGCGGCGGCCCGGATCTTCGTGCTGGCCAAGGGCGGCGTGGCCGGCGACCTGCGCTCCCGGGCCGAGGGCGAGGGCGGCGACGTGCTGCGGGGCACCAAGCACCGCGCCTCCACGCTCCAGGAGGTCACGGTGGCCAAGGGGGGCACCGACGGCCGCACGGTGGTCCTGATTCCCGAGATCCGCCAGGGCACGGTCGACGGGCTGACGCTGCTCCACGCCCGCTTCGCCGACCGGTTGGCGGGCGAGACCATGCGGGCCGTCCTCGAGGGCTACCAGTCCCGCTACGGGGCTCTGGTCGACGCCGTCACCGAGACCACCGTCTTCGACGACGACCGCCTCGGCACGCTGCCGGTGATCGACCTGCTGACCTCGCCGGTGTACGTGCTGGCCGAGGCCTGGCGCCAGTAGGGGCTAGAGCTTTTCCAGGATCTCCTTCATCAGCTTCTCGATCTGGTCGTAGTCGGCGGTGCTGATGATGTGGACGGATACCTTGCCCTTGCGGGCGGCGAAGTTGTTGAGGGTGGCGTAGCCGAAGACGGTCGCGGCGAAGGCCTCGTCGCCATAGCCCTTGATCTCGTTGACCTTGTTGTTGGTCTGCTTCAGGCCGTTGCGGATGATGTCCATGCTGGCCTTGCTGGCGTTGCTATACAGCAGGACCTGGTCGGCGGCGCCGGCCCCGCCTCCCTTGGCCGCCGGGTACGTGCAGGTGATGCCGCTCTGACGGGGCTCCTGCACCGGCCCGCTCAGCTCCCGCTTCAACGTCCGGTTGACCACCTCGAGGGGAGCGACGGTGCAGTCCGGCGCCTGGCCCGTGGCCGCCGGGGTCCCCTCCTCGTAGGTCTTGTCGCCGCCGCCGCAGGCGGAGGCGATCAGCCCGAGAGCCAAGCAGGACGCGACGACCGGGAACGCTTTGCGACGGAAGTTCACGGTCGGGAGTCTACGGGCCGGGTTCGACCCCGATGACGGTTGTGCAACGTTTCGCACTCTGGCGGGGAATCGTCGGCCCGGGCGTCGAATAACGTCCCCGACCGCTCCACCCCGGGGGCGGCCCCTTTGGTGCCAAACGATCGCAAACCGGCCCCCCGTTCCGGCTGCGACTCGGAGGAGTCCTGCTGTGAGACGTTTCTCGGCCCGCCGCGCCGCCCTGTTGGCGACCATGCTGGCCCTCTCGACGATGACCCCCGGTCTCGGTTCGGCCGCGCAGGCCTACGAGCCGAGGACCCCGATCACCGGCTCGGTCCGCGACGTCGGGGGACAGGCGATCGAGGGAACTGTCTTCCTCCTCAACCATCTGGACGGGACCCCGGTGGCCGAAAGTCCAAACGGCGACGATGGCTTCTCTTTCTACGAGGAGCCCAATCAGTACACGCTTCGGTTCGAATCGTCGTCCCCCGGCCTGACGTTCGATGCCCCGATGGACGTCACCGGCGACGCCCCCATCGACCTCACTGTCCCCGACGCCGTGCCGGCCGAAATCGTCGTCGTCGGTCCGGATGACCAGCCCATCACCGGCAGCATCCTCTCGTACTCCGCCGAGGCCGAAGGCGTGATGCTGGCATCGGGCATTCCGTCCACAGTCATCAGCTCAGACTCCCTCGTCGACGCCGGCGGCCACTTCACGCCGATGCTGTTCGGCCCCTCGACCCTGATCTTCACGCTCTCCAATGGGTTCCACAGCGACGCGATCGCCATCGAACCGGGAGACCAGGTCACCGTCAAGCTCCCCGACACCCCGAGCGCACCACAGAACGTGACCGCGACGGCGGGGGACAACAAGGTCAAGGTCACATGGGATCCGCCGGTCTTCGACGGGGGTTCGCCGATCACCGGCTACACCGTCACCGCCTTCCGGAACTCCTCGAACTTCAAGGCCAGCTTCGGGGCGTCGGCCACCTCCGGCACGATCCGCAGCCTCCCCAACGGCAAGACCTATTCGGTGATCGTCGTGGCCAAGAACGCCAACGGCGCCGGGTCGGCGTCGCCGGCGATCAGCGTGACCCTCCCGGCGGTCGAACCGCCGCCGACCACCACGACGACCGCCCCGCCGGCCGGCGGCGACCCGCTCGGCGGCGCCGGCTCCGGCGATGACGACGGCCCGGGCACGGCGGCGGGCGCCGGCAAGTCCGGCTACTGGCTCCTCGACGCCACTGGCGCGGTGTACCCCTTCGGTGATGCCGCCGCCTACGGCGACCCGGCGGCCAACCTCGCCGCCGCCTCGGTGCCGGGCAACCTTGTGCGGGCCGTCGACCTCGAGCCCACGCCCTCGATGAAGGGCTACTGGGTGCTCGACAGCCGCGGCCGCGTCCACCCCTTCGGCGATGCCCCTCATCTGGGTGACGTCGCCGCCGGTCGGCTCTCCGCTGGGGAAGAGCCGGCCACCCTCTCCGCCACCCCGTCCGGGGCGGGCTACTGGATCTTCACCAACCGCGCCCGGGCGCTCGCCTTCGGCGACGCGGCCGTGCTCGGCGACATGGCCGGCACGACCCTCAACGGCCCGGTCCTCGACTCGGTCGCCACCCCGTCGGGGCAGGGCTACTACATGGTCGCCGCCGACGGCGGGATCTTCGCCTTCGGCGATGCCCGCTTCGCCGGGTCGATGGGCGGCCGGGCTCTCAACGCCCCGGTCCGCTCCCTCGTCCCCGACGGCGACGGCGCGGGCTACTGGCTGGTGGCGGGCGACGGCGGCGTCTTCGCCTTCGACGCTCCCTTCGTGGGCTCGATGGGCGGCCGCCCACTGAACAAGCCCGTCCGGGGCATGGTCCGCTACGGCAACGGCTACCTCATGGTCGGCGAGGACGGGGGCGTGTTCGCCTTCTCCGACCGCCCCTTCAGCGGTTCGCTCGGCGCCCGCCCACCCGCCAGCCCGATCGTGTCGGTCGCCGCCCTCACTTAGGAGACCAGCAGAGGCCGGCGACCAAACCGATCAGAGCGGCGGCGACGGCCAGCTCCTGGCGCATCTTGTGGGCGTGCTCCCGCCCCTGCTGGATGTCGCAGTGGAACTGGTCGACGGAGCGGGGGAACGGGCTCATACCGAAGAAGTGCCGGCTCGGCTTGTCGAGGTCGAGAAGGGCGGCGCCCACCATCCCGGCCAGGACCGGCACCCGCCGGCCGCGGGCCAGACCGAAGGCGGCACCCATGGCGGCCAGGCCGGCGAACCCGTCCCGGTAGGCGACCCGCAGGAACGTCGGATTCTTCATCGGATCGCCCTGGCGGTCCTCGTGGCTCAGGCCCCAGTGGGGGATGCGGTCCATGGCGAGGTGCGAGACGACGCCCACGGCCAGGGCCGGCAGGGGACGCTTCACCAGCGCGCCGATGGCTGCACCCGCAAGAACGTGGTTCGTGACCAGCACACCTCCACTGTCGGCATCCGCCGGCGCGGCCTTAACGGGAGATAGGGGCCATCTTCGGCGCAACGGGAAGAACTTCACGGCAAAGCAGGAACTGGGCCTCTCGGTGTAGAAGGGGCACATCGACGAATCACCGTTGGGCGATCCGTCACTGGCCTGTCACCCGCCAAATCTGCTCCCCACAAGGGAGACGGGCCCGCCATTCCCTAGAAATGTCGCCTCCTGATCAGAGGCGTCTACGCCGCCGAACTGACCCCCCATGGACGCGGATCCAGGAGTCAGCACTGCCGTCCCGTCACCGACGTAATCCCCTTCCGAAGGTGACGGGGCGGAGCGGCGGCGACCTGGCCGAGTCTTCACGAGGGGTAACGGCGCTGCGAGTGCGCTCAGCGCTTCAGCAGACCGGAGAGCATCCGGTCGAAGTGACCGTTGAGCATTGCGTCGGCATCGGGCCAGCCGAAGTCGGGCTTGGTGATCAACAGCGACGTGAGCCCATGGACGAACGCCCAGCAGTCGAGGGCGAGCTCGTACGGGTCGATGCCGTCGCGGACGCGGGGGTCCTCGGTGAGGACGGCGACGTTGTGCATCAGGTGGCCGAACGCCGCCGACGCCTTGACCTCATCGGGCGTGTAGAAGTGGGGCTGGTTGCCCGGCGCCTGCATGAAGAGCACCCGGTAGTGGTCGGGATGGTCGAGCCCGAAGCGGACGTAGGCCCGGGCCCGCGCCTTCATGCCCTCGATGGGATCGTCGATCCCGTCGGCGGCCGTCTCCAACGCCTCGTCGAGCCGAATGAAGATGCCCTGGCAGACGGCGAAGATGAGCTCGTCCTTGTCGGCGAAGTGGAGGTACACCGCCGGCGGTGAGACGCCGGCGGCGGCCGCCACGGCCCGCATCGTCATACCTTCGGCCCCGCCCTGCTCGAAGAACAGGCGCGACGCCGCTTCGAGGATGTCCTCGCGCAACCGGGCGCCTTCGCCCCGCCGGTAGCGGGTCCGGGCCGCGGCGGCGCCCTCAGGCCCGGCGGTCATGCCATAACCGTATTGATCGTCAGGCGGCGGGGAAAGCACGGCCCTCCTTGGCGCTGCGCACCGGCAGCCTGGCGATCATCCCCTCGGACTCCGAGATGCCGAACCGGTCGTGAAGCCGGCGCAGCGGCCCCGGGGCCCACCAGTTGGCCTCACCGGCCAGGCGCATGAACGCCGGGACCAGCACGCCCCGGATGAGCGTGGCGTCCATGAGCACCGCCAGCGTGAGCCCTACACCGAAGAGCTTCATGAACGAGATGCCCGACGTGGCAAAGGCGATGAACACGATGGCCAGCAGGGCGGCGGCTGCGGTCACGATCCGGCCCGTCTGCTCGAGCCCGGTGGCGACCGACTCGGCAGTGCCGGCCCCGGCGTCGTGCTGCTCCTTGATGCGGGACAGCAGGAAGACCTCGTAGTCCATCGACAACCCGAAGGCGATACAGAACATGAGGACGGGCATGGTGACGAGCAGCGCGCCGGTGGCCGTGAACCCGAGGAGCCCCGAGCCGTGCCCCTCCTGGAAGACGAACACCATGGCCCCGAACGTGGCGGTGAGCGACAGGAGGTTGAGGACCACGGCCTTGGCCGGCACCAGCAGGCTGCCGAACATGGCGAACAGCACGACCAGGGTGATCAGGGCGATGATGCCGCCGGCCAGGGGAAGGCGGTCCCCGAGGGCCGACTTGGCGTCGACCATCGCCGCCGACTGCCCGCCGACGAGCACGCCCGCCCCATCGGGGGCCGGAACGGCCCGCACCGCCTCGGCCAGCCGCTCCCCGGCCTCTGACAAGGGTTCGACGGACGGTACGACGTTCAGCCAGGTCCCACCGTTGGCAGCCGACCGGGGTTGGAACCGGGCGAAGACCGGCGGGACGGCCGCGGCGGGCACGGCGAGCCCTCCGTTGACGAACGAGCCGAGGGCGGTGTCGACCCGGGCGGCGCCGGGGAGCTGCGAGAGGGCGGCGGCGTAGCCGGCCAGTCGCGGGTCGCCGACCGCCAGCGCCGGAGCGGCGACGCTGACGCCGGCCTGTTCCTGGCTGGCGAACTCCGTCCGGATGATGTCGGCCGACCGCCGGGTGACCGCCCCCTCGGGCAGGACCCGATCGTCGGGATAGCCGAACTGCACGCCGAGGAAGGGCGCACCGAGCACCAGCAGGACCACGATGACGGCCGCGGCGCTGCGAACCGGGCGCCGCATGACAGCTCCGGCCAGCCGGTGCCAGAAGCCGCCGGCCGCTTCCCCGCCCACCCCGAGCGGATGACGCACCGCAGCGGTGGGCGAACCGCTCAGGCCCTCGGCGCCACCGGTCCTGCGGCGGCGGATGCGCAGCTTCTCGAGGCGCTCGGGGCCCAGGACGGCGAGCACCGCCGGCAACGTCGTCACGGCGGCGAGCGCCGCCACGGCCACGACCGCGGCACCGGCGAAGGCGAAGCTGCGCAGGAAGTAGAAGGGGAAGACGAGCAGGGCGATGAGACTGACAGCCACGGTCACGGCGCTGAACAGCACGGTGCGACCGGCGGTGGTGACCGACCGCACGACGGCACCCCGGTGGTCGCCGCCGTTGCGGATCAACTCCTCCCGGTAGCGGCTGACGACGAAGAGGCTGTAGTCGACGGCCAGCCCGAGGCCCAGGGCGGTGGTGAGGTTGATGGAGTACACCGACACGTCGGTCAGGAGCGCCAAGGCGTGCAGCACTGCCAGGGTGGCGACGATGGCGATAGCCCCGACGAGCAGCGGCAGAGCCGCCGCCACCGCCGAGCCGAAGACCAAGAGCAGGCCGAGGGCCGTGATCGGAAAGGCGATCCGCTCCGCCCGCACGAGGTCCGACTCCACCGTACGGCTGACCTCCTCGTAGGCGGCGGTGATGCCCGACACGGCGACCGACACGGTCCCGTCGGCGGCGGTGAACTCGTAGAAGGAGCGGTGTTCGTGGAGCCAGTCGATGGCGTCGGTGTCGTCGCCGGCGATCCGGGCCAGCACCAGCGCCCGGTTGCCGCCGCTGGACCGCAGCGGCGGGGCGCCGCCCAGGGTCCAGTAACTGGCGGCGTAGGCGATCTGGGGGTCGCCGGTCAGACGGGCGGTCAGGGCCTGCCCGGCGGCGACCACGGCGGGGTCGTCGACGGAGCCGCCCGGGGCGGTGACGACGAGCACGAGGTTGGCGTCACCGGCCCCGAACCGTTCGGCCAGTAGCCGGTCGGCCCTGGACGACTGGGCCGCCGGGTCGGTGAAGCCGCCGCTCTTCACCGCTCCGAAGACGCCTCCGCCGAAGAGCCCGGCCGCCACCAGGAGCACCCCGGTGACCGTCAGCACGGCCCACCGCCGCCGGAATACGGCTCCGCCCAGGCGCTCCAGCATGACGACCTCCGACATATCGATGAACACTGTTCAGTGATCGGCGTTAACTGAACAGTGTTCATAGAAGCCGGAAGAAGTCAACCCAGATATCGAGCGATAACGCTCAGAGCACCCGAACCTCACTGAGCGTGGTTTTCAGCATGCGGCCGGCGGGTACCTCTCGACCATGTCTCCGCTCGAGAACTTCATCGACGAAGTCGAGGTATCGATCACAGATGCCGTCGACGCCATGGACGACGAGGAGAGCGCCCGGCTCTACGCCGAGCTCCTCGATGTGGAACAGCGACTGGGGGCTTTGCGAGATGCGCTGACCGTCCTCGCGACGGCCCGTTCTTGATGATTCGTCGACAAAACCTGGCAAAACGCGCGGAGGGTGATTAGACGCCGCTGAAGGTGGGTACCAGTGGCTGCCAGTGTCCTCTCGTCCGGTGCTCTGGTCGCAGCCAGGCTGGCTGGCGGCGATGACCCTGCTGGGGCTGGTCGGGGGCGCCGCCTTCGGAATGGTGGCGCTCCGTCCGCCCTACGAATCGGCGGCCCAGGTGCTGGTGCACCCGATCACCGGTGACACCACGAGGGCGCCCGAGCCGCTCGACGCGGCGGCCATGGGCACCGAGCGCGAGCTCGTCTATGCCGACGGTGTGGCCATGCTCGCCCAGCAGCGGACCGGCTGGCCGGAGTCTCCGGCCGATCTCCGCCGCCCGCTGCGGGTGGCGATCGAGGGCGGCACGCAGAGCCTGAACATCAGCTACCGGGCGGACAGCCCCGCCCGGGCCCAGCTCGGCGCCCAGGCCTTCGCCGAATCGTTCCTCGCCTACCGCGCCACCCTGGCGGCGACCACCCGGGAGGGTTCCCGGCAGAGCCTCGCGACGGCCCTGCGGGATGTCTCCGACCGGATGGCGGCCCTGCGGGCGATCCTGGCCTCGACACCGGCGGGCGCCCAGGTCGCCGGCGAGACCCTGGTGGAGGAAACGGCGCCCTACCAGGCCCGGCTGGCCGAGGTCACGGCCATCACCCCGCACGCGGCGGGAACCCTGCTGTCGCCCGCCGCGCTGCCGTCGTCCCGTTCGGGTGCCTTGCCGATGGCCGCCGAAGTAATCGGCGCTCTGCTCGGTCTCGTGGCCGGCGCCTCCGTCGCTCACCTCCGCGGGGCGACCGACCAGCGCATCCGCGGGCGGAGCGACCTGGAGGAGGAACTGGGCGCGCCGGTCCTCGGCGCCGTACCGCGCACCCGCCGGGAGGGGCAGCCAGAAGCGGCGCTGGTCACGCTGACCGTCCCCGACGGGCCGGCATCGGAGGCCTACCGCGGCGTGCGGGCCCGGATCATGGCGATGGGCGACCGCTGGGGACTGAAGACGTTGCTCGTGGCGTCTCCGACACCGGGCAGCGGCACGACCGCCATCGCCGCCAACCTGGCGGTCTCGATGGCCGCCACCGGGAAGCGGGTGGCGCTGGTCTCCGCCGACCTGCGCTCACCCGGCCTGCACCGCTACTTCGGGCTGGGCAACGACCGGGGCCTGTCCAACGTGCTGGCCGGCGAGGTGGCTCCGAGCGAGGTGTCGCACGAGCCGCTGGGGCTCGAAACCCTCCAGGTGCTTCCGGCCGGGCCGGCCATGGGCGAACCCACCGACCTGCTCGAGTCCGGGCCGATGCGGGTCGTGCTCGAGGAGCGGGGCGAGGCGTCCGACTTCGTGGTGGTCGAAGCACCGCCGGCGTTGGAGGCCTCCGACGCCCTGGCGCTGGCGCCGATGGTCGACGGCATCGTGGTCGTGGCCGACGCCCAGCGCGCCACCCGTGAGGAGTTGGCCGAGGTCGGCGACCAGCTTCGCCTGGTCGGCGGCAACGTCGTGGGCGCGGTGCTCTGCAACGTGCGCTAGGAAACCGGCGCGTCAGTCGGCGATGGCGACAGCGTCGGCGACTGCCGCCAGCTGCCCCTGCAGGCGGTCGATCTCGGCCTGGATCCGGGCGGCTTCGGCGGCGTCGTCCTGGACCTCGGCGCGCTCCTGCCGTTCCACGGCGTCGATGAGCTGAAGCTCGAGGCCGCAGATGGTGTCCCGTACGAGGTTCTCGTCGAGGCGGTCCATGGCTGAGGTGTACCCGCCTCGGCCGGTCGGGCAACCTCCGGCGGGGGGCGGACCAGTGGTTCGGGCGGCGAGCGCATACGCTGGAGAACTTCAGCTGTCTCCCGCCTGAGCGAACAGCCCCCCGCTCACCCCGGAAGGAGCGGTCGCCATGTTGTGTGTTGCGTGCGGCGGTGACGTCCCCGCCGGCAGCCGGTTCTGCCCCCGTTGCGGTCGGGCGACCTCGGCGGTCGAAGGGTCCGGAGCCCCGGCGGACAACCCGGCCGGGACTGCGCCGGAGGGCCCGCCGCCGGCGCCGCCCCCCGAACCGCCGGCGATGCCCTCCCCTCCTCTTCCTCCGCCTCCTCCGCCTCCGCCCGCCCCTCCCCCAGCAAGCGGCGGTTACGGCGGCGCCCCGACCGGTTACGCCCCGCCGCCGCCCACCGGTTACGGCACAGCGCCCGGCGCCTATCAGCCGCCGCCCGGCTACGGGGCCGGCACCACCGGGCCGGTCGCCGAAGGGCTGGCCAGCTTCGGCCAGCGCGTCGGGGCCACTGTGATCGACACGTTCATCCTCTGGGTGGCGATGGCGGCGGGATTCCTCGTGGCGGCCGCCACGGTCCCGGTCGAGAGCTTCGAGAATCCGGACCCCGGGCCCAACGCCTTCGGCGGCCTCATCATGATGCTCACCTGGCTGATCAGCCCGGCCTACTTCGTCATCATGGAAGGCCGGCCCGACGGCCAGACCCTCGGCAAGAAGGCCATGGGGATTCGGGCGGTGCGCAAGGCCAACGGTGCTCCTCTCGGCTTCGGGCTGGCAATTGGCCGTTACCTGGCCCGGTTCGTGGACGCCATCACCTTCGGGTTGGGCCTGCTGTGGGCCGCCTGGGACCCGTTGCACCAGACCTTCCACGACAAGATCGTCGGCACCCTGGTGGTCCGCAGCGCGGTGTACCCCCCGCCCACCAAGGCCGGCGCCCCGCCCGGCTACCAGGCCGCCCCCCCGAACAATCCCTTCCACAGGGGCTGAGTAGCCTCGCCGGTCGGTGAGCCGCGCCTTCTTCGCCGAGGTCGTCGAGACCCTGATCGGATTCCTGCCCCCCGACCAGAGCAGGTTCTCCTCTCGCGTCACCGGCCGCAACGTCAAGATCTGGTTCGGGTCGGAGGCTCGCGAGCACTACGAGGCGCAGCTCGTGCGCCGCGACGGGGCCACGGTGCTCGAGATCGGCTTCCATGCCGAGCACACCGACGCCGCCCGCAGCGACGATGTCCTCCACCGGATCCTGGCCGGCGAGCGCGGCTGGCGCCGCACCCTCGGGCCGGAGGTCGAAACCGGCGCCTTCCTCGGCCGGCCCAGCCCCTGGCGGCGAGCCTCCGAGACCTGGGCCGACGCCGATCTCGATGACCCGGGAACCGCCGTCGAGGCGGCTGACCGCCTCGCCGCCTACATCACCGCCCTCGAACCCCTGCGCCTCGGGGCCCACCGCTAGAGCCAGCGCCATCGTGCCCGAGCGAGCGAAGCCGATGGTCGTGGGCCTGGTGATGATGGCCGTGCTGGCCGCCGGCGTCGCCGGCCTGGCCCGCAGCTCCGAGACGCCGGAGGCGAGGGCCGTCCCCCGCCTGGAGCTGCGCACGGAGAAGTACCGGCTCGACAACGGGCTCGAGGTCATCCTCCGGCGGGAGACGCGCCTGCCGGTGGTGGCGGTGAACCTCTGGTACCACGTCGGCCCGGCCAATGAAGAGGCAGGCCGGACGGGCTTCGCCCACCTCTTCGAGCACATGATGTTCGAAGGGTCAGGCCACGTCCCCGAGGGTGAAGCCGACCGGCTGCTGGAGGCGGCCGGCACTTCGGAGAACGCCAGCACCAATTTCGATTACACCAACTACATCATTCCCGACGTCCCGGCGAACCAGCTGGAGCTGGCGCTGTGGCTCCAGAGCGACCGCATGGGGTTCCTGCTCGACCGGCTGGACCAGACGAGCCTGTCGAACCAACAGGCGGTCGTGCGCAACGAGCGCCGGGAGAGCTTCGACGATGCGCCCTACGGGCTGGCCGACGAGGAACTCTTCCACCGGCTCTTCCCGGCCGGGCACCCGTACCACGCGGCCATCATCGGCTCCCACGCCGACATCCAGGCGGCCCGTCTCGACGACGTGAGGGCCTTCTTCCGCCAGTACTACGTGCCCAACAACGCCAGTTTGGTCATCGTCGGCGACATCGACGTCGCCCGCACCAAGGAACTGGTGGCGAAGTACTTCGCCACGATCCAGCGCGGCGCCGACGTCTCCCGGCGGGTCGTCCCGGTCCCGCCACTCACGAAGGAGGAGCGGGTGTCGCTCACCGATACCGTCGAGCTCCCCCGGGTGACGATGGGCTGGTTGACCCCGGCGATCTTCGAGCCGGGCGACTACGAGGCCACCGTGGCGAGCCGGGTGCTCAACGGCACCAAGGCCAGCCGTCTCTCCCGCCGCCTGGAGCACGACCTGCGCATCGCCCAGTCGGTGTCGACCGACATCGACTCGATGGGCAGCGGCTCCGTCTTCAGCATCACTGCCACGGCCAAACCCGGCCGCAGCCTGGCCGAACTCGTTGCGGCGATCGATGCGGAACTCGCCGACCTCGCCCGTCGCGGCCCCACCCGGGCGGAAGTCGAGGCGGCCAAGACGGCCATCATCGCCCGCTCGGTCCGGGGCCTCGACAATCTTGGTGGCTTCGGCGGCCTCGCCGATCAGCTCAACTTCTTCAACCACTATCAGGGCAGTCCCGACGGCATCGAGCGCGACCTGGAGCGCACCGCCGCCGTCACCGCCGAGCGGATTCGCCGCTTCGCGCAGCGCTACCTCGACCCCGGCCGCCGGGTGGTCATCGAGGTCGAGCCGGGCCCCAAGATGCCGGCTGACGACCCGCCCGCCCCGGAGGAATCCGTAACCGACGCCGGCGCCGACGAAGAACCGGAGCCGCCGACGGCGTCGGCCGAGCCGTGGCGCAACACCGTTCCCGCTCCCGGCCCGGCGCCCACCACGCCGGCTCCGCCCGTGCAGCGCTTCACGCTCGACAACGGGCTGGCGGTGTGGCTCGTGGAGTCGCACCGGCTGCCAACGGTGTCGGCCTCGCTGGTGTCGCGCCTGGGCAGCGCCGGCGACCCGGCCGACCGGCCCGGGTTGGCCGACCTCATGACCGGCGCCCTCGATGGGGGAACCGTGCAACGCGACGCGCTCGGCCTCGCCCGCGAGCTGGAGGCCGTCGGCGCCACCCTCGGCAACGACACCGGCCAGGACGGCACGTGGCTCACGGCCACGGCGCTCACCGGCCGCGCCCCGGCGACCCTGGGCATCCTGGCCGACGTGGCCCGCAACCCGACGTTTCCGGCCGAGGAAGTGGAACGGGTGCGCGATGAGGCCATCGTCTCCCTCCGCCAGAGTCGCGACGACGCCGACACCATCGCCGAGACCGTCACCCTGCGGGAGGTCTACGGCGCGGGCCATCCGTACGGGCATCCCAGCACCGGCACGGAGGACGGGCTGCGGGCGGCGACCGTCGACGACCTGCGCCGCGCCCACGCCCGGGCGTTCACTCCGGCCAATTCCGCCCTCCTCCTCGCCGGCGATCTCACGGCGGCCGAGGCGCGAAGGTTGGCGGAGGGCGCCTTCGGAACCTGGGCGGGTGAGGGGACGCCGGCGGGCGGCGCTGTGCCCTCGGGCCCGCCGGCCGGCAGCGCGGAGCGGGTTCTGCTCGTCGACAAGCCCGGCGCTTCCCAGACGGCGCTCGTGCTGGCCGCTCCCGGCCTCGCCCGGTCCGACCCCGAATACGAGCTGGCGCTCGTCACGAACCAGGTCTTCGGGGGCGGCTTCTCCAGCCGGCTCAACAACAACCTGCGCGAGACCCACGGCTACACCTACGGCGCCTATTCCAGCATCGACGGGCTCCGGGGCATCGGCCTGATCTCCATCGACATGGCGGTGCAGGGGCCGTCCACCGCCGACTCGGTCGTCGAGGCGTTGCGGGAAGCCGAGACCCTGGCGACATCGGGCGTCACGAGCGAAGAGCTGACCCGGGCCAAGCAGTCCCTGGTCGGATCGGCCCGATCGCTGTTCGACACCAACAGCTCGACGTTGGCGACGATGCGGACCCTCTATCTCGCGGATCTGCCGGCCGACTACTTCCAGACCCGTCCGGCCCGCCTGGCCCGCATCACGCCGGCCGACGTCGCCGCGGTGGCGCGGCGCCGCTTCGACCCCGACGCCTTCACCGTGGTGGCCGTGGGCGACCGGGCGTCCATCGAGGCTCCGCTGCGGGCCCTGAACCTCGGCCCGCTCGGCCTCCGAACGCCGTAGCCCCGGCGGCGCTCAACCGCCGGAGGCCGCCTGCTCCGCCCGGCGGGCCATCTCCTCGGCGTCGACATCCTCGACATGGCTGGCGATGCTCCAGCGGTGCCCGAACGGGTCTTCGAACTGGCCCGACCGGTCACCGTAGAACTGGTTCTCGACGGGTCGCAGTGCCTTGGCGCCGGAGGCCAGGGCCTTGTCGAACACCGCGTCGACGTCCTCGACGTAGGCGTGGAGGGTGACAGCCGTCCCGCCGATGCGGTTCGGGCTGAGGAAGCCGATGTCGGGGTGCTCGTCGGCCAGCATGATGACGGAGTTGCCGAGTTCCAGCTCGGCGTGGCCGATGCGGCCGTCGGGCCCGGCCATGCGCATCCGCTCGGTGGCGCCGAGCACGTCGAGGTAGAACTCGATGGCTTTGGCGGCGCCGTCGATGCAGAGGTAGGGAGACAGGCGGGGATAGCCCTCGGGAATCGGCTGGACGGGGCTCATGGTGGCCTCCTTCGTCGGGGGGAGCGACCGGCCATTGTCGCTCATCCCGGCGGAGGCTTGACCCCGCTAACCCGATGGCGGGGTCGGCAGGATCGTCGCGACCGGGTCGGGTTCTGCGGGCTGGGCGAAGGTGGCCGCCACCGTGGCCTCTTCGGCCCCGAAGAAGCCGGCCGGAAGCAGGCCGCCCTCGGTCACCTCGACCGTCCAGACGCCCCACGTCAGGCCCTGGATCTTGGTGAGGTCGAGGTCGAGGATGACCGCTCCGGAACTACCGGGCAGGCGGGGCTTGGAGCGGGCCACTTCCTTGCCGGCGGCGTCACGGACCACGATCGTGTGGAGCGGGTCGGGAATGAACGGCAGGCTGAACCCGGCGTTCGTCACTTTGAGGCGGCCGGCCCCTTGATCGACCGTGATCTTGCGGCCGTCAGTCGTGCCGCCTTCGGCGGCCGGCTCCTCGTCGGGTGTCAGGTTCTTCCACCATGCCGTGGTGCGCAGCGGATGGTTGAGCCCGGCCAGCACCTGGGCGTCGCGGGCGGCCTGCTGCTCGTCGAGGAGACGGTTGACCTCGGCCGGTGACTGCCCGATGAGCCGGCGGGCGAGCGCGACCGCGGCGACTGGGTCGGCATTGCCGTAACCCTGGCGGAAGAAGGGCACACCCGCCACGGGCTTGCCGGTGATCTGCAGCACCCGCTTCACGTCGGCCGGCCGGAGGGCGGGGTTGGCCTCGAGCACCAGCGCCACGATGCCCGCAGCCTCCGGGGAGGCCATCGACGTGCCCGACATGATCGTGTAGCGGACCTGATCGCCGGCGGGGAGGGCGAGGTCGTGACGTGTGCCGAGGGCCGGCACGATCGTGGCCGCCGCCCGGGCGCCCACGACATACTCGCCGAGCGCCATGATCGACGGGTGATAGAGGCCCATCTGCAGCGGCTTCCGGGGGTCGCCGGCCAGGTCGTTGACCTCGAAGGTCAATGGGTCGACGACGTCGGCGTCGAGCCCGCCGGAGCTGAAGTCGGTCATGCCACCCTGCTGGGTGGCGGCCGCCACGGCGATGACCCAGGGGGCGATGGCGCTGCTGTTCATGGTCATCTCGTCGCCGTCGTTGCCCTGGGCGAAGAGCACCACGATCCCGGCGTCGCTGGCCGCCTTGGTGGCCCGGTTGATCGGCTCGGCCGGGTCGAAGGGCTCGAACGATCCGCCGAAGGAGTTGTTGACGGCCCGGATCCCGTACTTCTGGTGATTGGCGAGGATCCAGTCGTAGGACTGCAGCACGCCCCGGGAATGGACGGTGAGGCCCTCGCCGGTGCCGATCCCGACCAGCGATGCGCCGGGGGCCGACCCCTTGTAGGTGCCGCCGGAGGCGGTGCCCCGCCCGGCGACGTCACCGGCGACGTGGGTGCCGTGACCAGAAGTGTTGTCGGTGTTGGGCAGCCCCTCGATGGGCTCTGGCCCTCCTTCGCCCACCGGGGTGACCTTCACGTTGGCGACCATGGCCGGGGCCAGGTCGGGATGGGTGAAGTCGACGCCGCTGTCGACGACGGCGACGGTCACGCCCTTGCCCGTCACGCCAAGCTCCGGAGGAAGGGGCAGGGCGGCGCCGAACCCGCCGGGAGGCGCCTGCCCGGGCAGGGGCGGGAGCTTGGGGCCGGGGCCGGGTTCCTCGACCGGCTGGGCGCGGAAGTAGTGCAGCTTCTTGTTGGGATAGACACCTTCGACGCCGGCCAGCCGCCGGAGGCCGTCGAGCCGGACGGCGGGGAGCTGCAGGGCGGCCACGGGGATGTGCTTCGCCGCCCACAGGTTGGTGCCCATAGAGGCCAGGCGCCTGGCCAGGCCCCCGCTCGGAGCGGC
>Ga0196962_10000516_pt1 | contig 15644 bp, 13 predicted proteins | sample S3v_20metaG_FD_183186 | JGI IMG/M metagenome (GOLD analysis project Ga0196962, IMG submission 183186) | Soil microbial communities from Anza Borrego desert, Southern California, United States - S3+v_20 | ecosystem: Environmental > Terrestrial > Soil > Desert | place: USA: California | collected... | reverse complement strand
GGGTATGGTGGGGCCGGGCCATCTTTTGCTCCTTGTGGTAGGGAGACTATGATGGCCCCCTTTCTATCTCGTTTCGAATCCACGCAACACACATCTAGAATGGACGAAGAAGTCGTCGAGGGATTTGGCGGTACGAAGGATATACTTGTTATGTGGACCTCTTTGACGAATCAGGACTGGAGAGTCTTGCGGGCCGCGCCCCCCTCGCTGAACGAATGCGCCCGAGGACGCTCGATGAAGTCGTCGGCCAACCTCACCTGACCAGGGAAGGCGGACCTCTACGCTCGGTCGTGGAGCGCGGCAGGATCGGCTCTATCGTCCTGTGGGGACCGCCGGGCACAGGGAAGACGACCCTAGCCCGCGTACTGGCGAGCACTGTCGAAGAAGAGTTCGTGCCCCTGAGCGCCGTGACGAGCGGGGTAAAAGACCTCAGGGCCGCACTGGACGGCGCCCGCGAGCGACTGAAGTACGAGGGACGCGGTACGCTCGTCTTCGTGGATGAGGTCCACCGCTTCAACAAAAACCAGCAGGACGCCCTGCTCCCTGCCCTCGAAGAAGGCCTCGTTGATTTTATAGGGGCGACCACGGAGAACCCGTCCTTCGAGGTGACCGCCCCGCTACTATCCCGCTCGCGCGTGCTCAGGCTGCGGTTCCTCTCGGAAGAGGATCTCGGCCTCCTGCTCGACAGGGGCGCCGAGGAGCTTGGCAGCGAGGTCTCCGACGAAGCGCGCGAGTACCTCTTGCGGCTCGCAGGTGGCGACGGAAGGCGGATGCTCAACGCCCTGGAGGTCGCTTCCTTGGGCACCAAGCGGGTCGAGGTCGCTGATGTGGAGCGGGCTGTGGGGCAGAGGGCGCTCAGGTACGGTCGCGAGGAGCACTATGACGTCATAAGCGCGTTTATCAAGAGCGTGCGCGGCGGCGACCCCGACGCGGCGCTCCATTATCTTGCCAGGATGCTTGAGGCGGGAGAGGACCCCGTGTTCGTCGCCAGGCGGCTCGTGATCCTGGCCTCAGAAGACATCGGCAACGCGGACCCTTACGGCCTCCCGCTCGCCGTCTCGGCTGCAGATGCGGTAAGGCTAATCGGTATGCCGGAGGGACGAATTCCCCTCGCCCAGGCCACGACCTACCTGGCCACGGCCCCGAAATCCAACGCCGCCTACGCCGGCATAAACGCGGCCCTGGCGGACGTGCGCCACGAGACAACGCCAGAGATCCCCATGCACCTCCGCAATGCCGTAACGGGACTCATGAAAGAGGAGGGCTACGGTTCGGGCTACCGCTACGCTCACGACGACGAGCCCGAGGGGATGAACGACACGTATCTGCCCGAGGAGATCTCGGACCACGTCTACTACCACCCAAAAGAGAGTGGATCCGAGGCGGAGATCAAGGCCCGGCTGCAACGCTGGCGCGAGGCGAGGGATCGCCGTAAGTAGCGGCCTGATCACAGGGTACGTGGGCGTTAGGCCGGGGCTATGCAAAGGCCGGACGCCTGATGTGATGCTGGAGCGCTCCGGCCTGAGAGAAGACACGGGTCAGGGCCGGGGGGGCGGAGGTCCCTTTCCCGAGCTTGGGGACACTATGCGCGAAACGGGGGCTAGTCCGCAATAGTCGAAAGGATAACAAAAGTACCATTCTCTACCTGGAGCGGCGCACGAAAAGTTCGAGACATCACGACAAAGCTAGGATATCCAGGCCCGGCAAGCCGTTTCGAGAACTTTACTCGCTATTTGGCGCATAAGTCCGCCGGAGCACGCGGCTCTCGAATTCGCTGCTGAGGCAGTCTATGTAGCTGTGCGAGTCGCGTCCGTGCAAGGGGCCTTTCACCATGACCGAGAAGCGGCTAGCCGGACGGCAGCGTGGAGGTCTCCGGCGAGCCCCCACCGCCGCTCTGCGACGCCTGTCCCGAGTGCGATAACCCCAAATCGCCAATACGTCACATCTAGGTCCTGCACGGTTTTCCCCGGGGTACGACATCTGGGAGATCGTGGATTCCGAAAGCGAGACCAGCGAAGCCACGACCGTACTCAGGGTCGTCTACGATGACCAGATAACGACAGCGGGGCGCGGCGGTTCTCCCCTCCTGCCGAGCAACGGGCCCGCGCACACCTCCGGGGTCATAGGGGATCAGGTGGCCCCTCTGGCACCTTTGGCGCGCTTCACGGCAACCAGGACGCGCGGGGCGGTCCGTATAGGGGTAAGATTAGCGGTGTCGTCAGGCAGAGCAGGGAGAGTCGATGGTAAGCGTCACCGTCGTGTTTACCAATGGCACCGTAGTGGAGTTCGCTGCCCAAGAGTTCGACGTGAACCTGCACGGCGACCGAAGCAACGTCAACAAGTACCCGTACAAGGACGCCGAGGGCAAGGATTCGACTATACATTTGCAGCCTGCTGAAGTCGCGGGTGTCTTTGTCACACCGGATGTGGATGTGGTTACCGTCAGGATACCTCTCCACACATAGCCGAGGCCGCGGCTGCGAAGTAGGCATACCCCCGTGCTGAGAGTGCGGGCCGAGAGCACCGCAGGGAGTCACTGTCACAGCCTCCCCATTCGCTCGCACCACCTCCAACGGCAACACTTTGGAAGAGCAGCCATATAAAGCAGAAGAATCGGTCAATATGGCCTGCAGCGGGCATAGGTCGCGCACACCGTGGCGAGGTTTCTCTCCCGAAGCTGAACTCGCCCGTGCCGGGAGCTTCGTGCGGAGTTCCCTAGATATTCCCCCTCCTCGGGCCCAGGGCCCTCTCGCAGTTCTCCAGGGTCCGATCATCGCGATGTATTGTCTCGACCTCATCGAAGCCACCACCGCAATCTATGGTATCCAGGCTCTCGGTGTCCCTGGCGTAGATCTTGTCGTCGCCCGCCCCGGCGAAGACTATGTCGGCGCCTTCTCCTGGATAGATTTCGTCGTCGCCGCCACCGCCACGCACCACGTCGTCACCGGCGCCACCACGCAGTAGATCGACCCCCGCGAGGGCCCTAATGTAGTCGTCTCCCCCACGCCCCCTAATGAGGTCGTCCTTTACGGTTCCTAAGAGGTAATCGTTATCGGGGGTGCCACCGATGATCCTGGCCTGTGCCACGCCCGCCAGGGTCGTAGCCATAAGCAGTAGCGCGAGGGCTGCCACAAGCCCCGCTCCTCGCATCCTCTTCGCCATCGCTTACTCTCCTTATCGCCTCGAGTTTTTGCGTCCTCGCTGCCCATACAGACGCGAAGTGGTTGTGGATCCCCGCTCTTCCCTATATACGGCCCGCCCCGCAGTGACGTTCACGATCTAAGCGCCGCGCTAGGGTACCGGATGCCTACATAAGAGAAGCCCCGCCCGGCGAATGGAGAACCGGGGCGGGGCGTGCAGGCCGGGGCGTGCTGTAAGGAGGTAGGAAGCGCCCCGTGGATACTTGTTACGCTACCGCTCTCTTATAGGTATACGGACGGGGCGGCGCTTTCGTTCACCCTAGCCTGGGATGCTCCTAAAGAGCGCAACGTCGGCAGGGGACGGCAGCAAAAGGGCTTAGGCAATCAGGGCGGGGCATTACGCGATCTTATCCAGAGTCCTGCAAATGGACTTCTATGAGAAAGCACATTTGTCAAGACCGACGTGCCGGCCGCTGTGTGGCTAACGTAACAGCTTCTCTGCCCTTCGCGCTATGCTTCTATCCGAACTCTCAACGATCTCACACTCTGTGGTGGCTCGGTGCATAGGCTGAGATCCGTCTCGATCCGAGCTAAAGGCGCTGCAATCTTCCGATCGATCTCTGCTTCTTAAGGAGGATCAAGTTCGCATAGCGCAGTCACCTTTAAGGATCCGAAGCGCTCTGAGGCATCGGGCCCTACCAGCTGGCATCATGGGCTACCAGGAAAGGCCTCTACAAAAGGAGCACTTGTGGCAGAGGAAGGCTCAAAGATACACGCCCCTCAATACGTCCCTGCAGCCCGAGACCGGTTTCGCGATCAGCGCGAGATCCGCGTCACCAAGACGCTTATCGACATGAAGGTTTCGACCCTGGACACCGACGGCGGCCTCGCCGTTTGCGAGATCACCTCGCTGCAAAAGGTCGGGCCAGCGCGCCACCTGCACCACGAGCAGGAGGAGTGGTTCTACGTTGTGGAGGGCGAACACGTCATCGAGGTCGGCGAGGAGCGCTACGAGGCAGGAGAGGGAGATAGCGTCCTCGCTCCGCGCAAGGTGTCACAAGTGTGGGCCTACGTTGGGGAGGGGAAGGGAAGGCTGATCGCTGCCTTGCAGCCCGCGGGCGAGATAGAGGCGTTCTTCGAAGATCTTGCGAAGTTGAGCAGAACTGCGGAATTCGAGGAACTCAAGAGGGTATTCAGTTCGCACGGCATGGAGTTAGTCGGAGCGCCCTTGTCGATCGAGTAAGCGAGCCCCCTCGAGTTTCCTAGGACTCCGTAAAGTGGAGGATCGCAGAAAGCTTATACCTCGATGCTGGGTGGATAGGCCACGCCGAGGAGAGGGGGATACCTCGGCGCGAAAGCCTCATGCGCTCTGAGGACATGACCGATGGGGACAACTACCGCGACCTACTCACGCTGCTTTCTGCGGCGCTCGCCACGACCGAGAGTGCGTACTTCGAGGCCAGGCGTCGGAGGGATCTCTAATATCCACGCACTCCGGTGAATGAGGGTAAGTGTAAGGGCCGGGGCATTGCAGGTCCGGCCCTCGTACACTGAGGCCGCTACCCTATAGTAGGGTTCACAAGCAAACGATTATGCCCTGTCGGACCAGAGCCTACGGCACGGTGAAATCGCCGCCGCCGGCGGTGGTGAGTGCGCCGCGGGATGCCTGCCTTCTGGACGAACTCCCTGGTGCTCGACTCGCTCGCATCGCACAGCGCCAGCACCTTCGACCCATCCGGCTTTGCGCGCACCGGGCACCTTCCTCCCGCATCCTTGCCGTGCCCCTCGCGCCGGCAGCCGTACACTCCCTGTAGGTGTAGGCCCGTGCCAGGACACCCATCTCCTCGTGCGACAGGGCCATCTCGTCGGCGACTCCGTAGAGAGGCCCCAAATCTTCGGGTTGCTTGGCGAGCATGCTCCGGAGCAACCCGTCGGCGACGAGGCCGGACGTTCTGCGTTCTCGCTCGCTTTGTCCATCTCAGGTTGCGCCATCCTCTTCAGGCCGACCGCTGAAGGCTGATGGCTGACTGCTATCCAAAGCCGTCTTTTCATTCGTGGCCAGCAGGAGGCTGACGAACACGAACGGCTCGAACCAGGTGATGTAGGCGTAGAACCAGTAGTTGACCGTGAGCTGGAAGGCGATGACGAGGGCCGCAGAGAGCGCTGCGAGCCGGCGCAGCGTCTTCTCGCGCGGCACGAAAGCAACGAGTATGGAGAGGAAGATCGCGAACGCCATGAGTGGTCGTTGCAGGAACGCGAGCTCAGGGACCTGGCTGAAAAGGGACCACGGGCTGACCCTGTCGCCCTGGAAGGCGAGGGTGTTCTCGTAGAAGAGCCTCGCCGCCTCGATAGGATGCCCGTCGAGCAGGATGACCCAGAACGTGACCAGTAAGAGCCCGGCCCCGCCGAGCACGAAATCTATGATGGGCTTACGCTTGCGACCTTCGTACATAATCCACAAGGGGCCGAGCACAAGCGGATAGAGCTTGATGGCGAAGCCGGCCGCGATGCTCGCCCCCCGAGCAATCGGCGAGGCCGCAGCCGCGAGCCCTATCGCCGAGACGGCGGCGACGATGATGTCGTTGGTGTTGTTGTTGGTCGCATAAACGGTGTAGGGGAAGGCCGCCCAGGCGAAGACGAGGGCGGCGGCCCCGTCCTTGCCCGAGAGCCTGTAGCCCGTGATGAACAGCGCCATAGCCCCCGCGACGAAGGAGAAGAGCGTGAGGGCGTGGGCCGCGGGGAGGAAATCCCACTCTCCGGAGAAGCCGAACATGAGGACGAAGGGCACGTAGAGCAGGTAGTTCAGAGGGCCGTAAGTGTCCCCCGTCCCCACGTCTCGGGGCATGGTGCCGTAGGGAGATGTGCCTTCCAGGATACTGTCGGCGCCGACGACCCCGGCGTAGCCCACGTCTATGACGCGGGAGTCGACGTTGAGGCCGAGGACGAGGCCGGCGGCGAGACCGGCGAGCACCATCAAGAGCCACAGCGGGAGGTTGCTCGTCTTCTCGACCTTCTCGCCTATCCCGAAACCCATGAGAAGGGTCCTGATTAGGAGGTAGACGAGCGGCGGGTACCACAGGACGACGGCCTCGAGGACTACCCCCTCCCTGAAGAAGCCGTGCGAGACGAGGAACCCGAGCAGCGCCACGATGTCCAGGTTGCGTATGGCGAACAGCTTGTCCGTGTGCCAGAAAGCAGCTGCGAAGGCTAGCGCCAGCGGCAGCCAGACCCACCAGTAGTTGGCCTGCTTGCCGTAGGCGCCGCGCACGCCCCTGGCCAGGTTCCACCCGACCTGATCCCCAGTGTAAACGTAGTCGAGGACCCAGGTCTTGTCGTCCACCCCAACGGTGGCAATCTCTTTGCCCTTCTCCGTCGGCCTGCCTCCGATGGACCCCCTCTCGTCGACGTAGAAGCGGACCGTCCACGCGCCCTCCTCGTACTTGGCTTCCGCGCTGTGTGGCCCGTGCCTCGTGAACTCCTCCCTGACCTCGGGGCTCGCCGCTGCGCGCTTGATGGCCTTCTCTTCCGAGAGTCTGGGGTATTCGATCCCATCAGCTCCAGGCGAGATCTCGACCCCGCTCACCCCTCCGGAATCGTCGGCGACCTTGAAGCGGGCGACCTCCTTCCCCGAAGTCTGCTCCGTAAGTACGACCCACCAGAGGTCCTTGCCTCTGTCGTAGTACGCCGTCGTCTCGACGGTCGGTTTGGCGTAATACTCCTCCAGCGTCGGAACAAAGCTGGCCTTCTCCAGCACCTCAGTCTCGCCCATCTGGGAACCCCGCGCGAAGCCCATTGCGCACAGCAGCAACAACATGAGCCCCATCAGTAGTGCCGTGTGGTTCGCACACGCCCGGCCCGGACGCGCTGTCTGTGGATCTTCCCGGATTACGGAGATTCCTCCAGCTCCTGGCCGAAGAGTTCGGCGAGGGGTTCGAGGCCTTCATGGGCGCCCGTAACGAGCAGCGAGTCGCCGCCCTGCAGCCTGTAGGTGTCGCGGGGCCTGTAGGTCCAGCGTCCGCCCCTGTTGACGGCGAGGGCGTACATACCGGTCTCGGTCTCGATCTTGAGGGAGTCCAGCGTCTTGCCGTCGGCCGGAGAGCCCGGGGAGACGGTGAGCTTCAGGACGATCTCGTCAGACTCGCCTATGGCCGCGGAGAGCACAGGATGGACCTCCTCGCCTTTCTCCACGATCCAGACCATCTCCATGGCGCAGTCTGCGATGGTCTCCGAGGCGGTGGCGAGGTGAAGGAGGCCCCTGAGGCGCGAGGAGTCCTCTACGCGGGGGGCTGCGAGCAGGACCCAGCGCTCCAGCCGGTAGCGCATCTCGTCCATCACATCCTCGATGGCGACCACCTCGCGGGCGAGCCCCGCGTCGCCGTAGAGCAGGGCCGAGTACGCGAGCCCGACTGCCACCTCCGAGAGGTTCTTCATCTCGATCAGGATGTCCACCGCGCGGTCGATCTCCGAGAGCTCGCCAGGGGGCGCCTCGGGCTCCGGAGCGTCTTCGAGCGGACGAGCGCCTGCGAGCTCCCTGACCTCGGCGACGCCCTCCGGCGGTCCCTGCAGGAAGAGTACGTCGCCGGCCCTGAGGACGTCCTCGGGCTCGGGATCGAAGGTCCACTCATCTTCGGAGCGGATGGCGATGGGGCTCATTCCCGTCTCCACGGGCAGGTCGACGTCGCCCAAAGAGCGCCCGTCCAGGGCGCTATCCGGGTGCACGCGGACGCGGGAGGGTATCTCTTCGGCCTCCGGTATATCGTGCAGGAGCTCGGGCGGGATCCCAAGCCGCTTTACCACGATCTTGGCTATGTCGACGGCGGCGTTGCCGATCTTCTCTATGTCCTGGACGACCTGGAGGATCCCCGCCATCTGTTCCGCGTCGGCGGGGCTCCTCGCGGCCAGGATGGTCAGGGTGCGCATGTCGAAGACCAGGTCGTTGAGACGTTCCTCGAGGTGGGAGACCTCCTCCGAGAGGTCCTCGGAGTTGTAGAAGATCGCCGCGTAGGAGAGGTCCACCATAAGCTCCGAGGTGTTCTTCGCCTCGATGAGCATCTCCTTGACGTTCCGTGGTCGCATCTCGCGCATCTCTTATCCCGCCAATCCGAAAACGATAAGGGCTATTATAAGGCTCATAAAGCCGAGCAGGTCTACGGCCGCCGTGATTATCGGGATGCCGTAGGTGTCCGGGTCCAGCCCGAGCCTGTAACTGAGGGTCGAGCCGTAGTAGGCCGCGAAGACCGCCGCCGTGGTGGCGATCAGGCCGGCAAGGGCGCTGATACCGATCATCATCAGGAAGCCAGGGCTCGCCCCCTCCTGGAAGAGCGCCACGGCTAGAAGATGAGAAGCCCCACCGATGAATACGTAGACGCCTGCGGCGAAGATGTAGGTGAGCGTGAAGTCTCTCAAGGCAGCGAACTGCGGTACCCCGCGCGTCTCTATAAGGCCCAGGTGGATCTTGGAGGAGAGGCGGCTGGAGAGTATGCCGCCGAGCGCTCCACCCTCCTGCAAAAAGGCCGGCAGAAGGATGCTCAAGGCCAGGAGCGTAGTGAACTGCTCCTCCCTATCCTGCAACGCCACGCCGACCAGGATGGTGACCGTCCCCGTCATGGCCAGGATGGGGAAGGATTCGGCCAGGATGCGCCTCAGGTTTTCGACGCCTATCCTGAGGCCGAAGAAGGCGGCGGCCACCGCGGACATGACCAGTGCAATACCGAGTGCCGAAGAGAAGATGGGGATGCCTATAAGGTAGGTGGCCACGACGAGAGAGGGAAGGGTGAGGATATCCCCCGCTGCGGTGAGCATGGGGGCCGCGATGTTATCCATATCCCAGCCGCGGGCGACCGAGAGGCGGGCGACGAAGACCGTGATCCCTAGCAGCAGCACGCCGGCGATGATCCCGCCCACCGTCGAAATGATGACGTAATCGATTACCGAGAGCTCCGTCCTGACGCCGAGGATGCCGCACAGGAATCGCGCCAGGAAAGCGAGGAACACGCCGGAGACGAGCGAGAGGACGGCCGCGGCCTGCACGTTCTCGGCGAGCACGCCGCGCCTCAGATTCAACTCGAAGAGACCCGTCTGGATGGAGGTCGAGAGCCTGCTTCCCATTGCCCCGAAGATGGCGCCGCGCATACCTATGGCCGCGGGAATCAAGACAGCGAGCCCGACGAGCTCATCGAGCGTGCCCGAGATGCCTGCGAGCACGATGCCGGCGATGAGCTCCCCCGCCGAGGAGAGAAACAGCGCCGCGAACCCCTGCCTGAGACTCTCTTTCTCCTCAGTGAGGTAACCGGAGACCTTCGGGCGCAGGCGAGGCCTGTTGCGCAGCCTGTCGCGCACCCCGCCCTCCCGGCCGCGCTCTCGCCACCGGACCCGCCTTTTCTCGCTCTCGGACACGGGGAATGTATAGTCGTTGCGGACCGCGAAGTAAAGCCACCCCTCGGGGGCAGATGGCAGCGCGCAGTCTGGCTCACCGATCTATAACATACCTGCAGAGGCCTGATCGGCGCATTGGGAAGTCGCTCTTGCTTCGCAGGCGCCGCCAACGAACGGAAAGGGAGAACCTATGAGTGGGATCAGAGCCGTAGTCGTCGACCCCGACGCCCCGAACCGCCTGGCACTGGCGGACGTGGAAGAGCCGTCCCCAACGCCTTCGGAGGTCCTGGTGCGCGTCTCGGCCGTCTCGCTCAACCGGGGCGAGGTGCGCCGGGCCGAGTCCAGCGAACCGGGATTCCGACCCGGCTGGGACCTGGCAGGCACCGTCGAACGCGCGGCCGCTGACGGCTCGGGCCCGCGGGAAGGCTCGCGGGTCGTTGGCTTCCTCCCCTCAGGCGCATGGGCAGAGCTTGCTGCCGTGCCGACGGACTCCGTGGCCGTTGTGGCCGATGGTGTGTCGTTCGAGGAGGCTTCGACGCTGCCCGTCGCCGGCCTCACGGCCCTCTACGCGCTGGAGGAGGGGGGCAACTTACTCGGAAGGACCGTGCTAATTACGGGCGCCTCGGGCGGGGCCGGACAGTTCGCGTTGCAGCTCGCCCGTGCGGCCGGGGCGCGGGTGGTCGGGCTCGTGCGCCGCGAGGAGCATGTGAGTCTCGTGGAGGAGGCCGGCGCCCACGAGGTCGTCGTGGACGAGAGCGGCGAGGCGGCCGGGGAGAAGGGCCCTTACCACCTGATCCTCGAATCGGTAGGAGGGGAGGTGCTCGGGAACGCGCTCTCGATGCTGGCGCCGGGCGGGACGTGCGTAAGCTTCGGAACGTCGGCTACGGCCGACGTGGAGTTCGACGCCAGGACGTTCTACCTGACGGGTGGGGCGAGGCTCTACGGTTTTATCCTGTTCCACGAAGTGCTGGCGAGACCGGCCTCGCAAGGTCTCCATAGGCTGGCGCGGATGGTCGCGGATGGAATGCTGAAGCCGCGCATCGAGGTGGAGGCGCCGTGGACGGAGCTGGGAGAAATCGCCGCTCGGCTCCTAGAGAGGGGGTATACGGGGAAGGCGGTGCTGCGCGTCAGCGGCGCTTAAAACGGCATGCGAAAGGTCAATCCTTTCGCATGCCGCGACTTCAGGTTTATCTGGAGTATTTGCTCTGCGTAGGCAGTTACGTTTGTGCTAACGGGCTTGGCGCCCCCGAAGCATGAGCTTTCAGGCTCTCTTCGGCTACGCCTATAGCCTCCTCGTCCAGCTTGGCCTCTTGGGCCATGTTCCATACCTGGGAGATGATTACCGGCCAGAAAACCAGCGCGGTGATAATCGTAGGGATGGCCTGCTGACCGAAGATGCCTACGCCCGCGTCCACCTGGGTCCCGCCTTCGACGGGCTCTACCTTTATGTTTAGGGCGGTCTTCATGCCTATGATGGCCTTGAAGGTGCCACCCTTGCGAATGCTGACCTGCACCCCTCCCGCGGGGAGGTTCGTTTCGGTAGTCTCGAAGTCCTGGCCTTCGAAGTAGCGCACCAAATCCTGGGCAACAGGGCCGAGGTCTTCAACAACGTAGGGTACGGTCTTAGTGGAATTGAAGGTTCCCACCTTGAATCTCTCCTTTCAGAAAAGGGGTAAGTGCCATGCCGGTATCTTCTCCTTAGTCCCTCTTTAGGACCTCCTTCACCACGTTAGCATTCTCCTGATCCAACATTAGCATGTGCCCGGGCTAGAGACAAACCCATCAAAGATCTGGAACGCATGGGACCGTTAGCGGCCCACGCGTTTACGGTACGAGCGCTAGTCGAAGTCAGGTAGTAAGTTCGGGTCAAGGTGGTGCTCGAAGAAGCGTGAGACCTGGGCCGGGGTAACGCGGGTGACCGAGAGCTCAGGAAGCTCATCCTCGCCGAAGAAGCGCACCCCGTCGGTATCCACGTCGGACAAAGGCATCTCGTCCAGGATCTCGCACAAGTACACCAGCTTGTAGACGTGGTAGGGGATGGGCGGGTGGCCGTGCCTGTCGCGGTCGTACGCCGCGAGAAGCCTGACGGGCCGTACCCTGTAGCCCGACTCCTCCAGGGTCTCCCTGGCCGCGGCTTCGGACGGGGATTCGCCCACGTCCGCCCAACCTCCCGGCAAGGACCAACCCGATTCGCCCGATTCTTTCACCAGCAGGATCCGGCCATCCCGAAACACCGCCGCCCGAACGTCCACCTTCGGGGTCGCAGGACCGGTTTCGAGCGCGAGTAGATCTCTGGCCTCTTCCAGGGTCCCCGTGGAGTGGCCCGCGAATATCTCGGCCGCCAGCTCCCTTAGCTGCTCGTATCGCCCGAGATCATAATCGTCTCTCGAATAGGTCAGGCCGTCTTGGGCAATGGCTTGCAGGCGCCTGGCCCACCGGAGCCACTGCGGGTCGGGGTACTTGTCGCTATCTCCAGAGGCTATGCTTGGTGGCTTTCTTTTGCGGAATCTAGCCTTGGTTCAACGTAGTTCTGTCCCGCCTTCCACGATTATGGGATCCAGCCCTGCCTCTATTTCCTCCCTGCGCTCTTCCAGGAAGGGAGGGAGTGAGAGTCTCTCGCCGAGGTGCGCCGCGTCTTCGTCAGTCGCGAAACCGGGACCGTCGGTGGCGATCTCGAAGAGCACCCCGCCGGGCTCCCGAAAGTAGATCGAACGGAAATAGAAGCGATCTATCTGCGGCGTTACCCCGAGTCCGGAACGCCGTATCTTCTCCCTCCACGCCGCGTGCTCCTCGTCGTCGGGCGTCCTGAAAGCGATGTGATGCACGCCCCCACGCCCCAGGTGGGTCCACGGTGCGTCGGGGCGTTCGATCACCCGCACCGTCGCCCCCGGACCTCCGCCGCCGACCTCGAAGGTCACCGTCTGGCCTCCGTTCTGTACGACCGCGCTCACCCTTCGGAAGCCGAGCACTTCGGTCAGGACCCACGCCGTGGGCTCGAGTTCCCGAACCGTCAGATCGACGGCTCCGAGACCCCGGATCCCCATCTCGCGCGGAACGGGGCTCTCCTCCCACGGATCACCTCCCTGTACTCCTTCGCCCTCATCGGCGGAGAGCCGAAGTCGCTGCCCTTCGGGATCGGTGAAGTCGAGGTAGGAGTGCTCTTCAGTTTCTTCGATGCCATTGTTATCCACGCCCAGATCCCTGAACCGCGCGGCCCACCAGTCGAGCGCGGCGCGGTCGGGGACGCGCAACTCGGTGGTCGAGACCTCGCCCGCGCCGGGATGGTTGGGGGCCACGCGCAAGTGAGGCCAATCGAAGAAGGTGATCTCGGTCCCAGGATTACCCACCTCGTCTCCGTAGAAGAGATGGTAAGCGGAGACATCATCCTGATTCACCGTCTTCTTTACGAGCCTCAGCCCGAGCACGTCCGTGTAGAATGCCACGTTCTCCGAGGCGTTCGTCGTGACCGCCGTCATGTGGTGCAGGCCGCCCAGTTCCATCTCTATCCTCCTATCGGTCGTCTCATCAAGCTCGGGGTACAAGGGAACGCGCACCGCCGCTTATACGTTCGGCAGGAAGCCCCTGTACCGTGTGCTGGTAGTAAAACAGGTCCACATCCAGCGGGGCGAGCAGCGCCGTAGCAAGGTACTCGAGGTCTAGACCACCGTTCACGTCTCCCTCACTGACGCCCCACGACTACCGCTCTCCACCAAGACCTCGACACCGCCAGTCTACCGCGCTACCCTCGCACTTTAAAGCGGACGAGCGTCCGCTTTTAATGAGATAGGCGGTGAAACGACGAGAGTGAAGGAGGAAGAGAGGAGAACCCGGTTCTCGTCTCCTTCGAACAGTACCTCCGCGCCAAAGGCTAGGAGAACGCCGGGTCTCAAGAGGGCTGATAGGTGATTGGATAAATCGTTTCCCCTGCATAGTGCGCAACGTCTGCTGCAGTGGATTCCCGCTTGCGCGGGAATGACGCTCATGGTAAAGGCAGAGAGTTGCGCTAGCCAGCGTGAAGTAGCGTGCTCGACCGGAGCCGGTTGTAGCTGTACGATGGGAGTGTGAGAAGCGGTACCCACACCTTCCTTCAGACCACGCGCGTCCATTTCGGCGCGGACGCTCTGGAGAAGCTCGAAGAGGAGGCCTGGTCGTACGACCGGGCCTTCGTCATTACAGGGCGTAGCCTGAACGAGAAGACAAACCTCGTACGCCGCGTCGAGGCATTGCTCGGTGGCAGGCACGCGGGGACCTTCGCCGGTATCGGGCAGCACACCCCCGGTGGGGCGGTCGAGCAGGCCGCCGTCGGGGCGGAGATGACGGCGGCCGATCTCCTCGTGAGCGTCGGAGGGGGCAGCGTCATAGACGGCACCAAGGCGGTGGCGCGGGAGCTGGGATATCCTCAGCAGGTGGCGATCCCGACCACCCTCTCCGGGGCAGAGTGGGCCAACAGGGCGGGCGTTACGGACGAGAGATCCGGCAGGAAGAGAGGTTTCGCCGACCCGAAGACTGTTCCCAGGGTCGTTGTGCTGGACCCTGAGGCGACGGTCTTCACGCCAGAGAAGCTCTGGCTCTCGACCGGGATAAGGGCCCTGGATCACGCGGTCGAGGGCTATCTCTACGGGGGCGATCATCCCATAACCGACGTAACCGGCCTCGAAGGGGCGCGGCGCCTGATGGAGTATCTGCCGCTTTCGAGGCATGAGCCAGACGACTTAGATGTGCGCCTGGAACTGCAACTGGCCTCCTGGCTGGCGTACTTCGGGCCGGCGAACACGCCGATGGGGCTATCGCACGGGCTGGGGCGCAGGATCGGGGCCAGCTACGAAGTCCCGCACGGGATAACCTCCTGTATCACCCTTGCACCGAGCCTGCGGCTCGCCAAGAAGCGCGTACAGGACGTGCGATGGAGCAAGCTTTCGGAAGCACTCGGCGGGGAGCCGTCTGAGCGCGTTTCATCGCTGGTCCAGGAGCTCGGATTGCCGGGACGCCTGCGCGAGGTCGGAGTACCCGAGGAGGACCTCGAATCTATTGCGGGTGAGTACGGCGATAAGGCCGGGGAAGCGCTGGCGATCCTGACGGCCGCGTACTAGGATGCGCGAGCCATGATTCCTGCGAGACTCGAGCGGGGCGATGAGGTTCGGGTCGTCTCACCGGCGGTCAGCCTCGGTTTCATACCAGAAGAGCAGAAGCTGATAGCCAGAGAAAGGCTCGAAGACTTCGGCCTCCGACTCTCGTTTTCAACGAATGTAGGGGTGATGGATCGCTTCGATTCCTCACCCGTTCAGGCGCGAGTCTCCGATCTGCACGAGGCGTTCTCCGATCCTGAGGTCAAAGGCATACTCACGACCCTCGGCGGCTACAACAGCAACGGGCTACTCGGGTATCTGGACTACGGTCTTTTCCGTGCAAACCTCAAGATCTTCTGCGGTTTCTCGGACATTACGGCGCTTGCAACGGCGATACACGCCAGGACCGGCCTCGTCACCTACTCAGGACCGCATTTCACGACCTTCGGCATGAAACGCGGCATCGAATACACAGAGGAATATTTCGAGCGGTGCCTGATGCGTGGGCAGCCCTTCGAAGTCCTTCCCGCTGACCACTGGAGCGATGACCTCTGGTACCAGGACCAAGAGGATCGTGAATTCGTACCCAACCCTGGCTACGAGGTCATGTACGAAGGCGAGGCGGAGGGCAAACTGCTCGGGGGAAACCTTGGTACCCTGTGCCTGCTCTTCGGCACCCCGTATATGCCAGACCTGGAGGGTTCCATCCTCCTCCTCGAGGACGACGAGGAGGTCAATGCAGTTCACTTCGACAGGGCGTTGCAATCCCTCATCCACCAACCTGGCTTCGAGGGCGTGCAGGGCATGGTATTCGGGAAGTTCCAGAGGGCTTCCAACATGGACCAGGACACCCTGACGGCCATAGTCGAGAGCAAACGGGAGCTCGACCGAATGCCCATCGTCGCCGGTGCCAGCTTCGGCCACACCACACCGCAGTTCACGTTCCCGATCGGTGGGTACGGAAGATTGCATGCTGGCGATGGCGCTGCCAGGCTATCTATCAACGTCCATTGAGTTCGTATGGGGGCGGTTCGCGAACCGCCCCTACAGCTCCAGGCGCGAC
>Ga0196962_10000515_pt1 | contig 15649 bp, 20 predicted proteins | sample S3v_20metaG_FD_183186 | JGI IMG/M metagenome (GOLD analysis project Ga0196962, IMG submission 183186) | Soil microbial communities from Anza Borrego desert, Southern California, United States - S3+v_20 | ecosystem: Environmental > Terrestrial > Soil > Desert | place: USA: California | collected... | reverse complement strand
GAAGGGTAGTAGGAGGGCTTCCAGGCTGAGGCTGTCGGGCGTGGTTGGGAGGATGAGCAGGTCGCAGCCGCCGGCCAGTAGCTTGAGGTCGTCCTTCGAGGGCCGTGCCTGCGTGTCTATGACAATGTGCTCGAACTGGCGGGCGAAGCGCACGCCCTGCAACTCGTCAACGACTTTGAAGGGGAGCGGCGTGCCCTGCTTCTCGCCGCGCTCGTTCCAGCCCGTCGCGGAGCGGTTCTCGTCGCCGTCGATGAGGAGCGTCGGGGCCTGCTGCTGCATGTGGCAGGCGAGATGGACGGCCGTAGTAGTTTTGCCGACGCCCCCTTTAAAACTTGCCACCGTGATGATCATATTAGGCGATCACTCCGCGGAATCTAGATACCCTCTCAGGAGGCGTAGGATTTTCCCCCTCACGGCCGCACGCCCCTCGGGACCGTAAACACTTTCACGGCCGCTAACGGTCAGAGTTCGGCTGTCAATCGCGATTGCTATGAACCACTCGTGATGGTCGTGCGCTTCTGTGGCCGTGGGGATGTCGCATCTGTCACCCAAGCCGAGGTCCTCGATCACGCCCTGGGCCAACTCTTCATAAGCTTTAATCCGTTCCTTTGGGTCTGGCATAAGTAATTTTATAAGTGAGTAGATGTTTGGACGTTTAGAGATTTGGACGTTTAGACATTGGAAGTCTCAGAAACTTATTGGGCTGTTTCGTCAACGCTTCGCCAAAATCCTTGGGCGCTTAGCGGGGTTTTTAACTCGATTTCACACAACACGTCGGGATATGACTCGTCCACCAAACGAAGTAGCCTTGAGAGATAATTGAGCATAAATCGAGCCCCCCTTTGTAACTCTTCATCATTAGTAATGGCACCGTGCCGAAAAATGTCGAACGTACCGTCACCATAAAACGGCCCGGGGATGACCTCTTGTCCAACTTTCACAAATTGACGGGTATCCATCAAAGGCATCCCGACGCCGATGGTCACAACCTCATCCTCCAGGTAATCAATTTCTTCGAGGATCTCTCTCCTGAACTTAGACACCCCGGTCCTGATTGCGTCGTCAACCTGCCTAGCCGCACTTCTCAACTGTCTTACAGCTTCTGCAGGGAGGCCAGGGGGAAAGCTGGTTGATCCGCTAGAACTACGGGTGAAGGGGGAAGGGATGCGAAACCTTCTTAGTTTAGTGTGTTGCCGGATGGCGCTTATTATGAGCTTGTGTGCCAGGTTGCATCCGGCGATGCAGATGTCGGGGTGGCCCTTCTCAAACGCAATCTCGCTCTCTTTGAGCAGCCGCCTGAGCGACTCATTAGGTACTAAATCCCAAAGCCTGAAGCTGCGGAAATCTTGGCCGTACGCGCTGGCGAAAGCGCCGCAAAGCATCTCCTCGGCTGGTTCTATGTACCTTTCAATTTCGGATCGGGTTGGTATCGAGCCGTTATGCTGTGCGAGGTTTCGCACTTCGTGAAGGGTCAGCAGTTGGGTGTAGTTAATCAGCGGTGCGTGACCCCGTTGCTGCATCGCCTCGTCTGCGAGCCCCCAAAGCTCTCCCCACCCTTGATCTTTCCGCCCGGGTTTTAATTTCGGCGACTTCGCGCTAACGAAATCCATGATGATGCTGTTAAGCATCTGCTCAACCGAGAGGTCGAGGAGAATTATCGCCTTAGCCAGCGAGAGAGTGTCGCCGCGCGACGTGAGGCCGCACGCGTCATCATAAAGCTGCTTGATCAGGAGGAGTTGATGTGGGCTTTTCGTGCCGGCCATGACTTTCCATAGGCGGGGGTCTCTGCCTCAGACACTCAGGTCTACTCGCCTTTCTCAGTCGGGTTGCACCCGGGCATTGCGGCCCCCGTGGTTCACATCTCGCCTTCCGTGCGGATCAGGTCTTGCCCGTACTGATACGTACCGTCTTCGACGCGCTCTCGAAGCGCCTCTCGGTCTTCGTCGCTCATATTTTCTATCGCGGCGGTGACGGCGCCGAGGGCCGTCCGTCTCATCTCTAAAAACTCCGCGACGATCTCCGGATCCTTCCGCCACTCCCCGCGCCTCAATTCCTCCTCGCTCATGTGAATGAGACTCTTACGCTTTGTCGGTTCTTCGTCGCTCACTTCTTCCCACCTTTCTCATGCCGCTTCCGGCGGATCCTCGTCGACCACACCCTGCCGCCGGTGCTTCTGCCTCCGGAGCAACGCCTTTACCTCCTCGGAGAGTTCGTTGATGAGGCCGGCCGTCGAGCATTCCGATTGAGGCTTGAGCAGCTTCAGGCGGGGCCCCGGCTTCGGGCGTACTGGCGCGCCGGCCTTCCTCCGCTTGAGTGTCTTATCCTTATCCGTGCTCACCGCCTACTGCCCCTCCCGCCGCCGCCATCGCCGCGCTGCTCCTTCTTAGCCTGCCGGCAGTCCCTGCACCGCTTCGGCGGGTCGAACCCCTTCTCGCGGAAGAACCTCTGCTCCTCGGCGCTGAAGGCGAAATCACGCCCGCAGTCGGCGCATGTCAATCGCTGTTCGCTCACTTACGCCCGCCTTTCGTTGCGCGCCGCGGCTTCGCCTCTCCGTTGCCCTTCCCCTTCGCTGGGCGGCCCCGTTCTGGCGGCGTGAAGTTTTCGACGGACTTACGAGGGATGTACCACACCGCGCCTCGTGGGTTTGACTCATCGAGCCGCGCGCCCGCAAACCGCCCCTCTCGCACCCACAGCGCCAGCGTCGGGTAGGGCACCTCTATGCCCCGCTCGCGCAAGATAGTTAGCGCCTCTTTGGTAGTCACTTCGTCCATGCCGGCCACTTATAGCACGCCTAAAGTATTTTGTGAAGAAAAAGTTATAGCACCCTTAAGAATTATGTTGATTCTATACTTATAGAATGCTATAAGTATTCCCATCAAAGGGAAGTCAGAGACGCGAAAGGACGCCGACGGTGATTCAGATTCAACACCCCGAACAATTCACCCGCGCCGCCGAGAGGTTGACCCGTGAGCCGCAATCAATCCGCCGTCACGAACCCGGCCTGTACACTGTCACCAACAAGACGAAGGGCACGCAGTACCCCGTGCGCGTCGAGCGCTACGACGGTCGCCCCTTCATCACATGCGGGTGTGAGGCAGGCACGCCGCACACCCGCCGCGTCCCGATAGTTTGTAAACATGCTGCTGCGGTTGTGCTGTACCTGCGTGCCCTCCGCGAGATGCGCGCGCGGGCCGCCGCCAGCGTCCAGACCGCGCCCGCCTTCGATGATTCCGACGACCCCGACATGATGGAAGCGAATTGGTAGCAGGGCGAGGGGCGAGCTTCACGGCTCGCCCCTTCAACTTCCGACGCTCCGCAACGAAGTTTGCAGCACTCGAAATGTAACCAACGCGCACGAATCAAATGGGCCGCGCCGGCGTCTGTTTGCAGACCTACGCCAGCGCAGCCCCGGCCACAGTTCAGCACAGTTTGAAGGGAACTGAACCATGACCAACCGAAAGTCTAGCACGCGGTGCGCGCCGTCGCCGCCGTCGCCGACATACGCGCCCGACCGGAAGCTGCTCGACCTGACCGGGATGATCGCCGACGTGATGACCGACCCGCGCACGCCCCCGGCCGTGCGCAGCGCGATGCAGGCGGCCGTCGTCAACGTCGCGTCGAATGAGTCGGGCTACGAGTGGGCCGAGGACGCCGAGGCGCTGCGCTTCCTGCTGCCGCGCTTCTTCTACTTCATGCCAGAGGGCTACGCGAACGGGCTGCTGCACGCGCTCTCTGAGTTCGCCGCCGCCGCGCGCCGGGAAGGCGGTGCGCGATGAAGGCCACAAACCCGCGGGGCGAGCTGCGCGCCGAGTTTGAAACCTTCGCCGCGGACGTGAAGGTCAGGAAGCCGCGCCGGAAGCCGCTCAAAGGGTGGACGTACTGCCACGCCTCCATCTTCGCCGACATCTACTGCGGCGAGCGGGCCGACGCCGAGCCGGAAGTGCTCGACCTCCTGCGGCGCGCGTTCAGGGAGTTGGGGGCGCTCGTCGGCCTCCCCGCGCCCGAGCCGGCCGGCACGCCGCGGGCGTGGAAGGCGGCGCGCGCCGCCTTCCTCGAAATGCAGCGGGCTGCGCGCTCGCTCTGTCAGGCCGAGGGCTTAGAAGACCTCCCGCACGAAGAGAGCTTGCACGTCCTCGACCGCTTCACGCGCGCCGGCATCGTGGCGCGCGTGGCCGGAGGGTTGGGCGCCCTGCTTCATTCCTTCTGGTGGGCCGACGAGTATAAACACCCGGTCGGTTACACCCCTCCCACGTCATACGTTGACCGCTACGCCGAGAGGATAGTGCGCCTGCGGCGCTGGCTGGCGTGGGCCGCGCTCGTCGAGCGGTACGGGGGCGAGGCCGTGCGCCGCGCCGTGGTCGAGCGGGAAGCAAAAGCGTGCGCGGTGCTGGACGCGGCGATCGCCGCGGTGCCGACGCTCGAAGACCTGTTGAAGCGCGCAGGCCGGACGCGCACGTGAGAGCGCATAGGCGAGCCACTAAATGGGCGGGGCGGCCTCACCGCCCCGCCCATAACGTTATGGGCCGAATCTCGAAACCGTAGAGGCACAGGGGAAGCAATCGGGAGGCGGGGCCCGCGTAAATGCCGGCTTGCGCGCTCCCGTTTTGCTTCTACGTCTCGGCCGACCTAAAACGTTATAGGTCGAGCCAGAGGAATGACGAGCACAACACGGACGAGATGATAAGCTGCCGCGACCGCAGATCACTTCGCTCACAATAAAGAAGGGGGCTAGTTATGCCCCCTTCTTTATTGCGTCTCGAATGTGCTAGTCGGCGCGACCCAACAGGGTGCGCACGATAGCCAGCACCACCACTAGGAGCATCGCCACCACGAGGGCGACGATAACAAACTCCCAATGTCCCATGTCGACACTTCCTTTCCCCAGTGCATTCCCTGCACGGATGGGGAGTGTCGTGGGCCAGATACACAAATGCGACAGGCTGTCAAGTTTTTTTTCCTGTCTGTAACCCACTGAAAGCGCGGAGTTTACAGAAATCGCTTGACGTTCTGTCGCGGGCTGTTATCATTTAACTCAGCGAATGAGTTAACCCACGACACTCGGTTAACCTTCAAGAAGGCCATCACGACCACGAATCGTGATGGCTTTCGCCTTATGTGCTCACCGCACATCATCATTAGTGTAAGACATATAACTACGTATCTGCAAACTACTTTTTTTTTGACTAACGCTTCGCTCATCAACCCGTTTATCCACAACAACATCCGCCTCCAACCCAACTGGCTACATTATTAGCATTCCTATTTGTCGGACCCCCATAAAGAAAATAAAAACCGTTTAACACATAAGAAGCTTAACTATCTGATACCAGCTTGAAGCTATGACCCTACACAACGCAACGCCTAACCTGCCGGGCCAGCCGCCGGTATATGGCTAGCTCACCAAACATTATAGGTCGAGTGCAACCCTCAAAACGTAGAAGCATAAGGGAAGCAAACGGAAGGCAAGGTCCGAGTTAATGCCGGGTTGCTGTCTCCCGATTTGTTTTTACACTGCGCCGGCGCCGCCGCATGTTCGCTAGGACTAGAGAGAGGCGCGAGACGGCTGGGCCGCCAACGACGACCCGCTTGATTCTAGGGGGTTACTGCGCGAAGCTTTAGCTCGTCATTCCAAATGAAGGGGCGCGGAATATGTTTGAGTCTGACGAAGAGAAACGAATGGCGCATCTATCTCGCATCGTGGACGAGGCGACGGCCCTAGCGGTTCGGTTAGGCATTACTGAGGTAGAGGAGGGCGGAAGCGAGGACGACCTTTATGCACTCGAAAAATTGTACCGAATTAAGCTGATGGCCGTCCGGCGGTTGATTCGCCGCTGGAATGCTTCGGTAGAGGCTGAGATAGAGTTTAAAAAGACAGATGAGCAAAAGGCGCGAGACGCGCGCCACGCTGCGCTGACAGAAAAGATTATGAGGGAAACGGGAATGTCGAAGCTTGAAGCGGCAGTAGGCGCATCCGGCATTATGTACGAAGAAGTGTATAGCAAGGAAAAAGATCAAGATGATGACTTAGCCAACTAAATTCCCTCACGGCTCCGCCCATAACGTTATAGATCGAACCTCGAAAACGTAGGAGCACGTGGGGGAGCAAATCGGAGGCGCGGCCCGCGACAATGGCGGGTTTCGCGCCCCCGGTTTGCTCCCACGCCGCGCCCTCTGCGCGCGCTCACGTTCGCCCAGACGAGAGAGAGGCCCGAGACGGCCCGCGGTATCCCCAATTCAACAGAGGGCAAATTCTGGGGCCTGTCGCGCCCGGCCCTAAAACGTTATGGGTCGGCGCCGGCGTGACCCAAAACCGTTTTAGATTGTCTGGGCCGCTGGCTGAGCCCCATTTCCTATAGGCGACAAAACCCGCCACATGCCCCGGCGTCACGGGAAGAGGCCCCGTGCGAACTGCGCCAGCCACTCCCACAAACCGCTGAGCCAGTAGCCGGCCGCGCTCTCCAGCAACACACTCCCCGCGAACGTCAGCACGCCCGTGACATAAGGGTGGCGCATGATGAAGCCGCGCATCCGCTTCATAACTCCCTTCCGCCTGTTCCTTTTCATACTAGTGTCACCCGAATAGAGAAAGCCGGGGTGCTCATTACGAGTACTCTGGCCGGTTAGGGTCGGCCCGCAGTGCCGTGCAAGGCCAGCGGCTCCCCGACCTTCTTTCAGTTGTCACTGCAATATTAAAAAGAAGGCGGGAGAATAAATAGACCCATAATCATTGGGAATAATTATGCTGAGGAGGGGTGTAACTGACCGCTTGCGTGAGGCCGTCTGAGGGAGACGCCGGAGACGTCCTAGTGGCTCGTTCTGTGTTGCGGCGCGCGGCAGCGGGTGACGAAACTCTGCCCCTCCTTCCTGATCAGCCGCCAGCCGGTGCCGTCACACTCACACCCGTATTCTAGCGGCAGGACCGGCGGGGCAGATTCCGGCCCCTTAGCGGGGGCCTGGCTTACGCCACGAGTAATACAAGAAAGCACCGTCCTCGAATCGTTGAGACGCACGGAGCTGAGTTGACAGAGTTTATACCCGCCATCGAGTGATAGCCATTCCGCGCTGGTAGTAGCCTCTCCGGTCACCGCGGTGTGGTAGATGCCTGATGATGCCGGACTGGTAATGTCCAAGTTAGGGAAATACACCAGCCCGGTACCCGGTTGGGTTAACCACCGCGCCTTGAGTATGTCGTCCTTCATCTGCCAGCAGATGAATTTAGAATCCCACACTTTCAGGTTCAACAGGCGGACGACGGTTGCCGTCAGCGAGCTTTCGAAGGTTCGCGCTATTAGTTGCAGTGACTGAGGCGATGGGGAGTAGTCCTGGGAGATCTTTCTAAACACGTCGGCAGGCATCAGCAGCTCGGCCGCCGCGACGTTACACAATCGTTCTTCCTCAGGGTCGTGATGGGGTTGTGAGCTTGCCACCGTCCGGTACTTAATCGACGGGACTGATTCGTAAAAGAAGGTGTGCCCTAACTCATGCGCACAGGTAAAGTTAATACGCTCGTGCGGTCTGTCCTTCCGCAACTCAATAATGAAGTCTCTGTCGCAGGGTATCAGGCATCCTTCCACCTGCATGGTTTTGTAGACGATTTTCTTCACGCGCCGGAGGGAGGCGAAGGAGGCGGGCCTGAAAGGCGGCTCGACTATGCCCGACTCCGCGATGAGTCTTCTGGCGTGCCAGAGGACGGCGGCAACCGGATCTTCAGCTAAGGGCACGGCGGCGCACAGCCCGAGCGCGAGCGGGCTTGAAAAGGAAGCCTTTCCAGGCACCGTGCTTCGCTTAGAACAGCCCGGGGCCCTTAGCCCTTCTCTCTTTGAGCCGCTCATACTTCCCTATCCAGTATTTACGGTCGCCGATTTCCGTGCGCTTGTCCGCCCCCGCGACGGACAGCTCGTACTGATAAATCTCCACGTGCGCTTTCCAGAGCTCGTCGACGTCGCTGAAAGGCATGTCGGCCTCCCGCGCGTAACCTTCGAGCGCCTCACGGTGAACTTCGAAGATGAGGTTGGTCGAGTGGATGGGCGGGACGTGCCCGGTGATCAGGTAAGTCTCAGAGGTATCCAGAGCGAGGGCTATGCGACGCAGCATCCGGAGCGACGGATTATTGATCTGTTCGGAGCGCGACTCCGACTCCAGGTTTTCGATGGTCGCCGGGGCGACGCCGATGCGTCTCGCGAGTTCTTCCGGGCTCAGTTTGCGCTTCTCCCGCATTTCGCGGATCCGCTGTCCGAGTTCGTACTCCACCGCGCTGTTCGGCGACTGCCGGTGCATGGAGCGCGCCGCCGTCAGGTCGGGCAGGAGCCTGTCGATGGCCGTTCGGAGTTCACCTTCGAGGTCGGAGAGGTCGGTGTATTCGACAATCTCCTGCCTGACCGGACACCCCAGCACCATGCGCGAGAGCACCTGCCCCTTCTTCTTTATGAGGATGACGCTGTTGCACGCTTGGTAGGCGAGCTGAAGCTCCATGCCAGCTCCGAGGCTCGGGAAGATGGCCGCCAGGATGAGGAAATCGGCCGTGGCCACATGCTCTTGATCTATTTCGTAAACTTCGCGGGGCGGAACGTCAGGATTCTGCAGCGGGTCCGTCTTCGTCCTGGGCCTGTAAAGCACCAGGGGGTAGGAGTCGTAGCCGTTGCAGACCTCGTGCGCCTTCTCGTCAAGCGCCCACAGCTCCCTCCGCTGATCTTCGTTGAGGCCCGTGAGGGCGCTCGCAAAGTAGACCAACAAGGGGTGGGCTGAATCCTTAGGCCCGACGGCGAAAGATTCGTCCTGACCGAATAACGATGATAAGGGGGTGCCGGCGATGAGAAATCTGGGCGGGATTTCTAAAGCGTTGGCTAATCTTTCAATTAACTCTTTGCTGGGGTCTTTAGGCCAGCTGCCGGTCTCTATTTTTGAGATATCTCCTTGGCTCAGCTTGGATCTCTCGGCGAGGACGCCCTGCTTCCAGTGCCTGCGATCTCTAAAGTATCGGACCTTATGACCGAATGCCTTTCGTGTGTCAATCATGGGTTAAACGAGCCTCCTTACGCTATCAGGATAGCAATGAATCAAGAAAATAAGCCAAAATTTTTATGGATTTGATATTCGCCGTTATTAGTCGGTAGTGGGTCAGGATCACAACGGAATCTTCCTCATATACCGCCGCCAAGTTACACCCCGAATCCACGGGCGGTCAGCCGCCCTAAGTACGCTCGGTAAACGGGTGGCGGCGCATCCCTACCTCAACTTTGAGTGTGTCGCGCGCCATCCCCGGCACTAGGTCACATTTTTAAACCGTCCAAGGGGTAACCTCATCTCTATAGAGTAATCAACGAGCGCTCATCGGGCGGAGCGCGCCCGAGGCTACCGTCGGAGGCGCACGGCCCACCGTGCGCCCTGCGCTGGGGCGGCCTCGAGGTGCGCGCCGCCGTCGCCCCAAACCACAGTTTTTAAACCGTTCATGGGGTAACCTCGCGTTCATGGGGTAATCATTTGAATGCCCTTCACAGTAGGCGACAAAACCCGCCACCGATAGCATCGAGGCCGCCGACGGGAGCGCGGCGGCCGCGGAGTGATGACGCCGACGTTTGAGCGTGGGGAGCGCGGCCGTCGCCGCCGGCGGAAAGGGTTCGGCACTCCCAGCCGGTGCCCCCTCACGCCCTTCCGCGTGCGCGCATTGCCGCCCAGGCGCGTGTGTAGCCCCAGAGCTGGCGCGCCACCCTCGGATTCACCAGAGGGCATCTAAACGCGAAGTTTTATCAGCTGCCGTCGCCGAGGCGCGGCCTGTCCTGCCCGTCCGAATCCTTCCTAAATTCCGCCCGCACCTGAAAAGAAGTCAGCGAGTGCAGGCGGTTAGCCCCGGCTACGACCAACACCGCCACGGCGAAAACTGCGACCGCGGCCAGTAAATAGCCCATCATTTGCATCATAAGAATGGCCCATCAAGGCCCCCGCGCCTGTGCTAAACTCCGCGGGAAAGCCCGGCACTCGGTAAAGACGAGCGCCTGGTCTGAAGCGTGGGGCGGGTCCGCCAGTGAGCCTGGAAAACTTCCGGCGGACTTCGCCCCCTTCATTTTTGCCGACCAACCGGGATCGACGCCCGGCCGCCCTTGGCTGGCCTCTGTTTAGATGCAATGTACGCTGCGAGGTGTGCGCGCCCGCAGAGGTCGCAGTTCCGGCTATCCCCTCTATAACACATTTGACGCGCAGCAAATTTAAAGCCAATAAAAGCTGTAACATGTGGAGTCGTGAGTCGTCGTCACAGCTTTTATTGGCTTATTAAAGTCATCTCGTAAATACCCGCTAACGGTTCAGGGCAGCAGATTTACCGGGGAATTTACGAGACTGCTTCTAGAGGTCATAGTCTTCGCCGCCCGGCACCGGGGGCGCGGCTGCGTTCGGTGCGGGCAGCAAGCCGGCGATCGGCAGCGACGCCGGCGAGTTTGGCCAGCCGCTCCTGCAGCTTCTCGCGGTCGTAGTCCGAGGTCGTCTCCTCGATCTGGCGGCGGATGGTGCTCGCCGCCGCTCCGCTCACTCAACCTTGAGGGTATCGCGCGCCACCGCAGTCGGAGGCAACCGGCCGGTAGCTTCGGATTTCATTTCAAAATCTGTCATTTCTTTGATGAGCGTGCGGGATGCTTGAAGTCCGGTGCCGGTACCGAGTCGGGCTTCCTTTTCGGGGCGCAAGCGCGGCCGCGGTGGCAGAGGATTTCGATCATCTGCTTGATGTCCTACTCGCGGCTGATGGTCAGCGACAGCTTATGAACGCGCGCTAGGCGGTTCAGCGAGACTACAACTTGAATAACTCGATGGTCTCGGAGCTGGAGTTGCCGCTACGCCGCAACCCCCGCGGCGCGTCTGCTTAGGTCCCTATTGAGTCGCGGCCGTGCCTCTCAGGCCTACGCCGCGCCTCACGTTCGCTAGGACGAGAGATTGAGAAGGGAGACGGCCGCAGCATCCCTCGCGCGCTCCTGGGGCGATTCTGGGGCCTGGGAGGGCGGCTTTATTCAGTTATGCGAACTTTATGCAGAGCGTAGGCGGGGCGAGATTCAGTAGGGGCCACAATAAGTTGTGGCGGGCAGCGGATTTAAGGCTAGGGATTGAAGCGGCGGGGCACGGACATATGAACGCTTATCCGACGCGACCCATAACGTTATGGGTGGGCCGGGGCGTGTAAGGTAAAGCCGCAACGGTATCAGATAATCAACATTACACACTGCGGTCTTGGAATGGGTCTTCTGACAGACTTCTCTTCCTTGCTTCTCGGATCATCTCCCAAAACGCAAAAGCTTTAAATTGGTTGCGAAGGGATGTAATGATCGCGGGAAAGATGAAAAGTGTAAAGCAGATGGAAAGTACCGTAGAAACGGGATGATTGGATAAAATAAGAATACTGGCGAGAGTGAAGCTTAATAAGCCGACGAGTAAGTCTGTAGCGGCGATTATGAGGCGGCGGATAGCCAGCGTTGCAACGTAGGTTTGTTCTGAGGGGTTCGCTACCAGCCAAGCAATTCTCTTCTCCGTCTGCTCTTTCCTAGCCTTCGAGCGGGTGCGCCAGCGCAGGGAAATAGCAGATAGGCGAGAGTCGAGTTTTCGGAAAAGTAGTGCGCTCGCGAGGTTGATGAGTATGCCGACAATAACAACACTCAGCCACCAAGATGCAGAACTTAGGTTTTTATAAAACTCGTCCATCTCTTCTCTCCTGCGAACTACACCTATAACGTTATGGGCCGCGCTCCGGAGCGCGCGTCAAATTCCATGACGTGGCTTTTCCGGTTTGACGCCTCGAAAATCGCGAAACCTCATTCACGGCCGCGGGTTGCGGGCGCGGCTCGCTTTCCGCGCCCCTCGAAAAAACGTCATGCCACGTCATAAAACGTTCATGGTCGGCCTCGACCTAAAACGTTATGGGCCGAGCTTCCGGCGCGCGCCTCGAAACCGTGACGCGGCCTTTTCGATTGGCGGCCTCGAAAACGGCGGAAGCTGATTCACGGCCGCGGGTTGCGGGCGCGGCTGGCTTTCCGACACCCCCGAAAATACGTCACAAAACGTCACGGTGGGCCCTCGACCTAAAACGTTATGGGCCGCACGTCTCTCAGGGTGTCACGGCCACCGGGCTGCGGGGCGAGCTGCGCGGCGTCGCCGGCGCAGGCGAGCCGGAGGATCCTCCGCGGCCCCAATCCCGCGCGACGAGGCGCGCGCGCGTCTGCTCGCTCACGTCGAGGCGCGCAATCACGGCGGCCGGGTCGGCGGTCGCGTCGAAGCCGAGGACGGAAGCGACGTGCTGCACGGCCTCGCCGTAGGCCATGCCGTTGTCAGGCGGGGCGCTGCGCGCTCGCTCGATGGCCTCGGGCCTGCTACGCTCCAGCGCGTCGGCGATCAGCTCGTCGTACTCTCCGGAGCGGCTGCGCTGGAGCCAGCCCGCTCCGAGGCCGTGCCGCTCGGCGTGCGCCTTGCGCTCGGGGAAGCTGAAGCGGGATTGAGACACACACACACCGGCGTCAGCCGACCGGGGGCCGCGGTCGCGCGCTGGCGCGCGCGGGGTGTGTGTGTTCTTTCTTCCTAGTTCTTTCTTATCTAGGTTCTTTCTATGTGTATCACGTGGTGATACACCCGGTGTGTCATCTGCTGACACACCCCCCTCCGTCTCGTGACACAGGGGTGTGTCAGCAGATGACACACCCCTCCCGCCGCCGCCGGCCTGTTTCTGCCTGCGCCTCTCCGCGAAGTATTGAAAGTTTATCTCCCACAGGTCGAGCAAGGTGATGCGCTCGAAGCGTCCGCGGTCGGTGACGATCTCGCCGGTGGTGACGAGGCCGCGGTCAACCAACTCCTGACGAGCCTTGCGGACCGTGTTGACCGACATCCCGCAATGCTTCGCCATCGGGCGCAGGCCCTCTACGGTGGAAGAGTCGCCCCCGGCGCGGCGCTTCAGATGCACGTAGAGGCGGAAGGCGGGGAGGGAGAGGCCGATGTCATCAATCAGGTTCGGCAGTTCGGTGCGCCACTTCCGGAGGTCGCTTTTGTCTACGACCTGCACGCCGGCCGAGGCGCGGGCGGATGTTGAAATTGAGGATTTACGGGTAGACGCCTGTTGGTGTATGCTCTGTGTCACGGCCTGTAATCTCCTAAGCCCTACAGGTTATTGAAGCCCGCCGAGATGGCAACTCGGCGGGTTTCGCTTTTCGCGCCCGAGCTGCGCGCGCAGCCCGATTCAAATGAGAGGCCCGGCGCTCAGGCTGCATCCCGAGCGCCGGGCCTCTGCGTTCTCGCGCCGACGAGACAGCCCACGCGAGAAACTGAAAGATTACTTGCCGATGCAGCGGCTCAAACTATCAAGCGCAATTAACTGCGCGCCGTCACTATCTCAAACTTCGGCCCGCCTGTGTGCGCGCAACGTGACGCGCAACCTGACGAACCGTCTGCATGATAGCGAAGCCGGCCGCGTCTGTGTGCGCGTCACATTGTGCGCAACATTGCGCCCGGCCGGGCGCGCGCAACATAGTGCGCAACGTAGCGCGGCGATTATGAGTCGGCTCGACCTGCGCGAGCGCGCGCAACGTAACGCGCAACGTAACTACCTTGCGAACCCCCGCCGGCTCGGATAACATGAAGGCACAAAGGGAACGCCCCGCCGAGGCGGGTAGTTACCTGAACCAATCGAAGCGCATCGACGAAGCTGGCGGGCCGAGTGATGCGCTTTTGATTTATCTACAAACTACTTCCCTCTTCAGCCCTCCGAACTGTCAGCGCCGCCCGACTGTCCGCCGACGATCTTCTCGACCGCCGCGGCGAGTCGGTCTATGCGCGCGTTCGTCTCGGCGAGTTGCGCCGAGGTGCGGGCCTGCTCGTCCGCGAGCCGACGCAGCGCCTCCTCGGTGTGAATCTGCGCGTCGACTAGCGCGGCGATCTTCTGCTCGCTGTTGGTCTGAGCCTCCGCGAGCTCCCCCATGCGGGAGCCGAGTTGGTTAATCCAGCCGAGATGATCGTCGAGGCGGCCCGATTGGTTGCGGGCCAGTTCTAGGAGCGTGGCGAAGGCGTCCTCCAGCCGCGCGACTCTTTCCTCTGTGCTCATTTCAGCTCAGCCTCCTCCCCGGCTTCTGGCTGCTTCAAGCCGCCGCGCCACCTCACCGGGAGTCGGTTCTTCTCCTTCGGGCTTTGCCGTATTTTCCGCCACGTCAGCACCTCACAAGTTTTTCAATGAATCACGGCCCTACACAGGGGTATAGGCATGCTCAATCACTTCCCGCACTTCTGTGGATGAAAGCTCAAACCATTCCCCACGCCGCCGCCGATCTTTAAACCTTTCGTGTAGTTCACGCTCGGCGACGTGACAGTCTGGATACCACGCCGTGTTGATGGCTTTAATCTTGAAAGGCGCAACCGCCTTTGTCAGCTCGGCGATCCTGAAACGCGGGTGGCGGCTCCGCCCAATCTTGTAAAGCCCGTTTTCGGCTTCGAGCAGGTAAACATACCCGCCTCTTTTATTCATTGGGGCCGTCGCCGGACGCGGGGGGGCGGCGTAGGGTGCTGGCGGCAACCGCTCTGCTTCGGGCGCCGTGAACCGTACCCGGTGCTCGACGTAGGCCCCCTGCTTCCCGATCTTCCTGCGCCTCGGCTGATAGTCCACATCCCACCCCGTGGCGGCGTAGCGCGCGAGCAACTCGGGTATGAGACGCGTCGGGAGTGCGCCGAGCCACACTCTCACGGCGGGCGATAATCGGCCCAAGCACAGGCTGAAGGACCGCTGGCCGGCTAAGGTGCTCTTGTCGTGGCGTAGGGTGAGTAGGCGGCCGTCGAGCCACGTCTCCCAGCGGGCGATGGTGGCTAGGTCGTCCGCGGTCAACTCTTCGCCGACGACCTCATGTGGTTTAACTGCCAAAATTGTTCTCCCGTGATCTACTTCCCTGTATACCGAGGTTCAATTACTGTATTACACGGCCCGCAGTCAATAACTTTTTGATTGTCAACCAGTTATGGACGTTTGCACGTTTGAAGCTCTAAACGTCTAAATCTCTAAACGTCCAGAAGACTAGCCCTTGCGGCCCTCAAGCCATTCCTTCAAGAGGTCTTCGACGAGTTGGCTGTATTCGGTCTTCGCCTCAGCCAGAGCTGTCTGTAGCGGGTTATAGACGGAGATGTGGATGTATGCCGTCGTCTGTTTGTAGTTCTCTTTGTCCTGCGACTTCGCCAGCTTCTTCTTCGCCGGCGTCGGCGTGCCGGCCCTCTCCTTCAGCGCGCCGGCGAGCCCAGCGAATTTGCTCCTCCTGCTCACTGTAGGATCTCCTTCCCGGCCCTGACGTACTCCTGCCACGCCGCCTCGGCGCGCGGGTCCTGCACCTGGTAGACCGGGACCCCCCGGAGCGCCGCCCGCTGGAAGGCGACGAGGCGGGGGATCTGCGCCTCGAAGACGGGTAGCTCCAACTCCGAGAGCAGGGCGCGCGCGTCGTCATCGTCGTGCGAGGGCCGCGGGGGGCAGATGGTGAGCAGGATGCGGTAGGCGTCGAAATTCAACTCGCGCAGGGCGCCGACGGTGAGTAGGAGGGCTTCCAGGCTGAGGCTGTCGGGCGTGGTTGGGAGGATGAGCAGGTCGCAGCCGCCGGCCAGTAGCTTGAGGTCGTCCTTCGAGGGCCGTGCCTGCGTGTCTATGACAATGTGCTCG
>Ga0196962_10000514_pt1 | contig 15675 bp, 9 predicted proteins | sample S3v_20metaG_FD_183186 | JGI IMG/M metagenome (GOLD analysis project Ga0196962, IMG submission 183186) | Soil microbial communities from Anza Borrego desert, Southern California, United States - S3+v_20 | ecosystem: Environmental > Terrestrial > Soil > Desert | place: USA: California | collected... | reverse complement strand
GAGGGTCCTCCCCACCTTACTGAAGAATTCCTGCCAGAGCGCGAGCGAGCGCGACGCCCAGCGCGTGTAAACCTCGTCGGCCCCGTAGCCCATGCGGATGATGCGCGATTCCCCGCTGGAGCTGGCGCGGCTGTTAGCCGGGCCGTAGCCGTCGAGCAGCGCTACGGTTTGGCCGGACTCTCGCAGGCGGTAGGCAGTCCAAGCGCCGAAGACTCCGGCGCCGATGACGGCGGTGTCGTACGTCTGTCCTGCGTTCATAAAATGTCGCCGCCGGCTCTCGCAAGGGAGGGCTTATCACCACGACGGCCAGCTAACGCCTATCATCACCCGCCCGCCCGAGCGTTTGAAGGAATTTGAAAGCCGTCGTGTCGCGGGTCGGGTTGCATACCGATGGCAGGCGTAGCTGTTTACCCGTGCGCCGTTTTGAGGAAGGGGCGGCTCAGTAGATAGCCGATGTAATAATAGGTCTCATAGGCCAACAGACCCGCTTGGCTCCGCAACCCCCGATACCTTGTGCTCGGCGTCGGCGACGGCTCAGCTACCAAGCCCACGTCCCTCGCCATTGCTACCGCCCTCTTCATGTGCAGCGGGTCGCTCACGATCAGCACCTTCCGCACCCCCCGCGCGTCCGCGAGCCGCTTCGCATACAGGATGTTCTCGTAAGTGGTATGAGACTCCTCTTCGATTAGAATGTCGGCCGCTGGCACCCCGCCCCGGAGCGCGTACCGCCGGGCGGCGGAGGACTCGGTCGGCTCGCCGCTGTTACCTCGCCCGCCGGTGAAGATCAGCTTGCGGACTCTGCCCTTTCGGTAGAGGTCGATGCCGTGGTTAATGCGCTCCCTGAAGACGGGGGAGACCTCCGCGCCCCAGACGGCCGCGCCGAGCACGACGGCGGCGTCGGCCGGCGCGTCAGAACTCGCGTCGCGGTATGAGTAGACGCGCGCCGCGACCAGCCCCGTCGCTAGGAGCAGGATGGAGAAGATGAGTAACAACGCCTTCGCGATCTTCTTCATAAGCACTGAAGAGGCGTATTAGTTAGAGTCGATCATCCACCTCCGGCTCCGCATCAGGCACCCGATCGAGCGCCCGCTCGAAACTCCCACGCTCCCCTCGCGCGGCCCGCGCCCGCAGGTAATCCACGGTCATCCACGCCGCGGCCTTCTCGGCCGCCGCCGACGAGATGAACTGCTCGACCGTCACCCCCTCGCGCTCGGCCAGTTCGCGAATCTGCTTCATCAGCGAGTCCGGGATCACTTCCTCGACCATGCTCACGATATCTCTCCTATCTCGCGTAAAAACATCTGCGGCCTGACGGCGGCCACGCCGAACTTCTCTGCCCCGGCGAAATCCCTCACGTTGAAGGTCACGATGTAGTCGCACCCGCTCTCGACGGCCAACTCCAGCACGAAGTCGTCCTTCGGGTCGGGCAGCACCGGCCGCCATAGGTAGAAGATCTCCCGGAGACCGGCCGAGGCGCACAGGTAGTTCAGCACGTCGTCAACCTCCTCCGCCGAGAGCGGGTGCCCGGCGTCCGGACGCTTCAGCACGTCCTCGTACTCGAACAGCAGCGGCACCGACAGGTTAATCCGGAAACGCGGGTCGCCGACGAGCCGCAGCAGCCGGTGCGAGGCACCCCGCCCGGAGCGCAGCGCCGCCAAGAGGACGTTTGTGTCGAGGACAACTTGGTAGACCCTGCTCACGGGCGCCTCACCCGCAGCGCCGGGGTCTGCCGGTCACAGGCGGTAGGAGACGAGGACGAGCTCGCGCCGCCGATCACTCCCCTGCCCCCGCCTGCTCGATTTCGCCGGTGCCGGGCCTGAGACGCTCGTGCCTGCACCTCGCTACGCCCTTCTCGAACCCGCCCGGGTAGTACATCCCTGTCCCCCAGCAGTCCGGGCACTCGCGCGCCTCCTCGCGAGAGACCGCCGGCTCCGCAGCCTCGACGCCTTCCGCCGTCGGCGGGGGCTGCTTCCGGTTCTCCAGCTTCCACAGCCTGCGGCGGAGGTGCTCAGCCAAGAAGGCCGGCACGGACGAGACGGTCGTACGGCCCGCGGCGATACGCAGTTCCGTGACCAGCACCTCGCCCAGTTCTCTCCACCGTGCAGCTTCGGCCCCGGACGGCTCCCTTCCCGTGATCTCTACCGCGTTCTCTCGGAGCAGACTGACGAAGTCGGCGAAAGCCTCATCATCATCGCTTCGCCAGTACTGATTTGATGATGAGGCTGCGCCCGGTTGAGACACTGCCTCCGGAGGATTTCTATATTTATATACTCCCGTAGAAAGTACGGGAGTAACGGGTGTAGTTTCTACGGGAGTACTCCCGTAGTTTTTACCACCCGTACCTACGCCAGTTTGTACTCCCGTACCTACTCCCGTACCTACTCCCGTACCTGTAATGTGCTTAGACTGAGGGTCGATCTCGATCCCGGCCGTCCTACGTCTTTTAATAATCTCTTTAGGCTCGTAGACGCGGTAGCGGGGCCCCAAGGGGTTCCCGTGGAAGTAGGAGACGATCTCGACCGAGAGCTTCTCCTGAAGGCCGTCCAGTGCCCGCCTCATGGTTCTGTCGGAGCGGATACCGGTCTTAGCGCACAGCTCCTTAAATCCGAAATGCCTTTCCCTCTGCCCCTTGCTCACCGTCTCGCGGTACATGACCGAATATATCCGCTGCTCCGAAGCCGTGTGCGTGGCATCCAGATAAAGCTGCCTGTCCTTATTTTCTGGCTCGGCCTGAGGCATCTCCGGTACCGCCACCTTAGACGACACCGGGGAGGTATGTTCTCTCTGATCCTCACGATCTACTCCCGTTTGTACGGGAGTAGGTACTGGCGTTAGTACGGGAGTAAGTACTCCCGTATCTACTCCCGTACTTTGATTATCTGCTTTAGATTCAGCGGGTTTCTCTTCCGCTTGGGCACGTTCCCGTTCCTCCTTTGCTTGGAGGAAATCCCCGAGACTATGCCACGGCCGCTTCTTGTTGCTCATTGATAGAAGCCTCTTGTATCGCCAATTCAACCGCCTCCACCGGAACGGTACGTTCGCCTGACTGTAAGGTCAGCACATAGGCGAACCCGCAGATCTTCAGGACTTCGCGAGGGACGCCGCCCGTCGAGTTGTAGATCAACTCCACAGTCTCTTCGGTGAAAGGGTTGGGAATCTTGGCCTGCTCGCAGCGGAAGGCGATCATCTCTCGGGTCTCGGGCAGTGAGAGCGGGGCCAGCAGGGAGGGCAGGAAAATGCGCGACCGGAGGGCTTTTTTACTCTGATCCATTAGCTTAACCCGCAGTTCGAGCTGCGCGGCCAAGACGATTTGGATCAACTTGTACTTATTGGTTTCGAAATTCAGGAGAGTTCGAATCAACTCCAAGTGGGGCCCCTTTAACCGCTGGGCCTCGTCAACGAAAAGGACGCAGGTCTTATTCTCTTGGTCCAGTTCGATTAAAAAGCCTCGTAGCTCATTCTCCTGATCGACCATCGAACGCTTGGGCCTGATGCCGAAGTCGTTGCAAATGGCCTTCAACATTGAGAAATCTGAGGGGAAATTGGGCGAAGGTAAAATTGCCGTGACGAACTCGCCACTGTTTTTCCTGTAGTCGGACCACAGCCGGCGCAGTACGCTCGACTTGCCGGTGCCGACGTCGCCCATGATGGCCGTCAGCCCTTGGCGGTTTTCGATAACGTGTTGAACTTTAAAGACGGTGCTTTTGAGCGCCGGGGTGAGATACAGGAGTTCCGGATCAGGCGAGATCGAAAACGGCTGAGTTCTCAATGTCCTCATGCGAAATTCTTATAACACCCGTAATATTAGAAGGGCAATATTTATTTTGGGAGGGGGGTGGCAAAATTGGCAGGGGGAAGGGGAATAGACCCACCTTGCTCATTCGCTGTAAATCTTCAGAATTTTTACTAAACAGGGAAGTAAGTTGATGAAAGGGGAAAGGCAGGAGCAAAGCCTTCGGCGGGTTGTGGTGTCTAAGGCTCGAAGTCTCCTCCACCGAACGGGTCAAGAGAGCGTTAGGCGCGTGAAACATCAGGTGATATTAATATTTACCATAAAATAGAATAATATGCTCCGATGAAAAATGATGGGTACACAAACCGCTCAGTTGTGCACCCTTAGTGCTATAGTCGAAGAATGGATGAGAAAGCCCCTGAAACAGCCCTCGTGCTGGCTCAGACTGATTTACTGGTCGCCCTAAGCGGAGCCGTCTCGCTCTGGGCCTCAGCCAGCACCTCGGAAAGTGAGCGCCGCACAGACCTGCTACGGGACAAACAGAGAATCGTTCTCTCCTTTTTCCGCCACACTGAAAAGCTTCCGTCCGAGGTCGAGCCCGCGGACGTGCAGGGCTGGCTGCGGGATTTGGAAGGGCAGGGGATTAGTGCCGGCACCTGCTACCAACACGCCTGCCTTCTCTCCTCCTTCTACACTTGGGCGATGCGCGACCCGGAGGTCGGGCATCGCATACGCCGCAACCCGGCCCGGCTGGCGCGACCGAAAGCGCCGAAGCCTTACCAGACGGAGAGCGTTAAGGCGCTGTCGGATGAAGAGGTCGGGGCGCTCGTCTTGGCCGTGCGGAGGCGGGCGACAGGCGGTGATGTCGTCGGGAAACGTGATTACGCGCTGCTGCTGCTGTATCTGGCGACGGGTCTGAGGCGGCAGGAGGCCATCGGCCTGCGGGGTAATGACGTGCACGTCGGCGAGACGCTCGTGCTGGAGTACAGGGCGAAGGGCGGCGTCTACCGGAGCAGGGAAGTCAGGGAGCCACAGGTGAAAGAGGCGATGCTCGACTACCTCGCAGCTTCGGGAAGGATGCACGCGCTGAAGACAGACGCGCCGCTGTGGACGAGGCATGACCGGGCGGGCAGGCCGGCTGAGCCACTGTCGTCACACTGCTTCGTTAAGAATTTGAAGAAGTACTCGCGGGAGGCCGGCGTCGAGGGCTTCCACCTCCATCGCACGCGCCACACCTTCGCCCGCATCGTCTCGGAGGTGACGGGAGACATCACGGCCACGCAGAATGCGCTCGATCACCAGAACCGCTCGACGACTCGTGTTTATATCCAGCGCATCGCCGTAAAGAGAGACCTCTACAGTGAGGAGGTCTCGAAGCGGTGGAGTGATTGATACTGTTTAATAATGGACTGGTTGTAAAGCCGGAGTTCATGGACGCCATTTACGATATCGAGATGCAGGTAAATGTCGTATCTACGGGGGACTGATTGTGCGTAATCATGGTCGGCTCTGTCCAAGTAACTGCTGTTATTACAATCGCGGAACGAAGTGGGAGAGCGTCAATTCTCAGTCCGCCAGAGCCTTTACGAGCGCGTCCCTGCTGTCGGTGAAGTACTGGATCGTGATCTTAATAGCCATCTCGTCCGAAAGCTCGGCCAGTTGCTTCCGGGCCGAGACCGGGATCAGCAAGATGGTCGCGCCTTTCTCAACGGCCAACTCGGCCACGCTCACGGCGTTGTAGACCGGGTCGATGGAGCCGCCGAGGTTCAGCCCGCCGACTACGACGAGCCCGCCCTTGAGGCTCTTCTGCAAGAGCGCGCCGCAGAGACCGAGAAGCACCGCGACGCCCAGTGAGCTCCCGCTCCGGGACGCGTCGAAGGCGCGTAGCTGGAGCGAGAACTCGTGCGCGCGCGGGTCGCGGTCCCCGACAAACTCCTTCGCCCGGGTATAGAGGTTCTGCTCCCCGTAGCGGACGCTCTCGGTGAACGCCTGCGGCGCGGGGCGGTTGAGGATTCTCACGCCGGAGCCGGGGCCCTCCGTCACCTCGATGCGGTACAGTCCCGGATTCTCGTCCATCCCGCCCGGGCTGATGGCCCAGACTTGGCCGGGCGGGAGCGGGTCGCCGCCGATTCCGTCCCCGCTCTGGAGTTCGGGCGTGACGACGAATTTCTCCACGCCGTCCTCGTACATCTGGTAGCTGAACTGCGTGTTGCGGAACTCGGCCGACCCGATCCGCTTTTGCTGTTCCTTGACTCGGCGGCGGCATTCGAGCGCCAGCCTCACGGCCCACTCCATGTCCTCGTCCGCCGGCTGCTGGTCGGGGTCTGGGTAGAGGAGCTTCAGCAGGCCGCTCACGGTCTTCTGAACCGCGGTCGTATCCCTACCGCTCAAAGCGCCGCCGAAGAGGACGCGGCCCATCAGCGTTTGGACGCGGCTCTGTGCCCGCAGCTGCGCCCAACACTCGGAGAGGAAGTCGCTCACAAGCCCGAAGTGCGAGGTCAGGTGCGAGCTGTTCAGCTTCGGAACATCCCAGCCGGGCACGTAGGAGTGGATGCGGTCCATGAAGGCCGTGTCGTCTCGCATCTCCGGCGGTAACGGGCTGAACAGATGCCCGACGCGCTGCTGGTGCTCGACGTCCACGTCGAAGTTGCCGACCATCACGATGCTGCCATCCGCGCGGATGCTCTCCTTGCCGCGGCTGAACTCGGCCGACTCCATGTAGCCCTTCATGATGTTGACGCCGTCCTTCTGGTCGAATGAGACGCCGGAAATCTCATCGAAGCAGACGACGTCGTACTGGCAGACGAGCCCCCTCTGGCCCGTCGCCATGTTGACGAACATCCTCGCGACCGTGCTCTTCCCGCCGGAGACGAGGTGGGCGTAAGGAGAAATCTGCTGGAAGAGGTGGCTTTTACCCGTGCCGCGCGGGCCCAGTTCCACCATGTTGTAGTTGCGCTCGACGAAAGGGATCATCCTCAACAGGGTGACGTCCTGCGCGCGCCGGGAGAGCATCTCCGGCTCAAGCCCGATGCTGCGGATCAGGAATTTTTTCCACCCCTCGGCGGTGAAGAGCGAGCGGCCCCGTTTCAGGGCGTCGAGCACGTCACGTTTCGAGAGCTGAATCTCACGCAGGTGCCCGACGCCGAAGGGACGACCGCCGTTCTCTTGGGCGATTGAGGCGTCGTAGGAGAGCTCGATCTCCGCGTAGAAGCCACCAGTCAGGATGCGGTCGTGGCCTTGCACCAGCTCGGGCGCAATGCGGACGTCCCGGAGTTGGAGGCTGGGCAGCTCGGCCAAGTAAGAGTCGGTCTTGGCGTCGAGCTTGGCCGAGATGATGTCGATGATCTTGACCGAGCCGTTCTCCCGCGCGCGCGACTTGAACAACTCCTGCGTCCCGGCGCGCACGGCCCTATCGGCGAGCTGCCGCTGGACGATCTGCAAGCCTTCTTGAATCTCCTGCTCGTCCACGCTCGCGCAGTAGCGGCCGAGCAGGAACTCGACGACGTAGGTCGGCACCGGGTACTGGTTCTTGAACCGGCGCACCAAATCCTTCGGCACGATGAAGCCGTCGAACGCCTTGGCGGCTATCTGGTCTAGCGCGTCGAGCTGCTCCATTCTTCTCCCTTCAACCGCCTATGGTCGTCGGCAGCTTCGAGACGACGGCGCCGTCAGGCGCGAGCAGGACGACGACGGCCGCCGCCCCCTCTTGGCTGTCATCCTCGACGAAGAGCGTCGTCGGGCCGCCGGTGGCAACCTCCTTCACGGCGGCGACGGACGCGGCGGCGTCCCCGGCTCTCGTCCGTAGGTCAACGCGTAAGCCTTCCGCCGCGCCCTCGACGTACACGCGGCAGCGCAGGCCGAACCACTCGGCCGACGCAATCGAAGCCTGCGGCCGCCCGGCCCCGCCCCCTGTGATTGTCAGCTCGACGGCCACACACTCTTGTAGGCTCACCCCGCCATGCGCGTATTCGAGACCACCCCTGAAGGCGGCGATGCCGGGCGGCACGGCGATGCGGACGTGCGGGCTCCAGTGCCAAGTCACCGTGGAGGCGTCCACCACCGACGTTTGCTTGAGCGCCGCGCAGCGGCCCCAGCGCGCGTCGGCGAGGAAGCCGGACAGCTCCGACTTGGGGAGCCCGCCCGGGAGCAAAAGCCAGCCGTGATCCGTGACGACGCGCACGCCCCGCCAGCCCGCGGCCAGCAGCGCCGCAATCCGCTCGACCGTTTCGTCCAAAACCTCGCCGACGCGCCAAGCCAGCTTCCAGCCGTGGCCGTGGCCGTATGAGTCGAGATCGCCGACTTCCGTCCACGCCATTCCCGAAGAGTCGCCGGTCTCATTCGCGGCAAGAGTCTGATAACCGCGCTCGCCCATCAACTGCCGGAAGCGATCCGTCGTCAGCGGCTTGCCGGTTTCTGCGACGAGCGGGCGAAACTCTTCGGCGTCCAGCTCCGCGCCCAGCAGGTCGGCCACCGGCGAGACGGCCGGTTTGGCGGTCGCGGTGACCGAGGGCTGCGCGACCCAGTGCCACCGCTCCGCAACGGACAAACCGCGGGCCACCAGAGCATGCTTCAGTTTCTGTCCCACGTCAAAACGGAGCCCGTCGGCGAAGAGGATGACTGTCCCCGCGCCCGCGGCCGGGGTCGTCAGCGCGCTCGCAGCCGAGGGCAGCGGCTGCGCCGCGACGAGTTGCTGGAGCCTGACCGCAGCCGCTTCGAGCCACGGGCGGTACACGGCGTTCACGGCAGCGCAGACGGCTTCGACATCCTCCGCGGACTTCACCGAGGCCAGCGCGTCGAGCACGGCCTCGTCGGCGCGCCAGCCGCCTTCGGCGTAAGCGCGCGCCATCTCATCGGGCGTCGCGCCGTTGAGTGGCCGCGCGACGGCCGAGGCCAGCGCCCTGAGCGGCTGTAGTGCCTGTGCGAGCCGCGCCTGCCCGAGTTCGGCCCACACCCACGCGCGCCTTTCGCCGTGCTGGCCTTCGAGTTCGGCGGTCTTCCTCGCGGCCTCGGCGGGCGCGGCCTCTTTGAGCGCGCGCAGGGCGGAGCGCAGCTCGGCCTCCATCGCTTCGTTGTCCTGCGGCCAGACCGCGCTGGCCTGCTTCACGAAAAGGTCTTTACCGGCCGCTGTTTTCGGCTTCGCGCGGCAGAGGAGCGCGGGTAGCTTCGGGTAGCGCCGCGGGGCTTCGGCGAAGCGAGCCCACACGCCTGTCCACGCGCCGTGGCCGGAGGCCAGCCGCTCCGCCCCGACAATCTCGCCGTCCTTCTCCGGGTCGAAGCCGAACTGCTGTCGGCAGATGCTTCGGAAAGACTCCCACGCCGCGCCGTCCCAACGTCGCCGCGCGGCGGCAGGGTCGTCGAGCCAAGTGAGCAGGTCGCGCGCCGGGTCGGGCAGGAGAAGCGCGTCGAAGTCGGAGGACTCAAGCCGCCTGCCGCGCAGCTCCGCGACCGTGGCATCGGCGAGCTTGCTGAGGGCGCGGCGCATGGATTCGAGCGTCGCAGCGTCGCGCGCCACGTCCAAGCCCAACCCGCCGTCGCCCGACTGGAGGAAGGCGAGCACCGTCCAGTCTTTGGCGTTGGCCTGCGTCCAGTAGGAGCCGCGGTACTGGAGTTCGGCGAGCGGCTGCAAGTGTTTGGCGCAATCCTCGACGGCACGCAGCTCCTGTCGGCTCACGCCCGGCAGGTAAAGGATCGGCGTCAGGCCCTCGTCCCAGTTCGACTCGGGGAGCGCCCGGGCGATCATGCACTTGACCCAGATGGCGGGGCCGGTAAGCGCGGCGGGGTCGTAGGGGCCGAGCGTAAGCAACTGTGGGAACGATGCGCGCAGGCGCGGCAGGAGCGGCTCCCACTGCCTGTCCTTGTCCGTCCAGAGGACGACGCAAGGGGCTTCCTGATCGCTCCGGTTGTAGCGGCTCGCGCGTCCGAGCGAGTGGAGGACGGCATCAAGCACGGTCTGATTCCGGGCGGTGGTCGTGGCCGTCGTCATACGGTCGCCCCCGCCTCGCGGCGGGCCTCCTGCTTCTCCGCCAGTGAGAGGTGGCGGTCGTTCAAACGGTCTGCGCCCCACGGCGAGCCGGGCGGGTTCTTGCCGCGGTCCTTATTCCAGTTGATGTTGGGTCGCTTGCGCAGGACTTCCGCCAACACGAACGGGCGGATGTTGACGCGCACGCCGTCGTTGAGGTCGGGCTCCCAGCCGACGGGCTGCTGCTCGATGGGCTTCCAGCGGACGAAGATGTCGTAGGGCTTCTCGCCCGTCAGGATGCGCTTGAGGTTCTCTTGCAGGTCGCGCGCGGCGAGGAGGCGGGCGTCGGCGCCGCCCTCGCCCTGCGCGAGGCTGTGTTCCTGCCGCTTGATCCAGTCGCCGAGGTAGGTGTAGGCGAGCTTTTCGAGGTTGCGGCGGTCAAGCCGGTGGTAGTTGACGAGGGCCGAGAAGCCGTCGCGCCGCCCGTCCCAGACGTGCCAGACGAAGGGGCGCTGGTGGAAGATGCGGCAGTGCTGCTCGAAGAACTTCTGGCGCAGCCATTCGTCGAGCGAACGGCCGGACGAGTCGGCGGCGGCAAGGAGTTCGTCGAGGAGCGCGGGCGAGAAGCGATTGCCGTAGGCGCGCGCGAGGAGTTCGCGTAAGCGTTCGGCGGCGGGCCGCTCGCCGCGCACAGGCGGCAGGCAGAGGATGCCGTCCGCGTCGGCCGGCGCGTCGAGTTCGTCGGCGGGCTGACCGGGCCAGCGGTAGCCGAGGAGGCGCGCGACTGCGACTTGCAGCGGCTCGGTCGAGCCCACCACGTTGCCCTTGAAGAGCCACTGCGTCGGGTCGTCCGAATGGGGCTCCGGCAGCGGCCCCGTTTCGTCGGCGACTCGCTGCCAGTGGGCAAGGTCGAAGGGGAGCTTTGGATAATAAACGTACTCGACAACGACCTTCGGATTCAGCTTCCTGACGGTGGCGTGGAAGTCGGGAGAGGAACAGAAGGCCCAGACGGCGGGCAACAGTTCCGGACTTCTGGGGATTAAGATAGCGACGTTCGTGTCGAAAGCTTCGCCGGTGTAGATGGACGCCTGAAGGCTCATCTGGTTTATAACGACGCCCCGCTTGCCCCAAGCTTCTAACCCCGTTATGACGACCGGAGCGCCGCTGTTCAGAAGTTGACGAATCCCGCCTTTACCCTCCTCCCAAAGAAGGACAGACTCTTTACCTCCGTAGGGTTGGGTTACACCGACCGTGCCTTGCTGGTAGACCCACCGACTGTCCCACTCTTTGTTCTCCCAGAAGAGACGACCGAATCTCGGATAATCAGTCGTCGTGATGCCGTGGTAGCTTTCCACGTACTCGCCTAGCAACGCGCCGGTTTCTTCCCTTTCACCTGTGATTGTTGCGTCTGGATTATTCAACTGTCCTTTCTGGCTCACCATGTTGACGGCGCTGGTCTTCAGTGTTTCAGCCTTCCCGGCGGGAGAGAGCGCAGACTGCGCGTTAATGCCTAGTAGATTGTGCCCCTCTTTTGGTTGGCCTTTTGTTATCTCAAGCAGCGTGACGTTTACGACCTCTCCGCTGATAGTTTCAAAGGCCCCGGAGCCAAGTCGGGCAACAGCGTTCCACGTCTGCTCTTGCAGCAAACGTTTGCGGAGCTTCTTGTATGTGCCGAGATAAAGCCAGTTCTGCGGCGTCACCAGCGCCGCTGTCCCGCCGCACTCGCATAGCTCAAGACAACGTTGGACGAAGACGGTCGCGAGGTCAGCTTTTGCCTCTGGGTAGCGACGCTCGCTAAAGTCCTTCAACGTCTGCCCCTGCTTGCTCCGCGTCAGGTACGGCACGTTGGTTATCACCAGATGATAAGTCCCGGCTAGTATCTCCGCCGCGTGGGCGAGGCCGCGCGCCGCCACGCCCGCCTCCGTCCGCTCCACGTCCTCACGGGCCGCCTCCGTCTGCAACGCCCGATCCAGTAAGGGCTGCAACTCTGCGTAGCCGATGGTCAGCAAGTCAGTCCCCGGCTGCGTCAGGCTCCCGAGTTCCGGCGCCAGCTTGAACAGGTCATAAAGGTTCTCCATCCCGGCCCGCAGGCGCGTGTCTTCTCCCGCCAATGCCGCCCACTCCGCGCGCTTCCCGCGCGGCGCGACCCCGCTCGAAGCGATGTTCAGTTCCGGCAGCACGCGGTAGCCGCCCGTGAACTTCCACGCCGCCAGCGCCAGCGCGAACGCCGCGATCTGCGTACAGCGCGGGTCAAGCTCCAGCCCGAACAGGTTCTCGCGCAGCACCGCGTCCGTCGCCGCCTCCGGCGTCAGCCCCTCCTCGCGCACGCGCAGGCGCACCAGCAGGTTGAAGACCGCCACGAGGAAATGGCCCGAGCCGCAGCACGGGTCGAGCACGCGCAGCTCCGCCACCGTCTCCGGCCAACCCTCAAACTTACCAGCCGCGGGCGTCCCGTCTTCGAGCAGCCGCAGGTACTCAAGCTCTACCGGCAGACTCTCCGCGCCGTGCCGCGCCACCCACCACGCGCCCACCGTGTTGCGCAGCAGGAAGAGCACCATGTAGTGCTCCGTGAAGAGCTGCGTGACGGCGGGCAGCTCGTCCGCGCCGATCTTGTTTCCCGCCCTGTTGACTCTGTCCTTCTCGTCCGTCTGCCAGAACTGGTAAATCCAGCCCAGACTGTCGTCCGCCTGAAGCACCTCCGGCGGCAGCCCGTCCAGAATCTTCTCCAGCTCGCGCAGGTGCTCCGGCGCGAAGGCGACCTGTAGCAGCGGGTCATCGGGCCTGAAGATTTGCGGCAGCGCGCGCGAGGCGTACCGCGCCGCCAGCACCCAACCGTCCTCGGCCCCCTCATCCGCCGCAAGCTCGTGACAATCTTCGAGAGTGACAGGCACGCCCGCGCCGGGGTCAATCAGCAGGTTGTTCTCCGCGAGGAAGCGCGCGAAGAGCATCCGGTGCCAGTATTCGTACGCCAGCTCTTCGCAGAGGTAACGGGTCGTCTGCGCCTTGCGGGCGTCGAGCGTGTCACCTAACTGGCGGCCCCTCGCGCGCAGCCGGTTGCGCAGCAGCCGCTCGTCCGCGCTCATCTCCGCGAACGGCTCGGGCGCGCTGACGGCGAGGCGGTTGAGGGCGGCCTGCGCCCCGGCCTCCGCGACGGAGCGTGCGCTCAGAACGGCCCTCTCAAGTTTCCGCCGAAGGTCTGGGTGTAGCGCGTCCATAACGAGGTCAGGGTGTTTCAGACGACGGCCTCTGCCGATGCTGTCAGACGATTACCGGCCCGTGCTCAAGGTTGCGCATGATCTCCGCGCGCGCCTCCTCCAGCCACGCGTCGACCTCATCCTCGGTTTCGAGAGTCGCCGACCTCAGCGACACGCGCGAGGCTTTCGGCGCGAGCAGCCGCGCGGCGGCGAGCATCGCGTTCTCAAAGCGCTGGCGCAGCGCGTCGCGTCGCGTGCGCCAGTCGTCGAGCGACATCGAGTCGAGCGACTGAAGTATTTCGGCCTCGCTGCCGACCTTGACCTCCGGCGGCGACGTGATGCCGCTCTCGGAGAGAACCTGCGACTGCCGCCCCGGCGTCAACCGCTGCCACGCCTGCGAAGCGGAGAGCGACTCCATCTGAGCGTCGTACTCACGCCGGAAGGATTCGGAGGCTTCCACGAGCGCCGACCGCAGCGACTTCGTCAGGCGCTCGCACAGGTCGGGCACCGGGTCAGGGTCTTTCGCGAGCGACCGCTGCTCCTCGACAGCCCTTACCTGCGGCGCGATCTCCTCCGCCACAGGCATCCCCCGCGCGTGCGAAAGCAGCCTGTTCAACCCCTCCCATCGGGGCTGCCGGCCATTGATCTTATCCCGCAGGGCAACCCACTCCCGGAGTTCTTTCGAGAGCCGCTCGCGATCGCTGTAGACGGCGAAGAGCAGGTCGTTGCCGCTCAGCCTGTTGAGTTCGAGCAGATGGTTCATGTCCGGCTTCGCCGGGAGCGGGGCGTCGCCGCTGGCCGCCCGCGCGAGGTCAAGCATCGCCGCGACCAACGCCTCGGCCGCCGCTGCCTCCTCGTTCGGCTTGAAGCCCACGCCCGCCGCTTGGAGCAGCTTGCGCAGCGCGATACGCTGCGCCGCCGTCACGGTAGTCTGCTCGGGCCGGAACTCTGTAACTCCGATTTTCGTCTGGTCGAGCTGCCGGGCCTCGATCGTTCGCCCGTCGGCCGTGAGCGCCTTGACCTTCCCGACGACGAAGAGCGTCAGCAAGGCGCCGTCCACGGTGTCCTGCGGCCAGCCGTAGGGCGAGGCCGCGAAGTGGCGCCGTATCTCGCTCCCCTTCTTGCCCGCGCCGAGCATCTTCAGGATAGCCGAGCAGACCGGGTGGGATTCAGGGTCGCCGGTGTAGCCGAGCGCGTCCAAGGCGCTGCCGTCGCCTTGACGCGCGCGCTGCACCACCTTCTCCCAGCGGGCGTCGTCGCCGGCGTCGAACTGCGGGTAGAGCCTGACCAGAGCCGCCTGCGCCGCGTCAAGGACCGTGGTGTTGAGGAGCAGCCCCGTCTGCTCGCCGCCGCCCCCGAGGAAGACGCGTGCGCCCCTGAAGACCTCTTCGAGGATGAGGTCGAGAGCGCGCCGCGCCTCCTCCCTGCGCCCGCGGATCGACTGCTGCGCTTCGATCCCGGCCGAGGTCGCCGGGACGCCCTTCACTTGGAGCGTCTCCTCGGCCGCGCGGAGCCCGGCGATGGCCTTCCGCAACTCGTCGTTACTGCGGCGCGGGATGAAGACGAAGATGAGGGGGCTGTCGGTCCCGGCCCGCCGCGCGTCCGTGAGCACAGTCTTCTCATCGTCTGCCCAGCCGTCGCGCACCCAGACGGGGATCGTCTGCCCTTTCGTGTCAGGGGGCTCGGCCGAGAAGTGGAGTTCAAGCTTGCGCTGAACCTTGCTGCGCCCGTGCTGGAGCTTGAGGTTCTTGAGCTGCTCGCCGCACGCGGCCCGCAGCACGTCGGCTCGCTCGGACGCGTGCCGGTGGTCGTCGCCCAGAATCTTGTTGAAGCGCTCCCTGTAGTCCGCGTCCCACGCCACACTCTCGCGCGTCTGCAAGCGGTACTCGTCCTCGATCTGGATGAGCGCCCCGGACTCGGCCAGCCCCTTCAACAGCTCGGGAACCTTCATCCGCAACTCGCCGCTGCCTGCTTTCAGGTCTTCGACGAGGAGGTCGGCCAGAGCGTCCGGCGTCGCCCGCAGCCCGATGTCAGCACCCGGGTCTCTGGGCAGCTTTCCGATCAGGAAGGTGAGCGCGCACAACCGGGCGCGGAGAGCCCCGTCCGGAGTCCCGGTGCGCTGCTTGTGGATTAGCTCGTTGATCTCGCCAAGCAGGACGCCGGTCATGACAAGTTCCGTCGAGAGCTGGTCGAAGATAAAATCGCCCGGAACGACCGTGCCGAGCGGCTTCGTCGCGCTCTGCCGGACGGCCTCGTGCACGATCTTCAACTGGTTCCGCAGTTGGCCCGACGTGCCCGCCGAGTCCACCGCCCGCAGGACACGCTCCCAAAACCTGTTACGCACCGGCAGCAGTGGGTAGTCGGCCACCGCGTACTCGTCATCCTCCACGCGCGGTTCGATCTTGGTCCCGGTCAGTTGGCGCGAGACTTCGCCGCTGCACCTCGCGAGCTCGTCGGCGATGGCCGGAACTTTGTCCTGCCGCTTGGCGAGGATGACCTTCCTGATGACCGTCTCCACGTCCGCGTCGGAGAGTTGGATCGGGACGCGGAAGCGCCCTTGCAGCTTCTGGAGCTGTGGCGTGCTTGAGAGCGCGCTCTGGCCCGTGCCGACGAAGAGCAGCCGCCCCTCGAACTTCTTCATGCAGGCCTCGGTCACCTCCTGTACGCCGAGCGAGCGGCCGGCGTTGTCGCCGATGTATTGCTGCACCTCGTCGAGCACGATCAGGCTACAAGGGAAGCGGCCGTCAACGGAGAGCGCGTCACTGATGGCGTCCACCATCTCGGCGATG
>Ga0196962_10000513_pt1 | contig 15677 bp, 12 predicted proteins | sample S3v_20metaG_FD_183186 | JGI IMG/M metagenome (GOLD analysis project Ga0196962, IMG submission 183186) | Soil microbial communities from Anza Borrego desert, Southern California, United States - S3+v_20 | ecosystem: Environmental > Terrestrial > Soil > Desert | place: USA: California | collected... | reverse complement strand
CGGGCGAACTCGACGGTCGGCTCGATCAGCGCGTGCGTGCCCAGGATCAGTCCCAGCTCGCCGGAGGCGAGCTGGTCCAGGGCTTGGCGACGACTCGCGGCCGGCGTCGCCCCGGTCAACAGCGCGAACGGGGTCGCCTCCTCGGCCAGCAGCCTCCCCAGGGTGATCGCGTGCTGCTCGGCCAGCGTCTCGGTCGGCGCCATCAGCGCCGCCTGGTGGCCGGCTTCCAGCGCCCGCAGCATCGCGTAGACGGCGACCACGGTCTTGCCCGACCCGACCTCCCCCATCAGCAGCCGCTGCATCGGCTCGCCCGAGTCGATGTCCCCATCGACCTCGTCGAAAGCGGCGAGCTGATCTTTCGTCGGCTCGAAGGGCAGGGAATCGAGCCAGCGACCAACCAGGTCGCCGGGCCTGCCGAGGCGCGGCGCCGGACGGGCCGTGCGGTGACTGCGCTTTCGCGTGGCGAGGATCGCCTGGTAGAGGAACAGCTCTTCGAAGGCGATCCGCTCCAGGGCCCCATCGGCCTCCTCGGGCTCCTCGGGGAAATGGGCCGCCCTGATCGCATCGCCCACGCCGGGAAGCCCTCTGCGTGCGCGTAGCTCGGCGGGCAGTCCGTCAATCGCATTCGGCGCCCATTTGCACGCCTGCTCCGCCCAGTCCCTGATCCGCTGCGCTTTGAGCGCCTCCGTGGCCGGATGAACCGGAGTCAGCCTCCCTGCCGCGGGTGGCGGAGGGCGAGGGGGGTCGAGGACGCCCTCGCCCGCAGCGCCCCCCTCGCCCTCCGACAGGGCCCGCGGGCCGGAGGCCCCCTCCCCCTCGCCGCCCCCGGCAGGGAGCAGCTCCCATTCGCTGACTGCGAAGCCGCGTTTGTCTCGCTTGCCGGTAAGGAGAAGGCGGGCTCCTGGCAGCAGCTTCCCTGCCACCCAAGGCTGGTTGAACCAGGTGGCCTTGACGTGGCCGCTCCCGTCGCCGACTTTGACGCTGGTGAAGCTGAGGCGCCCTTTCCGAAAAGGCCGAGGCTGGTTGCCAAGGACCTCGACCAGCACAGTGGCCTGGCTGCCTATCTCCACCTCGGCAAGCGGGCGGACCGTGCGGTCCTTGTGGCTGTGCGGGAAGCGCCGCAGGACGTCGCCGACGGTGTGGATCCCGGCTTCGGCGGCCGCTTCCGCCAGCTTCGGGCCGACTCCGTCGAGGGCCTGCAGGGAGGCGGACAGGACGCTCGGGCGGGGCCAGTGGACCGGGGCGCCCAGAAGCTCGGCGCGGGTCAGCTCACGCCCGCCCGCGAACGAGCGCACTACTGGGCCGCGAGCAGCCACCACCAGCTCGGCTGGCCCCCCTCGTGAGTCTCGACCTCGACCCCGTCGGGGGCGTGGGTGTCGATCTCCGAGAGCGGAATCGGGGCCTCCTCGCCGGCGATCACGGTGACGATCTCCGCCCCCTCGGCGAGATGCTGGATCGTCGTCGTCAGGGTCGAGCCGGTTCCGCCCCAGGCGACGATCTCGCCCTCGGCAAAGCCGACCGCGTCGCCCTTCTTGAAGCGGCCCTGCGCGTCGTCGCGGGCGGCCGGGGCGACGCCGCCGATCGCGACGCCCGCGAGCGCCCCTTCCAGCCTTCCCGCGTTCTCCTCCGCCGTGCCGCCCGGGTCGAACTCGACGAGCGCCAACAGGCTCGCCTGCTGGGATGTGGCCGTCACGACCCGGGCCGGCTTCTCGGAGAGCTCGCAAGCCCGCTCCGCGGCCATGATCACGTTGGAGGAGCTGGGCAGGACCAGAACTTCCGGCGAGGGCACGCTGTGGATCCCCGCCAGCAGCTCGTAGGTCGAGGGGTTGAGCGTTTCGCCGCCCGGAACGACGTGGGCGCCGAGCTCGGCGAAGAGGCGTTCGAGGCCATCTCCCGCGGCCACGGCGATCACCCCCGTCCGCCCCGCTTCCAGCCGCGCCGCACGCTCGGCCATCTGCTTGCGCATGTCAGCGACGTCGAGGTTGGTCACCTGGCCGGCCCCCTCGAAGAGCGCGACCGCCGCCTCGGGCGTGTCGGTGTGGACGTGGACCTTGAGCGTCGCCTCGTCGCCGACGACCAGAACCGAGTCCCCGAGCCCCTCGAGCCGCGGCAGGAACTCGCGCGAGGAGAGGCCGCTGCCCGAGACGATGAAGTTGGTGCAGTAGCGGTAGCGGCTGTCCTCGTGGTGAGGGTGGCTCATCCGCGGCGCCTCGTGGTGGGGCACCTCGGGCAGCTCGGCGTCGTCCCCGCGCAGACCGGCGACGACCCCGGCGAGGATCAGGACCAGGCCGTGCCCGCCGGCATCGACCACGCCGGATTCGCGCAGCACGTCGAGCTGCTCGGGCGTGCGCGCGACCGCCCGCTCGCCGTCGGCGATCGCCCGTTCCAGCACCTCGGCCAGGACCGCGTCCTGCTCGGAGTCGCTGACTTCGCGGCCGAGCCGCTGCTTGTCGGCTTCGAGGTGGGCGAGCTGGCGCGTCAGCGAGTGGGCCATCTCGCGGAACACGGTCAGCATCGTCCCCTCGGCCGGCTCCCGCACCGATTCGTACGCCGCGTCGGCGGCGCGCGCGAACGACGCGGCTACCAGCACCGGATCGACCAGCTCGCCAGGGCGGCTGGCCAGCTCCTCGGCGGCACCGCGAACGATCTGACTGAGAATCACGCCCGAGTTGCCCCGCGCGCCCATCAGCGCCGCCCGCGCCAGTGCCTGCACCAGCTGGGTCCGCCCGACCTCGTCGACGTCGAGCCCGTCGAGCCGGTCGAGCTCCTCCATCACGGCGCGCATCGTCATCGCCATGTTGTCGCCGGTGTCGCCGTCGGCGACCGGGAAGACGTTGAGGTCGTTGACCTCCTGGCGACGCGCCTCCAACGAGGCGTAGGCAGACGTGATGACCCGTCGGAACCGGGCGATCGAGGGATCGGGCATCGGGAGCAATCTAACCGCCGCCCGTGACGGCGGGAGCGGGCGGCCCCCCGCCGTGCTCATACGCACATACGTTCGCCCTGCTAGCGTGCCCGCCCGATGCGCGCCTTCGCAACCTGGATCACCGGCCACCGCAAGACCGTGATCATCGGCTGGATCGTCGCCCTGCTCGGGGTCGGGGCGCTCTCCAGCTCGGTCGGAGCGGACTACAGCGAAGACTTCAAACTCCCCTCCTCCGACTCGCAGGAAGCGTTCGACCTGCTCGAAAACCGCTTCCCCGCGCAGTCGGGGGAAACCGTGCAGATCGTCTTCGAGAGCGACGCCGGGGTCGAATCGCCCCCCGTGAAATCGAAGATGGAGCGGGCCTTCGCCGAGATCGAAGAGCTGCCCCACGTCAGCGAAGTCGCGAGTCCCTACGCCGACGGGGGCGCGGCGGCGGTCAGCGACGACGGCAAGATCGCCTACGCGACGGTCCAGTTCGACGTCTTCACGAACGAGTTCGCCGACGACGAAACCCAGAAACTGATCGCGGCCGGACGCGGTGCCGCAGGCGAGGACCTGCGGGTCGAGTTCGGCGGCGGGCCGATCGTCGAAGCCGAGGCCGAAGAAGAAGGCGACAACTCCTTCGCGATCGGCCTGCTCGCCGCGGTCGTGGTGCTGCTGATCACTTTCGGCTCGGTCGTCGCGATGGGCTTGCCGATCCTCACCGCGCTGTTCGCGCTCGGGGTCGGGCTGAGCTTCGTCGCCCTCGGCACCCACGTCTTCAGCACCGCCGACTTCGCCACCACGCTGGCGGCGATGATCGGGCTCGGCGTCGGGATCGACTACGCGCTGTTCATCGTCACCCGCTTCCGCAACGGCCTCGACGAGGGCCTCGAGAAGCGCGAAGCGGCGATCGCCGCGATCGACACCGCCGGGCGCGCGGTGCTGTTCGCCGGGATCACGGTGATCATCGCCTTGATGGGGATGCTGCTGCTCGGGCTCAGCTTCCTCTACGGCGTCGCGCTCGCCGCCGCGATCGCGGTCCTCTTCACGATGATCGCGGCGCTGACCCTGCTGCCGGCCCTGCTCTCGATGGTCGGGAAGGGGATCAACCGCCTCAAGATCCCAGGGCTGGGCGGCAAGCGGACGAGCCTCGACGAGTCCGGGTTCTGGTTCCGCTGGAGCCGCGAGGTCCAGCGTCGGCCGGTGCTGGCCGCGGCGGTCTCGGGAGGGCTCCTGATCGCCCTCTGCATCCCCACCCTCTCCCTGCGGCTGGGCACCAACGACGCCGGCACCGAACCGGTCAGCTCGACCACCCGCCAAGCCTACGACCTGCTCGCGGAAGGCTTCGGCCCCGGCTTCAACGGCCCCTTCCAGCTCGTCGCGGCGCTTCCCGAAAAGGGCGACGACGCGGCGCTGGTCGAGCTACGCAGGGAGCTCAAAGGCGCCGAAGGCGTGGAGGCGGTCACCGAGGTGATGCTGAACCCGGGCGAGAACACTGGCGTGTTCCAGCTCTACCCGACCACCTCTCCGCAGAGCGAGGAAACCACCGAGCTGCTCGACCGGATCCGCGACGAAGCGATCCCCGCGGTCGAGCGGCGAACCGGCGCCCAGGTGCACGTCGGCGGCATCAACGCAGTCTTCGAGGACTTCGGCACCGCGATCGCCGAGAAGCTGCCGCTCTTCATCGGCGTCGTCGTCCTGCTCTCGGCGCTGCTGCTGATGGTCGTCTTCCGCTCGCTGCTGGTGCCGCTGAAGGCAGTTCTGATGAACCTGCTCTCGATCGGCGCGGCCTTCGGCCTGATCGTCGCCGTCTTCCAGTGGGGCTGGGGAGCGAGCCTGATCGGCGTCGACAGCACCGGGCCGATCATCTCCTTCTTCCCGATCTTCCTCTTCGCGATCATCTTCGGGCTCTCGATGGACTACGAGGTCTTCCTGATGTCGCGAATCCACGAGGAGTGGGAGCACGGCAAGGACGCGACCGAAGCCGTCACCCGCGGCCTCGCCTTGACCGGCCGCGTGATCACCGCGGCGGCGGCGATCATGGTCACCGTCTTCGCCTCCTTCATGCTCGGCGACGACCGGATCATCAAACTCTTCGGCCTCGGCCTCGCCGCCGCCGTCTTCATCGACGCCGTGATCATCCGCTCGGTCCTCGTCCCGGCGATCATGCAGCTGCTCGGCAGGCGGGCCTGGTACTTCCCCGCGTGGCTCGATCGCATCGCCCCCAAGCTTCATGTGGAGCCGGCCGAGGGCGACCCGGCTCCGACCGGCGAGCACCCGGTCGTCGAGTCCGCCGGCAAGTAGCGGCTTCGATCAAGCGTCGCTGAAGGGGAGCCGGTAGGCCTCCCCACTTGCCTGCCTGGCTGCGTCGCCGCTCGCCGTCCGGCGGCGGAGCGGCAGCGCTTCAGCACGGCGCGGAGCCGACGGTGCGGCATCGCGCAGCGTCTTACGGCCTCAGGCGGCCTTGGTGACCTTGTTGGCCTTGAGGCACCGCGTGCAGACGTAGGCGCGCAGGGGGCGGCCGTTCTCCTGGATCCGGACCTTCTGCAGGTTCGGATCGAAGCGCCGCTTGGTGGCGACCATCGAGTGGCTGCGGGACTGGCCGAAGCTTGGTCCCTTGCCGCAGCTGTGGCATACCTTGGCCATGAGGATCGTGGATGGTACAGGGTGCTCGGAGGGCGCGGCGCTCAGACGAGCCGGCGCTTCAGCAGGGCCATGCGGGCGACGGTGAGGGCGGCGTTGCGGCCCTGGTCGCGCTTGCCGCCGCCGGCCCGGGCCAGCGCCTGTTCCATGTCGTCGCAGGTGATCACGCCGAAGGCGCAGGGGACGCCGGTCTCGAGCTGCACGTCCTGGATGCCCCGAGCGGCCTCGGCGCAGACGAAGTCGTAATGGTCGGTCTCGCCGCGGATCACGACGCCGAGGCAGGCGACGCCGTCGTAGCCGCGCTCGGCGAACTCCTTCGCCGCGAACGGCAGCTCGTAGGCGCCAGGCACCGAGACCTCGGTGACCGAGGAGGCGGGGACGCCGGCCATCGCGAAGCCTTCCTCGGCCCCCTTCAGCAGCCGCTGAGCGAGGTCCTCGTAGAAGCGGCCGACGCAGACGCCGAAGCGCAGCGGCGCCAGCGCCTCGCGCTCCTCTGCCGTGAACTGCTCCAGGAACGCCCCCGCCTCAGCCATCGGCTTCCTTGGCGTCGCGTTCCTCCTCGTCGCGGATCATCTCCTCGTCGAGCGCCAGCCCCTGGTGATGGAGCGAGTGGCCCATCTTGTCGCGCTTGGCGCGCAGGTAGGCCTCGTTGTGCATGTTCGGGTCCGACTCGATCGGCACCTGCTCGGAGACCGAGAGGCCATATCCCTCGAGGCCGACGATCTTTTTCGGGTTGTTGGTGAGGATGCGGATGCTGGTCAGACCGAGGTCGCCGAGGATCTGGGCGCCGATCCCGTAGTCGCGCAGGTCGGCGGGCAGCCCCAGTTTGAGGTTGGCCTCGACCGTGTCGGCCCCCTCCTCCTGGAGTTTGTAGGCGCGCAGCTTGTTGAGCAGGCCGATCCCTCGGCCCTCCTGAGAGAGGTAGAGCAGGACCCCCTGGCCCTCCTCCTCGATCATCGCCAGCGCTGCGGCGAGCTGCTCGCCGCAGTCGCAGCGCATGCTGTGGAAGACGTCTCCGGTCAAGCACTCGCTGTGGACGCGGACCAGCACGTCCTTGGCCCCGTCGACCTCGCCCTTGACCATCGCCACGTGGTGTTTGTCGTCGACCAGCGAGCGGTAGCCCACGGCGGTGAAGTCGCCGAAGGCGGTCGGCAGCGCCGTGTCGACCACCCGCTCGACCAGCTTCTCGGTGCGGCGGCGGTAGGCGATCAGCTCGGCGACGGTGATCATCTTCAAGCCGTGCCTCTGGCAGTACGGGATCAGGTCGGGGACTCGGGCCATCGTGCCGTCGTCGTTCATCACCTCGCAGATCACGCCGGCCGGGGTGAGGCCGGCGAGCCGAGCGAGGTCGACGCTCGCCTCGGTATGGCCGGTCCGCTCCAGCACCCCGCCGTCTTTGGCGCGCAGCGGGAACATGTGGCCGGGGACGACGATGTCGCGCGGGCCGGACTCGGGGTCGATCGCGACCTGGATCGTGTGGGCGCGGTCGTGGGCCGAGATCCCCGTGCTGACCCCGCCGGCCGCCTCGATCGTGACCGTGAAAGCGGTCTGCAGCGGCGCCTCGTTCTTGGCCGCCATCAGCTTCAGGCCGAGCCGTTCGCAACGCTCTGCCGTAAGCGCGAGGCAGATCAGCCCGCGCGCCTCCTTGGCCATGAAGTTGACCGCCTCCGGGGTGGCGAACTGCGCCGCCATCACCAAGTCCCCCTCGTTCTCGCGGTCTTCGCCGTCGCAAACGACGACCATGCGGCCACGGCGGATCTCCTCGATCGCTTCCTCGATGGTCGAGAACGGGCTCTCCCCCGCCTCGGTCAGCGTGCTCTTCTCGGTCTCGGTCTCTTGACTCATGCCCGTTCCTTTCCCGCGAATGGTGCCAGCAACCGCTCCACGTACTTGGCGAGGACGTCGCACTCGACGTTGATCTTGCTTCCCGGCGCGATTTCGCCGAGGTTCGTCCGCTCCAGCGTCTCGGGAATCAGCGAGACCTCGACCCACTCCTCGCCGAGCGCGGCGATCGTCAGGCTGACGCCGCTTAGGGTGATCGAGCCTTTGTCGACGCAGTAGCGGAGGAGCTCCGGGCCGGGAGCGACGCGGAGCCGCCGGGCGAAGCCGTCGTCCTCGACGGAGAGGATTTCGCCGACGCCGTCGACGTGCCCCTGGACGATATGGCCACCGAGGCGGTCGGTGGCCTGCATCGCGAGCTCGAGGTTGACCCGGGCCCCATCCGCGATCGAGTCGAGAGCCGTCACATCCAGGGTCTGGTTCATCGCCTCGGTCTCGAAGCCGTCGCCGTCGACGGCGGTCGCCGTCAGGCAGGCGCCGTTGACGGCGACCGAGTCGCCGACAGCGATCGCATCGGCCAGTCGCGTGGCGATCCGCAGGCGAGCGCCCGCCGCACCGCGCTCGGCGGCTTCGACACTGCCCACGTCCTGGATCAGTCCCGTGAACAACTCACCACTCCTTGTACCTGGCGATCACGAGGACATCCTCGCCGACCTGCTCGATGGAGGAAGCGAGGGCGGTATGGCGCGCCGGTCCTGTCGCGGGGGGAGGGAGGGCGCTGCGGGCAGGGTCGTCCTCGCCCCTCCCTTCCCCCGCGCCCCCCGCGCGTCGATCGCTGTCGGCCGAACCGAGAAGGACGGGGGCGATGAAGGCGCGCGATTCATCCAGCTGGTCGGCGGCGATGAAGGCATCGGCAAGGGTGCGGCCGCCCTCCAGGAAGAGGCTGGTGATCTCACGGCGGCCGAGCTCGCGGAGGGCGGTCTCGATATCGGCGGCGGCGAGGATCTCGGCGCCAGCGCCCTCCAGAGCTCCAACCCGGCCCCGGTCCGCCTCGGGCCCGACCACTGCGAGCACCGGGGACTGGTCGAGAGTGGCGAGCAGCCGCGAGTCGAGCGGGAGACGGGCCTGGCGGTCGAAGACGATCCGGACGGGCTGGCGCACAGAGCCCCGACTTATTCCCGCCATGCGGGAATAAGTCGGGGCGGAATCCGGGCGGGCGGTGAGCAGCGGGTCGTCGGCGAGGGCGGTGCCGATCCCGACCGCGATCGCGTCGTGTTCGGCGCGCCAGCGGTGGACGAGCTCGCGACTCTGCTCGCCGGAGATCCAGGGCGAGTCGCCGGGCGCGGTCGAGGTCCGCCCGTCGAGAGACATCGCCAGCTTCAGGGCGACCAGGGGCAGGCCGGTGCGGGCGTGCTTGCGGAAGGGCTGGTTGAGCAGGCGGGCGGTCGTCGCTTGCTCCCCGGCGGCGAACTCGATCTCGACCCCGCCGTCGCGCAGGATGCCCGGACCACGTCCGGCCGCCTTCTCGCTGGGATCGTCGGAGGCGATCACGACGCGGGCGATCCCTGCCTCGATCACCGCCTCGACGCAGGGGGGCTGCCGACCCTCGTGCGCGCAGGGCTCCAAACTCACGTACATCGTCGCCCCCGCCGGGTCCCCTCCCCGCTCGCGGCAGTCGGCCAGCGCCGCCCGCTCGGCGTGCAGCCCACCGAGCTCGGCATGGAACCCCTCCCCGATCACCTCGCCATCGCGAACGATCACCGCTCCGACCAGAGGATTCGGACTGACCCGCCCCCGCCCGCCCTCGGCCAGCTCCCACGCCCGGCGCAGGTGATCGCTATCGGTCTCGGTGAGCGTCATTTCGGCGGCTGATTGACTGGTCAGTCAACCAACTTTACCGCTCCAATCGTCCCTGTCTGTGACGTTCCTCGCGCGGGTGGCGTCGTGGCGGGGGCACCCCGCGCCGCGGAGCCGCGGAGCGACGAGCACCGTGGGGGAGGCCACGACGACAGGACCCGCGCGCCGAAGGCGCCAATACCCTGTTCGACCCGGACCATGAAGCTGATCATCCAGATCCCCTGCCTCAACGAGGAATCGACGCTTCCGGCGACGATCGCCGACCTGCCCCGCCAGCTCGACGGCTTCGACGCGGTCGAGCTCCTCGTGGTCGACGACGGCTCGACCGACCGCACGGTCGAGGTGGCGCGCGAAAACGGGGTCGAGCATGTCGTCCGCCTCACCAACAACAAGGGCTTGGCCGCAGGGTTCCAGGCCGGCCTCGACGCCTGCCTGAAGCTCGGTGCGGACGTCGTCGTCAACACCGACGCCGACAACCAGTACCGCGGCGCCGATGTGGCGAAGCTGGTCGGACCGATTCTCGCCGGCGAGGCCGACATGGTCGTCGGCGACCGCCAGGTCTCCCAGATCGACCACTTCTCCGGATCGAAAAAGGGTCTGCAGCGGCTCGGCAGCTGGGTCGTGCGCCGCCTCTCCGGCACGGAGATCACCGACACCACCTCCGGCTTCCGCGCCTACAACCGCGAGGCGGCCCTGCAGCTGCTGGTCGTCGACAACTTCACCTACACGCTTGAGAGCCTGATCCAGGCCGGCAAGATGCTGGTCGCGGTCGACGAGGTGAAGATCGGGACCAACCCGCAGACCCGCGACTCCCGCCTGTTCGACTCGACGGGCGCCTACGTGCGCCGCAACGGGCCGGCGATCCTGCGCAGCTACGCCCGCTACGAGCCGCTGCGCGCCTTCGCCACCGCCGGGTGCGTGCTCCTGCTGCTCGCCCTGGTCGCCTGGACCCCCTTCCTCGCCGACTGGATCCTCAACGGCGACTCCAGCGGCCACATCCAGTCGCTGATCCTCGGCGCCGTCCTCTTCATCGCCGCGGTGCAGCTGTTCGCGCTCGGCGTGATCGGCGACCTGCTGGCCGGACAGCGCGTGATGACGCAGCGCGTCTTCGAGCGGGTGCGGCGGGTCGAGCTGGAGCTCGGCGTCGAGCCCTCGCACTACGAGCCCGGCCCCAAGCGGTGAGCGAGGCAAAGCCGGAGAATCGCCCACGCGGCAGCGAGACGGCGAGCTCGGCCGACTACGGGAAGACGGCGAGCTTCCTCGCGGTCGGCGTCGGCCTCACCGGCCTGATCACCTATGCCTACTTCCTGATCGCCTCGCACACCCTCTCCAAGCCCGACTACGGGCAGATCACCGTCCTCTGGTCGGCCGTCTTCATCACTATCTCGACCCTCTACCGGCCGGTCGAACAGCTCCTCTCCCGTCACATCTCCGAACGACTGGTGAAGCGGGAACCGATCGCCCAGGAGATGCGGGTGGCGGCGACGATCCAGATCGGGCTCGCGCTCGTCTTCGCGGTCCTGGCCCTGGCCCTGCGCGGCCCGATCCAGGACAACCTGCTGGAAGGCAACGAAACCCTCTACTGGGTCTTCTTCGGCGCCGTCCTCTTCTACGCGGCCAGCTACTTCGCCCGCGGCTTCCTCGCCGGCCAGCGCACCTTCGGGACCTTCACCGCGATGATCCTCTCCGAGTCGGTCTTCCGTACCTCCTTCGCGGTGCTGGTCGCGGTCGGCCTGCTCAGCGGACAGTCGTGGGTGGCGGTCGGGATCCTCGCCGCGCCCAGCCTCTCGTTGATCGTCGTGCCCGCCGCGTTTCTCCACCGCGCACGCAAGGAGCGACGAAGGACGCCCGACCTGCTCGGACGCGAAGCGGAGGACATGTCGGAGGAGAAATCCTCATCCGACGCCGGTCGCAATCTGACTCTGTCGAAGGCGGATGAGGATTTCTCCCTGAAAAGGGGCGGCGGCTTCGCCGCGGCGGTGATGGTGATCATGTTCAGCGAACAGGCCTTCCTCAACGCGGGCCCGCTGATCATGCGCGGTCTCGACGGCGCGGCGGCGGCGGGCTTCATCTTCAACGTGCTGATGCTGGCCCGGGCGCCGCTGCAGCTCTTCCAGGCGGTCTCGACCAGCATCCTCCCCCACCTAACCAGCCTCCACACCTCCGAGGACCCGGACAGCGAGCGCGAGTTCCACCGCTCGGTGCGGGGGGTCCTGCTCGGCGTCGCCGGCTTTGCCGCCCTCACCGCGCTCGTCGTCCTGATCGCCGGGCCGCAGCTGATGCAGCTCGCCTTCAGCGAGAAGTTCACCTATGACCGCCCCGGGCTGCTGCTGGCCACGCTGGGGATGGGGTTCTACCTCGGCGCCGTGACGCTCAACCAGGCGTGCCTGGCGCAGGGGCAGGTGCGCCGCGCCGCCGCCCGCTGGCTCGGCTGCGCCGGCTTCTTCGTCGCCTGGAACTTCCTGCCGCTGATCGAGAACGAGTTCCGCCGCGTCGAGGTCGGCTTCGCGCTGACCGCGGGCATCCTCTTCGCGCTGCTGTACCTCGTCTACCGCCGCCCGCACGAACGGGCCGAGGACGTGCCGGGGGCCGGCTCGCCGGAGGAGCTCGAGGCGCGGCTCGCCTCCATCGACGAGAACGTCTAAGACTGGTTGACTAGGGTCCGTCGATGGGCGCCCACGACGCAGAGTTGATCCTGATCGCGGGGGCGCTGCTGGCCGCGGGCATCGCCGGTGCCCTGCTCGCCGACCGGGTACGGGTGCCGGGGCTGCTGCTCTTCCTCGCCCTCGGCATGATCGCCGGCTCGGAGGGAATCGGCGGGATCGAGTTCGACGACGCGGAGCTGGCCCGCACCCTGGGCACGATCGCGCTGATCCTGATCCTCTTCGAGGGCGGGTTGACCGCGGGCTGGTCGGAGATCCGGCCGGTGCTCGGGACGGCGGCGTCGCTGGCGACGATCGGGACCGTGGTCACGGCCGTGATCGCCGGGCTCGCGGCACAGCTGATCTTCGATCTGAGCACCCTGGAAGGGATGCTGGTCGGCGCCGCGATCGCCGCCACCGACTCGGCCGCGATCTTCGCCGTGTTGCGCCGCTCGACCCTGGAGAAGCGCCTGGCGCGCTCGCTCGAGGGGGAGTCGGGGATGAACGACCCGGTGGCGCTGCTGCTGGTGATCGGGTTCATCGAATGGATCCAGGAGCCCGGCTACGGCCTCGCCGACATGGCCGGGCTGCTGGCGCTCAAACTGGCGATCGGAATCGTCGTCGGGATGGCGGTCGGGCGCGTCGCGGTCGCCGCCCTCGACCGGGCGCGGCTGCCGACCGACGGGATCTATCCGGTGGCGACGATCGCGATCGCGGCCCTCTCCTTCGGCCTCGCCGAGGTCGCCCACGGCTCCGGCTTCCTCGCCGTCTACCTGACCGCGCTGGCGCTGGGCTCGCCGCGTCTGCCCGCGCGCCGCACCGTGGTCGCGTTCCACGAGGGGCTCGGCTGGGTCGCCCAGATCGCCCTCTTCATCCTGCTCGGACTGCTCGTCTTCCCCAGCGCTCTCGGCGACATCGCGCTCGAGGGGCTGGCGCTCTCGGCCGTGTTGATCCTCCTCGCCCGGCCGGTCGCGGCCCTCGCCTCGACCGTGTTCGCGCCGCTCAACGGGAAGGAGCGGCTGATGCTCGGCTGGGCCGGCCTGCGCGGGGCGGCGCCGATCTGGCTGGCCACGTTCCCGGTCGTCGCCGGGATCGACGCCGGCGAGCAGCTCTTCTCGATCGTCTTCTTCGTCGTCGTCACGTCGACCCTGGTCCAGGGCGCCAGCTTCGAGCCGCTGGCTTCGCGGCTGCGCCTCACCACCGACGAGCCGGCGCTGCCGCGGCGGCTGCTCGAGTCCGGCCGGATCCGGCGCATGGGCGGCGACGTGATCGCATACCGCCTGCCGTCGGGCGCGGCGGCGGCGGGCCACCCGGTGCGGGACCTGAACCTGCCGCGCGAGGCGCTGGTCAACGTGATCGTCCGCGACGGACACGCGATCCCCCCGCGTGGATCGACCGAACTGCAGGAGGGCGACGAGCTCCACATCCTCGTGCGCAGCGAGCTGCGGGAGGAGGTCGAGGCGCAGACGAAAGCCTGGACCAAAGGACCGGTCGGCCGCGAGCGGCCGCCGACGCTGCCCCGGCGCGGCGCCTCGCAGGTCTTCTCGGTCCGACCGGTGCGCGAGAGCGACGACCTGCGCGAGCTGAAGCAGGTCGAAGGGGTGCCGGTGCTGGCGGTGATGCGCAGCCGCAGCGGCGCGGACGGCGCGATGGTGGCGCTGGCCGACGGGCGCTACGCGGTGACCAGCGAGACCGTGGTCGCGATCGGCGGGCGGCGGGCGATCGCCGAGTGGTGCGAGCGGCGTGCCGAACGTCCCGACGTCGACGCGGCGGAGCGGGCCTGGTGGCAGGAGGTCACGGGAGCGCTGATCGCCCGCGGCCGGACGATGTGACTCAGGCCGCGCCGGCGGCGGCGGCGATCGCGCTGTAGGCATCCGCCGGGTCGGCGGCCCCGAAGACAGCGGAGCCGGCGACGAGCAGCGACGCGCCCGCGGCAGCGACCGGGCCGGCGGTCCCGGGGTCGATCCCGCCGTCGACCTCGATCGGAGCCTCGCCGACCAGGGGGGCCAGCCGTTCCAGCTTGGCGTAGGAGGACTCGAGCAGCTTCTGGCCGCCCCAGCCGGGGTTGATCGTCATGCAGAGGACGAGGTCGGCGTAGCCGCGCAGCTCGGCGACCGCCTCGGCCGGGGTCGCCGGGTTGATCGCGATCCCGGCCCCGCAGCCGAGCTCGCGAATCGAGTGCAGGAGCCGGTTGGAGTGCGGGGTCGCCTCGTAGTGGAAGGTGATCGAGTCGGCCCCGGCGCTGGCGAACTCGGGGATCTGCCGTTCGGGGTTGTCGATCATCAGGTGCACGTCCACGACGCCGCCGGCGTCGTGGACCTGGTCGGCGATGGCGCTGAGCACCAGCGGCCCGATCGTGATCGGCGGGACGAAGTGCCCGTCCATCACGTCGAAGTGGATCACCCGCGCCCCGGCGTCCATCACCTCTTCGACCTGCGATCCGAGGCGCGCCATGTCGGCCGAGAGGATCGACGGTGCGACCCGCGGCGATTGACTCAATTCGCGCATCCGCTCGCTCATGGGCGCCACCCTACTGACCCGCTCAGGCTGCGCGGAGCATCGAGGACCCGCAGGACTGACACTGGAGATCCTCGGTCTGGCTCATGCGGGCGATCGTGCCGTGCTCGCCGCAGTTGGGGCACTGGGAGACGAGTTCGAAGCGGCTGAGGCAGTTGACGCAGCGCAGCCTCCCAGGCAGCTGGGTAGGGCGCAGCCAGGGCTCGCCGCAGTTGGGGCAGGGGGCGCGGTTGAGCACGCTGCCGCTGCCCATGCCCGCGCCTTCGGAGTCGCTCATCGGTCTAATCATGCCGTTTCAGGCGGGCGATGAAAAAGCCGGTGGTGCGATCGCGGTCGGGACGCAGCTGCAGGCAGCGCGGCTCTTGGGGAGAAGCGAGGCGGGGAGCGCGCGCGCCGAGGTCCTCGAGCTCGAGCGGCGGCACCTCCCCCGCCGCGGACGCCGCGAGCAGCGCCTCGACCCGCTCCTCGTTCTCGCGGCGCGAGATCGTGCAGGTCGCGTAGACCAAGACCCCGCCGGGTCGCAGGACCTTGGCGGCGGCCATGAGGGCACGCTGCTGGACCTCGACCAGCCGCCCGATCGTCTTCGGCGACTTGCGCCAGCGGACGTCGGGGCGCGAGGCGAGCGCCCCGAGATCCGAGCAGGGGGCGTCGAGCAGCACCCGGTCGAAGCCGGAGGGCATGCCCTCCGCGGCGGCGACGTCGGCCTCGATCACGGTGACGCTGCGCAGGCCGAGCCGATCCGCCTGGGCGGCGACTTCGCCGGCGCGGACGGGGTCCAGCTCGACCGAGATCACCTCGCCGCGGTCGCCCATCCGGGCGGCGATCTGCCCGGTCTTGATCCCGGGCCCGGCGCAGAGGTCGAGCACCTGCTCGCCCCCCTGCGGATCCAGAACCTCGACCACGGCGGCCGAGCCGAGGCTCTGCGGGGTCAGCTCCCCTGCCTTGACCAGGGCGCCGACGCTCGCGCCGGCGCGGCCGGAGACGACGATCGACTCGGGCGTCGCCAGCGGCCACTCTCCCTCCGCCGGGGCAGCGTCCACCTCCCCAGCGCGCAGCTTCGCCAGCACCGCCTCGCGCTCGCCGCGCAGCGTGTCGACGCGCATCGCCACCTGGGCGGGCTCGTTGCTCGCGGCGAGCAGCGAGCGGGCCGCATCGGGGCCGAGCTCCTCCCACCACATCCGCGCCAGCCACTCTGGGGCCGAGTGGGCGACGGCGGCCTCCGCCGGGGTCGAGTCGCGCGCGAGCAGCGCCGCGCTCAACGCGGCGCGCTCCCGCCCGGCGCGGCGCAGGATCGCGTTCACGAAGCCGGCGGCGTGGGCGGCGCCGTTCGC
>Ga0196962_10000512_pt1 | contig 15683 bp, 17 predicted proteins | sample S3v_20metaG_FD_183186 | JGI IMG/M metagenome (GOLD analysis project Ga0196962, IMG submission 183186) | Soil microbial communities from Anza Borrego desert, Southern California, United States - S3+v_20 | ecosystem: Environmental > Terrestrial > Soil > Desert | place: USA: California | collected... | reverse complement strand
CGCCGGCAATGACAGCCTCTACGGAAGCCTCGGCATGGACGTGCTCAAGGGCGGGGCCGGGCTCGACCGCTTCCTGTTCAACACCGCTCTTGGCCCGACCAACGTCGACAGGATCGTCGATTTCTCCGTCACCGACGATCTCCTCTACATCGCCCGCTACGTCTTCACCAAGGCGGGCGCCAACGGCACGCTGAGCCCGGCCGCCTTCCATCAGGGCGCCGCGGCCGCCGACGCCTCGGACCGGATCGTCCACGATCAGGCGACGGGGCAGATCTTCTACGATCCCGACGGCAGCGGAGCGGCGGCCCAGATCCTCTTCGCCACCGTGACCGCGGGGACGGCGCTGACCCACTCGGATTTCGTCGTCTACGGCTGAAGCGGGGCCTCCGGGATCAGTGCCGCGAGCTTCTTCGGGGCGACGGCCCGGTAGCTTTCGGCGATCCAGCGCCCGAGCAGGTCGAGGTCGGGCTCCTCGTCCGGCGGGAAGCGGCAGCTGATCCAGCCCGAGCGGCCGAGGCCGTAGCCCGCCGGCTCGGCGAAGTCGAACACCAGGGCGAAGTCGCGGCTGACCGGGAGCTTCACGGTCAGGCCGAGCGTGCCTTCCTCCTTGTCCTTGTCGAGCCAGGCGAACGTCTTGCCGCGCACCTTGAGCGCGCAATGCCCCCAGGGGAAATCCTCGGTCGCCTCGGGGAAGGCGAGGCCGTGGGCGCGCAAGGCCTCAAAGGCGTCGGCGGCGGTCATTGGGCGGCGGTCCATCGAGCTCGGCCATGAACGGCGGATCGGGGATTGCGGCGGTGGCGTGGTGGAGCAGGTCGCCCCAACGCGCCGACAGGTCGTTGAAATAGGGGTCGTCCTCCTCGACCCGCCGGTTCAGCGTGGCACCGCCCCCCGACGGCATCACGACGACGTCGAGCGGGCGGCCGATGGCGAGGTTGGAACGGATCGAGGCGTCGAACGACAGGAAGGCGAGCTTCATCGCCTCGGACAGCGGCGTTGAAAGGTCGATCGTCCGGTCGAGGATCGGCCGGCCATATTTGTGCTCGCCGATCTGGAAGAAAGGGACGTCGGGCTTGCACTCGATGAAATTGCCGGCGGAATAGATGAGATAGAGGGAAGGGGGCGCGTCGCCGACGCGCCCGCCGAGCAGCAGCGACGAGGTGCCGCGGATGTTGATCGAGGCGAGCGCCCTGCCGACGGTCTGATTGGCGAGCTGCACCGCCTCGCCGACGAGCTGGGCGGCGCGGAACATCGAGGTCGGCTGGGCGATGGTCCGGGTGAGATTGCCTTCGTCGTCGGTCGGAAGACCCTCGCGCAACAGGCTGATGATGGTCTGGGTTGTCGACAGGTTGCCGGCCGAGGCGGCGTAGATGCAGCGGTCGGCCTCGTCGATCAGGCAGTGAAGCTTGCGGTAGGTCGAGAAATCGTCGACTCCGGCATTGGTCCGGGTATCGGCGATCATGATCAGGCCGGCGTCGAGCAGCATGCCGAGGCAGTAGGTCATAAGGGGTCCGGGTCCCTCAATTCTGCGACTGGCCCTGGGCCTGGCGGCGCGCCTGGCTGACCTTGACCTCTACCGTCAGTTCCTCCTTGCCGCCACCGGAACGTGCTCCGGCGACCGGCGCCGAGTCGCGATAGTCGAGGCCGCAGGCGATTCGGACATAGGCGTCGTCGGTGCAGATTCCGTTGAGGGGATCGAAGGCGGTCCAGCCGAGATCCTCGATCCAGGCCTCGGCCCAGGCGTGCGAGGCTTCCTGGACGATGGTGCCGTCGCGGCGGAACAGCTGCCCCGAAACGTAGCGCGCCGGCATTCCCAGCCGGCGGGCGGCGGCGATGAAGATGTGGGCGAAATCCTGGCACACGCCGTGGCCGGCGCTCAGCGCCTGCTCGGCGGCGGTGTCGACCCCGGTCGCGCCGGTATCGAAGCGCAGGGTCTCGTGGAGCCGGGCCGCCAGCCGGTGGAGCCGGGCCAGGGCGCCGCCTTCGCCGGCCGCCGTCCATCGCGCCAGATCGGCGATCGCCGGCCCCGGCTCGGTCAGCTCCGTCGCCCGGGTGAAGACCATCGGCGGAAGCTCGTGGGCGAGGCCCTGGACGATGCCGGCGCGATCCTCGGTCAGCACCCGGCCGGCCACGGTCACCGAGAGGCTCCGCACCGGCTTGTCGATGTACAGCATGTGGGTGATGTTGCCGTAGCCGTCGCGGCCCTCGCGCAGCTTGGCGTCGCAATCGACGTCGATCCGCCAGTCGAGCACGGTCTGGCCGGCGAAGCTCGATGGCGTGGCCCTCAGCAACTGGACGATGCGCCGGGTGGGCTCGGCATAATGATAGCTGGTCGTGTGCTGGATCGAGAGCCGCATCAGGCGAACCTGAACTGGCTTGCGATCGCCCGGTCGAGCGCCGCATTGGCGCTCACATAGGCCTGGAGCCATTCGTGGAGGCCGCCCTGGAAGACGGTGGCGATGTCGAGGTCCCTTATCTCGTCCAGGCGCTTGCGGGCCATCCGGTCGGCGGGGCCCTGGCGGCCCGAGCGGGCGGCGAAGTCGGACAGCAGGTCCACCGTCTCCTCGGCCGAGGCGGCCAGCGAGCGCGGCATCTCGCGGCGGAAGATGAGCAGGTCGGCGACCAGCCAGGGCTGGAGCGCGCCCCGATAGATGTGGCGGTAGGCGCGCCTTGCCGAGACGATCTGAAGCAGGGTCGACCATTGGTCGCGATCGAGCGCTCCGCCGACCCGCTGGCCGGGCGGCAGCAGCAGATAATATTTGACCTCGAGCAGCCGGGCGGTGCTGTCGCCGCGCTCGACCGCCGAGCCCAGGCGAAGGAACCAATTGCCCTCGCTCCGGAGCATCCGGGCCAGCGCGCCCTCGAAGCCGCGAATCTCGGCCTTGAGCGCCTCGACCAGATTGAGGGTCGACTGGATCCCGCCGGGGCGGGCGCGGTCGCGGACGATCAGCCAGGCGCGGTTGATCGCCTCCCACACCTCGACGGTGAGCGCGGTGCGGGCGGCCCGGGCATTGTCGCGCGCCGCGGCGAGGCAGGAGCGGACCGAGCCCGGATTGTCCTCGCTCAGCGTCAGGTAGCGCCGCGCGGCGAGGGCGCTGAAGCCGTCGCTGGCGGTGAAGGCCGGATCGGCGGCGACGACGCTGAGCGCGCTCCGCCAGGCCTGATCGCCATGGGCGTGGTGGCCGAGGGAATCGAGCCTGATCGTCGCCTCGACCAGCCGGCAGGCGAATTCGGCGCGCTCCATGAAGCGGCCGATCCAGTAGAGCGAGGCGGCGGTGCGCGACAGCATGTCAGTCGGCGCCCGGCGCGCCGTCCGGCCCGAGCACGAAGCTGTCCTTGGTGCCGCCGCCCTGGCTTGAATTCACCACCAGCGAGCCTTCGCGCAAGGCGACCCGGGTGAGGCCGCCGGGAACGATGGCGATCCCCTTCGCCCCGGTCAGGACGAACGGCCGGAAATCGACGTGGCGCGGCACCAGGCCCTGCTCGCTGAAGGTCGGGACGGTCGACAAGGCCAGCGTCGGCTGGGCGATGTAGCGCTGCGGCTCGGCCTCGAGCGCGGCTCGGAACGTCGCGATCTCCGCCTTGCTCGCGGTCGGCCCGACCAGCATGCCGTAGCCGCCCGACCCGTCGACCAGCTTCACGACCAGCTCGTCGAGATGGTCGAGGACGTAGCGCAGCGCCTCGGGCTCACGGCAGCGCCAGGTCTCCACGTTCGGCAGCCGGGGCGCCTCGCCGGTATAATAACGGACGATCTCGGGCATGTAGGAGTAGATCGCCTTGTCGTCGGCGATCCCGGTCCCGGGCGCATTCACCAGGGTGACGTTGCCGGCCAGATAGGCGGGGAGGAGCCCAGGGACGCCGAGCAGGGAATCGGGGCGGAAGACGAGTGGGTCGAGAAAGGCGTCGTCGATGCGCCGGTAGATGACGTCGACCCGCACCAGGCCGTGGATCGTTCGCACCCAGACGATGTCGTCGTCGACCACCAGGTCGCGGCCCTCGACCAGATCGATGCCCATCGTGTCGGCGAGGAAGCTGTGCTCGTAATAGGCCGAGTTGAAGCGCCCCGGGGTGAGCAGCACGCAATTGGGCTCCCGCGCCCGATCGGGAGTCACCGAATAGAGCGTGTCCCTGAGCATCTCCGGATAGGAATCGACCGGCCGAACCGGCAGGATCCCGAACAGCTCGGGACAGAGCCGGAGCATCGCCTCGCGATTCTCGAGCATGTAGGAGACGCCCGAAGGGGTGCGGGCATTGTCCTCAAGCACCCAGAATTCGTCGGCGCCGGTGCGGACCAGGTCGATCCCGCAAATATGGGCATAGACGCCGTGCGGCGGGCGCGCGCCCGCGCAGGGGATGCAGAACTGGGCGTTGCCGAGGACGATGTCGGCCGGGATCGCGCCGTCGGCGATGATCCGACGTTCGCCATAGACGTCGTGGAGGAAGGCGTTGATCGCCCACACCCTCTGCTCGAGCCCCGCCGCAAGCTTTTCCCACTCGGCGGCGGTGAACAGGCGCGGGACGATGTCGAACGGGATGATCCGCTCGGCGGCCTCCTCGTCGCCATAGACGGCGAAGGTGACTCCGAGGCTCCGGAAGGCCGCTTCGGCGGCCTGCTGGCGCCGTTCGAGCTCCGGCGGCGGGATCGCCTCAAGCCAGCGCGCGAGCGGCTCGAAGCCGGGGCGCGGCGTCTTGCCGCGGCTGGTGCCCCACAATTCGTCGAACGCGCGTCGTGCCGGCATCGGCGGATCAATGCACGAAAGCCCGGGCCGGTGCAAAAGCCCGGCCTGCCTTGGAATCGGAACCCGCTTCACCTCCCGGAAGCAATCTCCCGGCGAGAGCGGCGGCGCTCGGGAAATGGGCGGCGTCCAGCGGCCGGCCGGCCTCGTCCACGGCTTCGCCGGCACCGCCGACGACGTCGGCTGGACCTATGGCTGGAACCCCGCCGGCCAGATCCGCCAGTCGACGCGGACCAACGACAGCTACGCCTTCGCGCCCGCCAACGTTTCCACAGCCTACGCGGCCAACGGGCTCAACCAGTACAGCGCCGTCGGCGGCATAGCCGCGACCTACGACGCCAACGGCAACTTCCGGAACAACGGCGGCACCACCTTCCTCTACGACGTCGAGAACCGGCTGGTGAGCGCCTCGGGCACGCGCAATGCGGCCCTGACCTACGACCCGCTCGGGCGGCTGTTCTCGGTGGCGAGCGGCGCCACCACCACCCAGTTCCTCTACGACGGCGACGCCTTGGTCGCCGAATATGTCGGCGGCGCCATGACCCGGCGCTACGTCCACAATGCCGGCGCCGACGTACCCTTAGTCTCCTATGCGGGCGCGGGGCTGACCCAGCCCTCCTTCCTCCACGCCGACCACCAGGGCTCGATCGTGGCGGTGAGCGACACGACCGGCAACGGCGCGGTCAACAGCTACGACGAATATGGCGTGCCGGGCCCCGCCAACACGGGTCGGTTCCAATATACCGGGCAGGCCTGGCTGCCCGAGCTCGGCATGTATTACTACAAGGCCCGCATCTACTCATCGGGGCTCGGGCGCTTCCTGCAGGTCGATCCGGTGGGATATGAGGATCAATATAACTTGTACGCCTACGTTCGTAACGATCCCGTGAACGGCGCCGACCCAAGTGGCCTTGCGACAGTCATCTGGCCAGACGACAACACGGCGCACATCATTTTCTATCACCGTCTGGTTGAGAACGGGGAGCCATTCAACTTTACAGGTGAAGCTCTAAAGCGTTTTGTCGAAGGAGCCGTTCAAGGAACCACTATTTTCCGTGGGAGGGAGGTGTCAGTAACATCGGAGTTCTTCATTGTCGCGAATAATGATGTCGTGACAGGCGGCTCGGATACACGGACTATCTACCAAGATTCTGCCGAAAACCATCGTGGTGGACTGCAATCCTATATGGATCCCTCAACACGGGATATCCATCTTCAGCCCGGAGAGAGCGTGTACGTGGCCGGCCACGAAGTTCCGCACCCCGCTGGTGCGGGAGACCAGCGAGTAGGCGGAGTGGATGCGAACGGTCAAAGAATCCCTCACGGTGCGGGACCATTTTCCACGACCTTGATGAACAACGCAGCGCCGCACGTTAACGCGCAAACTCTTCAAGAAATACTAGAATGCGAATGCAACGTCCACGTTAGAGGCCCAAGGTAATTTCGATGTACGCATTAGCCTATTTGCTTGGTCTAATATTGGAGCAGCAAGCAATATACGGGTCACCTGCTCAGCCGACATGCGTATTGGAGAGGGGGGCTTTCTGCATTCTAGATGCCGGTATGGAAGTCCAGGAAGGTCGCGTAAATGATGAGGAGAGAATCATAATTTACGCTAGTCATTCCCCCCGACAGGCTGCCATGCTGACATTCGCAACAGGATGCCTGACGTTGAGTTCAGAGTCGCCGCGCCTTGTCGGGTATAGCCCTTATACGCCATCGGAAGGAAGAATTTATCTAAAACTTGTCTTCCAAGTTGCGGACGATTGCGTCTTGACCGTGCTGGCGCCCTCGAATCATGATGCGGACCGCGACTTGCTGGGCTTGTCCATCATGCTGCCGATCGTTCGCCTTTGTCAGGAAAGGCCCTGTGCCGGAGTCAGATTGTTAGACGTCGTTCCACGACGCCTCAGAAGCCACTGGTTTTCTCCGCGACGCGCCAGTCAGCCAACCACGGAGTGGCCGGGGCCCAGCGGTCCAGCGCCTGCCCGCGAGGATTTGCAGGGCCAGTCTCAGCCCGATCCGAGCGCTCCGGAAGACAACGGCGGCAGCGGTAGAGCGCACTTCAACACTCAGACGGGTCAGCGGGTGCGGACACCCTATGTTCAGGGTCCGCATATCCCCGGCGGTGTTCGTCCCGCCCAGCCGCAAGATGTTCCGAGGCGATGTCGCCCGCCTACCTGTCCACCCTTATGAGAGGACGAAGGAATGTCAGGTGCCGGCATCCTCGAATGGCTTCAGGATTTTTACTTTCGCCATTGCGACGGGGACTGGGAGCATTCTTACGGATTGACTGTTGAACTATGGGAACGGCTGGGGGGCCCGGTGCTGACGGCTTGGCCGCCAGAACATACGTGCGTGAAATCGGTCTCGGCTCGGACATGTCCAGGATCGTTCACGAAGGCGGGCTTCACGGGGGTCTGGAGAAGTAGCCGGAGGACTGCAGACCCGGGAAAACCTACTCGAGGGGATCCCTCATCAAAGACAATATAATGACGCCGCATGCGCCTTGCTGGGGAACATAGGCTGTGAATAGGCTGCTGCTTTTCTTCGTGCTGCCGTCGCCTCATGCGCTTCCCCTCAGCCACCTCCGGCATCGAGGACTCCGGGCGCATTGCCTCAGGAGATCATCTACGTAAGCACGGACTTGGAGGATATCGCCGTATTCACCCCGGAAAGCGCGCGTTTTGGAGATAATCCTCTCGCCTTCTCAACGGAGGTGTGGCCTGCTTCACCTGCTCACTATTTCGAAACCGGTGAGGGGATTCAATGCGTCTCCATCGGACCGCCCGGTCACCCCACGCAGTTCGCAATCAAGAGGCCAATCAGGGAGGGCGAGCGCTATAGGTGCCTAGCAACATCCTTTCGAGTAACGCGCTGCTTCCGCAATTGTAGAGCCGCCGTCATCGAGCGCGTGTCGCCGCTCGGGGGCGCCGCCGCCGGCTCGCTCACGACGTACATGTACGTCGATCAGTGCCTAGGAGTCCTCATTCTCAGCCTTAGGCCGAACGCTGACCTAGCAAACATGATTCCGCCTGATACCCAGTGGCTGCGTGGCGATGTGGGCATTTTGCCCCATCCCGATTATCCCGGCTGCACCCCCTTCTGAACCGGTCAGGGGTCAGCCGGCGCGATGCCCACGGCGAGGGGCAACTCAAGATGGCGGAATATGTCGGCGGCGCGGTGACCCGGCGCTACGTCCACGATGTCGGCGCCGACGTGCCTCTGGTCTCCTATGCGGGCGCGGGACTGACCCAGCCCTCGTTCCTCCACGCCGACCACCAGGGCTCGATCGTGGCGGTGAGCGACACCACCGGCAATGGCGCCGTCAACAGCTACGACGAATATGGGGCGCCGGGCCCCGCCAATACGGGGCGGTTCCAATATACCGGGCAGGCCTGGCTGCCCGAGCTCGGGCTCTATTATTACAAGGCGCGGATGTACTCGTCCGGCTTGGGGCGGTTCATGCAGACCGACCCGATCGGTTACACCGGCGGGATCAACCTTTACGGCTATGTCGGGGATGATCCGGTGAATCGCGTGGACCCTAGCGGCAGGTCTTGCGAACAGGTCGGTGTACAACCGGGTGGCTCGCCTGAATATCGCTGCAAAATCGATTCTGTGAGCGAACGCAGGAACGGCGAGTGGGTGAGGCGAGCGCCCACCGCCAGGGAGCACGAGCGGTTCGCGGGCTTCAATGGCCAATATACGGCGGCCGTCAACCGACTGGTCCGGAGTTCAGATCGGAGCGAGAGGGTTCCCTCGCTCCGCGGGAACCAGGGCTCGTTTCGCATCACGGCCGGAGAAGCGGCGACATCCCTCATTGCACGGCAGTTTATTTATGCGAACATGAATGCAAACTCGAGCGCTGCGCTCGTCTCGTCAGGTCTACCGGACGAGCAAGGCCGGATAGAGGGCGCAGAGACGCTCGTGACCGAACGCTCATTGGACTCGACCGGACGTTTGATAGTTCATGACGGCGGAATGCATTCGACACCCCAAGAAGCGCGTGGCGGCCTGCTGGTGAGCGGTTATCCCCTAGGGGATATTCCGCATAATGAGGAATATAATGCGGTGGCTTGTAAATTGCTGGGGGAGCGAAATTGTTGAGCCTGCGGAAACTCGTCCTCATCACGCTGACCCTGACAGCTTGTACCCATGATCGCACTGTCGCAGGCGTGACGACAGATCACTCCATACAGGAAATCAGGTACGTAAGCAGCGACCTCGACAACGCGATGGTCTTTTCAGAGGGGTCCGCGCGAGCTGGAAGCATATTCGCATTCTCCCCGGGAATTTGGCCATCTTCTCCGACGCGAGCAATTCAAACCAGCGACGGTGTGGATTGCCTCTCGATGGGGACGCCGGGCAATAACGTGGAATTTGCGATCCGGCGACCCATCAGAGCTGGCGATCGGTACACATGTCTGCGGACTTCCTTCCACGTCACCCGATGCTTCGGTAATTGCCGAGCGGCAGTGGTCGAGATCGAGGCCCCGTTAGGCGGGGCAGCCCCCGGCACCCGAAAAGCATACATGTATGTGGATAGTTGTGTCGGAGTTCTCGTTTTTAGCCAAGTTGCAGATTTGGATCGAAGCATCCCTCTCGACGCGGCCTGGTTGCGCGGCAATGTCGGTATCTTGGCAGACTCAAATTATCCCGAATGCGATGCGTACTAGGGAGCGCGGAACACGGTTCACGGGCTCAACCAGTATAGTACGGTCGGCGGGATCGGCGCCGGCTACGACGCCAACGGCAACCGCACCTCGTGGCGCCTCCGCGACGCGACGATTCTGGCTTTCACCTACGACTCGCTCAACCGGATGACGCGCAAGACCGTGCCCGCGCGGGCCGACCTCGCCGCCAGCCAGACCCGCGACGTCTTCTACGCCTACGACCTGCGCGGCCTGATGACGCGCGCGCGCTTCGATTCGCTGAGCGGCGATGGGGTCAGCAACGGCTATGACGCGCTCGGCCGGACGACCTCGTCCACCATCGCCATGGCCGGGGTCACCCGGACCCTGGGCTACGATCACGACGCCGCCGGCAACCGCACCGAGATCATCCATTCGGACGGGACCCGGTTCCTCACGACCTACGACCAGCTCGAGCGGCCGACGGCGATCCTCGCCAACGGGGTCACGGCGTTGGCGGCGATGTCCTATTACGGGCACGGCCTGCCCTATGCCGCGACGCGCGCCAACGGCACGGCGACGACTCTGACCTATGATGGCGTCCAGCGGCCGGCCGGCCTCGTCCACGGCTTCGCCGGCACCGCCGACGACGTCGGCTGGACCTATGCCTGGAACCCCGCGGGCCAGATCCGCGAGGCGACGCGGACCAACGACAGCTATGCCTTCGCGCCCGCCAACGTTTCCACAGCCTACGCGGCCAACGGGCTCAACCAGTACAGCGCCGTCGGCGGCATCGCCGCGACCTACGACGCCAACGGCAACTTCCGGAACAACGGCGGCACCACCTTCCTCTACGACGTCGAGAACCGGCTGGTGAGCGCTTCGGGCACGCGCAATGCGACCCTGACCTACGACCCGCTCGGGCGGCTGTTCTCGGTGGCGAGCGGCGCCACCACCACCCAGCTCCTCTACGACGGCGATGCGCTGGTGGCGGAATATGTCGGCGGCGCGATGACGCGGCGCTACGTCCACAATGCCGGCGCCGACGTACCCTTAGTCTCCTATGCGGGCGCGGGGCTGACCCAGCCCTCCTTCCTCCACGCCGACCACCAGGGCTCGATCGTGGCGGTGAGCGACACGACCGGCAACGGCGCGGTCAACAGCTACGACGAATATGGCGTGCCGGGCCCCGCCAACACGGGTCGGTTCCAATATACCGGGCAGGCCTGGCTGCCCGAGCTCGGCATGTATTACTACAAGGCCCGCATCTACTCATCGGGGCTCGGGCGCTTCCTGCAGACGGACTCGATTGGCTAGGACGGCGGCATCAATCTTTATGGCTACGTGGGAAACGATCCCGTAAATCTAGTCGATCCTACTGGTCAGTGTGAACGAATCGTGTCGTCGAGCGCAGTGACCTACGCAGGCGTTTGCCCTCTTCCTAATGCAGAAGCATTCATCCAGGAGAGGATGGCGGATCCAAACTCGAGGATCGCCGCCGCCGATCGGGAGGGCGAGCAGGACAATACCCTCACCTTGTCAGGCTAGGTACAACGGGCACCGATGGTTCAGACGTCTTGGGCGGCACGAGTCAGCAAGATGCCAATCCTCGGCAGGTTGTCGTGACTCTCGATCCGTCCGATAATCCACTAGTCGAGGGCTATGACGCGAACACTGGACAACATGTGTCTGGATATTCTGAAAGCTTGGAAGAGACTGCCGAGCACGAGATAGTTGGTGAGGCGCGGGCAATCCACAGGAATGTAATCGACTCTGGACAGGCTGCTATCGATGCCGAGAATCAATATCGCGAGAGACGAGGAAATCCATTCCGCCGGGATAATCATACCGGACGACCTGGGCCGGGGCCGGCACGGCGGTGGCCGTGGCCATAGGAGATGATGATGTGGTTCCTTCTCGTTAGCCCCTTTCTTGCGCAGGCCGCTGCTCCGCCCTCCCCGCCTGAGGCGGTCACAGTAGTCCGTGAGGAGGAAATCAGCTCCCTCGACCGGATCGGCAGTTGCGTAGGCAATGGCAGACCGTACAATCTTCGTAGGCTGATGCCGTTGGTTGACCGGGACATTGAGATCGACAGTCGCCATGGCCCGCTTCGGGTGACGCTCCAGGGCGAGCGGTTAATCATATATTCGGTGGGCGAGGAGCCGGGGCGTGCCGTCTTCTGGTCGAATATCGGCAATCAAGTGGCGCCACGTGACGATCTCGATGTCGAATTGAAGCTCGCATACTTTGAAGGAATGCTTGTTCTCTACTGGAAGGAAACCTTCCAGCACCGGCTCTACCGACAAGGGATGTTCCGCATAGAAGGAGGCGAAGTCACCTTCCTTTGTGGGGGACGTGGCGGGATTAGGACGAGCCATTAAGTCTAGGCGAATTTCCCGCATGTCCGCTTCGGGTGACGCGCACCGGTGACGACGACGACAACCATCCGACGCAGGTGGAGTTCGGCACCGCCGACGACGTCGGCTGGACCTATGCCTGGAACCCCGCCGGCCGGATCCGCGAGGCGGTCCGCACCAACGACAGCTATGCCTTCGCGCCCGCCAACATTTCCACAGCCTACGCGGCCAACGGGCTCAACCAGTACAGCGCCGCCGGCGGCATAGCCGCGACCTAGCGCGCCGGGCGCGAAAGAAAGCCGGCGCCCGCTTGTGCGGACGCCGGCTCTCGCCCCGCATTCGTGAAAATCGGTCAGGCGACCTTCGCGGTCTCGACCTCCTCGGGCTCGCGAAGCACGTAGCCGCGGCCCCAGACGGTCTCGATATAATTGTCCCCGCCGCAGGCGAGGCTGAGCTTCTTCCTGAGCTTGCAGATGAAGACGTCGATGATCTTCAGCTCGGGCTCGTCCATTCCGCCGTAGAGATGGTTCAAAAACATCTCCTTGGTCAGGGTGGTGCCCTTGCGCAGGCTGAGCAGCTCGAGCATCGCATATTCCTTGCCGGTCAGGTGGACCCGGGCGCCGTCGACCTCGACGGTCTTGGCGTCGAGGTTGACCGCGAGCTTGCCGGTCTTGATCACCGACTGGCTGTGGCCCTTGGAACGGCGGACGATGGCGTGGATGCGGGCGACCAGCTCGTCGCGGTGGAAGGGCTTGGTGACGTAATCGTCGGCGCCGAAGCCGAGCGCTCGGACCTTGGAATCCATCTCGGCGACGCCGGAGAGGATCAGCACCGGAGTGCCCACCTTGGCGGTGCGAAGCTTCTTCAGGACGTCGTAGCCGTGCATGTCCGGCAGGTTCAGGTCGAGACAGATGATGTCGTAATCATAGAGCTTGCCCAGGTCCAAACCCTCTTCCCCCAGGTCGGTGGTGTAGACGTTGAAGCCCTCGGTGGTGAGCATGAGCTCGATCGCCTTTGCGGTCGTCGGCTCGTCTTCGATCAGCAGCACCCGCATGAAATCTGCCCTCCTGTCGGGGGCACCGGCCGGCGGCCAGACCTGCCCCTTCGACTTTCATTAACGTTTACAGGTGTGAACGCAAAAGGTTAATTTCGTCTTAATCGGCTGGAATCCTTGGGAATCCGCGATGAGCGGGAGGCCATGCCCACGGCATGGCTTTGAAATCGCCTCAACGGGCCGCCCCGTCTCCCCCGATGAACGCGGCTTGCGGGGCAAGCCGCGCCCGCTCATTTGAACCGGCGCCACAGTCGTGGCAGGGCGGCCGTGACATGAAAGAATGGCAGGACCGGGTTCTCTTCATCGACGCCGAGGCGCTCGTGATCGACAAGCCGGCGGGGCTCGCCGTCCACCCGGGGCCGAAGACGCGCGAGAGCCTGGAGGACCATCTCGACTCGCTCCGCTTCGGCTTCCGGCGCCCGCCGCTTCCGGTCCATCGGCTCGATCGAGACACGTCCGGCTGCCTGCTGCTCGCCCGCAACCCCAAGGCGCACAGGGCCTTTGCCGGGGCTTTCGCCGAGGGCCGGGTCCAGAAGCTCTACCTTGCCGTCGTCGAACGCGGCTTCGCCCAGGGCGCCGAGGGTCTGATCGATCTGCCCTTGCTGAAACGGTCCAGCCGCGAGCGAGGCTGGCGGATGGTCGTCGCCCAGGACGGCCGGCCGGCGCGCACGCGCTGGAAGGTGATCGCGGCGACGCCGCCGCGGGCGTTGCTCGTCTTCATCCCCGAGACCGGCCGGACCCACCAGGTCCGGGTCCACGCGGCCTACGGCCTCGACGCGCCGATCGTCGGCGACCCCGTTTACGGCTCGGGCGCCGAGCCCATGCTTCTCCACGCGCTGGCGCTGCGGGTGCCGCGCGAGGGCAAGCCGCCGGTCGAGGCGCGCGCGCCGGTTCCGTCCGCCTTCGCCGTCGCGGGGTTCGCCGATGCCGGAATTTGAGCCGCCCGACGAAGCTCTGGAGGAGCTGAAAAGGGGCCGGCTTCCCCTCAGCTTGCAGTCGCGCCTGGCGGACTCGACGAGCTTTTCGTTCCTGGCCGCCTCAGGGCCGGGCGGGCAGAACGTCAACAAGGTCGCCACCGCCTGCCAGCTGCGCTGCGACCTGTTCAAGCTCGGCCTGGCGCCGGACGTCTACGCTCGGCTCAAGGAGCTCGCCGGGAGCCGGATGAACGCGGCCGGCGAGATCGTCCTCACCGCGCGCAAGCACCGCACCCAGGAAGCCAATCGCGAGGAGGCCCGCTCGAGGCTGGCGGATCTGGTCGCGCGTGCCCACATTCGTCCGGCGAAGCGGGTCAGGACCCGTCCGAGCCGAGCCGCGAAAGCCAGAAGGGTGGAAGCGAAGAAGCAGCGCAGCAGCGTCAAGGAGGGCCGCGGCAAGGTAAGGCTCGATTGACGCCGAAGCCGTGAAGCTTCGTTCGCCGTCCGGCAAAGCCGCGGAAACGAGCGGATGTGCCGTAACGCTATCGAGGTGATGAAGCCCTTGCGGGCGAGGTGGAGTGGCCATGTACGATTTCAGGATCGAGGCGGCGGACAAGCCGAAGCTCTATCGCGAGCTGATCGAGGCGGCCGATGCGCTCACCGCCGGCGAGCCCGACGCGATCGCCAACATGGCCAACGTCGCGGCGCTGCTCTGGGAGACGCTGCCCGATCTCAACTGGGCCGGCTTCTACCGCAATGTCGGCGGCGAGCTGGTGCTGGGGCCGTTCCAGGGCCGCCCCGCCTGCATCCGAATCCCGTTCGGCAAGGGCGTGTGCGGAGTCGCCGCGGCTCGGATGGAGCCGCAATGCGTCGCCGACGTCCACGCTTTCCCGGGCCACATCGCCTGCGACGCGGCGTCGCGCTCGGAGCTGGTCGTCCCGATCGCGACCGAAGGGCGCCTGATCGGCGTGCTCGATCTCGACAGCCCCGTCCCGGCCCGCTTCGACTCGGACGACCTTGCCGGCTGTGTCGAATTGGCACAGCGTCTCGCCGGCCGCCTCTGCGGCGTAGCAAAGGCGGCCGCCGAGAGTTAAACAGGCCTCGATGCGGCCCTGGCGCGCTCCGCCCGGGGCGAAGCTTTGCACAGGGGATCCGGCATGAGGAAATTCTCCCTATTGATCGTCGCGGCGACCGTCGCTTTTCCCGCGGCAGCGTCGGCGCAGGCGCGTCATTCCGGCCCGATGCCCGGCCACCACCAGGTCCGGCACGGCGGGCAGCACATGATGATGCGCCACGACGGCCGGCGCTTCCGCCATCCCGGCCCCAATTTCCGGCACCATCGCCTCAATCGCGGCTTCGTCATCCACCCTTTCTGGTTCGGTCCGCAATTCCACGTCCAGAACTGGCAGATGTACGGCTTCGCGCCGCCGCCGCGCGATCACCGCTGGGTGCGCTATTATGACGACGCCTATCTGATCGACCGCGAAGGCCGGGTGCGCGACGAACGCTACGGCATGGACTGGGATCGCTATGGCGAGCGCTGGGACAATGACGACGGCATCCCCCATTATTACGGCCGCGGCGACTATCGTCCGGACGACGAGGATTATGCCTGGGCCGAGGAGCAGGGCGGCCATGGCGAAGGCTGGGACTATGCCGCCTATGGCGACACGTCCGGGCACGGCTACGGCCCGGCGCCGGGCTGCCACCCCGCCCCGCAACCGTGCGGCCATGGCGGCGGGCATGGCGGCGGCTACGGCCATGGCGGGGCCGCCGGCCATGGCGGCTACGGCTACGGCTATTATGGCTATGGTGTCGCCTATCCGATCATCATCGAGACCACGGTCACCACCGGCGGGACAACTTATTACGAGGAAGTGGTCGAGGAGACGGTCGAGGTGCGCCAGCGCCATCGCCCGCGGCGCCATCGTCCGCCGCCGCCGCGCCGTCCGCGTCCGCCCGCCGGCGAACGCGGCTGACGCCTAGCTCAG
>Ga0196962_10000510_pt1 | contig 15692 bp, 14 predicted proteins | sample S3v_20metaG_FD_183186 | JGI IMG/M metagenome (GOLD analysis project Ga0196962, IMG submission 183186) | Soil microbial communities from Anza Borrego desert, Southern California, United States - S3+v_20 | ecosystem: Environmental > Terrestrial > Soil > Desert | place: USA: California | collected... | reverse complement strand
GAGATGGGCGCCACCGCCGAGGATCTCGCCTCCACCATCGCCCCCCATCCCACCCTGTCCGAAGCTTTGGCCGAAGCAGCGATGGGCGCTCTCGGCCGCCCCCTCCATGTCCGCCGCAAAAAGGAGCCCGGTCCGTGAGCGCCTACGTGATCGCCGAGGTCGACGTGACGAATCCTGAGGGCTACGGGAAGTACAGCCCGCTCGCCACCGAGAGCATCACCCACCACGGCGGCCGCTTCGTCGTCCGGGGCGGAAAGACCGAGGTGCTCGAGGGCGAGTGGTCCGCCCGGATCGTCGTCATCGAGTTCGAGAGCCTCGACGCCGCCCGGGCCTGGTACGACTCCGACGACTACCAGGCGGCCGCCGCCATCCGCCACGAGAACAGCCAGGGCCGGATCATCGCCGTCGAAGGCGCCGAATAACGTCGCCTCGCTTTCACCGAGGACGGCCGGCGGGCGGCGAAGCCACTATGCGCCGATCATCACCTCAGCCATCTGGACGGCATTGAGGGCGGCGCCTTTGCGGAGGTTGTCGCCGGTGACCCAGAGGTCAAGGCCGCCGGGACGAGACGGGTCTTCCCGGAGGCGCCCGACCAGGACAGGGTCGATCCCGGCGCCCTCCAGGGCCGTGGGGGCGCCGTCGCCGCCGTCGACGAGGACCACGCCGGGCGCCGACGACAACAGCTCCACCGCCTCGGCCTTACTGATCGGGCGGCCGAACTCCAGGTTGGCGGCCATGGCATGGCCCACGAACACCGGCACGCGCACGCACGTCGCGGTAACCGCGATCGAGTCGTCGTGGAGGATCTTGCGGGTCTCCTTGACGAGCTTCCACTCCTCCGATGTGTAGCCCGCCTCCTTGACGGACCCGGCCAGGGGGATGACGTTGCCGGCGATCGGCTTGCTCCACACCTGCCCGGCGGGCAGCGACCCGGCGGTGCCGGCCCGGCGGTAGCCCTCCCATTCACCGGCGCCCTTGGTCCACTGCTCCTCGAGCTCCCGCATGCCGGGCTGCCCGGCCCCGGACACCGACTGGTAGCTCGACACGACCATCCGCTTGAGCCCGGCCGCCCGGTGCAGCGGCGCCAGCGCCGTGACCAGCACCATCGTGGTGCAATTGGGGCAGGCGGCCACGCCCTTGGGGAGGTGTCCTAGGTCCTCAGGGTTGACCTCGGCCACGACCAGCGGGACGTCGGGATCCATCCGGAAGGCGGCCGAGTTGTCGACCACCCGGGCCCCGGCCCGGGTCGCCTCGGGGACCCACTCGACCGCCAGCGGGTCGTCGACGTCGACGACCACCAGGTCGAGGCCGTCGAAGCACCCCGGCCGGAGGACCTCGCAGGCCACCTCGCCACCGGCGAAGGGCAGCTTCCGCCCCTCCGAGCGGGGCGAGGCATAGGCCCGCAGCTCGGCGACGGGGAACGACCGCTCCTCCAGGATCCGCAGCATCTCGCCGCCGACGAGCCCGGTGGCCCCGACGACGCCGATCTTCACTGACGACACGCTCATGCCAGCACCCCCGTGGACCCCTCGGCCAGGCCGAAGGCGTCGTGCAACGCCTGCACGGCCCGGTCGACTTGGTCGGCCCGCACAACGCAGGAGATGCGGATGGTGCTCGTGGAGATCATCTCGATATTCACGCCTTCTCGGGCCAGGACTTCGAACATGGTGGCGGCCACGCCGGGGTGGGTCTTCATCCCGGCGCCGATCAGCGAGACGCGGGCGATGCCGGCGTCCTCGTCGAACCCGGTGGCGCCGAGGTCGGCCAGCAGCCCATCGATCACCTTGCCGGCCTTCTTCAGGTCGTCCTTGGGGAGCGTGAAGGAGATGTCGGTGATCCCGCTGCGGCTCACGTTCTGCACGATCATGTCGACGTTGACCGACTCGTCGGCCAGCGCCCGGAACACCCGGGCGGCGATGCCGACCTGGTCGGGCACCCCGGTGATCGTGACCTTCGCCTCGGAGGTGTCGTGGGTGACACCCGAGATGATCGCTGCCTCCATGGACTCGTCTTCCTCTCTCACCCAGGTGCCGGGTTCCCAGGTGAAGCTGGACCGCACGTGCAACGCCACGTTGTGGTTCCGGGCGAACTCGACCGAGCGCAGCGCCAGGACCCGGCCGCCGGTGGCGGCCATGTCGAGCATCTCCTCGTAGGAGACAAAGGGGAGCCGGCGGGCGTCGGGGACGATACGGGGGTCGGCGGTGAAGACCCCGGTGACGTCGGTGTAGATCTCGCAGGCGTCGGCCTCGAGGGCGGCGGCCAGCGCCACGGCGGTGGTGTCGGAGCCGCCCCGGCCGAGGGTCGTCACGTCGAGGGCGGTCGACACGCCCTGGAACCCGGCGACCACAACCACGTTGCCGCCCGAGAGCGCCTCCGTCAGCCGGTGCGCCCGCACCTCGAGGATCTTGGCCTTGCCGTGGGTGGTGTCGGTCACGATCCCGGCCTGCGATCCGGTGAACGACACCGCCGGCACGCCCATGTCGATGAGCGCCATGCACAGCAGCGCCATGGAAATCCGCTCACCGGCGGTGAGCAGCATGTCCATCTCCCGGCCGGCCGGCGAGCTCGACACCTCGTTGGCGAGCCGGATCAGCTCGTCGGTGGACTTGCCCATCGCCGACACGACGACCACCACGTCGTCGCCCAGGCGGCGCGTGCGGGCCACGTGGTCGGCGACCGCCCGGATCCGGTCAGGGTCGGCTACCGAGGTGCCGCCGAACTTCTGGACGACGAGGGCCATCAGGCGCGGAGGGAGAGGATCGTGCTGGTCATGGCCTGATCGAGGGTACCAGCGGCACCCCCCCGTCCCGCCTGTCGATAACCGGTCGGCTTAGACTCCACGGCCATGCCGGATCCGAAACGGGAACGTCAGCGCCAGAACCGTGAGGCCGCCCGGGCGGCCCAGCTGGAAGCGGCCCGCCGGGCGAAGAAGAAGCAGTCGACGATCCGCATGGCGGTGATCGCCGCTTTGGCGGTCGGGCTGGCGGTCCTCGCCGCCGCCCTGTTCGGCGGGAAGGACGAGAAGGAGGAGACCGCCGCCGGCGACTCCACCACGACCAGCAGCGGGCCCGCCACGACGACCACGACCGTCGACCCGGCCGTGCTGGCCAAAGTGCAGTGCAACGACACGAAGCCGCCCGACAACCCCAACCGGCCGACCTTCAAAGAGCCTCCGCCGATGACCATCGACCCGGCCAAGAAGTACACGGCCACGATTGAGACGTCCTGCGGCAAGATAGTGATCGACCTCGACCCCGGGGCCGCACCAAAGACGGTCAACAGCTTCGTCTTCCTGGCCAAGCAGAAGTACTTCGACGGCCTGACCTTCCACCGGATGCTCAAGGACTTCGTTGTCCAGGGCGGCGACCCGCAAGGCACGGGCCAGGGCGGCCCCGGCTACGAATTCGAGGACGAACTGCCCCAGGACGGCTACAAGATCGGCTCGCTGGCCATGGCGAACTCCGGGCCCAACACCAACGGGTCGCAGTTCTTCATCGTGACCGGCAACGAAGGGGCGGCGCTGCCGAGCAAGTACAACCGCTTCGGCCAGGTGACCAGCGGCATCGAGGTCGCCCAGAAGCTCGAGACCTTCGCCGTCCCGGACGACCCGGACGGCAAGCCGTCCCGGACGCTCTACATCCTGAGCGTCACCATCACGGAGGGTTAACCCGGCGGGAGCGCGTCCACGATGGCGTCGGGGCCGTAGCTGGCGACGTCGCCGTGCCGCGGCCCGTAGAGCGTGACCGACCCCTCGCCGGCCACCCGCCAGCTGCCGTCGGGCTCCCGCAGAAGGGCCGTCTGCTCGTCGACCCCGACGAGGACGGCGCCGTCGGGCCGCAACTCCATCGAGCGTTCCTTGAGGTGGGCGGGGGCCGTGTCGTGGTGGGGGAAGATCGGCATGTTGGCCAGCAGGCCGAGGCCGACGGTGTAGGCGCCGCCCCGCGGGTCGACCATCGGGTCGCACAGCACCATGGCCCCGGCCGACGAGGCGGCCAGCACGGCGCCGTCGTTCCAGGCGTCGACGAGCGCCTGCCACAGCTTCGAATCCTTGAGGACGGAGCGCAGGTGCATCGGCGAGCCACCGCCGATGTAGACGAACCGCGACGACCGCACGACGGCGGCGTTGGTGTCGTCCTCCGCCTCCGACCGGCCGAGGACCATGAGGCCCGACACGTTGGCGCCGAGCTCCTCGAAGTAGCGCCGGGCGGTCTCGACGGCCCGCCCGGGGTTCTCGAAGGCCGCCGCCGTGGGCAGCACGAGGACCTCGTCGGTGCCGGCGGCCTCCAGGAGGGCGGCGTCGAACTTCCGGCACCCCTCCCGCCATTCCGCCCCGCCGACCAGCGCCAGGGTCCCCGTCGCGTCCTGATTCATGCCGGGGGAGCCTACCCGGAGGGATTCTCGAGCTTGGGAAGGGTAGGTAGCCCCCGGTAGCCTGACCGGCACCTTTTCCAGTTTTTTCAAACGACGCATTCCGCGAGGGGAGCGACATGACCATCAAGCGCGTCGGCATCGTGGGTTCGGGGACCATGGGGTCGGGCATTGCCGAGGTGGCCGCCAAGAACGGCTACGAAGTGGTGCTCCGCAGCCGTTCCCAGGAGGGGGCGGACGGGATGGTCAAGGGCCTCGAGAAGTCGCTCGGGAAGCAGGTCGACAAGGGCAAGCTGAGCGAAGGCGACCGTGACGCCACGTTGAGCCGGGTCCAGGGCGTGACCGACCTCGGCGACCTCGCCGACTGCGACATCGTCATCGAGTCGGTGGTCGAGGACCTCGACGTGAAGAAGGACCTGTTCTCCCAGCTCGACAAGATCTGCGGCGAGCACGCCATCCTGGCCACCAACACGTCGACGCTCCCGGTCGTCGACATGGCCGTGGCCACCAGCCGGCCGGGTCAGGTCGTCGGCATCCACTTCTTCAATCCCGCCCCGATGATGGGGCTGGTGGAGGTGGTGCGGGCCATCACCTCGGCCGACGAGACCGTCGAGGCGGCACTGGCCTTCGCCAAGTCGTGCGGGAAGGACCCGATCGAGGTCCGCGACGTCGCCGGCTTCGTGGTCAACGCGCTCCTCTTCCCCTACCTGAACTCGGCCGTCCGCCTCCTCGAACGCGGCGTGGCCGACCAGGACGACATCGACTCGGCCATGAAGGCCGGCGCCAACATGCCGATGGGCCCCTTCGCCCTCATCGACCTCGTCGGTGTCGACGTCACCGTGGCCATCCTCGACGCCCTCCACGACGAGAATCCCGACCCGTTCCTCCAGCCGGCCGCCCACCTGCGCCGGATGCTGGCCGCCGGTCGCCTCGGGCGGAAGAGCGGCCAGGGCTTCTACGACTATTCGAAGCGCTGAGAAAACGGGCGAGCGAATGGCGCTCGCCGTTGTGAGCAAAGAGAATGGGTAACGTGCCGGCGCGCGACAAACCCTGGGTGATGCGGACGTATTCGGGGCACAGCTCCGCTCGCGCCAGCAACGAGCTGTACCGCCGCAACCTCGCCAAGGGCCAGACCGGCCTGTCGGTGGCCTTTGACCTGCCCACCCAGACCGGCTACGACCCCGACCACGTTCTGGCCCGGGGCGAGGTCGGCAAGGTCGGCGTCCCCGTCCCCCACCTGGGTGAAATGCGGGCACTCTTCGACGAGATTCCCATCGAGGACATGAACACCTCGATGACGATCAACGCCACCGCCGCCTGGCTGCTCGGCATGTACGTCGCCCTGGCCCGGGAACGCGGCGTCGATCCGGCCCGTCTATCGGGGACGACGCAGAACGACATCGTCAAGGAGTACCTGTCCCGGGGTACGTACATCTTCCCGCCCGGCCCGTCGGCCCGCCTCACGGTCGACACGGTCGCTTACACCGTGCAGCACGTCCCCAAGTGGAACCCGATCAACGTCTGCTCCTACCACCTGCAGGAGGCAGGCGCGACACCGGTCCAGGAGATCGCCTACGCCCTGGCGACCGCGTGTGCCGTTCTGGACGCCGTTCGTGAATCGGGCCAGGTCGAACCCGACCGCTTCGGCGACGTGGTCGGCCGGTTCTCGTTCTTCGTGAACTCCGGGATCCGCTTCGTCGAGGAGATCTGCAAGCTCCGGGCGATGGGCCGGATGTGGGACCGGCTCTGCCGGGAGCGCTACGGCGTGAGCGACGAGAAGCTGCGTCGTTTCCGCTACGGCGTACAGGTCAACTCGCTCGGCCTCACGGAAGCGCAACCGGAGAACAACGTCCAGCGCATCGTGCTCGAGATGCTCGGGGTCACACTGTCGAAGAACGCCCGGGCCCGGGCGGTGCAGCTGCCGTGCTGGAACGAAGCGCTGGGCCTGCCCCGGCCGTGGGACCAGCAGTGGTCGCTGCGGATGCAGCAGGTGCTGGCCTTCGAGAGCGACCTCCTGGAGTACGGCGACATCTTCGACGGGTCGACGGTCGTCGAGGGGAAGACCGCATCCCTGGAGGATGCCGCCACCGCCGAGCTCGAATGGGTCCTCGCCGGCGGCGGCGCGTTCGCCATGATCGACGAGCTGAAGGGCCGGCTCGTGCAGTCCCACGCCGAGCGCACCCGCAAGATCGAGAGCGGCGAGATCCAGGTGGTCGGCGTCAACGCCTTCACGACCACCGAACCGTCGCCGCTGGAGGCGGCCGACGAGGGCGCGATCCTGGTCGTCGATCCGGCGGTCGAGGCGCAGATCGTCGACGCCCTCAACCAGTGGAAGGCGGAGCGCAACGCCGGCGCCGTCAGCCGGGCGCTCGACCGGCTGCGGGAGGTCGCCGCCGGCACCGACAACATCATGGAGGCCACGATCGCCCTGGCCGAGGCGGGTGGGACGGTCGGCGAGTGGGCCGGCGCCCTGCGCGACGTCTTCGGCGAGTTCCGGGCGCCGACCGGCGTGAGCGGCGTGGTGTCACCCGACGCCGAGGCCATGGCCGCCGTCCGGGAGACGGTGCGAGCGATCGCCGCCAAGGGCGGGCCCCCCAAGATCCTCGTCGGCAAGCCCGGCCTCGACGGCCACTCCAACGGCGCCGAGCAGATCGCGGTGGCCGCCCGCGACGCCGGCATGGAGGTCGTGTACTCCGGCATCCGCCTGACGCCGGCCCAGATCGCCCAGTCGGCCGCCGACGAGGACGTCGACATCGTCGGGCTCTCCATCCTCTCCGGCAGCCACCTCGAGCTGGTGCCCGAGACCGTCCGGCTGCTCCGGGAGGCCGGCGTCTCGGCCCCGGTGGTGGTGGGCGGAATCATCCCTCCGTCGGACCAGGCCAAGCTGACCGAGATCGGCGTGGCCCGGGTTTACACACCCAAGGATTTCCGCCTCACCCAGGTGATGGCCGAGATCGCCGACCTCGTCCTGGCGGATCGCACCGGACAGGGCAATCATTCGAAGGAAGCGTCATGAGGTACCGGCGTCTCCGTCCCCTGCCCGCCTCCGGGCGGCTCGCCCTGTCGCTCGTCTGCGCCGTCGCGGCCACGCTGGCCGCCGGCCTCGCCTTCCTGGCCGGGGCGGTGGCGCTGGGCTCGACGGCCTGCGGCACTGCCGCGATCTCGCTGGCCCTGGCGGCCATTCAGTGGCGGGCCATCCGGGGCGCCCGCGACGAGGACTCCGACGCGATCACCATCGACCTCCGCAACCCCATCCCCCGCCTGTCGACCAACGACCCGGTCACGGGCCTCGTCGACAAGACGTACTTCCGGGTGACGCTCAGCCAGCGGGTGGCGTCCGCCCGCCGCCACCTGCAGCCGCTCTCACTCGTCGTCTTCGAGCTGGACGGGTTCGAGCGGGCCCGGCCCGAACGGCGCGACCAGGCGCTGCGGCTGCTGGGCAGCGCCCTGCGCCGCACCCTCCGGGAGTGCGACACCGCCTGCCGCTACGGCGACGCGGCCGTGGCCGCCCTCCTCGAGGACACGCCCGAGTCCGGTGCGGCAGCGGCCGCCGAACGGGTCCGCAAGGCCGTGACGATGAGCCCGACCGGCCGCAGCTTCACGCTGAGCGCCGGAATCGCCTGCTACCCGTCCCACGCCCTCGACGCCCACGACCTGCTCCGCCGCAGTGTGCAGGCCCTGGCCGCCGCCAGAGCGGCCGGCAGGGACCGGGTGGAGATCGCCGGGGTGGACTGACCCTCCGGCGTTCATCCGTCGCGGACGTCCGCGACAAATGAACGCCGGATTGCTCAGGTGTACAGCTTTTCGATCTCGTCGGCGTACTTCGTCAGGACTCCCCGCCGCTTGAGCTTCATCGTCGGCGTGAGCTCGTCGGAGTCGGGCGGCCACTCGGTGGGCAGAATGGCGATCTTCTTGATCTTCTCCACCTGCGAGAACCGGCCGTTGGCCTCCTCGACGCACCGTTCGACCTCGGCCCGCACGTCGGGGTGGGTGGCCAGGTCGGCCACGGAGGAGAACTCGATTCCCCGCGACCTGGCCCACACCGGTGCGACGTCGGGGTCGAGCACGATCAGCGCCGTCATGTAGGCCCGTCCGTCGCCGATGGCGCAGGCCTGACCGATGAGGGGGTACGACTTGATGGCCGCCTCGATGTTGGCCGGCGAGATGTTCTTGCCGCCGGCCGTGATGATCAGCTCCTTCTTGCGGTCGACGATCTTGAGGTAGCCGTCCTCGTCGATCTCGCCGACGTCGCCGGTGTGGAGCCACCCGTCGTCGTCGAGCGCCTCGGCGGTGCGGTCGGGATCCTTCAGGTAGCCGGCGAAGACGTTGCCGCCCCGGAAGCACACCTCGCCGTCGTCGAGGAGCTTCATCTCCTGGCCGGGGATCGCCACCCCCACCGTGCCCGGCCGGATCTCCCGGGCCCAGGTCGTCGGGCCGGTGGCCTCCGACATGCCGTAGACCTCGCTCATCGGCACGCCGAGCGCCAGGAAGAAGTCGAGCACCGGCCGGGGGATCGGCGCCGCGCCGGTGATGGCGACGCGCATCTGGTCGAGGCCGACCATCGCCCGGACGTTGCCGAGGACGGCCTCGTCCCCGGCCTCCAGCGCCCGCTCGAAGCCGGCCTTCTTCTGAGGATCGGCCGACAGGGCGGCCATGATCCCCGCGTAGAGCTTCTCCCATACCCGGGGAACGCCCAGGAAGTGCTCCGGCCGCACCTCCCGCAGGTACGAGGCCAACTCGGTCGGCTCCGGGCAGGTGGTGACGTCGGTGCCCTCGGCGGTGTGGAGGTAGTGGGTGAGCCACCGCTCGGCGATGTGGGCCATGGGAAGGTACGACACCTGCCGCCAGCCGGTCACCGCCTCCCCGTTGGCCCGGTTCATGCTCTCGAGCACCCAGCAGAGGTTGTAGTGGGAGAGCATCACGCCCTTGGGCGGCCCGGTGGTGCCCGAGGTGTAGATCAGCGTGGCGAGGTCCTCGGGCCGGACCCGGCCGACCGCGGCGTCGAGGTCGACGGGTGCGGCGCCGAGCAGGTCGGAGAAGGGTACGACGTCGCCCGGCGCCAGCCCGTCGGGGTCGTCCATCAGCACGAGGTGGCGCAGGTCGGGCAGCTCGGACCGCACCTTGAGGAACCGCTCGAGCATCCCGACGTCGCCGACGATGGCCACCGTGGCCTCGGAGTGACCGGCCAGATACTCGATCTGCTCCGGTGAGGAGGAGTTGTAGATCGAGATCGGCGTGGCGCCGGCCAGGAGGGCGCCCATGTCGGCGGGATAGAACTCCGGTCGGTTCCGCATCATCAGCACGATCCGCTGCCCGGGGCCCACCCCGAGCCCCTCGAGCCCGGCCGCCACCCGGCAGGCCTGGTCGGCATACTCGGCCCAGGTGAACGAGGCACTGGCCGTGTCACGGCCCGGTGGCCGCCAGCGGACGGCGACTGCGTCGGCCCGGCCACCGGCCACCGTGTCCCGGAACAGGGTCGGGATGGTCCTCCCGGCGACGATCGCGTCGATGTCCTGTGACGACAGCGGCATTTGCCTCCCCCTCGGTCCGACGGGCGCCTCCAGCGACCGACGAGCGTACGTAGTGCACAGGCTCTCCGCCACTGATCCCCAGGTTGTCCACAGCCCTCTGGAAAAGCTGGGCATGTCGCGTCATACTCGGCGCGCCCGTCCCGAGGAGAACGTTGGGGCGCCCAACGCCCGGGCTTCTCTACCTGACTCCCCTCGGGATGGGTTCTTTCGCGTCTCCGTTTCTCAGGCGCGCTTACGGCGGCTGAGGCGACCGGCCAGCCGCCAGGGGCCTCGCGTGAAGCCGGCACCCCGGTTGGAGAGACGGGCGGCCTGCACCCAGGCGTCGATGCGGGCCTCGTCGTCGGCGCCGGCGGCGGCAACGGCGGCCGCCCGGGCGCGTTCATCGGCATCGATGGCGACCAGGGCGGCGACGATCGCCGCCACCTCCTCGGCGCTGGCGCCGGCCGGGACGCCGGTCAGCCGCCGGGCGGCGGGGGGAGATGTGTCTCGCACCTCAGTCACCCCCGGCCCTCACGCGGAAGGAACCACCGGGCCGTTGTGCCTTCGGCGCTCGCACTAGAGCGGCACGTTTCCGTGCTTGCGCTGCGGGAGCTTTTCCTGCTTCGTCCGCAGCATGGCCAGCGCCCGGCAGAGCACCGCCCGGGTGTCGCTCGGGTCGATGACGTCATCGATGTAGCCCCGCTCGGCCGCCACGTAGGGGTTGGCGAACCGCTCCGTGTACTCCTCGACCAGCTCCACCCGGCGGGCCTCCTGGTCGTCGGCCGCCTCCAGCTCCTTGCGGAAGATGATGTTGACCGCGCCCTGGGGGCCCATGACGGCGATCTCGGCCGACGGCCAGGCGAAGGCCAGGTCGGCGCCGATCGACTTGGAGTTCATGACCACGTAGGCGCCGCCGTAGGCCTTGCGGGTGATGATCTGGATGCGGGGCACGGACGACTCGCAGTAGGAGTACAGCAGCTTGGCGCCGTGGCGGATGATGCCGCCGTACTCCTGGTCGGTGCCCGGCAGGAAGCCGGGGACGTCGACGAAGGTCACCAGCGGGATGTTGAAGGCGTCGCACGTCCGCACGAACCGGGCGCCCTTCTCCGAGGCGTCGATGTCGAGCGTGCCGGCCAGGACCTGGGGCTGGTTGCCGACGATGCCCACGGCATGCCCGTCGATCCGGGCGAAGCCCGTCACGATGTTGCCGGCCCAGAACGGGAAGACCTCCATGAACTCGCCGTCGTCGACGACGTCGGCGATGACCTTCTTCATGTCATAGGGCTTGTTCGGCGAGTCCGGGATCAGGTCGATGAGGTTCGGGCAGAGCCGCTCCGCGTCGTCCTCCGGCGCCAGGTACGGCGGGTCCTCGAGGTTGTTCGACGGCAGGAACGAGAGGAGGTAGCGGACCTCCTCGAGGCACTGCTTCTCGTCCTCGTAGACGAAGCTCGCCACACCGGACTTCGAAGCGTGGGTCATGGCCCCCCCGAGCTCCTCCTGGGTGACGTCCTCCCCGGTGACGGCCTTCACCACATCGGGGCCGGTGATGAACATGTGGGAGGTGCCCCGCACCATGAAGATGAAGTCGGTCATGGCCGGCGAGTAGACGGCACCGCCGGCGCAGGGCCCCATGATCACGCTGATCTGGGGGATCACTCCCGACGCCTTCACGTTGCGGTAGAAGATCCCGCCGTAGGCGGCCAGGGAGACGACGCCCTCCTGGATGCGGGCGCCGGCGCCGTCGTTGATGCCGACGAACGGCGCCCCGACCGACTCGGCCAGGTCCATGACCTTGTGGATCTTCTCGGCGAAGACCTCACCGAGGGCGCCGCCGAAGACCGTGAAGTCCTGCGAGAAGACGAAGATCTTCCGCCCGTCGACCGTGCCCCAGCCGGTGATGACCCCGTCGGTCAGCGGCCGGGTCTTCTCGATCTCGAAGCCGTGGGCCCGGTGCCGGGCCAGCATGTCGAGCTCCACGAAGCTGCCCGGGTCGAGCAGGATCTCGAGCCGCTCCCGGGCGGTGAGCTTGCCCCGGGCGTGCTGCCGTTCGATCGCCTTCGGGTTGCCGGCGTGGAGCGCGGCCTCCTTGAGCTTGCCCAGCTCCTCGACCCGCTCCCGCAGCGGGTGGGGGACGGGCGCCGCGGCCGCGCCGCCCTCGTCGCCATGGAGCGCCTCGGCCTCGGCCTGCTCCTGGATCTCGGACTCTTCGATCGCCATGGGGCCCAGGCTACTCAGCGAGTCTGGTCGAACCCCGATGCTGGCGATGCCCCGGTGCTGGTGGCGGGGCCTTTCGACCTACGACTGGACGGTCACCATGGACAGCTGGATGCCGAGCGCCTGGGCGGCCCGCGTCATCTGCGGGACGATCCGGGTGATCCCGACGGTGCCGAAGTCGATGCCGCCACTGTCGTCGATGCCGAAGCCGTGGACGCCGACGGTCACGAGCACGCCGACCGCCCGGCCGTCTTCGCTGATGACGGCGCTGCCGGAGTCGCCCGGGAGGGCGATGCCGGCGGCGTAGACGTGGTCGGCGTTGGGGAGCCCCATCGCCACGGCGGAGCGGGCCGGCAGGGCGGTGCCGATGGCGATCCCGTTGCCGAAGTAGTGGAGCACGGTCGGGTCACCGCTGATGTCGTCGTTGATCCCGTTGGGCCCGCCGTAGTTGCACATCTCGGGGCTGGCCTCGACACCGTCGTCGAGGCGGATGAGGCCAAAATCCCTGGGGTCCTTCAATACGGCGTAGGCGAATTCGCCGAACCGCTTTCCGTCGGCGTTCTTGGCCTCCGGACCCTCACCCTTCGCCCACGTCTTCTCGCCGGGGCCCTCTCCGGCCAGCCCGCCTCCTTCACCGAGGATGCAGTGGCCGGCCGTGCCGACGAACCGCTCCCCTTCGGGCGTGACGAAGAGGAAGTTGAGGGTGCACTGGCCCTTCTCGGTGCGCAGTTCCCCGCCGGGGCGAACGCCGGGGCATGTGCCGACCCCGACCGGCAGCGCGCTGTCGGCGGCGGGGACGTCGATGAGCGAGCACTGGGCGCCGCCGAGGGTGAACGGTGTCGCCGAAGCCACGGAGGCACGGCCTGGGGCGGACGCCGTTCCCGATCCCGCATCGGCCGCCAGCGGCATCACCGTGGCCGCCAGAAGCCCGATCACCGGCATCAGCGCCGAACGCCGCATCGTGAACCCCCCATTTCGCCCCATCCGCACCTACAAAGGAAAAGACCGCACAAACCGGTATCGCATTCGCTTCGACATCCGGACAATCCGGACCTGCTTATGCCCGGCTTAACGTTAACCGGGATTCCTTTTCCCGTCGCGGCCAGGACAATCGGGTCGAAAGGGAATCCCGGTCAGTGGGGGTTCGCGGATTCCTCGACCAGCTCGATCAGCGTGCCGAAAGCTGCCTTGGGGTGCACGAAGGCCACGGTGGTCCCCCGGCTGCCCGGGCGGGGGACTTCGTCGATCGTCCGGTGACCTTCGCCCTTGACCCGGTCGAGCGCTTCGGCGCAGTTGTCGACCCGGTAGCCGACGTGGTGGATGCCCTCGCCCTTGGCGGCCAGGTACTTGGCCACCGGGGAGTCGTCCCGCGTGGGGGTGAGCAGCTGGATGTAGGAGTCGGCCACCTTGATGAGGGCCTCGTCGACCCCGTCCTTCTCGATGCGCTCGCGGTGGACGGGCTCGACGCCGAAGGTGGCCCGGTAGTACTCGATGGCCGCCTCGAGGTCGTGGACGGCGATGGCGACGTGGTCGATCTCGGTGAGCATGGCTGGCACCCCTTCGCTGGACCTTACGCGTGCCGGCGGAAGACGTTGATCTTGTCCTCGCCGATCCTCTCCCGCAGCTCGGGGTCGGTGACGCCGAGACCTTCCTGCGGCGCCAGGCAGAGCACACCGATCTTGCCCTCGTGGAGGTTGTGGTGGATCTGGAGCGCCGCCTCGCCGGTCTCCTCCAGGGGGTAGACGGCCGAGAGGATCGGCTGGACCTTGCCCTGGCAGATGAGCCGGTTGGCCTCCCAGGCCTCGCGGTAGTTGGCGAAGTGGCAGCCCTTGATGGTCTTGAGGCTCATCCACAGGTACCGGTTGTCGTACTCGATCATGTAACCCGAGGTGGCGGCGCAGGTGATGACCGTGCCGCCCCGGCGGGTGACGAAGACCGAGGCGCCCATCGTGTGGCGGCCGGGGTGCTCGAAGACGATGTCGGGGTCGCCGCCGGCCAGTTCCCGGATGCGCTTGCCGAAGCGGCGCCACTCGGCCGGGTCCTGGGTGCGCTCGTCCTTCCAGAAGCGGTAACCCTCGGCCTTGCGGTCGATGACGTTCTCCACTCCGAGCTCGTGCATCAGGGCGACCTTCTCGGGGGAGCTGACCACGGCCACCGGGATGCCGCCGCCGTTGAGCACGTACTGGCAGGCGTAGCCGCCGAGGCCGCCGCTCGCGCCCCAGATCAGCACGATGTCGCCCTGGGTGACGGGGGCGCCGTTGGGGCTGACCAGCATCCGGTAGGAGGTGGAGTTGGTCAGGGCGTTACAGGCCGCCTCTTCCCAGGTGAGGTGGGTCGGCTTCGGCATGAGCTGGTTCGCCTTCACGACCGTCAGGTCGGCCAGCCCGCCGAAGTTCGACTCGAAGCCCCAGATCCGCTGGTTGGCGGCCAGCATCGAGTCGTCGTGGGCCGTGGGGTCCTGGTCGTCGACGTAGTTGCAGTGGATCGTGACCCGGTCGCCGGGCTTCCAGTTCCGCACCGCCGACCCCGTCCGCAGGATGACGCCCGAGGCGTCGCTGCCGATGATGTGGTACGGCAGGTCGTGGCGCTTGCCCCACACGCTCTCCCGCCCGAGCCGGTCGAGGAAGAGGAAAGTCGGCAGCGGCTCGAAGATCGAGGTCCACACGGTGTTGAAGTTGATGGCACTGGCCATCACGGCAACGACCGCCTCGTCCGGCGCCAACTCCGGGATCGGCACCTGATCGATGTGGATGCTCTTCTTCGGGTCCTTCTCCTCGGAGAGGAGCCCGGCGAAGAGCTCTACGTCGTCCTTGTGGACGGTGGCGGCCCGGAACGTGTCGGGGAGTGGGAGCCCTTCCAGCTCGGGTCCGGAGGCGTCAGCGAGGATGGCTTCCAGGATCTCCTGCATATGGAAATGTTACCCCCCGGTCTGCTTGATATGTCAATCAAATGCTTGACGTGCTTCGTACCTCGTTCGGGCTTCCCCCGAAACCACTCGTAGAATCGGAAGTCTTCACTACGACATACAGGGGAGCGCGAAATGCCTGGTTCCGTCATCGTCTCATCCGCCCGTACGCCCATCGGGAAGACGTCGGGAGCGCTCGCCGGCTTCACCGCCATGGACCTCGGGGGCGTGGCCATCAAGGAAGCCCTCAAGCGGGCCGGCATCGGCGGTGATCAGGTCGATTACGTGATCATGGGCCAGGTGCTCCAGGCCGGCCAGGGCCAGATCACCGCCCGCCAGGCGGCCGTCAAGGGCGGCGTCCCCATGACCGTGCCCGCCATGACGCTCAACAAGGTCTGCCTCTCCGGCCTCAACGCTCTCTACGTCGCCGACCAGATGATCAACGCCGGCGACGCCGAGGTCGTGATCGCCGGGGGGATGGAGTCGATGACGAAGGCGCCCTACCTGCAGCCCGGCGCCCGGGCCGGCTACCGGATGGGCAACGGCGAGCTCATCGACTCGATGATCCACGACGGGCTGTGGTGCGCCTTCGACGCCGTCCACATGGGAGCGGGCACCGAGAAGTACAACGCCCAGTACTCGATCAGCCGCCAGGCGCAGGACGAATTCGCCGCCGCCAGCCACGAGCGGGCCGC
>Ga0196962_10000509_pt1 | contig 15707 bp, 12 predicted proteins | sample S3v_20metaG_FD_183186 | JGI IMG/M metagenome (GOLD analysis project Ga0196962, IMG submission 183186) | Soil microbial communities from Anza Borrego desert, Southern California, United States - S3+v_20 | ecosystem: Environmental > Terrestrial > Soil > Desert | place: USA: California | collected... | reverse complement strand
GTCGCAGTCGGTGGAGGTATCATCCCCCCGGATTGTGGGTTGTCGCCCTCCATCTCGTCTGCCCCCCTAAAGCCCACCAGCAGGTCGTCGTCTTGCAGGCCGGACATCACGTCGCGCTGGTTGGTGCCGATGAGGTCGTCTGGCTCGTCGGTGCCCTCGCAGAAAACTCCCACCTTGCAGTCGACCGTCGCCGCCCAAGCCACCCCTGCTGCCAGAACCAGTACAGTCCCCATCAGCGCCAAAGCAACCATGATCCTCTTCATCACCAAGCCTCATTTCTTCGGCACCCCCACTGGAGTGCTTTTGATACTATGGTATCAAAACCTGAAGGGCAGCCTATCCCTCAAATGGGCTATCTCTCGACGAACCTCGCTCCTCTACAGACACCTTCCCTCAACCCGACTTGGAAAGGCGGTGCGCTTACGCCCGCTGCTTCGAGAACTTGCTTCGGATTCTAGCAGAAAATACACTCCGGGAGGTTACAGAAGGACCACTTCATCCCCATGCCGGGCGACGGCCAGCTCAGCAATCTGTCCTCGACACACGTGCGCGACGCTGCTCAAGAAGAACGTCAACCCCAAGGTCGTCCCAGAGATGTTGGAATGATCCAACATCGCTATCACCCTCGATACTTACCGCGTATGCCTCCCAACATGCAAGACAGCGTGGCCCGCACTCTCGAAGAAGCCATCCGCTGACGCGTAGCAGCCAAAAGCCCCGACACAAACACCGGGACTTCTGCGTTTTGAGCTGCGTTCTTGCAGTTTTGCATAGTTTCCTTGAGTACCGGAGGTCGGGCTCGAACCGACACGGTGCTTTCGCACCACCGGATTTTGAGTCCGGCGCGTCTACCAATTCCGCCACTCCGGCGAGGGGACTTTCTCATTATACCAATGTAGGATGGTCCTTCGGCGTTAGTGACGCGTTTCCTTGACAACAGGTCGCATGGCTACTCATAATGGCCGCCGAACATGGCTTGCAAGAGCCATTGGTGGGGTTTTGTCATGATCCGGGCTCAAGGAGGAGCATTGAGGAAGGTGCGTCGAGGGGTAAGTCTCGCGGTACTGGCGGCGGTCACGGCACTGCTCGTTATCGGTTGCGGTGGAGGTGGCGGTCAGGGCGGTAGCGGCGGTGGTGGTGGCGGAGGCCAGACGGTCAAGATAGTCAGCGACTTGCCGCTTCAGGGGGCGAACCGCTTCCAGAGCACCACGATGGTCAACGCCATAGAGATGGCGATCGATGAGCGTGGCGGCAAGGCCGGCGACGTTAGCATCGAGTACGAGTCGCAGGACAACGCCACGGCCCAGGCCGGGCAGTGGGACGAGGCCAAGTGCGCCGAGAATGCCCAGACGGCCGCCCAGGACGAGGAGATAGTCGGTTGGATCGGGCCGTTCAACTCCGGCTGCGCGGCGGTGGAGATACCCATCCTCAACGAGGCGGGACTCGCCATGATCAGCCCTGCCAACACCTACATAGGCCTGACCAAGCCCGGTGGCGAGCCGGATGAGCCGGAGAAGTATTACCCGACGGGCGAGCGTAACTACACCCGCGTGATCGTGGCCGACGACGAGCAGGGCCAGGCGGGCGCCATCTTGATGCAGGAGGAAGGCGTCGAGTCCGTGTACATACTCGACGACAAGGAGACCTACGGCAAGGGGCTCGCCGACCAGGTCCAGAAGAGCGCTGAGGAGCTCGGTATACAGGTCGTGGGCCGCGAGGGTATAGACACCACGGCGGCCAACTTCCGGTCGGTGATGAACAAGATCGCCGAGGTTGACCCCGACGCCATCTACTTCGGTGGCATCATAGAGAACAACGCCGCGCAGCTCGTCAAGGACAAGATCGGGGCCGGCATGAGCAACGACGACGTGCTCTTCATCGGTCCCGACGGCATCTTCCTCGATGAGTTCCTATCCCAGGGCGGAGAGGCCGCGGAAGGCTCCTACATCACGTTCGGGGGACTGCCGGAGAGCGAGCTCTCCGCGAAGGGTCAGCAGTTCGTGCAGGAGTACGAGAGCCGGTACGACGATCCGATCCAGCCCTACACAGCCTACGCTTACGAGGCGGCCAACGTGATGCTCGACGCCATAGAACGGGCCTCCAAGAAGGGCGAGGTCACCCGCGAGGCGGTGCTGAACGAGGTCTTCGCCACCGAAGACTACAACGGGGTCCTTGGCACGTGGAGCTTCGACGAGGACGGCGACACAACCCTTACGGAGCTCTCGATCCAGCGGGTCGAGAACGGCGAGTTCGTGTACCAGCGCACCGTCGATGCCGGCGAGATGTAGCGGATCGACAGCAACAACCATCAAGCGGGGGACCGGATCATGTCCGGTCCCCCGTGTCGAAGAGAGGGTGTTAAATGACGACGGGTGAGGCCACCAAGACCCGTTCAGCGGCCCTGATCGACGGCATAAAGTCCTCGACCTGGGGGTCCCGTATCGCGGTTGTGCTCACGGCGCTACTGCTGATCCTGCTCCTGGTGGAGGCCGGGCAGGAACCGGCGCAGTTTACTTCTCAGCTTCTCATCGGCCTGACGAACGGCGCGATACTCTCGCTCGTAGCGCTCGGTTATACGCTGGTCTACGGGATCATCGAGCTGATCAACTTCGCCCACGGCGACAACTTCATGATCGGCTCCTTCGTCGGCCTTACCGTCCTCTCCGGCACGATCTTGGGCCTGAACCTCTTCTCCCCCATAACGAGTGGTTCGGACGTGCTCCTCAGGATCGTCGGTGTCCTGATTTCCCTCTTCGTCGCGATGGTGGCCTGCGGCCTGTTGAACGTCGGGATCGAGCGGGTGGCATACAAGCCCCTGCGCAACGCGCCCCGGCTGGCCGTCCTGATCACCGCCATCGGCATGTCCTTTATCCTGCAGAACGTAGGGCTGGTGTGGAAGGGGCCGATCCAGGTGCCGTTCCCGGAGCTCATCTCCAACGCCAACATCCTGCCCAGCGACGCGATCATCTTCCGGTGGAAGGATCTGTTCGTGGTCCTGGTGACCGTGCCGCTACTCGTCGCCCTCTCCTACTTTATCGGCAGCACCAAGCAGGGAAAGGCGATGCGCGCTGTGGCCCAGGACAAGGAGGCTGCCGCGATGGTCGGGATCAACGTCAATCGCACCATCTCCATAACGTTCCTGCTGGGAGGCATTTTGGCCGGGGCTTCGGGTGTGATGTACGGCCTCTTCAACGGCATCACCATCTTCAACGTGGGCTTCACCCAGGGGCTCTACGCGTTCACCGCGGCGGTCCTGGGCGGTATCGGGAACCTGACGGGAGCCGTGGTCGGCGGGCTCCTTATCGGGGTCATCGGGGCGATGTCCGATCAGTACATCGGAGCCAGCTGGACACCGATAGTGATCTTTTCTGTCTTGATCCTGGTGCTCGTCTTCCGGCCCCGCGGCCTGCTGGGAGACCGCTCGGCCGTGCAGGGAGGGGGCGAGTAGTGGTGGCACGGATCAGAAAGTTCGCTCTTCCGGCGATCCTGATCTTGGTCGCGTTCCTGTTCCCGGCCATCAATGTCTTCCTGGAAAACACGGCGGACGTAAACCTGATGTACCCCGTGATAATCGTCGCCGTGTACATCATGCTGGCCCTGGGTCTGAACATCGTGGTCGGCTTCGCCGGCCTCCTGGACCTGGGCTTCGTGGCTTTCTACGCCCTCGGTGCCTATGTGGTCGGCTGGCTCGCCTCGTCTCACTTCCGGCAGGTCAGCATCTCCTTCGGTACTACGGCCGTCTCCATCACCGGCGGGGAACCCCCGGGCATACACATCTCGTTCTGGTTGATCCTGATAATCGCCGGGGCGTTCACGGGCCTCTGCGGTGCGATCATCGGGGCCCCGACCCTCAGGCTGCGCGGGGACTACCTGGCTATAGTCACGCTGGGCTTTGGGGAGATCATTCCGCGCTTCTTCCAGAACGGGGGCGACCTCGGCGGCTTCAACCTGACCAACGGGACCATCGGCATCAAGGCCATCGATTCGCCCGGCTTCCCGTTCCTGCCCGATTCCCTCTACGCCTGGCAGCGATTCGGGACCCTGGATCTGAACCCGTGGTACTACACGATCCTGGTCCTGGTGCTCATTACGATCTACGTGAACATCCGTCTTAGGGATTCCAAGCTCGGGCGGGCCTGGATCTCCGTGCGCGAGGACGAGACGGCGGCCGCAGCGATGGGCATCAACCCGGTGACGACCAAGCTCTGGGCCTACGCCATGGGGGCCGTCTTCGGAGGCTTGGCGGGCGCGTACTACGGGGCGTTCATAAAGAACATCTTTCCCACGAGCTTCTCGTTCAACATCTCGATCCTGATCCTCTCCATGGTCATTCTGGGCGGCATGGGGAGCATCTACGGCGTGATCCTGGGCGCCATAGCCCTGCAGGGCCTCAACTTCTACCTCCTGCCCCAGATCAACGAGTGGGTCCACGCGATAGGCGACGCGGTCGGGAGCGCGGCCCTCAGCAACGCGGATGTCCCCAAGTACAACTTCTTCCTGTTCGGCGTCATCCTGGTGCTGATGATGCTCCTCAGGCCGGAAGGAATAATCCCCAACCGTCAGCGGGCCGAGGAGCTGCACGACCAGGATCCCGGAACCGGCGACGCCATGGGCGGTTCGGGCCGTGCCTGAGGAAAATGGACTGGCCGCCAACATCCTGGAGGCCCGCGGTATTACCAAGGTCTTCGGCGGTCTTGTGGCGGTCAACTCGGTGGACTTCAACATTCCGGAGCGCTCCATCGTAAGCCTGATCGGCCCGAACGGCGCCGGCAAGACCACGTTCTTCAACATGGTTAGCGGGCTCTACGAGGTCTCCTCGGGAAGATTCCGCTTTCTCGGCCAGGACGTTACCCGCTTCGGGGCCCACAGACGGGCCCAGATGGGCATAGGACGCACGTTCCAGAACATCCGGCTCTTCGGTACCATGAGCGCGCTGGACAACGTGCTCGCCGGGATGCACACGCGGCTGAAGGGAAGCATCGTCGGCGCGATCCTCGCCTCGCCGGGAACGCGGCGCGAGGAGCGCGAGGCGCGGTGGCGGGCAGCGGAGCTGCTGGACTTCGCCGGCATTCAGGGACGGGAGGTGTTCGCCAAGAACCTGTCGTACGGGGATCAGAGGAGGCTGGAGATAGCGCGGGCCCTGGCTTCCGAACCCAAGCTGCTCCTTCTCGACGAGCCGACTGCGGGGATGAACCCGCAGGAGACGGCGCGCTTGACGGAACTTATCGGCAAATTGCGAGAAGAGCGGGGTATAGCCGTGCTCCTGATCGAACACGAGATGCGGGTCGTCATGAGCATCTCCGACCGGGTGACGGTCCTCGATCACGGGGAGAAGATCTCCGAGGGAGCGCCCGCCGAGGTGCGCCAGGACCCGAAAGTGATAGAAGCCTACCTGGGAACGGCCAGGACAGGCTAGAATGCCCCTCCTCGAACTGGACAACGTCCACAGTTACTACGGGCACATCCAGGCCCTCCGTGGGATCTCGCTGACGGTCGATGAGGGCGAGGTCGTCACCCTCATCGGCTCCAACGGAGCCGGAAAGACGACCACCCTGCGCTCCATCCACGGTATCCTGCCGCCGAGAGAAGGCAAAATCCTCTTCGCCGACGAAGAGATCCAGGGCACTCCCGCCCACGACATGAGCTTGAAGGGCATCGCCCAGAGCCCAGAGGGACGCAAGATCTTCCACCGCATGACGGTCCGCGAAAACCTGGAGATGGGCGCTTATCACAGGAGCGATCGCTCCGGTGCACAGGAGGATATGGACCGCGTCTTCGAACTCTTCCCGCGCCTGAAGGAACGTATCAAGCAGGAGGCCGGTACCATGTCCGGCGGCGAACAGCAGATGCTCGCGATCGGCCGCGCCCTGATGAGTCGTCCGAAACTCCTGCTACTCGACGAACCCTCTATGGGCCTCGCCCCCGTCCTCGTCGAGCGCATCTTCCAGACGATCCAGGAGATCAACCAGCAAGGAACGACCATACTCCTCGTCGAGCAGAACGCCAACGTCGCGCTGGAGATAGCCACCCGCGGCTACGTCCTCGAGACCGGCACCATCGTCAACGAAGCCCCGGCCGCCCAGCTGCGCGAGGACCCCAAGGTTCGAGAAGCGTACCTGGGCGAGATCTAGGAGTGGATTGTCCACTAAATAGCTATACTTTAGTCCGCTGTGCTGTATACTGCGAGCGTGCAAATCATGTATCCAGGGACGGACCGCTAGTGATGGATCTCTCGTACTACGCGCCTTCGGTTCGGCTCAAACGGCTCGCATGGAGCGGATACGGGTTCGGACACACGTCGCGCAGGGAGCCTGGGGACATGCGTGGGACCGTTGTCGGCAGGAAGGGCCGATTCCGGGGTCTCGAGACAAAGAGAGGAGGTGATGTTTAGAGAAAGATCCGGAAAGGTGATCCATGACCCTCGACCTCACGGCGGACCTCTACGAGGCTTGCCAACGAATCTCCCCCACTAATCCAGACTATGCAATATTGCCCATCGAGGACGGCTTCGACTGGTCTTCTCTCTCCTGCTGCCACTTCGAGAGGCTTTACCTGGTGGTCTTCCGTTCCGTATGGCAACCGGAGGCGGATCTCGACCTCCTGCGCGAGCACGACGACCGCGCTTTCGAGGAGGCTCTAGAGTTCGGCGGCCTCCTCAGGTACTTCAAGGGCCACGCGAACGAGCGGGGCGAGTGCCTCTCATTCTGCCTCTGGGAGACGCGCGAGCAGGCCAGAAACGCCGCTGATGCTGCCTCGCACCGCTCAGCCGCCGGCGTCAGCGCGCAGATGTACCTCTCATACTCGCTCGAACGTAATTGGGTGAAGAAGGTCGAAGAGAAGCTAGTCTTCGACCGTATCTAGAGCGATGTACAGAGGCGCCGACCCACCGAGAACCGCGCACTCAGCCAACAGCAAGAAAAAAGCTGAAGGCTGATGGCTGATAGCTTGCAAAGAGGCAGAGCCTCTTTGCAAACCGAGGCGGGAAACGGCGCGTCCCTCCGGTATAATCGGAGTAGTGCGAGTTTATCTTATCGACGGCTACTCTCTCCTCTACAGGGCGTTCTACGCGCTGCCGCAGAGCATAAGCACATCGAGCGGCCTGCCCACGAACGCCCTCTACGGGTTCACGAGCATGCTCCTGAAGCTCCTGGACTCCGAAGAGGAGGTGGGCATAGGAGTTGTGTGGGACGGCGGGATGCCCGCGTTCCGGCTCGAGGTCTTCCCCGAGTACAAGGCGCAGCGCTCGGCGATGCCTGAGGAGCTCAGGGTGCAGATCGACCACATGGATGAGATCCTCGAAGCTATGAACATCCCGGCCATCCGGGCCGAAGGCTTCGAGGCGGACGACGCCCTCGCCACGATGTCGCGCCAGGTGCCCGAAGGCGTTGAGCTCTTCATAGTTACCGGCGACCAGGACGCCATGCAGCTCGTGGACGGAAAGGTCAAGGTGTTGCGTACCACCCGCGGCGTCTCGGAGACCAAGACGTACGGCAGGGACGAGGTCCTCGAGGAGTACGGCGTGACACCGGAGCAGATCCCGGACTACAAGGCCCTGACGGGAGATTCCTCGGACAACATCCCTGGTGTCAGGGGCATAGGCCCCAAGGGCGCGGCGAACCTGCTGAAAGAGTTCGGCACCCTTGATGGCGTCTATGAGAACCTGGAGAACATCTCGGCGAAAGGCACCCGCACGAAGCTGGAAGAGGGCAGGGAGAGCGCGTTCATGTCGCTGGAGCTCGCGAAGATGCGTTTCGACGTGCCCGTGAAGTTCGAGCCCGAGAACCTCCATTTCGAGGGCGTCTCGCCCGAGATCCGGGACATCACCAGGCGCTACGAGTTCCGCACCCTGGAGTCGCGCCTCACCGAGCTGCCCGTCGCAGGAGGTGAGAGACTCCCGCCGCTCGAGCGCCTGGAGGTGAGCGTCTCCGAAGATCCCGTCGAGTTGTCCTTCGAACCGGTGGCGGCCTCACCGCTCGGGGATGGGCGCTGGTGCGTCGCCGTCTCTGCGGGCGAAGTGCGCGTCGCCGACGGTTTGCCCGACGTCCCCCTCAAGGTACATGACTCCAAGGGTCTCGGTGTGCGGGTGGCGGATTTCGACACCTATCTCGCCGCGTACCTGGTCAAACCAGGGCTGGGGAGCTACGAGCTGGAGACTCTGGCCGCGGAGAGGGGGATGGCCGAGGTCGAGGTCAGCCACGAGGACAGGACGGTCGCCGAGGCCGCGAGGAGGGCCGCGCTGGTTTACGCGCTCTCACCGAGGCTCGAGGAGGAGTTGGAGGCCATGGGACTAGCCAGGCTCTACTACGACGTGGAGCTCCCGCTCGCCGGCGTGCTCGAGGAGATAGAAGAGACAGGCATGCCCGTCGATGCCGCCACCCTCGAGGAGGTCGGAGAGGAGTTGGAAGGCCGTATCTCGGACGTGGAGCAACACATCTACGAGGACGTCGGCCACCCCTTCAATATCGGGTCGCCCAAGCAACTCGGTGAGGTCCTCTTCGAGGAGATGGGCATACCACCCGTCAGAAAGACCAAGACCGGCTACTCCACCGACGCCAAAGTCTTGCAGCAGCTCGCCATAGAGCATCCCGTGGCCGACCGCATAATCGAGTACCGCGAGCTGACCAAGCTCAGGGGCACCTACATAGAGGGGCTCCTCAAGCTCATCACCGAAGAAGGCCGCATACACAGCACATTACACCAGACGCGGGCTGCCACGGGCCGTCTCTCCAGTGACTCGCCCAACCTGCAGAACATCCCCATCCGCACGCAGCTAGGCGCCCGTATCAGGGACGCGTTCACCGCTTCGCCGGGCCGCAAGCTCGTGGTCGCCGATTACTCCCAGATAGAGCTCAGGATCCTGGCCCACATGACCGAAGAGCCCGCGCTCGTGGAGTCGTTCATGAAGGGCGAGGACATACACACGCGCACCGCCTCGGAGGTCTTCGACGTGCGCATGGAGAGCGTGACCCCGGAGCTCAGGCGCCGGGCGAAGATGGTCAACTTCGGTATCCTCTACGGCATCTCGGGGTTCGGGCTCGCGACGAGGCTGGGGAACGTGCACCCGGCCGAGGCCGAACGGTACATCAAGCGCTACTTCGAGCGCTACCCGAGGGTGACCGAATTTATGCAGGAGACCCTGGAGGAGGCCGAAGAGCTGGGGTACTCCACGACGCTCTTCGGGCGGCGGCGTTACGTGCCCGAGCTGAGGAACCCCAACAAGAACGTGAGGAAGCTAGGGGAGAGGATCGCGTTCAACGCCCGCGTCCAGGGTACGGCCGCGGATATTATCAAGGTAGCGATGGTGGACCTCGCGCCGAGGTTGGGTCCTCTCGGGGCGGATATGATCATGCAGGTCCACGACGAGCTCGTCTTCGACGTCGACGAGGACCGTGTCGGGGAGGTCGCCGGCCTGGCCATAGACAGGATGGTCGCGGCCTACGACCTCAAGCCGCCGCTCGAAGTCGAGGCCAAGGCCGGAGATCAGTGGGGACGGGTAAGTCCTTTATAGCCTTCAGCTTTCAGCCCTCAGCCTTCAGCTTTTTGTTTTTGGCTGACAGCTGACAGCTCCATAATTGCTGTATAATCTGCACCCGTCAAGCGATGTAAAGGAAAGCTACTGTTTCATGACTGACACCACACAGAAACCGTCCCGGGAACTGACCATGAGAGATTTCTTCCGGGAGGAGAACGGGGAGGTCGTCCCCGTCGACGAGAGCGTCCTCATAGATTTCAAGGACGGGGACATCGTCGAGGGCGAGGTCGTCCGGATAGATAGGGACGAGGTACTCGTCGACATAGGCTACAAGTCGGAGGGCCTCGTTCCCTCCAACGAGCTTACCATCCGCAAGGGCGCAGACCCCCACGACGTCGTCGAGCTCGGCCAGCGCCTCGAAGCCCTCGTCATGCAGAAGGAGGACGCCGACGGGCGGCTTATTCTTTCGGCCAAGCGGGCCGCATTCGAGCGGGCCTGGAACCGCATCGAGGATGCCTACAACGACCAGCGCACCGTCGAGGGACCCGTCATCGAGGTGGTGAAGGGTGGCCTGATCCTCGACATCGGGTTGCGGGGCTTCCTGCCGGCTAGCCTCGTAGACATCAGGCGCGTAAGGAACCTCGACTCGTTCTTGGGCCAGAGGCTGGAGTGCAAGGTCATCGAGTTGAACCGGAGCCGCAACAACGTGGTCCTCAGCAGGCGCGCCGTGCTCGAGGAGGAGCGCAAGGAGGAGCGCGAGCGCATCCTGACCTCGCTCGAGGAGGGCATGATCGTCAAGGGCACCGTCTCCAACCTCGTGGATTTCGGGGCCTTCGTCGACCTCGAAGGCATCGACGGTCTGATCCACATCTCCGAGCTTTCCTGGCAGCACGTGGACCACCCGAGCGAGGTCGTCGAGGTCGGCGAGGAGGTCGAGGTCAAGGTTCTGGAAGTCGACCGCGACCGCGAGCGCATCTCGCTCGGCCTCAAGCAGACCAGGAAGGATCCCTGGCAGGAGATCGTCGAGCGGGTAACGGTCGGGGAGCAGATCCACGGTAGGGTTACCAAGCTCGTCTCCTTCGGGGCCTTCGTGGAGGTCGCCGACGGGGTGGAGGGTCTGATCCACATCTCCGAGCTGGCCGACCATCACGTCGAAACACCGGACGAGATCGTGCGCAGCGGCGATGAGGTCGACGCCCGCATCATCGACGTCGACGCCCGCCGTCGCAGGCTCTCCCTGAGCCTGCGCCCGAAGCGCGAGGACCGCGAGGAGCGTCCCCGCCGGGAGGAGCGCCCGCGCAGAGAGCCCGAGCAGCGCAGCACCCCGGACCGCAGGAGCAGCGAGGGGAGCGGCCTCCGCTCCGGCGCCTTCGACGCGCTGGCCGATCTGGACCTCGAGGAGAGATAGACAAGGACTCCCTACAGAGAGGGTCCGTGGAAGGGCCGGTGACCGTAGCCGTCACCGGCCCTTTCGCGTCGGGCAAGAGCGCGCTGGTCCGCTTCCTGGGTGAACTGCCCGGCACGGAGACGGCCTCGGCCGATGAGATCGTGCACCACCTCCTGGAGAACGACAGGCAGACTATCTCCAGGATCGTCGATCGCTTCGGGGAAGATGTCGGAGGATCGGACGGTATAGACCGCAAAGCCCTGGGCCGAAAGGTGTTCGGTGACGCCGGGGCGCTGCGGGACCTCGAAGAGATACTGCATCCCCTGGTGCGTAGCGAGACCGACAGGCGTATCGAGGCTTCCGTGGCGGAGCTCTTCGTCGTGGAGATACCGCTGCTGTTCGAGACGGGACGGGACGGAGACTTCGACTTCACGGTGGCCGTCACTGTGCCTGAAGAGAGGCGCCGCGCGTGGGCGGCGGAGCGGGGCTTGGATGGGGCGGCGCTGCGGGCCGTGGAGACGCGGCAGCTCTCCGGAGAAGAGAAGGCCAGGCGGGCCAGCCTGACGATACAAAATGACGGAGACCTGGATAGACTTAGAGAACAGGCGCACGAGCTCGGGCGCCTGTTCTCGCGGAGGAGAGGATCCTACGACGACCCACACTAAGAGACGCAGGTATGGCAGGTCGCGGGCCCGCCGCCGCGCAATCCTCGTGTTGCTGGTGGTCGTTGGAATCCTCGCCATCCTGCCTTTCGCCCTCAGGCTACCCGACGCCGTGATGCGGATCATGTACCCCCTACGGTATGAATCGGCCATCCGTCAGGCCAGCGAGGAGAACGACCTGGATCCCACGTTCGTGGCCGGCGTAATCTACACGGAGAGCCGCTTCAAGCCAGACGCCGAGTCCCACAGGGGGGCCTACGGTCTCATGCAGCTGCTTCCGGAGTCAGCGCGCTTCATCCAGCGCCAGAGCGGCATAGAGGGCGACTACCGCGACCCGGAGGTCAACATAAGATTGGGAACCTGGTTCCTCGGTTACCTCGAGGACCGCTACAAGGGCGAGGAGAGGCTCATGCTCGCTGCGTACAACTCGGGAGAAGGAAACGTGGACGCCTGGGTCTCGGATGAAGGCTTCGACATCGCGAATGATATCCCCTTCAAAGAAACCCGCGATTACGTGGACCGGGCGCTCGAGGCGCAGAGAACCTATCAGGAACTCTACGGCAAGAACCTACAACACAACCCAGGATAGAAAGCGGGAATCCACCGGTAAGTGCGTACCACGCTCTCATGGGTGCGCTGCGCGTGCTGCCAGCGCCGAAAAGACCGAGAAAAAGTCCGCATTCGCAGTATAATCGAGTCGTATGTTCCAGAAGCGCAACGCTTCACAACCCACGAAAGATCCCGAGGTCTCTGTATGGAGAATACGACACGGAACGGATTCCGGGTAAACAGCGAATACCAGCCGACCGGCGACCAGCCGCAGGCCATAGAGCAGCTCGCCTCGGGACTCGACGCTGGCATGAAGGCGCAGACCTTGCTCGGCGTTACCGGGTCTGGGAAAACCCACACTATGGCCCGCGTCATAGAGAAGGCCGGTAGTCCCGCGCTCGTCATCGCGCACAACAAGACGCTCGCCGCGCAGCTCGCCAGCGAGTTCGCTGAGTTCTTTCCCAACAACGCCGTCGAGTACTTCGTCAGCTACTACGACTACTACCAGCCCGAGGCTTACGTACCGCGCACAGACACCTTTATCGAAAAGGACGCCCAGATCAACGAGGACATTGATAGGCTGCGTCACTCCGCTACGAGCTCTCTGTTCACCCGTAGGGACGTGATCGTGGTGGCCAGCGTCTCTGCCATCTACGGTCTCGGAAGTCCCGAGGAATACCGCTCGAAGATGGTCCTTCTGGAGCAGGGGGGCTTCTACGACCTCGACGACGTTTTGAGGGACCTCGTCAGGATCCAGTACACGAGGAACGACTTCCAGCTGGGCCGCGGCAACTTCAGGGTGCGCGGGGACGTGCTGGAGGTGCATCCCGCGTACCAGGATACGATCTACCGCATCTCCTTCTTCGGGGACGAGGTCGAGAACATGACCGAGGCCGACCCCCTGACGGGGGAGATCCTGCGCGAGCATGAGATCCTGACCGTCTACCCCGCGTCCCACTTCGTCACGGGCGAAGACAGGCTCGCGACCGCCGTCAAGAACATCGAAGCGGAGCTCGAGGAACGGCTGGGCGAGCTGGAAGGCGAGGGCAAGGTCCTGGAAGCGTACCGCCTCAAGCAGCGCACCCAGTACGATCTGGAGATGATGCGCGAGCTCGGCTACACCTCGGGTATCGAGAACTACTCGCGCCATCTCGACGGGCGTCCGGCGGGCTCCACACCGTATACGCTTCTGGACTACTTTCCCGATGATTACGTCACGTTTATCGACGAGTCGCACATAACCCTGCCCCAGGTCAGGGGCATGTACAACGGTGACCGTAGTAGGAAGACCACGCTCGTCGAGTTCGGCTTCAGGTTGCCGAGTGCTCTGGATAACAGGCCACTCCGTTGGGACGAGTTCCTGCTCAAGACAAACCAGATGGTCTTCGTCTCGGCGACGCCGGGGCCTTACGAGCTCGAGAACTCGGGGCAGATAGTTGAGCAGATCATCCGCCCGACCGGCCTCGTCGATCCCGAGGTCGAGGTGCGTCCCACAAAGAACCAGATCGACGACCTCCTCAACGAGGTTGCCAAGCGCGTCGAACACGGCGAGCGGGTGCTCATCACGACCCTCACCATAAAGATGGCCGAGGACCTCACGGACTACCTGCTCGAACACAACGTCAAGGCGCGTTACATGCACTCCAACATAGAGACGCTGGACCGCATCCAGATCATCCGTGGGCTTCGTACGGGCGAGTTCGACGTGCTCGTCGGCATCAACCTCCTGCGCGAGGGCCTGGACCTACCGGAGGTGACCCTCGTCGCTATCCTCGACGCCGACAAGGAGGGCTTCCTGCGCGGGGAGCGGGCCCTCATCCAGACCATCGGACGTGCCGCCCGCAACGTCAACGGCCGGGTCATCATGTATGCAGACAAAGAGACCGACGCGATGCGCGTAGCCATTGGCGAGACGGAACGCAGGCGTGAGATCCAGAACTCCTACAACGAGCAACACGGCATCGAGCCACGCACCATAACCAAAGGCGTCTCCGACATCCTCATTGCCGCCGAGGCCAAAGGCCTCTACAAAGCAGGCAAGAAGAGCGGCCGAGAGGCTCCACGAGACCCCGACGAACTACGCACCCTCATCGCTGACCTCGAAGCCGAGATGCTCGAAGCCGCAGAAGAGCTCAAATTCGAGTACGCCGCCAAACTCCGCGATGAGATCAAAGACCTCGAAAAGCAGCTACAAGAGGTAGCTTCGTAGGCAAGTGCCCTACTATCTCGCGCGGGATGGCGCGGTTTTCTTCAGGTCTCCGTCCGCCCTCACCTGGGAGTTGCGGAGGAGGTAGAGCCCGTAGGCGACGAAGCCGGCGGTGCTGAGGAGCATCATGAGAGGGTACGTGACGGCGCCCAGCGTCGCGATGCTCACGGCGAAGGTGAAGGCGGTGTGGACCAGGATCACGGGCCAGATGGAGGTGGTGCGCCAGCGAAGCGCGCCGAAGGTGAACCCTCCGCAAAAGGCCAGCGCCGTAAGGCGGGCGGCTTCGGGCCAGGGTCCCTCAGTTGCGGTCATACCGAGGACGAGCAGGCCGGAGAGCAAAGAGGTCAGGATCACGGCCCGCACCGCACCCGCCGGCGCGAGCGCACGCCACAGCAGACCACGGAAGATTATCTCCTCACCGAAAGCGGCGATGAGCGCGGTGAGGAACGCCGAGACCAGCGACGCTGGCCCCGATCCGAAGAGACCACCAGAGAGGGTCAGCGCACAGACGACTAACGGGAAGAGCAGTAGATGCAGGTTCCTCCACTGCGACATCCGGTTGAAGCCGGCCTCGCCCAACCAGCCGGTCCACACCAGCAGGCCGAGGGCGAGCACCGTCGCCAGTGCCCAGAACAGGGTGTCAGGGCTCCTCATGTCGGAGAGGATCAAACCCAGACCCACGGGCGGCTCGAAAGCATCCTGCGGCAGCTTCTCGATGTTGCCCACCGGGGCCCTCGCAAAAACGGCCCTGCTCGTGAGATCCAGCCCGAACAGAGCCAGAGTGACGAGCACGGAGAAGGCGAAGGGACGGCGGCCTGCGAAACCCCTCACCTGCTCGCTCCTGTACAATCGGGGCTCGTTGTCAGAGCCTCTCCTCGAGGCCGGCGAGAATGAGGTCGAGCCCGAACTCGAACTCTGCATCGTGGTCCACTTCGCGCAGAGGCGCGTCCAACTCGTGGATGTGCGGGAAGTCGTCTACTGGGAGCGTGCCGGCGCCGTCACGGGCGCCGGCAGGTTCCATCGCGAAACCGCGGATCTCGGCCATCGCATAGCCGGAAGCGTAGGCGGAGAGCGCGCGGAAGGCGTACAACGCCGTCTGGGGATCGAAGCCCGCCTCCCTCAGCGTCTTGAGGAACTTCTCGACCAGCCAGATGCCATCCATAGTGTCCGGCGGACGAACGACGAGCAAGGGAAAGACGTTGGGATGCTCGTGCGCCAGCCGACGGAAAGCCCGGTATGCCTCCCTGACCCGCCTCTCCCAACCTTCATCCTCAGGCGGTATCTCCAACTCACCGAGCAGGACCTCGACCATCCCATCCAATAGAGCGCTCTTGTTCGGGACGTGGTTGTAGAGCGACATCGCCTCGACCCCAAGCTCACTCCCAAGCTTCCGCATACTGAGGGTCTCCAACCCCTCCCGATCCACAAACC
>Ga0196962_10000507_pt1 | contig 15720 bp, 16 predicted proteins | sample S3v_20metaG_FD_183186 | JGI IMG/M metagenome (GOLD analysis project Ga0196962, IMG submission 183186) | Soil microbial communities from Anza Borrego desert, Southern California, United States - S3+v_20 | ecosystem: Environmental > Terrestrial > Soil > Desert | place: USA: California | collected... | reverse complement strand
CGGCGCCGAGCGGCACGAGGGCCGCGACGGCGTCGCCTACGAGCGCTGGGAGGACGAGGAGGGCCGCCCGCCGCAGGAGGTCCCGCTCCCCCCCGACCTGCCGGCCTGACGCTACGCGCTCGACACGGGCACGCGGCGCTCGGCGGCCGTGCCGGGCGCCGGCACGCGCTCGGGGGCGAGGCGGCCCGCCGCCATGACGGCCCACAGCAGCGCGAGCCACGTGCAGGCGGCGAGCGCGACGTGGATCCAGACGATCTCCGCCGGCAGCTCCAGCATGAACTGGATCCCCCCGACGGCGCCCTGGACGCCCAGCAGCACGCAGGCCACGGTCATCGCGCGGCGCAGCTCCGGGTCCGCGCCGCGGCGGCGCAGGAGCAGCCACACGGCGACCGCGGCGACGCCGAGCACGGTGGCGATCCGCCCGTGCTGATGGATCGCCCAGTCGAGCGTGTCCTCGCCGCGCCATTCCAGGCGGTCGATCTCGTCGCCGGTCCCCGCACCGCCGGCGTGCGGACCCGCCGCGGTGGCCGCCGTGCCGACCACGATGGTGAGCGCGCCGAGCGGCAGCAGCGCGCGGACCGCCCAGACCGCGAGGCGGTCCGTGGCCGGCGGCCGGTCTCCCGGCTCGTGGCGCGCGCGCCACACGAGCGCCGCCGCCGCGATGAGGATCAGCATGGACAGCCCGAAGTGCCCCATGACGAAGCCCGGGGCGAGGTGGTTGCGGACCGTGAAGCCGCCGAGCACCGCCTGGCCGACCACGCCGAGCGGCAGCAGCACGCCGATCAGCGCGAGGTCGCGCCGGAACGGCCGGCGCCGGAAGGCGAGCAGGCCGGCGGCGACCGCCGCCAGTCCCACGAAGCCCGACAGGATCCGGTTGCCGAACTCGATGAAGGCGTGCGTCTCGAGCGGCGGCGCGACCTTGCCGTAGCACTTGGGCCAGTCCGGGCACCCGAGCCCGGAGCCGGAGAGCCGCACCGCCGCGCCGGTGAAGACGATCAGCGTGAGGAAGACGAGCGCGACCTCCGCGACCTGCCGGTACTGACGGGGCGTGAGGGTGCGGCGGAGGGCGGTCATGCGGGGGCGGTCGCGGGACGGCGCGGACCGGCGCCCACGATACCGGCCGATCCCGAGGAGGCCGCCGCCGATGACTTCCCGGCGTCCGCGGGGTCTAGAAGCCCAAACCCCGACACGGAGGTGAGACGTGGGAGCCATCCACGTGCACGAGTTCATGAGCCTCGACGGCGTCATCGACGCGCCGACGTGGACCTTCGACTACGGCTTCGATCCCAAGATGGGCGAGGCGATCGGCGCGGTGACGGAGCGGTCGGACGGCATCCTGCTCGGGCGCGTCACGTACGCGATGTTCGAGCCGGCGTGGTCGACGCGGACCGTCGAGGACGACCCGGGCGCGCCCTTCTTCAACGACACCACGAAGTACGTCGTCTCCTCGACGCTCACGGAGCCGACGTGGCGGAACTCCGAGGTCGTCGGGCCGTATGACGCGGCGACGATCCGGCGGCTGAAGGACGACGTCGACGGCGACCTCTACGTCAGCGGGAGCGGCACGCTCGTGCGGGCCATGCTCGACGACGGCCTCGTCGACGGCCTGCACCTGTTCGTCTACCCGCTCACGCGCGGGTCCGGGCCGCGGCTGTTCCCGCCGGACGCGCCGCCGCGCACGCTCGCGCTCGAGGCGACCGACTCGTACGACAACGGCGTCGTGTACCTCCACTACCGGCCGCAGGCGTGACCATGAAGCTCACCGTGACGACGTTCCAGACGCTCGACGGCGTGATGCAGGCGCCGGGCGGGCCGCAGGAGGACCCGCGCGGCGGGTTCCGGCACGGCGGCTGGCTCGTGCCCCACTTCGACGCGGACGCTGGGCGGTTCATGGACGAGACGTTCGGGCCGGCGGAGGCGTTCCTGCTCGGGCGCTTCACGTACGAGACCTTCGCCGCGCACTGGCCGCGCGTCGACGACCCGGACGACCCGATCGCCGGCAAGCTGAACGCGCTGCCCAAGTACGTGGCGTCGCGGACGCTGCGGCAGGCGGACCTCGGCTGGGCCGGCTCGGAGCTGCTCGGCGACGACGTCCCCGCGCGCGTCGCCGCGCTCAAGCAGCGGCCGGGCGGCGAGCTGCAGGTGCACGGCAGCGCCGGGCTCGTGCAGACGCTCCTGCGCGAGGGGCTCGTCGACGAGCTGCGCCTCCTGACCTTCCCGGTCGTCCTCGGCACCGGCACGCGGCTGTTCGGCGACGGCGCGGTCCCGGCGGCCATGCGCCTCACCGAGTCGCGCACGACCAGCACGGGGATCCTCATCGGCGTCTACGCCTTCGCAGGGCGGCCGGAGTACGGCTCGTTCGCCCTCGACGACTCGGACGCCGCGGCTGCCTAGAGGGGCGGCCGGGCCGGCGTGCGGCCGCCGCTCCGGCGGCCGCTACGCTCACGCCGTGCCGGGCGTGCCCGCAGTCAGCGTCGAGGGGGTGGGCAAGGAGTTCCGCCTCCCGCACGAGCGGGCGCACACCCTCAAGGAGCGCGCCCTGCATCCGTTCCGGCGCCCCGGCGCCGAGCGGCTGCAGGCGCTCGACGCTGTGTCCTTCGCCGTCGCGCAGGGCGAGTTCTTCGGCATCGTGGGGCGCAACGGCTCCGGCAAGAGCACGCTGCTGAAGTGCCTCGCGGGGATCTACAAGGTCGACCGCGGCGAGATCCGCATGCGCGGGCGCCTGTCGACGTTCATCGAGCTCGGCGTCGGCTTCAACCCCGACCTGCCGGCGCGCGACAACGTGCTGATCAACGGGATCATGCTCGGGCTCTCGCCGAAGGAGGCGCTGCGCCGCTTCGACAGCATCATCGCCTTCGCCGAGCTCGAGGAGTTCGTCGACCTCAAGCTCAAGAACTACTCGTCGGGCATGCAGGTCCGGCTCGCGTTCAGCGTCATGAGCCAGGTCGACGCCGACGTGCTGCTCATCGACGAGGTCCTGGCCGTCGGGGACGCCGCCTTCCAGCAGAAGTGCTTCGACGTGTTCCAGCGGCTCAAGGACGAGGGCAAGACGATCCTCTTCGTCACCCACGACATGGCCGCGGTGAACCGCTTCTGCGACCGCGCGGTGCTGCTCGAGCGCGGCCGGGTGGAGGTGATCGGCGCACCGGGCGACGTCGGCGCCCGCTACTTGCAGCGCAACTTCGACCGGGACGGCGCCCGGCCGGAGGAGGGTGACGAGGGCCGCGTCGGCGACGGGACCGCGGAGATCGCCGAGGCGTGGTTCGAGGTCGACGGCGCGCGCGCCGACGTACTCCCGCAGGGCGCCGAGACGACGCTGTCGGTCCGCGTCCGCTTCCACGCCGCCGTGACGGAGCCGGCGATCGCCTTCCTGCTCGAGAACGACCGCCACGATCCGCTGTGGGCGATCTCCAACGAGGACGGCGACGCGCCCTCCGGGACCCATGCCGCGGGCGACGAGGCCGTCTTCTCCGTCACCTTCCGCAACGTCTTCGCTCCCGGGCGGGTGCACCTCACGCCGTGGATGGTCCACGCCGGCGGCGCGCCCATCATCGACCGCCGGCCGCAGCTGGCTTCCGCGGTGGTCACCGCCGTGCACCGCTCGGGCGGGCTCGTCGACCTGCCGTGCGTCATGCGCTACGAGCGCGGAATCCGGGCGCCGGCGTGAGCGTCGCGAACACGCGGGCGCATGAGCTCGGCCCGCCGATCCCCGGGCCGTCCGCGCTCGGCGGCAGCGCGCGCCGCTTCGCCTACCTCGCGGCCACGCTGGCCGTCACGGAGTTCAAGCTGCGCTTCTTCGGCTCCGCGCTCGGCTACCTGTGGCAGCTCGTGCGGCCGCTGATGCTGTTCGGCGTGCTGTACCTCGTCTTCACGGAGTTCGTGAAGATCGGCGACCGCGTCGCCTTCTATCCCGTCGTGCTGCTGGCCAACATCGTGCTCTTCACCTTCTTCCAGGAGGGGACGGGCGCGGTCGGGTCGGTGGTCGACCGCGAGGGGCTCGTGCGCAAGATCCACTTCCCGCGCATGGCGATCCCGGTCTCCGTGGTGCTGACGGCGGGCTTCAACCTCGTGCTGAACCTGCTCGTGGTCATGGCCTTCGCCGTGGCCTCCGGCGTGCGGCCGCGCTGGTCGTGGCTGCAGGCGCCCGTGCTCGTGCTGCTGCTCGCGGCGCTCGTGCTCGGGCTGGCGATGCTCCTCTCGGCGCTCTACGTCCGCTACCGCGACGTCAAGCCGATCTGGGAGGTCGCGCTGCAGGCGCTGTTCTACGGCACGCCGGTCATCTACGCGGTGGAGACGATCGGGGTCTCGAAGACCGTGCAGGAGCTGATCATGATGAACCCGGTCGCCGCGATCCTCGAGCAGTTCCGCCACGCGGTGATCGACCCGGCGGCGCCGACGGCCGCCGCGGCGGCCGGCGGGACGCTGCGGCTCCTCGTCCCGCTCGGCATCCTCGTCGCGGTGTGCGCGCTCGGCTACCGCGTGTTCGACCGCGCCGCGCCGCACATCGCCGAGGAGCTCTGAGGCCGCCGCCGGCGGTGGGCGCCCCTACGATGCGTCCATGGCGACGCCCCGCCCGCTCCGCTCCGGTCTCGCGCGCGTGCGCGGCGAGGAGCAGCTGCGGCTGATGACGAAGATCGCCCGCCTCTATCACGAGCACGGCGTCAACCAGCCGGAGATCGCCCGCCGGCTCCACGTGTCGCAGGCGCGGGTGTCGCGGCTGCTCAAGCAGGCGGAGGTCGAGGGCATCGTGCGCACGACGGTCGTCGTGCCCGAGGGAGTCCAGACGGCGCTCGAGGAGGCGCTGGAGGCGCGCTACGGCCTCCGCGAGGCGGTCGTGGTCGAGTGCCTGGACGAGTCGGAGAGCGGGATCATCCACGACCTCGGCGTCGCGACGGCCAACTACCTGGAGACGTCGCTGACCGGCGGCGACGTCGTCGGCATCTCGTCGTGGAGCGCGACCCTGCTCGCCGCGGTCGACGCCATGCGCCCCCTCCCGCGGGCCGGCGCGGAGCGCGCGATCCAGCTGTTCGGCGGCGTCGGCAGCCCCGGCGCCGAGGCGCACGCCGCCCGCCTCACGCAGCGCTTCGCCGATCTCACGGGCGCGCAGCCCACCTTCCTCCTCACGCCGGGCATCGCCGCGTCGCCTTCCGCGCGGGAGGCCCTGATGCAGGACCGCTTCGTGCGCGAGGCGCTGGAGCAGCTCGGCGACGTGACGCTCGCGCTGGTCGGGATCGGGGCGCTCGAGCCGTCGACGCTGCTGCAGAGCAGCGGCAACATCTTCTCGGAGCCGGAGCTCGCGGCGCTCGGGGAGCGCGGCGCCGTCGGCGACATCTGCCTGCGCTTCTTCGGCGCGGACGGACGGCGCGTCGACTCGGAGGTCGATCGCCGGGTGATCGGCGTGAGTTTGGAGCAGCTCCGTTCGACCGATCGCTCCGTCGGCATCGCGGGCGGCGCGCGGAAGTACGAGGCGATCCGCGGCGCGATCCGCGGACGCTGGATCAACGTGCTGATCACCGATCGCACCACGGCCGAGCGGCTGCTCGCCGAGCCGGACCCCGCGGCCGCCTGACGCCGCGCGCCGCGGCGCGCTCCGCAGCCCCCGCGAAGCCAGGCGGCGCGCCGTCCGCCGTCGCTCGGCGCCGCGCGCGTCCGTCCCCGTGCGGACATCCCGCCGGCTGTTGCTTGAGATGGCGCACACACGCGCTATCTTCCCGGTTGTGCATATCCATTCAACTGCGACTAGCGGTTCACCGCTGACGGCGGACGCCTCGTCAGCCCGCGAGTGGGCCGGCCTCCGCGAGCGGATCGAAGGCGCCGGCCACACCGAGCGCGTCCGGCTGCTGGAGGAGATGGCGGCCGACGTGCGCCGCAGCGTCGTCTCCACGATCGACCAAGCCGGCCTCGGCCACATCGGCGGCGATCTGTCGGTCACGGACATCCTCGTCACGCTCTTCGCGGCGGTCCTCGACGTCGACCCCACGCAGCCCGACCGGCCCGACCGCGACCGCTTCATCCTCAGCAAGGGCCACTGCGCCGGCGCGCTGTACGCCACGCTGGCGCAGTGCGGCTTCTTCCCCCGCGCCGCGCTCGACACGTTCATGGCGCCGCTGTCCGAGCTCAACGGGCACCCGAACCGCACCAAGGTGCCCGGCGTCGAGACCAACACCGGCCCGCTCGGCCACGGCTTCCCCGTCGGCGTGGGCTGTGCGCTCGCCGCCCGGCTGCGGGGCCTCCCGTACCGCACGTTCGTCGTCCTCGGCGACGGCGAGCTGCAGGAGGGCAGCAACTGGGAGGCGGCCATGACCGCCGCGCACTACGACCTCGACGACCTCACCGCGGTCGTGGACCGCAACCGGCTCCAGCAGGGCGCGCGCACGGAGGACACGAAGCAGCTCGAGCCGCTGGCCGACAAGTGGACGAGCTTCGGCTTCGAGGTGCGCGACGTCGACGGGCACGACCACGCGGCGCTGCTCGAGGCCTTCGCCCCCTCGCAGACGGGCAAGCCGGTGGCCGTCATCGCCAACACCATCAAGGGCAAGGGCGTCTCCTTCATGGAGGATCGGGTGGAGTGGCACCACAAGGTCCCGTCCGCCGAGCAGGTGCAGGCCGCGATCGAGGAGCTGACCCGATGACCTTCCGACTGGCCGCGGACGCGCAGACCTACGACTGCCGGAAGGCGTTCGCCGACACCCTCATCGACCTCGCCCGCGCGGACGAGCGGATCGTCGCGGTCTGCAACGACTCCGTCGGCTCCAGCAACCTCGTGGAGTTCCGCAAGGAGTTCCCCGACCGGCTCATCAACGTCGGCATCGCCGAGCAGGACCTCGTCGGCGTCGGCGCCGGCCTCGCCAACGGCGGGCTGATCCCCTTCGTCTCGGCCGCCGCGCCGTTCCTGACCGGCCGCGCGCTCGAGCAGATCAAGGCGGACGTCGCCTACAGCGACCAGCACGTGATCCTCTGCGGCCAGAGCCCGGGCATGGCCTACGGCGAGCTCGGGCCGACGCACCACTCGATCGAGGACCTCTCCTGGACGCGCGCGATCGACAACCTGCGCGTGCTCGTGCCCGCCGACCCCGTCCAGACGCGCGCCGCCGTCCGCTGGGCGGTCGACAACCCGGGCCCGCTGTACCTGCGCGTCCCGCGCTTCAAGGTCCCGGAGGTCACGCCGGAGGACGCCGTGCTGGAGCCCGGCCGCGCCGTGCAGCTCGCCGACGGCGACGACGTCACGGTGATCGCGGTCGGCACGATGGTGTCGCGCGCGCTGGAGGCCGCGGAGCGGCTGCGCGGCGAGGGCCTCGGCGTGCGCGTGCTGAACGTGCCGTTCGTCGACCCGCTCGACGAGGAGGCCGTGCTCGCCGCGGCGCGCGAGACGGGCGGCATCGTCACCGTCGAGGAGGCGATCACGACGGGCGGCCTCGGCGCCGCGGTGGCCAGCCTCGTGGCCCAGCATCACCCCGTCCCCATGCGGATCCTCGGCGTCACCGGGTTCGCGCCGACCGGAAGCGCGAGCTTCCTGCTCGACCACTTCGGCCTCAACGCCGGCGGCGTGGCGGCCGCCGCCCGGAGCGTCCTCGAGCATGCCCGCGCCTGACCACGTCCTCGCGATCGACCAGGGCACGTCCGGCACCAAGGCCGTGCTCGTCGACTCGTCGGGCGCGATCGTCGCGCGCGCCGGCGCCCCCGTGGCGCTGGGCACGCCGCGCCCCGGGTGGGTCGAGCAGGACGCGCGCGAGATCTGGGCGAGCGTCCGGGCCGCCGTGGCGGCGTGCCTGGAGGGCCGCGATGCCGCCCGCGTCGCCGCCGCCGGCCTCAGCACGCAGCGCGAGTCCCTCGTCCTGTGGGACCGCGCGACCGGCGAGCCGCTCGGGCCGATGCTGAGCTGGCAGGACCAGCGCACCGTGGACGACGCGGCGCGGCTGCGCGACCACGGCGAGCAGGTGCTCGCCGTCAGCGGCCTGCCGCTCGACCCGATGTTCTCCGCCCTCAAGGCGCGCTGGCTGCTCGACCACCACGGGCGCCGGAACGTGTGCCTCGGCACCGTCGACTCGTTCCTGCTCTGGCGGTTGGGCGGCGGGCACGTGATCGAGGCCGGCAACGCCGCCCGCACGCAGTTGCTCGACGTGCGCGAGGGCGCATGGTCGCCGGCGCTGCTGGAGCTGTTCGGCGTGCCGGAGGCGGTGCTGCCCGAGGTCGTGCCGTCGACGGGCCCGTTCCCGGCCGTCCGCGATCTCCCGCCGCTGCGCGACGGGACGCCGGTGTGCGCGGTGATGGGCGACTCGCACGCGGCGCTGTTCGCGCACGCCGGCTGGCGCCCCGGCCAGGTCAAGGCCACGTACGGCACGGGCTCGTCGATCATGAGCCTCGGCGACCCCGCGGCGTGGACGCCCGGCGGCCTGTGCCTCACGATCGCCTGGGACGACGGCGGCGGGCCGGCCCACGCGTTCGAGGGCAACATCCGCTCGAGCGGCGCGACGCTGACCTGGCTCGCCGGCCTGTTCGGCACCACGCCCGCCGCGCTGGCCGGGGAGGCCGCCGCGTCGAGCGACGGCGTGCACCTCGTTCCCGCCTTCGGCGGCCTCGGCGCCCCCTGGTGGGACGACCGCGCCGTCGGCCTGATCAGCGGGTTGACGTTCGCGACGCGGCGCCCGCACGTGGCCCGCGCCGCGCTGGAGTCGATCGCCTTCCAGGTGGAGGACACCGTCGCGGCCATCGAGGCGCTCACGGGACCCGTGCAGACCCTGCTCGCCGACGGCGGCCCGACCGCCAATCGCACGCTGATGCAGCTGCAGGCCGACACCGGCGGCCGCGTCGTCGCCCGCTCGCTCGCAGCGGAGCTCTCGGCGCTCGGCGCGGCCCACCTCGCCGGCCGGACCGCCGGCGTCTGGAGCCCCGACGACCTCGAGGCGCTCGACCGCCCGCGCGAGCGCTACGACCCCGCCGAGCCGCGCGACTCGCGGCACGCTCGCGTCGCCGCGTGGCACGCCGCGCTCGCCCGCGCCCGTCTACAGGAGGAGACCGCCCATGCCGCGCTTTGAGAACCGGACCGTCGTCGTCACCGGCGCCGGCGGCGGGATCGGCAAGGGCATCGCCGCGCGCTTCGCCGCCGAGGGCGCCGCCGTCGTGCTGGCCGACCGCAGCGAGGCCGTCCACGCGGCGGCCGAGGAGGTCGGCGGCATCGGCGTGCGGGCCGACGTCACGCAGCCGGACGACGTGGCGCAGCTGTTCGCGGCCGCCGAGCGCGTCGACGTGCTGGTCAACAACGCCGGCATCATCACCATCAGCCGGCTCGAGGAGCTCACGCTCGCCGACTGGGAGCGCGTCCTGCGCGTCAACACCACCGGGACGTTCCTGTGCTGCCAGGCCGCGGCGGCGAAGATGCGCGCGCAGGGCGGCGGCGGCCGCATCCTCAACGCGGCCTCGGGCCAGGCGCGCCAGGGCTTCATCTACACGCCGCACTACGCGGCGAGCAAGTTCGGCGTCGTCGGGCTCACGCAGAGCCTGGCGAAGGAGCTCGCCAAGGACTCCATCACGGTCAACGCCTACTGCCCCGGCATCGTCGGCAGCGACATGTGGTCCTACAACGACCGCGAGTGGGGCCGCCTGCTCGGCGACTACGAGCCCGGCGAGCTGATGGAGGAGTGGATCGCCGGGATCCCGCTCGGCCGCGCCGGCACGAACGACGACGTCGCCGCGCTCCTGCTCTTCCTGGCCTCCGACGAGGCCGGCTACATCACCGGCCAGACGATCAACGTCGACGGCGGCATGTTCATGAGTTAGCGGCCCGGCCGCCCGCCGGCCGTCCCGCATCACCCGAGCCGCGCCGCACGCCGGCCGGCTCCACCTGTGCACCACGTCCCTCGAGGGAGGAGAGCCTCGCATGTCCACGTACCAACCCGCCGGAGCGGCGGCGCCCGCCGCCGCGGCCGGGAAGGCCGCGAAACCGCGCTGGGAGGAGCAGCTGCTCACCGGCTCGCGCGGGCCCGCGCTCGCGCTGCTCGTCCTGTGCGTCGCGCTGACGATCTACTCGCCGTTCTTCCTGACCAAGGACAACCTGCTGAACGTCATCGACCAGGTCACCGTGCTGGGAATCCTCGCGCTCGGCATGACCGCGGTGATCATCATCGGCGGCATCGACCTGTCCGTCGGCGCCGTGCTCGCGCTGGCCATGATGGTCCTCGGCTGGCTGTCGCACGACGGCGGCCTGCCGGTGTCGCTGGCGGTCGCCGGCGCGCTCGCCGCGGGCGCGGCGGCCGGCGCGGTCAACGGCGTGCTGACGACCAAGGCGAAGCTGCCCGCGTTCATCGCGACGCTCGCCATGTTCTCCGTCGCGCGCGGCCTCGCCAACGTCATCACCGACGGCCAGCAGATCGTCGGCTTTCCCGGCTCGTTCACCGACCTGGCCTCCAGCCGGCTGCTCGGCTGGGTCTCGGCCACGGTCGCGATCCTGATCGTGCTGTACGTCGCGGGCTGGGCCTTCCTGCGCTACCGCCGCAACGGACGCGCGCTCTACGCGCTCGGCGGCAGCGCGGAGGTCGCGCGCCTCGCCGGCCTGCGGACCACCCGCCTGACCATCGCGGTCTACACCGTCACCGGCCTGCTCGCCGGCCTGGCGGCCGTCATCCTCGCCATGCGGCTCGACTCGGCGCAGCCCAGCGCCGCGACGGGCTACGAGCTCGACACGATCGCCGCGGTCGTGATCGGCGGCGCGAGCCTCGCGGGCGGCGTCGGCACGGTCACGGGGACCGCGCTCGGCGTGCTCATCATCGGCGTCCTGCGCAACGGGCTGAGCCTCATGAGCGTGTCCCCGTTCGTCCAGATGGTCGTCATCGGCGTGGTCATCGCCCTCGCCGTCATGCTCGACGTCCTGCGCCGCAAGGAGGCGTGAACCATGTCGCGCTCGACGTTCTTCGTCTTCGCCCCGATCGTCGCGATCCTCGGGCTCGCCACCGCCTTCTCCCAGCGCTGGGAGGAGGACAAGCCGCGCATCGGCCTCGCGGTCGCCAACCTCCAGGCCGACTTCTTCAACCAGATCAAGCAGAGCGTGACCGCCGAGGCGGCCATGCGGGGCGTGGAGGTCGTCACCGCCGACGCCCGCGGCGACGCCGCCACGCAGGTCAACCAGATCGAGGACTTCATCACCAAGCAGGTCGACGCCATCGTCTACATCCCGGCCGGCGCCACCGCCGCCGGCGTGCCGGTGCGGGACGCCCGCGAGGCGGACATCCCGATCATCGCCGTCGATCGCAATCCGCCGGACGCGCCGGCCGACACGTTCATCGCCTCCGACAGCGTCGGCGCGGCGCGCGAGCTCGGCGAGCACGTCGCGAAGCTCACCGGCGGCGAGGGGCAGGTCGCGGTCCTGCAGGGCCAGATCGGCACGACGCCGGAGATCGACCGCAACAAGGGCTTCGAGCAGGCGCTCGCGGAGGAGCCGGGCCTCGAGACCGTGGCGAAGCAGCCCGCGGACTGGGACCAGGACAAGGGCTTCGCGATCGCGCAGAACATGCTCCAGACGCACCCGGACATCTCCGTCTTCTTCGGCCGGGCGGACGCGATGGCCCTCGGGGCGGCGCAGGCCGTGCGCGTGGCGAACGTCGACCACGACGTGACGGTCGTCGGGTTCGACGGGGACGTGGCCGGCCTCGAGGCCGTCCGCGACGGCGTGATCGACGCGACGATGACGCAGCAGACGCAGCGCATGGGCCGCATGGCCGTGCAGAGCGCCCAGCGGCTCATCGACGGCGGCTCCGTCCCGAAGCAGCAGCTCCTGCCGGCGTTCCTCACCACGAAGGAGAACGCCGCCCAGTACCTCGAGAGGCACCCATGAGCACCCACGACGGACTCGTCGTCCGCGGCGTCTCCAAGCGCTTCGGCGCCACGCAGGCGCTCGACCACATCGACCTCGACGTGCGGCCCGGCGAAGTCGTCGCGCTGCTCGGCGAGAACGGCGCCGGCAAGTCGACGCTGTCGAACATCATCGCCGGCACGTTCGCGCCGGACACCGGAAAGATGACCTGGCGGGGGCGGCCGTACGCCCCGGCCGAGCCCGGCGACGCGATCGCGGCCGGCGTCGGGATGATCCACCAGGAGCTGCGGCTCCTGCCGGATCTCAGCGTGGCCGAGAACGTGTTCGTGGGCCGCTGGCCGGAGCGTGGCGGCAAGGTCGACTACGCGCAGATGAACCGGCGCGCCGCGGAGCAGCTGCACCGGCTGGGACTCGACATCGCGCCCACCCGCGCGGTGCGCTCTCTGCGGGTCGCCGCGCAGCAGCAGGTGGAGATCGCCAAGGCGCTGACCCTCGACGCGCAGCTGCTGCTGCTCGACGAGCCGACCGCCGCGCTCGGCGCCGAGGAGACCGAGCAGCTCTTCGCCGTGATCGACCAGCTGCGCGCCGAGGGAGTGTCCTTCGTCTACGTGTCGCACCGGCTGGAGGAGATCGCGCGCATCGCCGACCGCGTGGTCGTCCTGCGCGACGGGCGCTGGGTGGCCTCGCACGACTCCGCCCAGGTGCCGGTCGAGCAGCTCATCCAGGACATGGTGGGCCGCACCCTCGAGCAGATCTTCCCGGACACGGGGGCGCCGGCCGGCGGCGACGTCCTGCGCGTCGAGGGCCTGACCTCGGCCGACGGCGCGTTCCGCGACGTCTCGTTCGCCGTGCGGCAAGGCGAGGTCCTGGGCATCGCCGGCATCGTCGGCGCCGGGCGCACCGAGCTCGTCCGCGCGATCGCCGGCGCCGACCCGGTCGCCGGCGGCTCCGTCGAGGTCGCGGGACAGGCGCTGCGGCCGGGCGACCCGGCGGCGGCGATCCGGGCCGGCGTCGTGCTCGTCCCGGAGGACCGCAAGGCGCAGGGCGTGGTCCTCGACCTGCCGATCGAGGACAACATCGCCGTATGCAACCTCGACCGGCTCGCGGAGCAGGGCTGGGTGCGCCCGGCCAAGGTGCGGGCGGTCGCCGAGGAGGCGATCGCCAGGCTGCGGGTCAAGGGCGCGCCGGAGCAGCCCGTGCGCGCGCTCTCGGGCGGCAACCAGCAGAAGGTCGTGATCGCCAAGTGGCTGGAGCGGCGGCCGCGCGTGATCATCCTCGACGAGCCGACGCGCGGCATCGACATGGGCGCGCGCGCGGCGATCTACGAGGTGATCGCGGACCTCGCCCGCGCCGGCATGGCGGTGATCGTGGTGAGCTCGGAGCTCGAGGAGGTGCTCGGGCTCGCGCACCGCGTGATGGTGCTCAGCCGCGGCCAGCAGCGCGGCGTGCTCGACCGCGCCGAGGCCACGGACCACGCCGTGATGGAGCTGGCGACGACATGACGCCGGCGAAGCTCGAACGAGAGGAGCACCGATGACCCTGCCGTCCTTCCGCCTCGACGACCGCGTGGCGCTCGTCACCGGCGCCGCCTCCGGGATCGGCCGCGCGATCGCGGTCGGCCTCGCGGAGGCGGGCGCCGACGTCGGCTGCGTCGACCTCGAGGGCAGCGACCTCGCCGGCAGCGTGGCGGCGATCGAGGATGCCGGGCGGCGCGCCGTCGCGGTGGCCGCCGACGTGACCGACGCCGCCTCCGTGGGCGCCGCCGTCGACGCCGTCGAGGCGGAGCTCGGTCCGCTGCGGCTCGCCGTCAACAGCGCCGGCATCGCCAACGCCGCGCCGGCCGAGGAGATGCCGGTCGAGCAGTTCCGGAGGGTGGTGGACGTCAACGTCACCGGCGTCTTCCTGTCGGCGCAGGCCGAGGGCCGGGCGCTGCTGCGCAACGGCGGCGGGGCGATCGTGAACATCGCCTCGATGTCGGGCACGATCGTCAACCGCGGCCTGCTGCAGGCGCACTACAACGCCTCCAAGGCGGCCGTCGTCCACATGAGCAAGAGCCTCGCGATGGAGTGGGCGGCGCGCGGCGTCCGCGTCAACAGCATCAGCCCGGGCTACACCGCCACGCCGATGAACCTCCGCCCCGAGGTCGCCGAGCAGGTCAAGCAGTTCGAGGCCGACACGCCGCTCGGGCGCATGGCGGATCCCGGCGAGCTCGTCGGCCCCGCGGTGTTCCTCCTCGGGGACGCGGCGAGCTTCTGCACGGGCATCGACCTCCTCGTGGACGGGGGCTTCGTCTGCTGGTGAGCGGGTTGCAGCGCAACGCCGCACGCCACGAGCCGTTCTACTCTGCATGGCCATGCCGACGGACGAGCGAAGGCTCGCGGTCGTCCCCGCCTACAACGAGGCGGCCACCGTGGGAAGCGTCGTGGAGGCGCTCCACCGCGACGCACCGGAGTGGGACGTGCTCGTCATCGACGACGGGTCGACGGACGACACCGCCGGCGCGGCGGCCGCCGCCGGCGCGCGCGTCGTGCGGCTGCCGTTCAACCTCGGCATCGGCGGCGCCGTGCAGGCGGGCTTCCGCCACGCGCGCGACGAGCGCTACGACCTCATGGTCCAGGTCGACGGGGACGGGCAGCACATCCCCTCGGAGATCCCGCGGCTGCTCGAGGCGCGCGCCGAGAACCCGCGCCTCGACATGGTGTGCGGCTCGCGCTTCCTCACCGCCGACCGGTCCTATCCGGCCCCGATCAGCCGACGGACCGGCATCCACCTGTTCGCCTTCCTGCTGTCGCGCATCGTCGGCCAGCGCGTGAGCGACCCGACGTCCGGCTTCCGGCTCTACAACCGGCGCGCGATCGGCCTGTTCGCGCGCGACTACCCGCACGACTATCCCGAGGTGGAGGCGGTGCTGATGCTCCACCACCACCGGCTGACGATGTGCGAGGTGCCCGTGCGGATGTACGAGCGCGGCGGCGGCCAGTCCTCGATCCGCTCGGGCAAGTCGGTCTACTACATGATCAAGGTGCTGCTGGCGATCGGCGTCGGGCTCGTCCGCCGCCGGCCGGTTCCCGCGCCGGGCGACGCCGCGCCGGTGAGCGCCGGGGCGGGCATCTGATGGACCTCCACCTGCGCGCCGTGGCCGTCCTGGGCACCGTCCTCCTGCTGCTGCTCGTGCTCGAGCTCGTGCGGCGCCGGCGGCTGCTGGAGCGCTACGCGCTCGTCTGGATGGCCGTCACCGGGCTGCTGATCCTGCTCGCCCTGTGGGACGGGCTGCTTACGAGCGTGGCGTCCGTGATCGGGATCAGCTACCCGCCGTCGGCGCTGTTCCTGATCGCCTTCGGCTTCGTGATCCTCCTGCTGCTGCACTTCTCCGTGGCGGTGTCGCGGCTGACGGACCAGTCCAAGGTCCTCGCCCAGCAGCTCGCGCTGCTCGACGAGCGGGTGCGCCGGCAGGAGGAGCGGGAGGCGCTGGCCTCCGAGGCGGCCGAGCTCGAGCGCTCGCGCCCGCGCTCCCCGGCGTCACGGTGAGCGGGTCGCCGGCGGCGCCTCGGCGCTGGCGCGCGCCGGCTCCGCCACCGGCGCGGGCTCCGGGCGCGGCGCGGTCGCGCGCAGCGCGGCCATGAGCAGGGCGGGGAGGCCGATGGCGACCGCGGCGAGCAGCACCCAGAGGACCCACGGCGCGACGGGCTTGAAGCGGGCGGCGCGCTCGATCATCGCCGGCACCTGGCCGAGCGTCGAGACCGGCTCGTCGCGCGCGAAGACGACCGCCGGCTCGACCTGCACGTCCGTGTCGCCGAGGTCCCCGAGCAGCACGCCGGGCGGGAGGCCGAGCAGGACCACGCCCGGGCTGCCGAGGCTGCGCACGCACACGTCCACGCGCTCGCCCGCCGGCATCGCGCCGACACGCGCCTCCA
>Ga0196962_10000506_pt1 | contig 15744 bp, 18 predicted proteins | sample S3v_20metaG_FD_183186 | JGI IMG/M metagenome (GOLD analysis project Ga0196962, IMG submission 183186) | Soil microbial communities from Anza Borrego desert, Southern California, United States - S3+v_20 | ecosystem: Environmental > Terrestrial > Soil > Desert | place: USA: California | collected... | reverse complement strand
CGCGAGCGCGAGCTGATCGCGCTCAAGTTCTTCGCCGGTCTGAGCAACGCCGAGATCGCCAGCGTTGTCGGCATCGGCGAGTCGAACGCCGGCACCAGACTGCACCGAGCGATGACCAAGCTGAGGGAGGCCTGCGATGGAGCCATTTGAGGACGACCGTCTCGTCAGCGCCCTGGAGTCGCTGCGCCCGCAGCCGCGCCCGGCCTTCGCCGCCGAGCTCGACGAGCGCGCCGCCGCGGGCTTTCCGCGGCAGTCGCGCTCTGGCGACTCGGTGTTGACGCGACTCGCCGACCGTTTCCGCGCGATCGAGCCGCGCCGTGGCCTCATCCCTGTCGGCGCCACCGCCCTTGCCGCGATCGCCGCAGCGACTGTCGTGGTCGCCGTGAACGAACCTGGCGACCCCTCGTCGGGCCTCCACTTCAGCGGTGAGGACGCCGGACGCCCCCCCGCGATCTCCCGCGGTCACAATCTCAATTTCGACGGCGCCGGCAAATACGGATACGGCCGCGCCGACGCGGGTCCGCAATACGGGTCAGCCCTGGAGAGCCTCTCGCAACTCCCGAAGGGGAGCGTCGAAAGCGGCGCCGCAGGCTCGGCCGGGGTCGCCAGCTCCGCCGGATCGGCGGTGCGGCAGCTGCAGCCCTTCTCGAGGGATGTCGGTCCCTATGCCTCGCGAGCGAGCCGCCGCGAGATCGAGCGCTCGGCGCAGCTGGTCCTCGGCGCCGAGCCCGCCCAGGTCCGCAAAGCCGCCGCCGACGTCTTCGAGACCGTCCACGCCTACCGCGGCATCGTCCTCGACAGCTCGATCCGCGACGGGGCCGAGGGAGAAGCGGGCGCCCGCTTCTCCCTGCTGATTCCGAGCGCCAAGCTCGGCGACGCGATGGCGGACTTCTCGGCGATCGGCGAGGTCCGCTCGCGGCGCGAGGCGACCGCCGACATCACCGCCCCCACCATCCGCACCGGCGAGCTGCTGCGCGATTCCCGCGCGACGATCGAGGGGCTGCTCGCCCAGCTCGCCCAGGCCGACACCGACGCCGAGCGCGCCGCAACCGAAGCCAGTCTGCGCGCGGAGCGGCGCCAGGCTGCCTACCTGCGCTCACAGCTCTCCAGTCTGCAGCGCCGCGCCAACCTCTCGCGCGTGCAGCTGCGGATCGAGAGCGGCGCCCCCGCGAGCTCGTCGGAGGGATCCGGCGGCTGGGGCGTCGGCGACGCGCTCGACGACGCCGGCCACATCCTCGCGATCGCGGCCGGCGTGACGATCGTCGGGCTCGCCCTCCTCGGCCCGATCGCGCTCCTCGCGCTCCTCGCTTGGCTCGCCAACCGGGCGCGGGTAAAGCGCGCTCGGCACCGGGCCCTCGCCTAAGCTGGGCCGATGAGCGAGAGAAAACGGGGGCCGGCCGAGGCGCCCAACCTCGGAACGCCCTCCGAGCCGCGGCCGGCGGCCTCCGTGGTCCTGCTGCGGCGCGGCGGCAAGCACGGCGACCGCGAGCTCGAGGTGCTGCTGCTGAAGCGCAGCGAGGAGGCCAAGTTCATGCCCGGCGTGTGGGTCTTCCCCGGCGGGGCCGTCGACCCGGCCGACGGCCCGGAGGAAGCCGGCTTCCGCGCCTGCGCGACGCGCGAGCTCGCCGAGGAGGCGGGCATCGAGCTGCCCGCCGAGGAGGAGCTGGTGCTGTTCTCGCGCTGGATCACGCCGGAGGTGATCTCTACCCGCTTCGACGCCTGGTTCTTCCTCGCGCTCGCCCCTGCCCACGCCCCGCCGCAGGCGGACGGGGTCGAGACCACCGAGGCGGCCTGGTTCCGCCCCGCCGCCGCGCTCGAGGCCCAGGCGGAGGGAGAGATCGTGCTCGCCTTCCCGACGATCGCCCAGCTGCGCTCGCTGCTGCCCTATCGCACCTCCGACGAGGCGCTCGCCGCCCACCGCGACCGCCCGGTCGAGCCGATCCTGCCGAAGGTGATCGGCACCAGGGAGGACCACCGCGTAGTCCTCCCGGGCGATCCCGACTACCCGGCCTGAAGGCCCCTCAGAACTGCCGCGTGCTGGCGCCGGTCACGGTTGCCGTCGAACAGGCGTTGCCCGCCCGGTCGTCGGCCGCCGAGGAGGGGGTCCAGAGCGGCGCCCGGCTCCCGTTGTCGTCGTCGACGTTGCTGGACGAGCCCGGGTCGCCGAGCACGATCGTCACCGCGCTGCCGCTCAGCGTCATCGAGGAGCCCGAGAAGCTGACGGTCTTGCCGCTGGCGACGTAGTCGCCTTTGAGCGAGACCGAGCCGAGGGCGACGCCGCTGACGCTCAGCGTCTCGTTGCCGGAGGAGTCGGCGATCGAGACTTTGACGCTGGTCGCGTCGCCGTCCCAGGAGGACTTGATCGACTCGGGCGCGGGCTCCGCGCTGTAGGTGAAGGAGATCGTGTCGCCCTCCTCCGGTTCGCCAGAGTTGTTCCCCGGCGCGTTGGCGGTCGCGAACGAGCTCCCGGCAAAGGGGCCGTTGACCGCGACCGGGAAGTCTTCGACGCCGGCGTTGCCGGCGCCGTCGAGGAGCGTCAGCGCGTAGGACTTCGTCCCCGCGCTGACCCCGCTGCCGACTTTCAGCTGGGCGCTGCGGTAGTTGTAGGTGACGCCGTCGAAGCTGTAGGAACCTGCCGTGAGCGCGGCTGCCGTCTGCCCCGAGGTGAGCGCGGAGACGTCGGCTTTGACCGAAGAGGTTTTGCTCGAGGGGTTGCCGGGGTCGGCGACGTTCGCGTAGACGCGGTAGTTGCCGTTGGCCCGCACGTAGCCGGCCGTCCCTCCCTCCGACTTTCCGATCACGCTGGCGCTCGCACCGGGCGGGAGGAAGTCGGCGGCGGCGCTGAGGGTCTGCGGGTTCTGGGTCGAGTCGGTGAAGCTGGCCGCCGAGAAGGCGACCGCGAGCGCGCACACGGCCAGAGCCGCCAAGGGGAGCCCGATGAGCCCGCGCCCGCTCACGCTTTTTCTCCTTTGGCGGTGCCGTGCCACTGGAAGGTGAGTGAGGTCGAGGCGCCCTGCAGCGAGGCCTCGTCCGCAGCCGACGGCCAGCTCAAGCTGAACCGGTACGCGCGGCTTGTCGCAGGCCCGAACGCGCCGAGATCGACGCTGCCGAAGGCGCCGAGCTTCCCGCTCCACTTCTGGGCCGACCCCCCGCCGGTCACGTCCTCGAGCTTGAAGTCGATCGCCGCGGCCAGGGCGCTCCCGGTCAGCCCGCTCGCTTTCAGGACCACCGTCACCGCCGCGGCTCCTTTGTTGCCGATCACGATCGTCCCCTGGCGGGTCTCGCCGGGCTTCATCCCCGACGCCGCCACGATCGCCTGGTTCGCGGCCGAAGAGCTGAGCTGCACGCTGGCGGCAGCCAGCGAGGCCGAGTTGGCGCTCGTCGAGGTGAAGCTGGCGCCGCTGAAGATCGCTGAGCCGAGCGCCAGCGAGACAAGCGCGAGCGCTGCCAGCAGCAGCCAGCGCCGTGAGTGCAGAAGAATGCTCAGCCGGTCCATTGCGACCCGGCTCCAGCCCCGGCGGCCTCGGCTTCGCGGCGCCGTGCCTCTTCGCCGGCGCTGCGCCAGATCCCAGCCAGGAGCAAGAAGGCGACGATCACCGCTGGCAGGCCGATCGCCAGCGTCCGCACCAGCGGAATCGAGAGCCCCGCCAGCACGTAGCCGATGTACGGGACCGAGAACGCGACCCGCGCTTGCTCGGACCCGTCGAGGCTGAAGGTCCAGGGGTCGGCGCTGGGGTTGGCATCCCCCTTGGTGCGGAAGGTGCGCGCGCCGGCCTCGTCGGTGCCGATCCAGGCGATCCGGTGGGTGACCAGGTCCTGGGAAAAGGCGCCGGTCGGCGGCTCGTAGGTGATCACGTCGCCCACCCGCAGCTCCTCGACCGGCACCGTCTCGTCGAAGACGATCGAGCCCTTGTCGTAAGTGCCGCTCATCGAGCCGCTGACGATCACGTAGCGCTGGAAGCCGAGCACCGCGGGGATCAGCAGCAGAGCCGCCAGGGCGAGGCAGAGGACGGTCAGGGTCGCTCCGAGCCAGCGAGCTACCGGGACCGACGTCATCCGCCGGCCCCGGCGCCTCGCCTGTGGGACGCCGCTAGGAAACGGCATCCCACTGATAGCCGACGCTCAGCGTCGAACCCTTGTAGGCGTTGTCCCCGGTCGTCGCAGACGCCGGAGTGCCGCCGTCGGGGAACGTGACGGTGAATTCGTAGGTGCGGGCCTCGCCTGCGGCGAATTTGCCGAGCGACTGGGCACCCATCGCGCCGACCTTGCCCGAGTAAACGGCGACCGGCGACCCCACTTTGGTCACGTCCCTGATCGAGAGATCCAGCGCTGCCGACAGCTGGCCGCCATTGGCGCCCGGCGTGTCGACGAGGTTGGTCTTCGACAGGGTGAACGTGCCCGCGGCGTTGCCGCTGTTGGTAATCGTCACCGTGCCGTTGGTCGAGGACCCTGGCAGCAAGCCGGCGGAGGTCAGAACCGCCGCGCCTTCCTTGGAATTGGACTGCGCGAGGTTGCCTGCGCTGAACGTGTTGCTGGGGTTTGCGGACTTCGAGGTGAAGCTCGCGCCTGATCCAACGACCGCGCCAAATGCCAGCAGCGCAACGAGCAGCGCTCCCAGCAGATGGCGGGGACTCGAGAGGATCACGGAAATGCGAGACATAGGTGCCTCCTTCGGGGCTCGGAAATATGGCTCCGAAAGCGGCAGCCGAGCTGTCTCGACCGAAGTCGAGGCCTCTAGCTTTGCGTCCCCGCCTCGCGGCGGGTTTGCCTTGAATCGCTTCCATGCCCAATCCGCATCGGCAGGGAGGCGGCCGGAATTGAGGCGCTGGCGGGAAAGAACCCGGGCGCTTAGAAGAACTGCGCCGGATCGACGCCGCCGCCCCACGCCCCGCCGCCGAAAGCGACTGGCAGGGCGAACGCCAAAATGGCCACGGCAAGCGCCAGGGAGAGACTTGAGCGCAGCCACCAGGCGGAGGAGCGGGGCAGGGTTCCCATCCCGACCTCCATCGGCATCTCCCGGCCGGGCTTCAACGCCGCTGGACTTATTACCCAGGACTCAATTCCAGCCTGGACCGTTGTTGGAGGGCCGGCGTGGCTCAGCTGGCGGGAAACGGCTCGAGACCGGCGTGCCACGGACCCGGCGGGTAGGTGTGGATGCCGCTCTCGTCCATCTCGCCCTGCAGCCGCTTGAACAGCTGCCCGGCGTTCTTCAATGCCGTCTTCAACTCCTCCTCGCTGCGCTCGCGCAGGCGCCAGAGGAACCAGAGCTGGCGATCGTTGACCCCGAAGTCGATCTCCCCGCTCATCGTCGTCACCCAGGCGAGAAAGCCCGGCCCGAACAGCTCGCGCAGCGCGATCGGGTCGAACTCGCTCGGGACCGTCGCCCAGAACCGTTTGTTGAAGTCGATCGACTCGAACTCGACCTTGCGGGAGAAACGCTGGGTCACCACCTCGTGACCCTCGACCGACTCGACGTTGAAGGCGGGGACGACCTTGGCCAGGTCCGGCATATGGGCCTTGGCGAGGATCGCCGTGGGCAGGACGGCCCTGTCGAGGAAGCCGCCGGCCTCCTTTTCGTCGGCGTCGCAGCAGGAGCCCCAGAAGCCTTCGACGAGCTGCCCCGTGAGGCGGTTGGCCCCGCCGACGCAAAGCGCCACGGGTCCGTCTTTGGGATTGATCCCGCCGACTGCCTCGTAGGCGAGCCCGTTGCGCTCGCCGAAGCGGCGCACCGCCTCGGCCCACTCCTGCGCTTCCCGCTTGGCGCCCATCGCCGGGATCCTATGCCCGGCGTTCGTCCTTTGACGAGGCATTCCGCCGAAAGGACGAACGCCGCGGCGTTAGGATGCGGTCAAGCCCGGTCGACCACAGGAGCCGCCATGACCATCGCCCTCATCGTCGTCGCCGCGATCATCGTCATCGCGGTCCTCTACTTCATCGTCAAGCGAAACTCGATCATCGCCGCGCGCAACCGGGTCGACGAGTCCTGGAGCGGGATAGACGTCCAGCTCAAACGGCGCCGCGACCTCGTCCCCAACCTGGTCGAGACGGTCAAAGGCTACGCCGCGCACGAGAGCGAGACCTTCGAGAAAACGACCAAAGCGCGCGCCGAGGCGATGGCGGCCCAGAGCGTCGGCGACACCGCCCAGGCCGAGTCGAAACTGTCCCAGGCGCTGGCGGAGCTGCGCGCGGTCGCCGAGAACTACCCGACCCTGCGGGCAACCGAGAACTTCCAGCAGCTGAGCCGCAACCTCTCCGAGTTGGAGGACGAGATCCAGGCCGCGCGGCGGATCTACAACTCCAACGTCCAGTCCTACAACACGGACATCGAACAGTTCCCCGGCTCGATCGTCGCCAACGCGGGAAACTTCACCGCCCGCGAGTTCTTCGAGATCGCCGACGCGGATCGCGAGCCGGTCGCGGTGAGCTTCGACAAATAGGGCTCTAGAATCAGCCTATGACTGCAACCAAGGAAGCCACGCTGTGGATTTGCGACAGCTGTGGGTTCATCTACGACCCCGAGGTCGGCGATCCTGACGGGGGCATCCCGCCCGGCACCGCGTTCGAGGACATCCCGAAAGACTGGTTCTGCCCCGTCTGCGGAGCGCGCACTTCCGACTTCCGGCCGCTGGAGCCAGGCGAAGCCTGAGCTCCGGTCGGTGGGGCGGGGTTTCGCTTAACTTTTTCGACGTCGGGAGCGGCTGATCGTGGAGCAAAGCGGCGAAAAAGTACAAGACGCTTCACCCCGCCCCACCGACCGGAGCTATGACTACGACTGGCTGGTGGTCGGGTCGGGGTTCGGGGGCTCCGTGTCCGCGCTTCGACTTGCTGAGAAGGGCTACTCGGTGGGCGTGCTGGAGTGCGGGAAGCGGTTCGGAGACAAGGACTTCCCGAATTCGACCTGGGACCTGCGCCGCTACTTCTGGGCGCCGCGGATCGGGCTGCGCGGGATCTTCCGGCTGACCACGTTCAAAGACGTCTCGGTGGTCAGCGGCTGCGGCGTCGGCGGCGGCAGCCTCGGCTACGCCAACACGCTCTACGTCCCCCCCAAGCCGTTCTTCCAGGACCCCCAGTGGGGCGACCTCGAGGACTGGGAGGCGACGCTGGCGCCCCACTACGCCGAAGCGCAGCGGATGCTGGGCGTCGTGGTCCACGAAGACGACGACCCGGCCGACGAGCTGCTGCGCGAGTTCGGCGAGCACCTCGGGGTCGGCGACACCTACCGCAAGACGCCGGTCGGGATCTACTTCGGCGAGCCGGGCAAAACCGCCGCGGACCCATTCTTCGGGGGCGAGGGACCCGACCGCACCGGCTGCACGCACTGCGCCCGCTGCATGGTCGGCTGTCCGCACGGAGCCAAGAACACCCTGGTCAAGAACTACCTCTGGCTGGCAGAGCGTCGCGGGGTCGAGGTCACCGCCGACCGCACCGTCACCGAGATCCGCCCGCTCGGCGCCGCCGACGGCAGCGACGGCTACGCGGTGACCAGCGAGCGCTCGGGAATGCTCCGCGGCCGCGGTCGGCGCACGCTGACCGCCCGCGGCGTCGTCGTCGCCGCTGGCCCGCTTGGGACCAACAAGCTGCTGCAGCGTTGCCGGCTCGGCGGCGCTCTGCCTCGGATCTCGGACCGGCTCGGCGAGCTGGTGCGCACCAACAGCGAGATGATCCTCGCCGTCACCGTCCCCGAGGACTACCCCGACGACCTCACCAAGCGGGTGGCGATCAGCGGCAGCATCTACCCCGACCCGCACACCCACATCGAGACCGTCAGCTACGGAAAGGCGGGCGACTCGATGAGCCTGCTCTACACGCTGCTGGTCGGCGACGGCACCCGGGTGACGCGGCCGTTGAAGCTGCTGGCACAGATCGTCCGCCACCCGACCCGTTTTGCGAAGACGCTCTGGCCGAAGGGCTGGTCGCGGCGCACGATCATCCTCCTGGTCATGCAGACGCTCGACAACGCGATCGCGCTGCGGCCGAAGCTGAAGCGCTCCGGCGACGTGCGGCTGCAGACCGAACAGGATCCGGATCGCCCCAACCCCACCTTCATCCCGGTCGCCAACGAGGCGGCGGAGTGGCTGGCCGAGCGGACCGGCGGAGTCGCGCAGAGCTCGACGGCCGAGGCGCTGATGAACATCCCGACCACCGCCCACATCCTCGGTGGCGCCGTGATCGGCCACGGCCCCGAGGACGGGGTCGTCGATCGCCGCCAGCGCGTCTTCGGCTACGAGAACCTGATGGTTTGCGACGGGGCGGCGGTCCCGGCCAACGTCGGGGTGAACCCGAGCCTGACGATCACTGCCCTAGCGGAGCACGCGATGGCCGCCGTCCCCGCCAAAGGGGAGGCGGAGCCGCGGCCCGAGGCCGCCGACCCCGCCCCACTGGCCTAGCGCTAGCTCGCGGCGGCGAAGCGCTGGGCGACGTAGTCCCAGTTGACGACGTTCCAGAAGGCGTCGATGTAATCGGGCCGTTTGTTCTGGTATTTGAGGTAGTAGGCGTGCTCCCAGACGTCGCAGCCGAGCAGCGGCGTCTGGCCGTCGGAGATCGGCGAGTCCTGGTTCGGGGTTTTGGCGACGGCGAGGCCGCTGCCGTCGTGGACCAGCCAGGCCCAGCCGGAGCCGAACTGGGTGATGCCGGCTTCTTTGAACTCGGACTTGAAGTCGTCGAAAGAGCCGAACTTCTCGGCGATCGCGGCGCCGAGGTCGCCCGCCGGCTCGCCACCGCCGTCGGGGCTCAGCATCTCCCAGAAGAGGCTGTGGTTGTAGTGGCCGCCGCCGTTGTTGCGGACCGCGCCCTGCTTGTCGGCGGGCAGGCTGGAGAGGTTCTTCAGCACGTCCTCGACGTCGCGATCGGCCCACTCCGTGCCCTCGAGGGCGGCGTTCGCTTTGTCGACGTAGGCCTGGTGGTGCTTGTCGTGGTGAACGCGCATCGTCGCCTCGTCGATGTGCGGCTCGAGCGCGTCGTAGGCGTACGGAAGATCGGGAACGGAGAAAGGCATCTGGTGACTCCTCGGTCTAGTCGGAACTGGTCCCCGGAGCCTACTCGTCGGCAGATTCGTCAGCAGGTTCGAGCTCTTCGCCGAAGGGGCCGAAGAGCCCGCGGTCGACGATGTCGGGATCGCCGCCCGTCCAGGCGTTGAAGCGGTACCAGGCCGGCTTCGCCCTGCGCTTTTCGGTCAGCAGGCCGGCCGAACGGCAGAAGCTGCAGCTGCCCCCTTCGTCGGTCCAGGTGAACCACCAGACGCCGCCGATCCGCCAACGCAACCGGTTCGCGGAGAGCAGGGCGAATGCCTGCGAGAGCTGGCGCGCCTGGCCGTATAGACCGCGCTCCCAGCGCGTCGGCCCGCTCTGCGAGCCCCAACCCAACTCGGTGACGAAGATCGGCGTGCGGGAATCCCCGTTGACACTCATGATCCGCCGCAGGTTCTCGATCTGGCCGCCCATCGCGCGGGCGCGGGCGACGTAGGGGTGCAGCGCGATCCCGTCGAAATGGCGCTTCACGTCGCGCACCCGGTAAAGGCGAGAGAGGAAGTCGCCCGACGCCGCATTGGGCGGGATCTGCAACGGCCGGCCGAAGAAGCCGCCGACGATCACACGCGCGCTCGGGTCGACGCGGTGCAGGACCCGGCCGGAGATCCGGATCAGCCGCCCGAACAGAACCGGGTCGACCGGGTCGGCGAAGGTGACGATGTTCGGCTCGTTCCAGATCTCCCAGCGGTGGATCGGCAGGAAGGGCAGCTCCGGGTTCTCCTCCCAGAAGTAGCCATCCGGGCCGTAGCGCCGCGCCGCTTCGCGCAGGATCTTGCTCCAGGCCCAACGCTGCCAGGCGCTGCGCACCGGCAGGTCGATCACCTGCGGCGCCGCCCATTCCGGCGTCCCCCAGACGAACGGCATCACCCGGATGCCCGCTTCGGCCGCCAGCCTGACCTCGTGGTCGAAGCCCTCCCAGTTCGCCTCCGCGACGTTGGGCGGCTGCTCTTGGACGACGCTCCAGTAGAGCGGCAGCCGCACGCTCGTCACCCCTGCTCCCCGCATCAGCTCGAAGTCCTTGGCGTTGGCGATGCTCTGCGGCGAGACGCCGATGAAGCCCTGCGGCAGGTATGCATGCGCTCCCGACGGCCAGATCGCGGCCGCGAAGAGGAAGAGAATCGGGAGCAGTTTCCGGGTCATCGCCTTACTGGAACAGAGTCCCGGCGCAAAGTAGCGGCCACGCCCACCCGAGGCAGACCCGCCTTCCCGCGCCGCTCTGAGATAATCGCCGCTCTCGGGGCGTGGCGCAGCCTGGTAGCGCGCACCGTTCGGGTCGGTGAGGTCCCCGGTTCAAATCCGGGCGCCCCGATGAAGCGGCAAGGCAAACGTCAGGCTTCCTGGAAGTAGACGTCTCCCCAACTGACCGACACGATTCCGCCTTCGCAGGCGCTTTCGGTCTCGTTGCTGCGCTGGACCAGAGTCACCTGCAGGGGCCTGGGAATCGGGATCGAACGGGTCACAGGGTTCCGAATGCCCACTTCCTTGGGCCCCCAAAGCAGCCGCCCGCTTTCGTCCTCGATGGAAACGACAGCCTGTGAAGACGGGCATTCGGCTTCGGCGTCGATCCCGACCACGAAATGCATAGCGGAGAAGCGGCCCTTGGTGAAGATCGTCAGGTCTTCACGTTCCCCAGGCCACACTTCGACAAGGACAGCGTCCCCATAGACCTTCCTGCCGATACTCCTGTTCCCGAAGGTCGAGTAGGTGGAGCCGTCGACGTTTTCACCTTCGTCGAGCTCTTCGAGTCCCGTGGTCGCGGAGCCGAACTCAATCGCGTCTTCGCCTTCGGCTTCCGACACGGTTTCGGTCGCGGTCACCGTGGTCTGCTGCGTCACCGTGGCCGGTTCGGGCGAACTGGTCGTCGAGTTACTGGTGAAGAATCCGGTGCCTCCGCCCACCAGGAAGCTCAAAGCCGCGATCGCGGCCACCACAGCGGTATGACCGGGATCCCGAAACCACTGGCGACGGTCTCCCTGACGCGGCTCGTCCTGCATGCCGGGAGTGAATCAGGGAGAACGGCGTAAGTACGTCGCGCTCAGCGAACTTCGGCGATCGCCCGCTCGATTTCACCGAGGCTCGCACCGTCCTGCAGCGTCCGCGTCCCGCCGGGGCCGGTGACGATCGCAGCCTGGCCGGTGCGGATCTTGAGGTCGCGGCCGAGTTCCTCGTACTCCGCGAGCTGTTTGGCGATCGGGCTGCCAGGGTTGTTGAGGCCGGCTTCGATCGCCTTTTCCCATTCCGCACCGTCGAGCCGCTCGATGGCGCCGGCTACCGAGGCCAGGAACTCCTGGCCGACGCCGAAGCGCTCGGCTTCGTCCTGGTTGCGGAAGAAGAGATAGATGTACTGCCAGCCGTAGTTCTGCTCCGCCGCCGCCTCGGCGCCGTAGAAGCCGAGCTGCTCGGTGTTGATGCTGTTCGAGTAGTGGCGGTAGAGAAGCTGGACGTCTCCGGGCCGGGCATAGTCTTCGGCCAGGGTCGGGATCGCCCGGAGAAAGTCCTCGCTGCAGTTGGCGCACTGCATGTCGTTGAAGATCTGGATCGTCACGGGGGCGTTCGAGGAGCCGAAGCGGTCGCCTTCCTGCGGCACGCCGCCGAACAGCCGCTGGGCGTCGTTGATCCCGTCGACGTGGACGACAGGCGACCCCGGCTCCCTGGTCGAGAGCTCGACGATCGTGTAGCCGAGCGCGAGAAGGCCCAGCGCGAGGATCCCGGCGACCCAGATCCGGCCGCGGCGGGGCAGCGGCTTGGCGGCGACTTCGGACACGAGCGCATTATCGCGAGCGCGCCGTCCCGGTCGCCCCAGGCCCCGGGCCAGACATTGACACGTCCGTGACGAGCGATAAAACTGAATACCCACTTTCAACTACACGGGAGGTCTTCATGGCCCATCACCTGACGCCCAGCGAGCTTGCCGACCAGATGCAGATGAAGCGGCACGAGGTGATCGGCAAATGCGTCGAGATGGGCGTCCCGATCTTCCACGGCCGGATCGACCGAACCCTCTTCGAGTCCTCCCTCCGCAGCCTCCCCCACCATCAGCGGCCGCACGGCGCCTCCACCGGCTGAGCTCAACTAGACTTCTCCCCGCAATGGGGAGGGGTACCCACTCGAAGACGCTGGCTGACCTGCTGCCGTTGTCCGCGCAGGTCTACGGCGATGCGCCTGCCGTCCGCTACAAGGACGGCGAGGGATGGGTCGACCGCAGCTTCAACGAGGTGGTCGAGATCGTCCGCCCGCTGGCACTCGGCCTGGCCGAGCTCGGGGTCGAGAAGGGCGATCGCGTCTCGATCCTCGGCAACACCCGCCCCGAGTGGACCTACTACGACTTCGCGGCGCTCTCGATCGGCGCCACGGTCGTCCCGATCTACCAGACGAACTCGCCGGAAGAGTGCCAGTACGTGCTCGAGAACTCCGACGCGAAGGTCGTGGTCGTCGAGGACGACGAACAGATGGAGAAGATCCGCAAGGTCCGCGACCAGCTTCCCCAGCTCGAGCACGTGGTGCGGATGACCGGCTCCAGCGACGACGCGATCTCCGCCGACGAGCTGGCCGCGAAGGGCGCCGGCGTCGACGCGGGCCGCTGGGAGGATCTCTACTCGGCGGTAACCCCGGCCGACATCTGCACCTTCATCTACACCTCGGGCACCACCGGCCCGCCCAAGGGCTGCGTGATCAGCCACGGCAACTACCGGGCGATGCTCGACATGGTCAACGAGACCAGCGTCATCGAGAACGAAGACGTCACCTACCTCTACCTGCCCCTCGCCCACTCCTTCGCGCTCCTGATCCAGCTCGGCAGCTTCGACCTCGGCGCGACGATCGCCTACTGGGAGCGCGATCCGCTGAAGATCATGCCGAACCTCGCGGAACTGAAACCGACCTACTTCCCGTCGGTTCCCCGCATCTTCGAGAAGATCTACACGATGGCCACCAGCGCGATGGAGAAAGAGGGCGGCCTGAAAAAGGCGATCTTCGACTGGGCGATCAAGGTCGGCATCAAGATGCGGGAGACCGAACGGGCGGGTCGCAAGCCGGGCTTCCTGCTGCGCAAGCAGCACGGGTTCGCGGACAAGAAAGTGCTCTCGAAAATCCGCGGCCTGTTCGGCGGCAACCTGCGCCTCGCGGTCTCGGGCGCGGCGCCGATCAACCCCGACATCCTGCGCTTTTTCGACGCCGCGGGGGTCCTGGTGCTGGAGGGATGGGGGATGACCGAGACCTCGACCGCCGCGACGATCTCCACTCCCGACGACTTCAAGATCGGCACGATCGGCAAACCGTTCCCGGGTTGCGAGGTGAGGATCGCCGAGGACGGCGAGATCCTCGTCAAGGGGCCCAACGTCTTCCAGGGCTACCACAAGAACGAGGAGGCGACCCGGCAGACGATCGTCGACGGCTGGCTGCACACCGGCGACCTCGGCGAGGTCGACTCGGACGGCTTCATCAAGATCACCGGCCGCAAAAAGGACATCATCATCACCGCGGGCGGCAAGAACATCACCCCGGCGAACCTCGAGGCGGAAATCAAGCAGCATCCTCTGGTCTCCCAGTGCGTCGTGGTCGGCGACCGCCGGCCTTACCTGGTCGCCCTGGTCACGCTCGACCCCGAAGAAGCGGCCGCTTACGCGAGCGAGAACAACCTCGACGAAACCCCGGAGCAGCTCTCCGCCAATCCCGACGTGAAGGCCTCGATCATGGCCCACGTCGAACAGATCAACCAGAAATTCGCCCGGGTCGAGCAGGTCAAGAAGATCGCGATCCTGCCGGAAGACCTCTCGCAGGAGAACGGCGAGCTGACGCCCACCCTGAAGGTCAAGCGCGCGGTCGTCACGCAGAAGCGCGAGACCGAGATCGATCAGCTCTACGCCGGGTAGGCCGCATGGGGAGGGGTCGGGTGACGCTCCCCTCCTCATCCGCAAGACGTTCGGAGGGTCACCTGACCCCTCCCCAACCCCCGCTTCCCGCTAGACGAGACTGGCGGCGAGCCCAGCCAGCTCTTGCCCTCTGCGGCTCAGTGGCCGCCTCGCCATCCGAGGACCGACGAGGCTAAGAAGCCTCGCCGCTCTGACGCAGCAGCACCGAGGTCGTCTGCTCGAGCACCCGTTTCCAAGCGGAGACCTGCTCCGGCTCCTCTTCGTCGGCGCGTTCGACCACGCGGCGCACGCGGCGCGCGGAGATTTCGAGGCCGTGGCGCTCGGCGATCTCCTTGTAGCGGTCGTAGTCCTTGGCCAGGGTGGCGGTGACCGATTCGAAGCCGTGGCGGGCGATCTGTAGGCGCCGCCTGTAGTCCATGATCGGCGTGCCGAACATCAGCTCGTCGTTCGGCTCGGGCTCGAGCAAGATGATGTCGACGCCGGGGTATCTCTCCTGCCACATCCCAACCGCCTGGTGCAGGCGCTGGTGCGCGATCAGCCGGAAGGTCTGGTTGGCGATCGCCGGCAGGCCCATGTCGGAGACGCGGCGCACCCGGCTGCCGGTGACCGTCGGGATCGTTTTCGAGAAGTCGTTGACGAAGGGAACCAGCGGGTTGACGACGACGATGAACTTGGCGCCCTTCTCGACCGCGATGTCGACGTTGGTGGTGGAGCGGATGCCGCCGTCGACCAGCTGCCGGCCTTTGAGGTCGACCGGCTTGTAGACGATCGGCAGGCAGGTCGAGCACTGGATCGCCTTGGAGATCGGCACGTCGTCCCAGCCTTCCTCCCCGAAGACGATCCGCTCGCAGGTGTCGAGGTCGGTCGCCGTCAGGTAGAGCTCGGCATCGAGCAGGCGGAAGTCGTTGACCCGGCCGCCCTCGCCGAGCGCCTCCTCGACGTAGTCGGCCAGGCCGGAGCCCGAGTAGAGCCCGGTCGGCAGCGCCTCGGCGAGCCCGACGCCGATGTCGATCGCCGAGAGCTCGCCGAGGCGCGCCAGCTGGCGCACCAGCTCGAGCGTGCGCAGCGGCAGCCCGACCGCTTTGCCGAGGAAACCGAGGTAGTTCGGCTTCAGCGCGCGGTTGAGGTCGAGGTCCTCCAGCTCGGAGGGGACGCGGGCGTTCAGCACCTGCATCATCTCGTCGGGGGTGACGCCGTTGGCGAGCATGCCGCCGACGAAGGAGCCGGCGCTGGTGCCAACGTAGACGTCGAAGTTGTTGACGGTGCTGTTGACGGCGAGCAGGTCGAGAGCGCGCAAGGCCCCGATCTCGTAGACACCGCCGGTGAAGCCCCCTCCACCCAGGACCAGCGCCGTCTTCGAGGGCTTTTTCCGCCGTGGTTTTTTGCGGCGGGGCTTGGACTCGATGTCGACGACTTTGCCCATCAGGAACACGGAGTATCCCAGGTGGATCGGCCGGGCCAGCCGCTACCTTGGCCCCCTCACGTGTTCCTACCGGCGATGAGACGGGTCCCGATCCTCTTGATGGCGCTCTGTGCGGGGGTTTTGCTCCTGCCGGGCGCGGCGCGGGCGAGCCAGGCCTGCGATGAGATGCGCGGCCTGCTCAGCCGCGGGGGAGGGTCGGCGAGCGGCCTGATCGTGGTCGAGGCGGAAAGCCGCGACGTCGTCTGCGCCAAGGCGCCGGGTCGCCAGCGGCCGCTGGCTTCGAACATGAAGCTGTTCACGACCGCGACCGCGCTCTCGCGGCTAGGGCCCACGACGCGGATCTCGACCAAGGTCTTCGGGGACGGGCGGATCGACGCCGGCGGCGTCCTCCACGGAAGCCTCTACCTGCAGGGAGGCGGGGACC
>Ga0196962_10000505_pt1 | contig 15768 bp, 16 predicted proteins | sample S3v_20metaG_FD_183186 | JGI IMG/M metagenome (GOLD analysis project Ga0196962, IMG submission 183186) | Soil microbial communities from Anza Borrego desert, Southern California, United States - S3+v_20 | ecosystem: Environmental > Terrestrial > Soil > Desert | place: USA: California | collected... | reverse complement strand
TTCTCCGTGGACCCTTCATCCGTCCCACTGCTTCAGGCCGTTGGTCCCGGATTCTTCCTGGAGTCGACCCGCGGCGCGGATTCGTGCTTCCCGAATCTGGAAGAGGGTGCGTTGCTGGCCGGGACCGAAGAACCCGAGCGCATCGCGGAGACGCTGCTTGGCTACTACTTTGCCGTCGTCCTCAAGCTCGGCCCCGAGGGCGCCCTATACGCCGGCGCGGACGGAGTAAGGGTACGCGTGCCCGCATCGCCAGTGCGGGTGGTTGACACCACGGGGGCGGGGGACGCCCTCTGTGCGGGCTTCCTGTCCGCCAGGCTATTTGGGGACTCGCCCGCCGAGGCGCTGTGGCGGGGCGTCGGGCTCGCGTCGCGCGCCATCGAGCGCGTGGGTGGTCGCCCGAAAAGCTGATCCCCTGCCGCCGGCCAGGCACGGGTTGCAGGGCACATCAAGCCTCGGCTTGCCGCGGTGACGGTATCACGCCCAACTGCTGCATCAGGCCCATCATATCGAGCTGTCCTCGGAACTCCACGATCTTCCCGTCGGCTATTCGATAGAAGACGCTGCCTGGCGCCTCTACGCGCTTGCCGGTGGGAGGGATGCCCTGCAGCTCGCCCAGGTGCGTGCCCCGACAGGTCCACCTCTCGGCCACCCTATCCCCTTCAGCGATCAGCTCCTCGAAGGTGGAATACCAGTCTGGAAATGATTCGCGCCACGTACCGACGAAGTTCTTGAGCTCATCGGGATCGAGCACCTCTCCGGTGGGCATGTGGATCTCGGCGTCTGGCGCCATCAGCTCGTCCGCGGCGGTCGTCTTTCCCTGGTTCCAGAACTCCTCCACGAACCGGTGCACCAGCTCCTTGTTCTCTTCAGCCGTCATGTCGAGACCTCCTTCACGTTCGCCTGAGTCTCATTGGATGGACGGTAGTACGGGCGGCAGACAAAAGTAATCCCACAAATGTGGGATATTTTGGTACTCCGGTTACTTGTAAAATGGCCACACCATGAACACAAGCACCTCGGCGGAGCTTGTCAGGCAAGAGATCATCCGTCTCTGTCATGCCGGGCTTGACTCAAGGACGTTCAGGATAGAGAGTGTAAAGCGTCTGAAGAAGGCCATTCCGGTAGACGCTTCGTTCTTCGCTACCGCCGACCCGGCGACCCTGCGCTTTACAGGAGCCGTACTCGACGACGTCCTGGCGAGCGCCACGGCCCAGTTCCTCGAGAACGAGTTCATGCGAGAGGACGCCGTCAAGTTTGCGCGTCTGGCGAGGGGACGCTCGCCGGTCGAGAGCTTGGGGGCTGCGACCCGAGGTGAGTTGGTCCTCAGCCCGCGCTACCAGGAGATCCTCGCCCCGATGGACCTGGGGGACGAGTTGAGAGCTGCCCTGGTGGTGGGCTCCAAGTGCTGGGGCCTCATGTGTCTGCACCGCGAGCGCTCCAGCCCCAACTTCACGCCCGCCGAGGCCGCCTTCCTGGCGAAACTCACCCCACATTTGGCCGAGGGTCTGCGCACCGCCCTGCTGATCGGCGATGCGCGAGTGACCTCCCTGCCGCCGGACGGGCCGGGGTTGCTATTACTTGGAGATGATCTCTCACTGGCTGCTATTACACCAGCGGCCGAGGGGTGGCTGGCGGAGGTGGCAAAGAGCGATTGGCCTAGCTCCAGCGAGCTGCCGGAAGTGGTCTACGCTGTTGCCGCTCGGTTGCTTGCGCTAGAGCGTGGCGGCGACAATGCACCACCAGACCTGATGCCGAGGATACGCCTCAGGAGCGCCTCCGGACGGTGGCTGGTACTGCACGCCTCGAGGCTCAGGACAGCAGATGCCGAGGGGCAGATAGCGGTCATCTTCGAGGAGGCGCGTCCCTCGGAGATCGCGCCTCTGATCGTCGATGCGTACGGCCTGACCAAGCGTGAGGGCGAGATCACCAGGCTCGTCCTGCGCGGCCTTTCCACGGCCGAAGTCTCCAACGAACTCTACATCACGCCAAACACGGTGCGCGATCACTTCAAGTCCATCTTCGACAAGGTCGGCGTTCGCAGCCGTAGAGAACTCGTCGCCGGGATCTTTGCCCAACAGTACCAGCCGCGCATGGCCACCGGCCACGGACCAGACGCCGATGGGTGGTTTGCCTGAGAGCCGCAGGTTGGCTTTACACCGACGCAGATGGAGGTTTAGTCTTCATACCGGCACCCCCTTCGGCCGGAACCCTTTACGGGTACTAATACGTGCCGTATGCAGAGGCTGGATGATTTCAAGCATTACAGTCGGGGGTTGGAAGTTGGACGCCGACGACATGTTGTCTATCCTCGTCACCCCGGCTTGAGGGTGCAATTAGATCCGGGAGCGGTGGCGAAGTATTCTTGCAGCGGCTATAGGACAGATGAGTAGGTCGCAATAGGGTATACAGACGTTCTGCGACATGACCGGGCAGTGAACACGATTCGGAAAAGGAGGACGCGTGGCTATTGAGCTGGGCTTGATCGGGGTCCCGACCAGTATGGGGGCCTTCGCCCCTGGCCAAGAGAAGGGTCCACGGGCACTCAGGGAGGCCGGCCTCCTCGGGCGGCTCTCCCGCGCGGGTATCGAGGTGGTGGACCACGGGAATGGTGTGGAGGTGCGGCGCTGGCGGCCGGACAGGGCCAACCGATACGCGCAGAATCTTCCCGCCGTCGTGGAAGTCGTACGCGAAGCGGCCGGCAGGGTCGGGGAGGCGCACGCCGCGGGGCACCTGCCTCTGGTTGTTGGCGGGGACTGCACCGTCGAGCTGGGCACGGTCGCGGGACTTCTGCCATCCAAAGGGTCAGGGGGACGACTGGGACTGATCTACTTCGACGTCCATCCCGACCTCAACGTGCCCGCCAGTGTGGGCGAGGGGGCACTCGATTGGATGGGCATGGCGCACATGCTCGGTGAGGATGAGGCGGCCGAGCCGCTTGCTCGTTTCGGACCGCGCTTCCCCTTGCTGGCAGACGAGGATGTCTTCTTCTTCTCCTACGGTCCCGAACAGGCGACCGAATGGGAGCGCGAGGTAATCGGACGCCGTGGGCTCCGGGGAATCCCGGTCGAGGAGGTGGCCGCCGATCCAGAGGGCGCCGCGGCGCGCGCCCTTGCGGAAATGGAGCCTCGCTTCGACCGTCTGCTCGTGCATTTCGACGTGGACACGGTGGACTTCACCGACCTACCGCTTTCGGAGAACACCGGGCGCAACGAGGGTTTGCCATTCGACGCAGCGATGCGGTCGCTGGGTACGCTGCTGGGGAGCGATCGGCTCGCAGCGGTGACCGTCACGGAGTTCAACCCCGACCACGGCGAGGAGGATGGGTCCACGGCAGAGGCGTTGGCCGAGGGGCTCGCCAGCGCTCTGTCGTGCTCGCCCGCGCTCGGGAACACAACCTCGACGACTTCGTGAGAGACCTCTAGATGAGTGTTGCGTGGATTAGGAGTAAAAAGAAGGCCATCCGGCCACTACCCGACCAAAGGAGCCCCGGATGGCTCATCCACAGCATACCCCGCCGCTCGTTCCCCTGGAAGAGGCCATAACCGCGCTGTTCTGCCTCATCGAGGATGCCTACGCCTCCCTCAACCCCAACGCCACGAGCTTCGAGACGCTCAAGAAGCTTTCGGATTCGGAGGTCTTGACGCTGGCGCTCTTGCAGTAGCTTAGGGGCATCGAGAGCGAGCACTCCTTCCTGCGCGACGCCCGGAGGTTCTTCGTCCACCTCCCGGGAGTTGCGGGGATGCACCCATCCTCCTTGCACCGCCGCGTGAGGACGCTCAGGCGCCTCTTGGAACCCCTGCGCCGCTCGATCCTGACCGAACTGGTGGGAGAGCCGGAGACGCTCCTCGTCGACTTGACCCTCCTCCCGGTCTTGCACCCCGTCAGGTGAGGCAGTCGGCTGAGGGCTTCGAGGAGGCGGCATGGGTGAGGTGGGGCTCTTTCGTCGTCCACGGCATTTGGAGCTGCCGGATCGGCAGATGGATTTCGGTCCGGCTCACTTTCCGATCCAGGCTAATGGTCTGCTCGTCATAGACTTCGATCACGGGCAGGCCGACCAGGTCGGGCGCTGCCGCCAGTGCCTGCCCGAAAATCTTCGGGTAAGCGTCCGGCAACGTGGCGTAGGAACCGACATGCGTGGCGACTGCGCAGCGATAGGCAGGGAGGGCGGCTGTCATGATCCGTCCTTCCCCTGCCGTCCCAGGCGGAACCGTCACTGCCGCATCGAACCGCAAATGCTCCGGCGCAGTGATGCCCGGGGCATCGTGGCCGATGCCCAGAAGAACTCGCTCGCTCGGGAGCCCTCGTTTTTCCGCCCACGCGTCCAGCACCGACCAGAGGCTTGGATCGACCGTTTCATACGGACCGGTGTGACGAATGAAGGCGATGGTGCCGACCTGCAAGCTTCTGATCCGCGTCGGCGACAGCGAATAATCGAGCTGGATTTCAGCCTCCTCGCGGCTCGGCTGCGCCCGGGCCGGAAGCCGCCGGCTTTGGCGATAGGCGCGGGGCGACGTTCCATAACGGCTCCGAAAGGCGCGGCTGAAAGTCTCATGGTCCCTGAAGCCGCAATCGAGCGCGATCGCCAGGATGGAATCGGTATGAAGCTGCAGCCGCCACGCCGCCCGTTCCAGCCGCAGGCGCCGCACATAGGCAGCGGGCGCTTCGCCGAAGCTGTCGCGAAACCGGCGGTGGAAATGGTGCGGCGAAAGGCCGGCGACTTGCGCGAGCGTCTCAAGCGGTAGCGGGCCGTCAAGGTGCGCATGCGCGTGCCAGGCAGCACGGGCGAGCGCGGCCTCGTCACCGACGGTCATCGGCTCGCCTGCTTCACCCCTAAGGCAGTTCCCGCGACCTTTAGGATACCCCCTCCGGCAAAGGCGATGCCCACGGGCCCGAGCAATGCGCCGACCGTGGCCAGCAGCAGAAGATCAGAGAGCAGGTACAGAAAGGTCGCGACCCACGCCGGCAGCTCGCTCGACCGCCACCGCGTCACCCATCTTGCGATCAGGTAGAAGACCGGTCCGCCCGCGACCACCGATACGATCGGGCTCGCCCTGCCCGCATAGGCCTCGTAGAAACTGGTTCCGCGGCCGGGGTCCAAGACCAAGGAATAGAAGGCCACCCAGCCCACGGCCAGCAAGATCATAACCGCATTAAGGAGGATCGCTGCCCCAACTCCCCAGAGGATGTCGCCAGCAGTCCTGCGTCTGGTTTCCATTCCGTTATGTTAGCCGCTGCTGACGCACGCTTCTTGACGATTCTTGCTGACCACCGGGAGCCACCCGCTCGGCGCGCTGAATCGGGTTTGGGAATGCTATTCTCGCCAAACTTCAATTCACTGAATTCGTCCGGGGCGCCGGGAGGCTTAGGTAGATCAGCCGCCTCACCTCCCGCCGTCCCCGAACCCCCGTGTCGAGGATGAGGCCGCACCCGAAGCTCATCGCGACGACGATCATCAGGCCGGTGATTAGGATCGCGGTCGGGAAGCGCGGGACGAGGCCCTAATCCACGCAACACTCATCTAGGAGCCCGGCTACAATGGATGGGACAGGGGTGCGCCTGGAGTTCGTGACCCCGACTTTCATCAGGTTCAAAGTAGATGTCTCTCCCCAAGCCGGGCAACTGACGTACGCCGGCAAGCGTGCGGTCTTCGGGCTGGGACGTTACCGGATAAGGGAAACCTGAGCCTCCGGGCCTCCACCAGCGCAGCCTCCACCGCCTGAATCGAGAGGAGCGCTTTGTTGGTGAACGTAGCGGTCGCTGACGGCAGACGGATGGTTCTTCAGAAGCTGATCCAGGAGCCCTTGTACTTGATCTCCCGCCTCTCGACCCAGCCGTATCTGTAGACGCCATTGTCGTCGCGGTAGTAGTGATGGTCAACTACCTTGAGTCCAGCGCCCCCGAATGGCGAGCCGTCGGGGGTGTAGGTGGGGTTGCGGTAGTAGGCCTGGTGCAGGTGTACAGATCCGACCGGGAACTTATTGGCGCCCGTCTTGCCCGCAAAGCCGATAACGGTGTGCCTGTCGACCTCAGCTCCCTCCTTGATCCCGGGGGCGAGGAGGCTCAGGTGCCCCGAGAGGTTCACATAGCTGCCGTTGGCGCCTTCGATGGAGACAAAGAGGCCGTAGTCTTTGTGGGTGATGTTGCGGCCTGCGAAGGTCACCGTGCCGCTCCCGAAGGGCGAGTAGATAGGATCTCCGCGGTTGAGGGGGTAGTCCACGGCGAACTTGTCGTTGGTGAAGTGTCGCCTGTTACAGCGACCGTACCCCTCGAGACCGCCGTGGGTGTACTCATTCCAGTAGTTGGGGCTGCCTACGATGCTCCAACCCGTGGGGATATTATCTTTGGGGTCGGCGTTGGCCGTGGACCCGTACTGCGTCTGGAAGAAGAAGTCGGGGTCGGCCTGCCAGCAACCTTCATCGATCAGAGTCTCCTCCCCCAGCGACGTGGCCGCGAAGGTCGTCTTCCCCTCCGTAGTCGCCTTATGCATCGCCCGCCCCCGTTCGGCGCGCTTGGGATCGCCCGCCCCGTAGAGGGATTTCGCAGAATTGGCGACAGGTAGCCCGAGCGAGCTGACCGGCCTGGATGGGGGCTCGAAGCGCAAAGCGGATAGCAATTTCTTGTCGTCCGAACCGAATCTATTCCCGTAGACGTTGATCTGGTACACCCGGCCGTTCACCGGCACGTAGACCTCCGTGGAGGGCGTGCTGCCAGGGATGGTCCCAACCGCCACGCCCCTGTGCCCCTTCTCGGCGACGCTGACCTCCTGGCGAGTAATGGGGAGGTCGGGGTAGGCACGGAGCTTCTTTTGGACCGTCGCCTTGATCTGTCCTGGCCGGAGACCGTAGGCCAGCGCGACGCGCACCGCAGGCGTCCCGCCGTGGTCGTGCAGGGCGCCAGAGTCCGGCCTCCACAAAGTGAAGCCGTAGGTTTGGTCGTAGGTGTACCGTTCACGCTCGAGAAACCACCTGGTGGGATGGGAGATCGAGGCCCCTACTACTTCGCCTTGCGTCCTCTGGGTTGGCCCCTTGCTCCCCTGGAGAGCCTCGGCCGAAGAGGCGAGCTTGCCCACGGCCGACAATGCGGCAAGCGACCCCAGGATCCCAAGTAAGACGGCAAGACCTCTCAGACCCCTATGATGGGTGAGATTCAACCAAATGACTCGCCGCACGGTGGTGTCCCCCTCCGATAGTACTTCTTCCCCTTGATCTTAGGTCTCGCATATTAAGTTGCTTGCGGACCGGAGTCAATGGCTACTCCGCCAAGCCGCCAAATCCCTGTGGACGCTCTCCGGCGCGACCCAAAGCCCTCTCGGGCCGGGTGAAAAACTACCCGGCCCGAGTGGGAACCGCCTAAAGAGAGTTCTTGCGAAGGGTCTTGTCTCCGCCGTGAGACTTCGGGTGCTATCCGGTGATCCCCCGGCTTCAGACTCACGCGGGGTCTCACTGACGGACGTGCTCCTCAGTACGAAGATAGCAACAGCCAGGACAGCCAGTGCCGTGAGCAGGCCGACCGTGGTGCTCCTGGTAAACCCGAGGACGATGAATCCGACCAGTGATGCGACGGCGCAGACGAGCGCGTAGGGTATCTGTGTCGTGGTGTGATCTATTAGCTGTATGCCAGACCCGATAGAAGACAGGATCGTGGTGTCGGACAGAGGGGATGTGTGGTCCCCGAAGATGGCACCAGCCAACACGGCGCCGAAGGCGGGGATCAACAGCGAGAGATCTACCGAGACCACGATCTCGGCGGCTATCGGTAGGATCAGGCCGAAGGTGCCGAACGTGCTCCCCATCGAGAAGGAGATGAAACAGGCCAGGACGAACAGGAGAGCCGGCAGCAGAGAGAACGCCAGGCCGGTATTGATCAGCCCAGACAGATACTCCCCGATCCCCAGCAAGGCGATTATCTCGGCGGTCATCCACGCCAGAAATAGCACCGCGGCAGCCATAAGCATCGACCTGATGCCCGATAGCCCGGCGGTCGCCACCTGGTTGGCCGGGGTCCTCTTCAACAGCAGCATCGCCCCAGAAACGGCGCACGCGATAAGGCCACCATAGAAGAGGGAGAGGATGACGTCGGTGTTCGCCAGTATCTGCATCGGGGTGATCGCCCCATCGGTGTTGGAGATCCCGATCCAGAGCGCTCCTGCCACGGTGACACCGATGAGCGTCGCCACAGGCACGACCAGGTCGCTTACCCTGCCGTCCTTTCGCGTCGGCAGGTCCCTATCGGCTTCACCAGGGACAGCCCCGTGCGAGGTGTCGACCAGGACTCCGGCCTCCATCGCGCGCCTTTCATGCTTGCGCATCGGGCCGAAGTTGAGCCCGAAGAATGCAACGGCAAATACAAACAAGATCGCGGTGATCGCGTAGTAGTTCGTGGGGATCGACGACAGGAACGCTTCGTAGCCGGAAAATGCGGTGACTTCGTTTCTGTTCAGGATCCCCGTCATGGTGGCGGCGATGAAGGCGGCCCAGCCGGAGATCGGCATCAGGATGATGACGGGGGCGGCCGTGGAGTCCACGATGTAAGAGAGCTTCGCCCGTGAGATACGATACTTGTCGGTGATCGTCCTGCTAACGTTCCCGCCGACCAGACAACTGAAAGCATCATCGAAGAAGATAACGAGGCCCAAGATGTAAGGGACCAGCTGGGCCTGGAAGCGTGTACGTACCTTCGTGGTAAGTATTCCCAGCATGACAACGAAGGCGAGGATGTACATCTCCTCCGCGATGGCGCCTTCGGCGATGATCAGGCCTCCCGCTACTTCGGCGACGAGCGAGATGCTGGCGAGGATATCCCATTGGCTGTACATCAGCGCGCCGAGGATGATCCCGATCCCCAACGACAGCAGGATCCTCCTGGTGGCTATAGCCAGACCGATCGCGACGACCGGCGGTAGAAGTGACAGTATAGACGGTTCCATTGGCAAGGCCTCCTGATGGTGCGAAGGATTGCTTCGCTGACCTCCGAGCTTACGGTCTGTGCCACGACCTTACGCCGTGGACTCGAGCCTACTGAGATCTCTGCGTCAGGCCACTTTTACCATCAGTACCTACCTCCTCCCCGAAGGTACGTACCCACACATGCAATAGTACCCAATGATGCATGACCCAAACTTCCTGCAAATCGGCCCCACGAGAACTGGCCTCGAGCCCGGTTGTCCGAGAACAACCGCGCGGCCAGATCCATAGTACCTTCAGCTTCGTAGATACCTTTGCCTGAAAACACAGGAAGGTCGCACCTTTGAGCGCCGTGAGCCCGAGAAGAGAGTTCGGACAGAGTCTCAGCAGAAAGAAGCCCGCCGTCGTGCTCCTGCTCGCTATCATCTTGCTCCTCGCGGCAGCATGCGGAGGGCAGGCCTCGGACGATTCCTCCAACGGTTCGGGGAAACGGGAGGCTTCCAGGACCCAGGAGCAGGACGCCACAAGCGTCGCTTCCTCAGAGAATAGCGTCGTCGAAGAGACCGCTGTAGGGAAGGCAGGGCCTTCCGGCGAGGAAGCCGAGCTCGCGCGGGCCGAGGTTGGGAAAGAGGAGATCTCCAACATGATGCCGGCAGGAGCGGAGAAGCCTGATGCGGCACGACCTCTGCCCGAGAACCCTCCAAGTGGGATAGAAGTCTATCCGGCCACAACCAACCATACCGTCGAGGGTCCCATAGATTACGAAAGGCACCCGCCGACCAACGGGGACCACGATCCACTGTGGCAGAACTGCGGCTTCTACGAGGAGCCCATCGAAGACAGGCACGCCGTCCACAGTATGGACCACGGCGTGGTCTGGATCACCTACCGCTCCGACCTTCCAGAGCGGCAGATCGAATCTCTGCGTCCCTACGGAAAAGAGGACTACGTCATAGTGAGCCCGTACCCCGGCCAGGACTCGCCCGTGATAGCCACCTCATGGAGGGTTCAACTGGAACTGAACGACTCGGACGACCCACGCCTAAGACGCTTCGTAAACCAGTTCCGCATCTCCGAGCTAGCTCCCCTCTCAGGCAACCGCTGCACCCTGGGCGTGGGCAGCCCGGGGGGATAGAACCCGAGGCTGCCCATTCCCAGTTCCGTTCGCACGGAAATCCTGAAACCTGATGCCGTAATCAGCTTGTTGGAGCGGTTCGCGAACCGCCCTAACCAGGTATGCCGGCGACGGCCACCTCTATCTCCTCCTCCGAGTGCTCCAGGTTGACCAATTCTCCGGCGAGGTACTGCTGGTAGGCCGAGAAGTCGAAGTGGCCGTGGCCGCAGAGGTTGAAGAGGATGGTCTGCTGTTCTCCTGACTCTCTGGCCTCGAGCGCGAGGTCTATGGTGGCTTTGATCGCGTGCGTCACCTCGGGCGCTGGCACGATGCCCTCCGTCCTCGCGAACGTGACCCCGGCCTCGAAGGTGGGGTTCTGGGCGTAGGCACGCGCCTCGATCAGCCCCTCGTGTGCCAGCGCCGAGACTATGGGGGAGTCGCCGTGGTAACGCAAGCCCCCCGCGTGGATGCCACTAGGCACGAACGAGTGCCCGAGCGTGTACATCTTCATCATCGGGGTGGTGCCCGCGGTGTCTCCGAAGTCGTAGGTGTAGCGGCCCTTGGTTAGCGTCGGGCAAGAGGCGGGCTCGACAGCCACGATACGCGTGTTCTTCCCGTTCTTCAGGTTCTCGCCGATGAAGGGGAAGGCGACGCCGCCGAAGTTCGAGCCGCCGCCGACGCAGCCGACCACCACGTCGGGGTACTCGCCGGCCAACTCCATCTGCTCCAGCGCTTCCTGCCCGATCACGGTCTGGTGCAACAGCACGTGGTTCAGGACGCTCCCTAGCGAGTACTTCGCGTCGTCGTTCTTGACCGCGTCTTCGATCGCCTCGCTTATGGCTATACCGAGGGAACCCGGCGAGTCAGGATGCTCTTCGAGGATGTTGCTGCCGGCCTGCGTGAGGTCCGTTGGGCTCGAGTGAACTTCGGCCCCGTAGGTCTCCATCATGATGCGCCTGTAGGGCTTCTGGTCGTAGCTGACGCGGACCATGTAGACCGTGCAATCGAGGCCCATCACACTACAGGCGAAGGCGAGTGCGGAGCCCCACTGGCCCGCTCCGGTCTCTGTGGTCAAGCGCCTGACGCCTTCTTCACGGTTGTAGTAGGCCTGGGGGACGGCGGTGTTCGCCTTGTGGCTGCCTGGCGGGCTGACACCTTCGTACTTGTAGTAGATGTGGGCCGGGGTATCGAGGAACTTTTCCAGGCGGCGGGCGCGGAAGAGTGGGGTCGGACGCCAGAGGCTGTAGATCTCACGCACCTCTTCGGGGATGGGAACATTGGGTTCCGGCGTCACCTCCTGCTCGATAATCGCCTGCGGGAAGATCGGGGCGAACGCCTCCGGCCCCACAGGCTCCATCGTGGCCGGATTCAAGGGCGGCTCGAGCTGGAAAGGCAGATCCGGCACCAGGTTGTACCAGCTCTCGGGGATGGCCTTCTCCTCGAGGACGAACTTCGTCTGTTGCATCCCGCACCTCCCATACTCGGCTCTCAGAGATCAGACACCAGCTTACAGCTTTTCGCGACGCAGGTTTGTTGGTGATCGAGCGCCCACCTCGACGTGCCGGCAAAGCTGACCGGCTTACTGCAGCAGGACTAGCGCAGACGCTTGCTCACCTCGTAGGTCCCAGGTGCTCGTCGAGGAAGGCTGCTATCTTCGGGTAGGCGTCGAGGCGGTTCTTCAGTTTGGCGAGGCCGTGGCCCTCGTCCTCGTAGAGGAGATACTCGACCTTGCCGCCGTTCACTTTCACGCGCTCGACGATCTGCTCGGCCTCCCCGACGGGCACGCGGGGATCGTTTTTGCCGTGGATGACCATGAGAGGGGCCGTGATCTCCCCGGCCTTGTGTATGGGGCTCATGGACTCCAGTAACTCGCGGTCGTTCTCCAGCGAGCCGTATTCGGGCTCGCGCAGGCTCCGCCGGTAGGAGCCCGTGTTCTCCAGGAAGGTGACGAGGTTGGCGATACCCACTATGTCCACCCCTGCACTCCAGAGCTCAGGGTATGCGGTGAGTGCGGCGAGCACCATGAAACCCCCGTAGGAGCCTCCCATTACCGCGATACTCCGGTGGCCGCCCTCTTTGAGCCAGTGCACCGCGTATGCCAGGTCCTCGACGGAGTCCATCCTCAGCCCCACGTCGTCGAGGTGGGTGTAAGCCTTACCGTATCCCGTCGATCCGCGGACGTTCGGGAAGAACACGGCGTAGCCCCTGCCGAGCAGGTACTGCGTCACGGGGGCGAACGCGGGTCGTGACTGGCTCTCAGGCCCGCCGTGGACGTTCACTATAACGGGCGCGTCCTCTGCTTCAGGTTCGTAGAAGAGGGCCGGTATCCTGCGATCGTCGAAGCTGGTGTAGCGCACGACCCGTGGCTTGCGGAAGCTGCGGGGCGGGATGCCCGCCGTCGAGGAGCGGGTAAGGCGCCGCGCATCTCCGTCGGGCAGGTCGACGACCCAGACGTCGGGGTTGCGCTCAGGGGCCGTGAGGGTGAAGGCGAGCCGTCCTGAGTCGGGTGAGAACTGGAAGCCGCCCACGATCCCTTCCGGCATCCGTGGGTCAGGCATCCTTCGTCCCCTCCCGTCGAAGAGCAGTACATCTGAGTAGCCGTCCACGTTGCGACTCGCGACGAGGTAGCGGCCGTCCCTCGAAAGCTCGACGCCTTCGACGTCCCGATCGTCCGGTGTGAGGTACTCGAGTTTCAGCGTCGTGAAATCGAGGCGGGCCAGACGCAGGAACTCCCCGTCGCGGTCCGTCGCCAGGAAGAGGCTTCCGCCATCGGGCGTCACGTTCGCGGAGGAGAACCTGGCGTCCCCCTCGTGCCCGGTCAGGAGCGTCGCCTCGCCGGTGTCGAGGTTCAAACGGTACAGGTCGTTGTTCACGTTGGAATGGTGGCGGGAGACGATCAGGGCGCTCCCGTCAGGAGCCCAGTCCACCACCGTGTGGTAGCCGGAGACCTCCCAGACCATCTCGGGCTCACCATCCGGCAGTTCCTGGACGAAGACGTCGAAGTCCGTCCCGTTGCGCCGGGTAGCCGTATACGCGATGCGACTTCCCTCGGGCGAGAAGCCTCCGGAATAGTGAATGGCGTCAGGGGCGCGGGTAAGGTCTGTGACACGGCCTTCATCTAGAAGGAAGAGCTGTGAACGCTCGTTGCCGCCGGCGTCCATGCCGAAGAGGAGCCTGTTCTCGGTCGGCGAGTAAAGGGCGCCCGAGATGCGCTCCTCGTAGAAGGTGAGTTGCTCGGGCCAGGAGGGAGCCTCGCTGGAGACCTCCCATACCTGGGGCACGCCGGTTATCTCCGTCAGGAAAGAGAGTCTCCGGCCGTCGGCAGACCAACTCGAGCCCCAGGCCCCCCTGATCTTGAGATAGCGGGCAAACGCGTAAGCCAAAGTGGGTCCCTTCCAAGTAGGTGCCAAAGAGCAGAACAAGAGCATGTTAGCATTTCAGCATGTCAGCACTTCAGTTGGTTAGCTCGTTTGGAGAGCGGCCCGAATTCGTTTTGCCATGTGGTGGATAAGGGTGCGCAACGTTTGCCACGGAGCCAGGCTGTCGGACACTTGCTGAAATGCTGACTAGCTGACATGCTGAAGTGCTGAGCGACCGAAGGGAGCGTAGGGAAAGGCTTGGTTCTAAGGCGTCTGAGGAGCATATTCGGAGGGCCGGAGCGGCCTACGGGCGAGCCGTCCCCCCTCTACGGGCTCGAAGAAGAAGAGAGGGCGAAGATCGGGACGGAAGAGGACCCGCTTCGTAACTTCGAGGCAGCGATGCAACGCAACGAGGAGGCCGAGCTGGCCGTCAAGGGCGGCGACACCGAACGGGCCATCAAGCTCTACGAGATCAGCATCCGCGAGGAGTTCGTCGGAAGCCACCCTTACGAGCGCCTCGCCTCTGTCTACGAAAGCCGGCATAATCTCAGCGAAGCTCTCAGGGTATCCGAAGCCTTCACAAAGCTCGCCGCCAGCGGAAAGATGCCCCGCGGAGCCCAACGCTCCGCCGACCGCAAACTCCCAGAGTTCGAGGCCCGCATCCAACGCTACAGACGCTCGCTCGACAAACGGCGATAAACCCAGAAGCCCAGAACGCCCCTCATCCAGCAAGAAAACCACCGTATGTAGCCAAGAGGCGCCTCTGACACCACATAATGTAGGTCAGCCGTCTATGTAACTAGTTCACAAATAGACGCAAAAAACGATATGTAGCGGGTTGTAACTCAGTTGTAACGTAGTAAGGTCTTGGGCTTGTTGTGCAAGCGATCTGGAGGGGGACTCTTGAAGTCTTGTCTCAAGATGCTGTTGGTGGCTGGCGCTTTCGCCGTATCGCTGGCCGTTTTCCAGGATGATGCCCTGGCCGACACCCAGCTGGCGAGCTGGTACGGGCCTGGGTTCGAAGGTAACATTACGGCGAGTGGGGACGTCTTCGAGCCCTACACCGAGTACACGGCGGCTTCGCCTTACCTGCCTTTCGGTACGAAGTTGCTGGTGAGCTACGGGACCGAGTCCGTGGTCGTCGAGGTCACCGACCGTGGGCCGTATTCGGGTGGCAGGGACTTGGATCTTTCCCAGGTAGCTGCCGAGGACATCGGGCTTATCTACACCGGTGTCGACTACGTTGACGTCGAGGTCCTCAGCTACTAAGAGGTCCTCAACCAGGGGTCTTCGCCGGACATAACGGCGAGACACGAGAGCGGGCGCGGTTCTTTGGCCGCGCCCGCTTTCCATTGGGCTAATCGTCACACCCTTCGGTATCCCGAGTAAAGAAGCAGGTCTTTCGATGGGCTTCTTGCACGGTGCGCCGGGACGGAATGCGCACGTATAATCTCGCTAGCGGCTTCGAGGCTGAAGGGGTGATGGGAAGATGGAGGAGACGCTTCAGGGGATCAGGTTCTTCGAGTTCCTGACCGAGGAGGAGCGGGAGGAGTTCGCGGAGGTATCGGAGCTCGTCTCCTTCGGGCCGGGCGAGAACATTATCGAAGAGGGCGCGGATCAGGAGAGTCTGTTCGTGCTCGTCTCGGGCGCGGTCGAGGTCAGAAAGGGATTGCCGGGAGGAAGGAGCAGGCTCCTGGCCGAGATCGACGCCTCGCGTGGACCCACCGTCGTGGGAGAGAGGGGGCTTCTCGGCGAGAGCGGGGCGTCCGCTACGGTCATGGCCTTGGGTGAGGTCGGGGCGATAAGGATCCCACGCGACACCTTCAGGCGCATGGTCGCGGAAGGCAGGCCTGCCGCCTTCAAGCTCTCCTACCGCATCGCCCGCACCCTCGCGAGGAGGCTTACGCGTCTGGACGAGGAGGTGGTCGAGGCGATCCGGGAGCTCGAGAACAGGGGGGAGACCGACATGGAGGCCTTCCGCGACCGACTGATAACGGACTGGTCCGTGTAGGGGGTTCTATTTATGCGACAGACGCCAGACCTCAGCGACGTGCCGATCTTCAAGCATCTGGATGAGGACGAGCGGGCGGAGTTCGAGGAGCTTTCAGAGCCGGTGAGGTTCCAGGCCGGGCAGATGATCTTCGAGGAAGGCGCCCCGGAGGAGCGGCTGTATGTGATCACCTCTGGAACCGTCGAGGTCTACAAGAGTATCCTCCCCGGTCGCCGGCAACGCCTGGCGACCATCGAGGCGCCTTCCGTGGTCGGCGAGATGGGCCTCCTCACTGAACCCAGGGCCGCCGCGAGCGTCGAAGCGATAACCATGGTCGAGGCGCACGGCGTTGGTAGAGACCGGCTCCTCGAGATGCTGGATGCCGACGACCCCGCGGCCTGC
>Ga0196962_10000504_pt1 | contig 15835 bp, 17 predicted proteins | sample S3v_20metaG_FD_183186 | JGI IMG/M metagenome (GOLD analysis project Ga0196962, IMG submission 183186) | Soil microbial communities from Anza Borrego desert, Southern California, United States - S3+v_20 | ecosystem: Environmental > Terrestrial > Soil > Desert | place: USA: California | collected... | reverse complement strand
ACAATGGGATGGTGGCACGTTCGCAATCTGGATCTTTTCGGCTCACTCCTCACGCCGGGAGGTGGGCGTTTGCTCTGGCTTCAAAACTACAACCAGACGTTTATCTACCCACCGGAGAACCTGACCCGCGACTCATTTCTTCAAGCCGGTTGGGACCTGGCTCTTCAGAACCGCCTCCGTGCTTTTATCTCTAATTTGAGTAATGCATTCGCCGCCCAGTGCGGAATTTTTCTCTTTCCATTTATCCTGATCGGTTTGTGGCAAGTACGGCGTGACCTTCGGACAAAGATCGCAATTACCGGTTGGCTAATTCTGTTTGCTGTAATGACAGTCATCTTTCCGTTTGCGGGTTCGCGCGGTAGTTTTTTTCACGCGGGTGCTGCCTTCCAGCCCTATTGGTGGGTTGCCGCGCCGATTGGCCTCGAGTCGGTCATCGACTGGGCGCGCCGCCGGGGCAGGTTCACAGAGAAGAACGCGCCTGTTTTTCTGCAAAGCATCCTCGTTTTGCTGGCATTGTTCATGACTGTGTATCTTGTAAATTTTCGTGTTATTGCTGATGGGTGGGCAAAGGATGACCTGATTTACCCATCCGTGGAAAAAATGTTAATAGATCAGGGGATCTCTCTTGAGGATGTTGTAATTGTTCGCAACCCGCCCGGCTATTTTATTGCTTCGGAACGTTATTCTGTTGCGCTGCCATTCGGCGATGAATCGACAATTTTAGAAGTGGCAGAAAAGTTCGGCGCTCGCTATCTGGTGCTCGAGAAAGGCGGTACTTTCGACTCCATTCAAGACTTGTATGAGGAACCGCAAAGCAACCCTGCATTTGTCTACTTAGGAGAGGTCAATGAAGCGAAGCTTTACCGCATCGAACTGGCGCGTTAACTCCTGGGTCGTCCTTGCCGTTGCCGCGCTGATAGCTGTCCTCTTTTATCTGATTGTCAGCTTTAGGACGTTCGGTCTCGGTTTTCCACTTGATGACGCGTGGATTCACCTCACGTACGCACGGAACCTTGCCGAGCACGGGGAGTGGGCATTTCGGCTCGGGGAACGATCTGCGGGTTCTACCTCTCCTCTTTGGACGGCTCTTCTTTCGATTGGATTTTTGATTGATCTCGCCCCTTATGTATGGACATATTTAGTCGGGTGGGCTGTTTTGACTTTATTAGCGCTCTGCGCTGAAAAACTCGCAAGGAAATTTGTGACCACCTATAACCCTCGGATTCCGTGGGCAGGGTTGTTTTTTATTTTTGCCTGGCATCTCACCTGGTCTGCCGTTTCCGGAATGGAAACCCTCCTGCACGGGCTCATTATCCTTGCCGTACTGGGTGCTCTTATGAGTGGTTTGCGGCGTTACCTCACGCTTGGCTTGCTGACTGGCTTAAGCGTCTGGGTGCGGCCGGATGGTATGACCCTGCTTGGTCCTATTCTCTTTGTTGCGCTGTTCTCTGAGAAAACTTGGTCTCGACGCGGCGAGGCGATCAGGATGACACTGATCGGTTTTGGTTCCCTGGTCCTTCCTTACCTTCTCTTTAACCTGGCCCTTTCTGATCGTGCGATGCCGAACACGTTCTATGCCAAGCAAGCAGAGTACGGTTTGTTTTGGGAGTCAAAACCGTTCCTGGAACGAGTCAGTGATTACCTGGCGCCAATTCTGGCGAGCCCTTTCCTAGTCCTGATTCCAGGCGCTGTGATCTGGCTTGTCAAAAGAATTCGCTCATGGGACTGGGGTGTGCTTGCAAGTCTGCTCTGGGTTTTAGGTTACATTGGAATTTACTTTGCAAGTTTGCCTGCCTATCAGCATGGCAGGTATATCATCCCTGCCTTGCCTGTAATGTATTTGTGGGGCATTCTTGGCTTTTTCGAAATCGTTTTAGCGCCTCAGGTAAACAGGCGGCTTGTGTTTGTTTGGCAGACCCTTACTGTCGTTCTTTGTCTCGCCTTTACAGTTCTGGGCGCGCGCCAGAATGCCAAAGATGTCCTTTGGGTGGAGAGCGAAATGGTTGCCACAGCAAGGTGGGTGAATGAAAATCTCCCCGCCGATGCTTTGCTTGCCGTGCACGACATTGGCGCCTTGGGATTTTACATACAGAACCCTATGGTCGACATGGCGGGGCTGATTACCCCCCAGGTAGTTCCGTTCATTCGTGATGAAGCCCGGCTTGCACAGTATCTTGACTCTAATTCTGTGGATTACCTAATCACATTCCCAAGTTTTTATCCACAACTTACATCACAGGGGGAGCTTGTGTTCCAAGCTGGCATGGACTCCCATCCGGAAGGGCTCAGCGAGAACATGGGGGTATACCGCTGGAGGTAAAGTATTACGAAATTGAAATGCGATGGCAAACCGATTAATTGCCCGCAGGTCGCTACTGTGCTATACTCAAACCAGGAAAATTTGAGCAGACATATAAAGAATGAATGAGATAACCTTGCTCATTGCAGATGATCATCCCCTCTTCCGCCAGGGTGTCGTAGACACACTTTCACTGGAGGAAGATTTTCGAATCGTGGGGCAAGCCTCGAACGGAACGGAAGCGATTGAGCGGATCCGCTTTCTGAAACCCAAAGTTGCCATCCTCGACGTGAACATGCCCGGACTCAATGGTCAGCAGGTGACTCATCAGGTGACCTCTGAGCATTTGCCGACACGCGTTGTGCTTCTCACGGGATACGATGATATTGAACAAGCTATCCATGCCGTATTAGCCGGTGCATTTGGCTACTGCGCAAAGGATATTCAACCTGAGGTATTGTCACGAACCGTGCGGGCTGTAGCGGACGGTAAGTATGCTGTAGCAGGTAATATCTTCACCCGCCGCGAGTTGGACAACTGGATTGATGAGCATATGGATGGTGCGCGCAGATCTTACAGCGAACCCGGCTCTCCGTTCCACCCTCTTTCTGATCGGGAAATGGAAGTCCTAGCCTGTGTAGTGCGCGGCATGAGTAACAAAGAAATTGCCGGGTTATTGGGGATCAGCCATCAAACCGTTAAAAATCATGTGACCTCCATCTTGAGAAAATTCGGCGTAGAAGATCGCACGCAAGCAGTCGTCTATGCTCTGAAGCGGGGTTGGGTAAAACTGCAAAACGATCACGTTAAAAATTAGGAGTAAGCGTTATGGCAATGGATATTGTCACGTCTGGTGGGGGAGAATTGGATTTGCAGTCTGAATTGGAAGAGACAGAACGAGCATTGCGAGAAGTCACCCTGATGATCGAACAGAGTCAGGGTGAAGTCATGAAGCTTTCCCAGCGGAATGCGGCGATTACCACGCACCTTCAGCAGCTCCAGAACCAATTCGATCAAATGCCCCCGCAGGAGATTCGGAACGTTTACGACTCCGCTCTGGATGCGCAGCAACGCCTATTTGTCATGCGCGGGCAACTCGAGAAATTGCAGAATGAGAAATCTCATTTGGAGCGTTTCAAATCGACCCTGGAACGGGCGCGCGTCTCCTCAAGTTCGGCTGTTGCCTCTGCCACCGGTTCCAGAGGTCCATTAGCCAGCGTTGAGATGCTGGTTAACGCCCAGGAGACGGAACGTCAGCGGCTCTCGCGCCAGATGCACGATGGTCCCGCGCAAGCCCTGTCTAATTTCATACTCCAAACAGAGATCGCCATGAGGCTGATGGATGTGGATGCAGGTCAGGCTCGTGATGAATTGAACAGCCTGAAAGCGTCTGCTATGGGTACCTTCCAAAAGGTGCGGAATTTTATCTTTGAGCTGCGTCCGATGATGTTGGATGACCTGGGGCTCGCGCCCACAGTTCGCAGGTATGCGGACGCATTCAAAGAACAGGCCGGACTAGACATCAACGTTACCATAACGGGTCATGAACGTCGCTTGGAGCCCTATCTGGAAGTGATGCTCTTTCGCGCCATTCAGGAACTGCTTGGGAACGCCGCTCGCCATAGTCAGGCCAGCCTGGTCAAGGTCGTTGTAGACCTTGGGGAGGATCGCATCCGTGTAAGTGTGGATGATAACGGTAAAGGGTTTGACCCTGACTCACTCCAGCAGAGCAATAGTCTGGGCCTCAAATTAATCCGTGAACGCACAGAAATGCTTGGTGGAAGCTTTGAAGTGGACAGCGCAATTGGAAAAGGTACACGGATTTTATTTGCGGTTCCTGCCCGTTCTTAAGCCATACAGAGTTCGCAAATTGCTTAATTGCGCATAACAGGATTGTAAGCCCTAAAAGTACTATCCCTCTTGAAGTTTTTCAGGTTATCAGTAAAATAGAGATAAGTCTGAGAGTGGTTCTCAGAAAACACATTTATTTACGAAAGGATTAATATCATGTTATTCGCTCCGAAAGAAAAAGGTCAAGGTCTGGTTGAATATGCGATCATTCTCGCCCTCGTCGCCATCGTCGTGATCGCAGTCATGCGTCTGCTCGGACCCAAAATCGGCAATACGTTCAGCACCATCAACAGCTCCCTGCCGTAACCCGGGCTTTTCGCAGCTACTAAGAGGACTCTGTCTTTGGACAGAGTCCTACTTTTTTACCACTTAATTTTCACTTAATATTACAGTTTTAGGGTTATACTATACAATAATTGCAAGAAAAGACCTGCCAAAGTAAGCGGCAGAGCAGATAAGAGAGGAGAACTACCCCATGCGTCGCGGACGGATATTCTTATTCCTCATCCTGATCGTTGTTGTTGGTTTGGCACTACTCTATTTTGCTTACACTCAGTTCCTTGCAGGCGGCGGTCCTCAAGTTACGCCGGAAAGGCCACTTACTGATGTTTATTTTGCTGCACAAAATATTCCTCAAGGAACAACCATCACACAGGAAATGCTCGGTACATTTTCCATTCCTCCTGAGAATGTAGCGGAAGTGATGTTCACAACTGGGGAGGAAAATGCTTTGGTAGGTCAGGCTGCTCGCTTTGCTTTAGAGCAGGGTGTCATCATTACCTCTTCGATGGTGGGTGATGCCCCTGCGGAGATTGCAGGTCCCTCCTGGGCTGTCAATATACCTCAAGGTATGGTGGCGGCAGCCATCCCAACAAGCCGGCTCTCTTTGCTTGGCTATGGTGTCGATGACGGCGCGCACGTTAACGTAAACGCCTGTATGCTGTTTGTCGATGTAGACCCAGCTTTTCAGGCTGTGTTACCTAACTTCACCTCGGTTCTAACCGGAACCGGATTTATCGAAAATCAGCTCCCGGTTTTGTCGGTAGGTGCTCTCAGCGCAGAGCTACCATCCCGACAGGGACGTGTAGAACTTGACCCTACCCTTCAACAGCCATTCTACGCTGTGCCATCTGAGGCGCAAAGACCCCGATTGGTTTGTCAGATGATCTTGCAGGATGTGGTTGTACTAAAGCTGGGCAACTTTGAAACCCAGACTCAACAACCCACGGATCCTAATGCCACACCGTCTCCTGCTGAGGCGCAACAACAGGGCGCTCCTGATATTGTTACCTTGATGGTCAATCCCCAGGATTCGATTTCGTTGAATTATTTCGTCTACAGCGGCGCAACCCTTAATCTGACATTGCGAAACCCCAACGATACCTCCCGTTTTGCGGCAGAGGCAGCAACTCTTACCAGTTTACTGACACAGTACAACATTTCCCTTCCATCCAGGCTGCCATATGCGACTAACCCCAGAGTTGATATCTTAACACCGCCCGTGCTACCTAATGACGCAGTAACGGTTCAGCCGCAGCAACAGTGATTCATTTGATTGGTTGAGGTAAAAATTCGGCATGCCTACCGGTGAAAAAATTCGTGTCTTGATCGTTGATGATGTTTCCGAAACAAGAGAAAATGTTCGGAAGCTCTTACAGTTTGAGTCCGACGTCGATGTTGTAGGTGTTGCCCGGACGGGAAAAGAGGCAATCCAACTTTCGCAGGATCTGAATCCTGATGTAGTCCTGATGGACATTAATATGCCGGACATGGACGGGATTTCTGCCACCGAGGCGATCCGTGCAAAGCAGCCTGCGGTGCAGGTCATTATTCTCTCGGTGCAGGGCGACCAAAACTATATGCGGCGCGCGATGCTGGCTGGCGCTCGAGACTTTTTGACCAAGCCGCCCATGGGAGATGAGCTAATCTCTGCGATCCGACGGGCAGGCGCGATGGCACAGACGGAACGCGCAAAGAACGTTCAGGTTCAGGCCGCGCCGGTTGTCGGCACTATGGGCCCCATGATTGGTTATGGGGCACCGAAAGGAAAGGTCGTGACCATTTATAGCCCGAAGGGCGGGACGGGTTGTACGACGCTGGCAGTCAATCTTGCGATCACCCTCAATAATGAAGACACGCGTGTTGCCCTGGTAGATGGTAATCTTCAATTTGGTGATGTAGCTGTATTCCTCAATGAACAAGGCAAAAATACCATTATTGATCTGGCACCTCGAGCCGAAGAGCTTGATCCCGAGATTGTCGAAGATGTGATGTTGAAGCATTCGGCTTCCGGCTTACATGTTCTTGCCGCCCCCAGCCGGCCCGAATATGCTGAGAGGGTTTCCAGTAGCCAGTTTGCAAAGGTGCTCGAATATCTGCGGCAGATGTATGCCTATGTGATTGTGGATACGGCTGCACTTCTTACCGATGCAACCCTCTCTGCTATAGACGTGAGCGACCTGATCGTCCTCGTGACAACCCAGGATATCCCTGCTATCAAGAATTGCCGTCTCTTCCTTGACTTGTTGCAGACGCTAGGCATCGAGCGTGATCGCATCCTATTTGTCATGAACCGTTACGACAAACGGATTAATATCACTCCAGACCGGGTGACCGAAAACCTTAAGCAGGAAATTGTCTCGATCATTCCTCTGGATGAGGCAACAGCTACAAAAGCTGTAAATCGTGGCGTGCCTTTTGTATTAGAGAGCAAGAACCAGCCTGCGGCGCGCGGGGTATTCTCACTAGCGGAAAATGTTCGGGCTCGTATCGCCGCGCAGGAATCGGTGGATGAGCCAAATCGGATGGGTCGGCGGTAAACCTTACGGAACAGTCATCGTTATTCATGTTGAGTTAAAGGATAAGCAAGATGTCTCTCTTAAAACGAATCGAACAAGGACAAGGCGGTAATTCTTCCGGGCAATCTTCTGACAACCAGGGCGGAGAAAACTCAAGGCTATCTTCCTTACAGGCACGCCGTGTGAATGCTCCGCTCACTTCCCCTCAGGCAGGTTCTTATTTTGATCTCAAGACCCGTGTTCAAAATAAGCTTTTGTCTGAGTTGGATCCATCTATGGATATCACTCGTACAGACGAGGTTCGTCGAACCATTCAAGACCTGTTCGAGCAAATCTTGGCAGAGGAAAACATTGTTCTTTCGCGCCCAGAGCGGGCGCGGTTATTCGAACAGATCGCGGCTGAAATCCTGGGGCTGGGACCGCTTCAACCTCTCCTGGAAGACGATACGATTACAGAAGTCATGGTGAATGGCGCAAAGAATATTTACATCGAGCGCAAGGGAAGGATCCATCGCGTGCCAGTCACTTTTGAGAATAATGATCATGTCATGCGGATCATTGACCGCATTGTTGCGCCCCTCGGCCGACGCATCGACGAGTCCAGCCCGTATGTGGACGCCCGCCTTCCCGACGGCTCCCGCGTCAATGCTATTATCCCACCCATTTCTCTTGTTGGACCCGTTCTCACCATCCGTAAGTTTTCGCGGAATCCCATTACGGTAGAACAGCTAATTCAGTTTGGGTCCGTAACGCAGGAAGCGATCATGTTTCTCAAAGCCTGTGTGGAATCCAGGCTGAATATCGTGATCTCCGGCGGTACCGGTTCGGGGAAGACAACGCTTCTGAACGTTCTCTCCGGTTTTATCCCCGCAGACGAACGCATCGTAACAATTGAAAATGCTGCAGAGTTGCAGTTACGTCAGGAACATGTAGTGACACTGGAATCCCGCCCACCTAATATTGAAGGACGTGGCGAGATTACCATTCGCGATCTGGTAGTCAACTCCCTTCGTATGCGTCCAGAACGGATTATCGTGGGAGAGATTCGTGACGAAGCGGCGCTAGATATGCTGCAGGCGATGAACACGGGTCACGATGGCTCCATGACGACGTTGCACTCCAACGGACCTCGCGATACGCTGGCACGTCTTGAAACCATGACCCTCATGGCAGGCATGGACTTGCCCTCCCGAGCCATCCGCGAGCAGGTTGCCTCTGCCATCGACCTGATCTGTCATCAGGAGCGTATGCGGGATGGCACACGTAAGATCACCAATCTTACCGAAATTAGCGGTATGGAAGGCGATGTCATCACGATGACCGATATCTTCGTCTATGAGCAGACCGGCATTGAAAACGGACAGATCCAGGGTCGCTTGCGCCCGACCGGATTACGCCCCAAGTTTATGGACAAACTTGAGGCAGCCGGGATTAATCTGCCGCCGTCTATTTTTGGTATCGGTGAACGTCGCCGTTATTAAGGCAGAAAGTTGACAGGTTAAATTATGACTCCCATGCTTTTGTTACTTGGTGGCGTCTTCGTTCTGTTCCTCTTAATTGTTGGTGCGATCTTTGCAATTACCAGCGAGCGTTCACTGGTGGAGGAGCGCCTGGGGCGTTTTCTGGAAGATGACCGAATTCAACCGGAACAGGACCCAGGCGGTTCGATCATCACAGAGTGGCTTAATCGCAGGGTGGCAAAATCATCGATGGGAGATCGCGTCGCGCGCGAGTTGGCGCGCGCCGACCTCAAGTTTAAGGTTGCTGAATATTATGCCCTGGTGTTCATGTCCACGGTTGTCACTGCCCTGGTCGCCTATATTATTCAGCCCATTTATATTTCCGCGATCATCGGCGCTATCGTCGGTTTTTTCCTTCCCCGGTTTTACGTCAAGCGGCAACAAAGGTTGAGGTTGAATAAGTTCAACGACCAGCTGAGCGACATGTTGAACCTGATGGTCAACGGCTTGCGGGCAGGATACTCTACCATGCAGGCGATGGAGGCCGTCAGCCGCGAATTACCAGCCCCGATTTCGGATGAATTTCACCGGGTTGTGCAGGAGATGCAAATTGGCATCCCAATGGAAAAAGCACTGGATAATTTGTTGCGCCGTATTCCCAGCGATGATCTGGATTTTGTGATTACCGCGATCAACGTTCAGCGGGAAGTGGGTGGTAATCTTTCCGAAATTCTCGATACCATTTCCTTTACGATTCGGGAGCGTGTCAGGATCAAAGGTGAAATCCGCGTCATGACTGCACAGGTTCGAACTTCTGCAACCGTTTTGTCACTCATTCCGGTGTTTTTGGCAATTGCTTTGTGGTTTGTCAGCCCGGAATACATTGGTAGCTTTTTTACCGAGAGTTCAGTCCTCCCACAACCTTTGTGCGGTATTATCGCTGTTGCCACGATCATTGGTATGATCGTGCTCGGTTATTTTGTCATGATGAAGATAGCCGATATAGAGGTGTAAGATGATTTGGATTGTTCTTATCGCCGTCTTCTTAGTTGTTGTCATTGCTGTGATTGCCGTCAGCTGGCGCAGAAATGCCCGGGGCGAGGAAGATGACCCGTTGCAAGCACGTTTGGCTGAGTTTATTCAGCGAGGCGACGTTGCGTCCCTGGAAGAGATAGAACTGTCTCAGCCCTTTAGTCAGCGCGTATTAGTTCCGCTCATTAACCGCCTTGGTGAATTTTCTGCCCGCTTTACGCCACAAAGAGCAATACAAAGTACAGCAAGGCAGATGGAATTGGCAGGTAACCCCTGGCCCATCGACGCTGCAACATTTCTTGCTATTCGTTTTATATTAGGGGTGCTTCTAGGTGGTTTGGCAGTTGTGGCTTTTCTAGGGTCTACCACATGGGCCACGAGTGACAAAGCCATGTTTATTGGCGGAGCAGCGATTGGGGGCTTTTATCTCCCGCACATCATGTTGACAACCAGAGTCACCCGCCGCCAGAAGGAAATTCGTAAAGCTATGCCAGATGCCCTGGATCTGCTGACCATTTGTGTGGAGGCTGGGCTTGGTTTTGATGCAGCCATGTCTAAGGTAGCAGAAAAATGGGAGACTGAGCTTTCCCTTGCCTTTGCCCGTGTCATACGTGAAGTTCAACTCGGAAAAGTTCGACGTGACGCCTTAAAGGATATGGCAGATCGTTTGGGGATCGCTGAGATGACGAGCTTTGTGGCTGCCATTATCCAAAGCGAACAACTGGGTGTGAGCATGTCAAGAGTCTTGCGTATTCAATCTGATCAGATGCGTGTAAAGCGACGCCAGCGTGCCGAAGAAGAAGCGCATAAAGCTCCGATTAAAATGATCATCCCGATGGCCCTTCTAATTTTTCCGACGATTATGATTATTATCCTGACACCGGCTGCTATTCAAATTATGGAATCACTGTAGCTCAGTAATCTCTCCCTACCCCGTTGTGAACAGGATACCCTGGTCGTATCGCCTGTATCGATTGACCTGGAGCGGTCTGGATTTGCTCTTCCCGCCCACCTGTGCAGGATGCGCAAAGGTGGGGTGGCGCTGGTGCCCGGATTGTCAGGCACGTGTCCCGCGCATTCATAAGCCATTTTGTGAGAAATGTGGAATCCCCACGAAAGGGGCAGACCTTTGTGAGAAGTGTAGAGCGAACCCGCCTGCGTATCGGATGATGCGGTCGTGGGCGGTTTTTGATTCACCCATCCAAAATGGGCTGCACACCATGAAATATCGCCGCAATATTGGGTTAGGTGAAGCGATTGCAATGCAAATGGCGGACTTTGTTCACTCTTTGCATTGGGAGTTGGACGTATTGATCCCGGTACCCCTGGGGAAAAAGCGCTTAAAAGAGAGAGGGTATAATCAAGTTGCGTTGGTCGCTCGCCCACTGGCATACCAAATCGGGATACGTTATGAACCGGATGCGCTTTGGAAAACACGCGAAACGCGTTCACAGGTCGGTTTGACCATTTCTCAGCGAAATGAAAATGTCCAGAATGCATATCAGGCGGACTCAACAGTTGTGAAGGATAAATCTGTTCTCATCATGGATGATGTCGCGACCACCGGTTCCACAATCTCAGCATGTACCGCTACTTTACGTTCCGCAGGGGCGCAAGAAGTCTACGTACTGACCATTGCCCGTGCACTTCCCCATCATGGTTTGGATCGTGTTTGATCAATTGCGGTGGCAGTTGAACTATTCATATAGGAGGTCCCATGACTGAAAAAATCGAGACCGTAGCACGAAATATGAGGCTAACAGACAACGTCCGGGAATACGTCGAAAAGAAAGCCGGCAAACTCGAACGCCACCTCCAGGACATTGATGAAGTACGAGTAGAGTTATCTCATATCAAGTCCGCGCGCAGCGCCCAGGACCGGCAAGTGGCGCAGATCACCGTGCATGGCAAGGGATTCATTTTGCGCACAGAAGAACGAGCCGACGACATTCATGCCGCCTTCGATGCTGCGCTTGACAAAATGCAACGCCAGGTGGACCGTTACAAAGGCAAGCGTCATCGCGGACGCGGCGACGGTCGCTCTGCCGCCGAGGTGGTCGAGGCGGAGGAGGAAACGCCGGTCGATGAGACCGGTGAGCTGCTGCCTCTGATCGGCCGGCGAAAAAAGTTTATCGTGTTACCGATGACAGAAGATGAAGCTGTGGAGCAGATGCGGCTGCTTGGACATGACAATTTCTTCGTCTTTTTCAACGCCGAGCAAAATGCTATCCAGGTGTTGTACCGGCGCCGCAACGGGACCTATGGCTTGATTGAGCCGGTTGTTGGTTAGTGTCGCAGGATCATTAACAAACCAGTGGCGCTCGGGCGCCACTGGTTTTTATCAAGGAGCGAATATGGGATTCGATGATGATTTTGATGTGCGGGAGATGGACGGTGTACGTATGGACTTCGATGCGATCCGGAAAGCAATTCATGAAGTGCTCCAGGCGGTTGGGGAGGACCCTGATCGTGAAGGCTTGCGAAATACGCCGGATCGAGTCTCCCGTATGTATGCGGAACTGCTGAGTGGTTACAATGCCGATCCCGAGAAAATCATCAACGGCGCTCTATTCAATGTCGATTACGACGAAATGGTGCTGGTGCGCGACATCGAATTTTACAGCCTGTGCGAACATCATATGCTGCCATTCCTTGGGCGCGCCCATGTGGCGTATCTACCAAAGGGAAAAGTGATCGGTCTCTCCAAGATTCCGCGCATCGTGGATATGTACGCGCGCCGCCTTCAGGTACAGGAGCGAATGACCCGTCAGATCGCGGACGTAATTCAAAATACGCTGGAACCGCACGGCGTGGCTGTTGTGGTAGAAGCTGTGCATCTGTGCTCGATGATGCGCGGCGTGAAAAAGCACGGTGCACGCATGACGACTTCTGCCATGCAGGGTGCCTTCCGCGCCAACCTGGCAACGAGACAGGAATTTCTTGAGAATATCGCCAGACCTCGGGTGGAAGGATTTATCTAAGGTTACCCTGATGATTGGATTACGAAGATTTGATGGATGACGCAGCGGGTGTGTCAGGCAGTTTTTTGGGGCTTAAGCCAATTTGATCTCATGTTAGAAGCTTCAGCTGCTTCTATGAAATCGACTCAATATCTTGGAGCGTGTTTCCATCCATACCTGCTGGCGAAGGCGCGTCGCTGTTTGGATAATGCTTTCTTGTGTTAAAGGGTTTGGATATTCTGGATAGATCTCTGCCAGTGGGACAACGACGAATGCCTGTTCCCAGTATTTATCGTTCATAGGCTTGTCGTTGAACAAAACAATGTCGATATCAATCGTGCGGGGGGCGAATTTATCTGCGCTTCTTTGTCTTCCGAGTTTGGTTTCAATAGGGAGGAGCGCCTGTTCTTTGAGTTCCAATTGTCCGAGCGGGGTAACAAGCAAAACACAGGCGTTCAGAAAGTTCGGTCCCTCCGCGCCAACGGATTCGGACTCCCAGGCGTTCGAGATTTTTTCCAGCTTGCCATACGTTTGTAGAAGCTCGATCGCTTTGACTAAATTTTTCTCAGGCTCGATATTCGAGCCCATGCTCAAAAAAGCCTGATGCAAATCACTCATCTCTGCTTCGTTCGATCTCCACTCCAACCGATTTGGCAAACCGCACGGCGCCCGGCTTTTCCACGCGAAGGATTACCCTCTGAACCGCTTTATCTTCCAGGCACAGCTTCGCCAGATCATTCGCCAGCGCCTCGACGGTGAGCCGCTCTGCGCTTTCGGCGTGCGCTTGAAGGCGCTTGCTCATCGTGCTGTAATTGACGCAGTCTACGATACTGTCTGTTTCTCCGGCGCGACGCGTATCCGTGAATAAAGTAACGTTGATCAAAATGTCTTGGGCACGTTTGCGCTCCCAGTCATTGACGCCGATAATTCCCCGCACAAGTAAATCCCTGATGATGACCTTATCCATAGTTGAGTGTCCTTTTGTTCTGCGTGTAGGCACGCATGTTATTTCCGCGAATTGTGTATAAAGACTTATACCAGATGTCTACCGCCATCCACATCAAGGATCTCGCCAGTAATGTACGCGGGACGAGTAAGAACGCAGAGCAATGCCTGCTCAACTTCCAGTTCCTCGACCCAGCGCCCAGCAGGGATATTTTTGATAATATCTGGTTTGGCTTTGCCATCGGAAGGGGGCAGGATCGCTCCCAGCGCCAGCCCATTGACTGTGACTTTCGGTGCGAGCGCGACTGCCAGTGACTGGGTCATGGCAGCCAGAGCGGCTTTGCTGATCGTGTACGGGAAGTGATCCGCACCTGCTTGGGCACAGGCGAGCGTGAACATTTTCCCTACCTGCTTTGCCCCGCCAGTGACCAGGATTGTTTTACCTTCTAATAACGCGCTCATCGTATAAGGATTTTATCATCCGACGTGTAACCAAGACAATGCCACCACTTCTTGACTCGGCTTTTTGGGAGTGATAATATCTTTTGGGTAACGTTAAGAATGATAGAATGTTTTGTGTCTTGAAAGTCATTCTCAAGAAAGGACCAGAGTATGACCACAAACCAAAAACCGATATACACAGGGGATATTGCTGAACAGCAGATCGATCCATCCTTAGAATATTCCACTGAAAACCAGGAGATTGATTTTACAAGCGAACAGCACGCCATCTGGGCGGACTTATTCGCGGGCGTGAACCAGCCTTATCTCATGGAGCATATCTGCCAGGAATTCAAGGATGGACTGAGGCTGCTCGCGCTGGACCCGCATCATATTCCCACTGTTGCCCATCTCAACGACCACATTACGCTCCGCACCGGCTGGCGCATCGAGCGTACGGTTGTCCGTTACACACTGGCGGATGACTGGTATAAAAAGTTTTCGCAGCGCATATTCCTGATCACAGACTATCTGCGGTCCCGCGACCAACTGGAGTTTACGCCGGAGCCAGATATGTTCCACGACATCTTCGGGCACCTGCCGTACCTGACGATGGAGTTTTACGCACGCATCGAAGATAAGTTTGCGCCTGCCTACATGAAAGCGACCCCGGACGAGAGGGAAGTGATCAAGCGCCTCGCCTGGTACAGCACGGAGTTCGGGCTCGTGATGGAGGGCAATCGTTTCAAGATCTTCGGCGCGGGAATCATTTCCGGGCGCGCCGAGCTGGCGAATGCAATCATGGAGTTTTACCGACTCGCGCGCGACACTGTGCTCGATTACACCGGAAACGTTTTCGAACAGCTCAACGAGCATTTCCTTTCGCGAAAGAATGATCTCTTCCGCATCATTGACGGCGTAAATGAACTTCATCGTCGCGGACAGATGTCGTCGCAGGACGATGGCTGGAATGTTGTCCATTCCCTGTTTGAAACCCTCGGAATTGAACGCCAAGGATATTTCGGCGGAGACGTCATCCTGGCGCCGTTCGATATCGCCACCATAGCGCATATCCCCAAGACGGTTTATGCGTTCAACCCGATCTTCTTTGTCTGTGAATCATTCGAGCAGATGGACGCACTGCTTGATTCATACCTGAAGCCCATCGCGCTTCGTAATTAGGATAGAACGTCCAAAAAACAAACAATATCTGCCTCACGCGTGAGGCAGATATTGTTTGTTTTAAGTGCAGGCAAGGAAATCATTGATTCAAAGTCCATTGTATTGCATTGCCGTCTTTTTTCGGCTACACTGATATGGAACATTTCTGCGAGAGGAATTTTACGATGCCATCGGATGCGATCATTTATGCAGGTGTAGAACTTTCCGCCGGGCGCAAGCCTGTCACGTTTGCGGTGCTGGATGACGATCTAAGGATAAGAGTTCTTGAAAAAAGTGACACTGCCGAAGTTCTATCGTACTTAAGTGACTATGAAATGAGTACCCTGGTGATCAATATTCCAACGACGAAGAGGGGACGAGAGGTGTATGCTGATTTAAGAAAGAAGGCTGTTCAGGCGGGGTACAAGGCTTTCCTTGAGACGAGGGAGCCCAAACGGTGGCTCGAAACGGATGCACAAGATTGCTTTCGCGCTCTGGGCGGGCACAAGCTGTTACCTCACCGCGCGCTGGAGGGACGCCTTCAACGAACTGCAATCCTGTATGAGCAGGGACTCCAGCTCACCGATCCGGTTGATATGTTCGAGGAGATAACGCGTTACAAATTGATCCAGGGGATTCTTCCTCTCGAAAACCTCCCTTCATCCAGAGAATTAGATGCACTCGCAGCGGCGTATCTGGCGTGGATGAGCTTTAACCGTCCCGCGCGGATTGCGGCGACGGGTGAGTTTATTCTGCCAGCTCAAGAATAAAGCTTTCCCGCAAGTGGAAATCGGCATGTGGCGCAGGGTGGGTGAGTGCCCAATATGTTTCGCCCCCATCCGGGGTCTGAATAATCGCTGCGACCGCCACTTGTAGTTCAGACTCGGG
>Ga0196962_10000501_pt1 | contig 15884 bp, 14 predicted proteins | sample S3v_20metaG_FD_183186 | JGI IMG/M metagenome (GOLD analysis project Ga0196962, IMG submission 183186) | Soil microbial communities from Anza Borrego desert, Southern California, United States - S3+v_20 | ecosystem: Environmental > Terrestrial > Soil > Desert | place: USA: California | collected... | reverse complement strand
ACCACCGACCTCCCCCTGACGCGACCACCAAGCCAGGCTCAGCCCCCGCCCGGACACCGCGCGCACCGCGCCCACGGGGTGAGATTTCAACCGGCGCGCAGGGGTGAGTATTCAGGCGGCGCCGACACGGCGGGAGGATCAGGCGACATGGGAGGGTCTCGCTCCGGTAGCGCAAGTCCATTAGGGCCGTCAGGCGGCCAGACGAAGAGTGGCGCCTGCCGGAGCGAAGGGCTGATTGCGAGAAAGCATGTGCCAGACGGCTTCGGTAAGTCGTCGGGCGACCTCGATCTGGGCGACCTTGGCGCCGCGCTGCGGACCGAGCCGGCGCTTGGTGGCCTGGTAGCGCTCGGCGTAAGCGGGGTGGCGCAGGGCGTGCATGGTCGCTTCGATCATCGCCCAGCGCAGGTAGCGCGGGCCCTGCTTGGTGAGCGGGCCGCGGCGATCGCGGTCGCCGGATTGGTTCACCCGCGGGCACAGGCCGGTGTCGCCGCACAGCTTCTTCGGGGACGCAAAGCGATGGATGTCGCCGATCTCGCCCGCGATCGTGAACGCCAGCACCCACCTGATCCCGGGCACCGTGAGCAGCAGCGGGATGTAGCGGTGCTCCGCGCCGCCGAGCCGCAGCTGACGGTTGACCAAGTCGATCTCGGCGTCGAGGTCGTCGATCAACGACAAACTCGCTTCGACGGTGCCGCGCCACGGCTCGGGGATGGCGAGGCGGTCCAGCAACGCGCGGCCCGCGACGCCGAACAGATCCGTGACGACGCACGGGTGCCCGAAGCTGATCAGCGTGGCGTGGATGCGGTGCTTGAGCATCGAGCGGTGCTTGACCAGATGCAGCCGGAAGCGCGCCTGCTCGCGCTCGGCGCGGACCTGCGGGTCCGGCAGCCAGATCGCCGGGACCAGGTCGCGGTGCGACAGCACGGCCAGGACCTGGGCGTCGATGCGGTCGGTCTTGCAGGCCAGCGGCGCGAGGCCCTTGACCTTCTGGGCGTCGGCGACCAGAACCTCCCAGCCGAGCTCTGCCAGCGTGTCGCGCACGAAGCGCGCGCCGGTCATCGACTCGATCACGCCGCGAACGCGTCCCCCTGGCCCGACCCGGTCCACGAGGTGCCGCAGTCCGTCAGCGTCCGGCGAAGCCGCCAGCCGCCCGACGACCTCGCCGTCGTCGCCGATCAGGCAGACATCGAGCCGCCTGCGACTTAGATCCAATCCAGCGTGCAACATGAGCATGGGCCTCCTCGACCTCGCTCTTCGGTGACACGCCGAGCGTCCCACCGGGGAGGCCCTCCTTCATGGCAGTCCATTGCGACACTCCGGTTGCCAACGGTCGCCGCTGCCGCCGTCGCCTCGAAGCGGGAGCGTCAAGTCAAGTCCCGCGACGTGGTGTAGAAGTTCGGCGCTGCGCTCGTCGGTGTTGGCGTTGGCGGCTCAAGCCGCTTGGAGCTCGGGCACCTCCTCCGTGATCTCGTTGTTTGTGTGATCGTCTGGTCCGGCGAGCACGAGAGAGGTCGATTCGGCCGAGAGGTAGCGGCGGCCGACGAGCCACTCATCGTTCTGCTCGATGCACAGCATCCCCGCGAGTCGGATCAGGCTTTGGTCGTCGGGAAAGATGCCGACGACGTCGGTGCGGCGCCCGATCTCTTTGTTGAAGCGCTCGAGCGGGTTCGTGCTGCGCAGCTTGCGCCAGTGGTCGGGCGGAAAGGCGTAGAAGGCGAGGATGTCCGCTTCGGCGTCTTGGAGCAGCGACGCGACCTTGCCAAGGCGACCGTCGAGCCGGGCGACCGCTTCAGACAGCCGGTCGCGGGCCTGCTGGAGTGAGTCGGCGTTGAAGATCGGCCGGATCAGCGCCGCCAGCACGCCGTGCTGATCGCGCCGCGCGTGGCCCAGGCAGTCGCGGAGGAAGTGCACGACGCAACGCTGCCACCCGGTGGCGAGGACCTTCGCGATCGCGGCCTTCAGCCCGGCGTGAGCGTCGGAGACGGCGAGCCGCACGCCGGTCAGGCCGCGCGCGGTCAAGCCGCGCAGGAACTCGGTCCAGAACGCCTCGGTTTCGGCTTCGCCGACGTCGATGCCGAGGATCTCGCGGCGGCCGCGCTCGTGCACGCCATGCGCGATGACCAGCGCCTTGGTCACGACGCGGCCACCGTCGCGGACCTTCTCGACCTTGGCATCGAGAAACAGGTACGGGTAGCGCCCCTCAAGCGGCCGGGTGCGGAACGCCTCCACGTGCTCATCGAGCAGCGCGCAAATCCGGCTCACCTCCGACTTCGAGACGCGCAACCCGAGCGACTCCACGAGCTGGTCGACCCGGCGCGTGGAGACACCGCACACGTAGGCCTGCTGGAGCACCGCCAGCAGCGCCTGCTCCGAACGCCGGCGCGGCTCCAGAAACGACGGAAAGTACGAGCCACGCCGCAGCTTGGGGATCTGCAGCTCGACCGTGCCGGCGCGCGTCTGCCACTCGCGCGCCGGTAGCCGTTGCGATGCGTCGCCCGATCCGGCGTACGCTCGCCATGCCCGGCGCCGATCAGGTCCGTGACTTCGGCGTCCATCAGCTCGCGGCACACCGCTTCAAGCGCCGCCCGCACCAGATCGCCGTGCTCGTTCACGAGCACCTGCTTGACGACCTCCTCGATCGTCATCCTCTCGACACCGGCCATCGCTGGCGCCTCCTTTCGTCGCACCGTGAGAAGTCCGACGATCATCGACGCCACGGTGGCCGGAACCGCGTTCCGTCCGACCCCGTCTCACACCACGCTACGGGACGTGACCAGCCGTCAGCTTGTTCGCGCCGCCAGAGGAACCCCAGGAACGATTAGGACGAGCAGGAGTCCCACCGGGCATAAGCCGCCTGCATTCGGCACGAGCCAAGGGAGCTGTTCCTGTGGGGGAAGGTGCCGCGTGATCGGAAGCGGCTCGATCTGCCGAGCCGGGCGCACTGCGGCGGAGGACGACACGGGCTGCCGGCTACGGCCAGCCCATTCACGTCAGCGGCATCACCGAGCTTCGAGGTCCTGCGACGCATGTGCCTGCGCAGACAGGCCGACGGCTCGCCGAGCCGGATGAGCGTCGTCGCCATGTCGGCGGCCAAGCTGGCGCGCAGTCGGCCAGCACCGCGTTGGAGTCGTCGTCGAGGTCGGTGCCGAAGGCACCCGAGCCAGCGGTCTCGGCCGGCCACGCCCGACGAACGATGGCAGTCTTGACACGCGCTACATAAGCATCTTTCCTCTGGGGTCCCTCCGCCCCTCTCTCGAGCGACACAATGCGCTACTACCGCTGACGCGGGGCACTGTCCGTCCGGGTCCTCTCCGTTCAGCGCCCCTACCCGCAGCATCGACCGCGCGGGCAACATCCGCTGCCACGGTCCCGGCTACGGGCCTTTCGGCACGATCGTGGCGAGCATCGACCGTGCCGGCAACATCCGGCGCGTCGGTCCCGGCGCGGGCCTCGGCGGCACGATCATCGGGAGCGTCGACCGCGCCGGCAACGTGCGGCACGTCGGTCCCGGCGCCGGCCTCGGCGGCACGATCGTCAGCAGCATCGACCGCGCCGGCAACGTGCGGCGCGTCGGTCCGGGCAGTGGTCTTGGCGGCACGATCGTCGTGGAGATGGGACCGGTCGCCTCGGGGGCCGCGGCCCCCGAAGAAGCGGCCTCCTGCCATCTCGCCGCTGTTCACCGGCACCGTGAAGTGGTTCAGCGATGAAAAGGGCTATGGGTTCATCGCGCCCGACATCGGAGCGACCGACCTCTTCGTGCATCAATCGGCGGTCATCGGGGGCGGGACGCTCGCCAAGGGCGGACGCGTCCGGTACGCGATCGCGCCAGGGAAAAAGGGCCCGAAGGCTGTCAACGTCATGAAGCAATAGGCGCGGCTGCCCAGTCCTACGACGCGTCGAGAGGCGCCACCCGGGTGACGGGCTGTCCGGTCGGTGCCGGTGTCGGCGCCCCGATCCAGCCAGGCGCCGAATGGGTCCTACTGACCGCGCAGCTCGCCCGCCGCTTCGGCGTGAGCGTGTCGTGCGGGGTGGTGGTCGAGCCGCAGCGAGAGGAGTGGAGCTCGGGACGGGCGAAGCGGTGTCCTGCAGCCGTAACCAACGACGGCCTGGTGACCGGTTGCGCGGTCGTGCTGTCGCAGGCCGAGCAGGTGCCGCAAGGGGATCCGTCTGCGGAATGGAGCTCGTCCGGCCTGCTGGTTCTCGATTCGCAGCGGTAGCCGCATGATCGAGGGAGGTCGTGTGGCGGGGTCGCTCGCGACGAGGCGCTGCGAGTGGGCGTCGCGCTTCAGTCAGGCTGGCAGAGCCGGATGAGCCGTCTCAGCACCTCATTGGCGGTCCTGACCTCCGCTGAGCGCAGCTCTGCGGCGGCGCGTCGGTTCCACGGCCTGTTCTCCCGCGCCAGAGCCGACAAGACGTGCTGGCCGGCAGGGGTCAACGAGAACAGCGGCGACGCGGCGTGCGCGGGATTGATCTCCGCGCGCAGCAGTTCCTCGGCGCGCAACACGTCCACGATCCGCTGGACTGCCTGCCGGCTGACGCCTAGGCGCCGTGCTGCCGCTGGCACGGTGAGCGGGTTCTCGGAGAGGACGCTCAACACTTGCCAGCGCGCCTGCGTCTGGCCGACTCGGGACGCCTGCTCGTCGCCGTGGCGTCGCAGCGCGCCGGCCGCTTCGAGCACGTTCGCCACCAGGGCGTCGATGTCCGTGTCGCACGCGATCGCCAGACCCTAGACTATCTCGCAACATGTTGCTATCTTGACAATACCTTGTCATGTCCCCAAGGAGACCACCATGCCCGACGTGATCGAACTCGCCCGCTTCAGGGTCGACGCCGAGGCCGAGGCCGACTTCCTCGCCACACGGCCCGCGATGGTCAAGGCGGTGCGCGAGCGCGTTCCCGGCCTGAAGGAGATCTCGCTGGTGCGGCTCGACGACGACACCTGGGTCGACGTCGTGACGTGGGCCAGCCGCGCCGACGCACAACGCGGCGCGGAACTCGCCGCCGCGCTGCCCGAGGCTCAGGCGTGGCTGCGTTACGTCGCAGTCGACGTGAGCATGGACCTCGGCGAGATCATCGACCGCGCGGGGACCTCCGCATCGCCGGGCACGAGTTCGCCGACGCTCGCGACCTAGAAGGTCGAGGCGGCGCGCCGGATCCTCCGGCGCGCTCCCCGGCCGCCACCGGACTCCCCGGCTGTCGGCTTGACTACGCGACCGTTTTAGCCGCCGCTTGCGCCTTGCCACCAGAGCGACAAGTCGTTCGAGTGCCCAACACCTCGCGTCCCATAAGCCGATCGGCTGGTGGGAACACGCCGCCCATTGGTATGGAGAGACCAGCGATGAGTTGCTCGGCTCAATCGGGTCATAGCTGGGTACGCGAGCCTATGTAGGACGTTCAGTGAGACGAGGCTTTTCCTACATACAGATAGCTCGGCGGCCCGCGCGCGGGCGGCCTGACGGATCAGGTTGTCGCGCTCGGCGACGTCCGTGGCCCGGCGGGCGGCATCCGCGTAGGCCGTGGCGGCGGCAGGGAGGTCGCCGCAGGCCGCGGTCCTGCCGGTCGAGCGTGACGGTGCGACCCTCTGAGTTGAATCGCGCCGGGAGGCGGGCGTGGTTGAGGAGCATTAGCGCGAGCAGCCCGCGCGCCTCCGGTTCCTCGGTGGCGAGGGTGAGCTGGCGGGCGAGCCGGACCGCCTCGCACGCCAGGTCCACCCGGCCCGCGTGGCCGGCCGTGTAGACGAGGTAGAGCACGCGCAGCACGACGGCGAGGTCACCGGCCTGGTCCAGGCGGCGCCCCCGCAGGGCGCGCTTGGCCCGGCCGATCCGCTGCGCCATCGTCGCCTCCGGCACGTAGAAGGCGTCAGCGATCTCGCGGGTGGTGAGGCCGCCGACGGCGCGCAGGGTCAGCGCCACCTGGGAGGCGGGCGCGAGGTCGGGGTGGCAGCAGCAGAAGAGCAGGAAGAGCGTGTCGTCGCCCTCCTCGGTGGCGGCGGGCTGCGGCTCGGCGTGTGTCGCCTCCTCGCGGCGGTGGCGGGCGGCCTCGCTGCGGCGGGCGTCGACGAGCCGCCGGGTCGTGACCGTCGCCAGCCACGCGCGCGGGTCGCGCGGCGGATGCTCGGGCCACACCCGCAGCGCCTCCAGCAGCGCCTCCTGCAGCGCGTCTTCAGCGGCATCGAAGTCCTCGCCCCGCCGGACCAGGCCCGCGAGCACCCGAGGGACGAGGGCGCGCAGCGCCTCGTCCAGCCGTCTCGTCGGCTCGTCGATCACGCCGCGTCAGTCGTCCGAGGACGCTCCCACATGACCTCGCGGACGTCGATCCACTCGTACAGCGGCTCCCCGCCGGGGCCGGGCTCGGAGGAGACGTAGGCCGCGAGCTCGACCGCACGCTCGGGGTTCCGGTAGCAACGGCGCGGAAATCGGCTCAAGTGTTATACGCGGTTGGCGCCTGACACGCAGGGCTCCTGTTCGAGCGCGCGAGCAAGAGCCCGTCAAACTCCCGCTCGGGCACCTGCTCCTCGTCTTATGAAGAAGGGCGGCTTGTCAAGTGCGGTGTCGGGCGAGCGCCTCACGTTGATCGGTGGTTCTGCCGGGCGCGCGCGGGCGGGTCAAGCACGCCGCGGGCAGGGCTGAGCGGCACGCATTCGGGGCGTGCTTGACGCGGGCGCGCGGGTCTGGCACGTCGTTGTCAGGGGTCGCGGGCGGTTGGGTGTGGAGCGGCGCTCATCTCTGTATGGCCTCCTCGGTGGGAGGACCGGGCGACATGGGAGGCCGATGGCGGGGGCGCAAGTCCAAGAGGGCCGTCAGGCGGCCAGACGAAGAGTGGCGCCTCCCGCCGCGGGAGCGAAGGGCTGGTTGAAGGCGAGCATGTGCCAGATCGCCTCGGTGAGCCGGCGGGCGACGTCAATCTGAGCGACCTTGGCGCCGCGCTGCTTGCCCAGGCGGCGCTTGGTGCGCTCGTAGCGCTCGCGGTAGGCCGGGTGGCGCAGCGCGTGCATGGTCGCTTCGAGCATCGCCCAGCGCAGGTACTTCGGGCCGTGCTTGGTCAGCGGGCCGCGGCGGTCCTTCTCGCCGGACTGGTTGACGCGCGGGCACAGCGCGGTGTAGCCGCACAGCTTGCGCGGCGACGAGAAGCGCGCGATGTCGCCGATCTCGGCGGCGATCGTGAACGCCAGCACCCACGCGATCCCCGGCGCGGTCATCAGCAGCGGCACGTACGGGTGCTCGGCCCCCGACGCGCGCAGTTGGCGGTTGAGCGTGTCGATCTGGCGCTCGAGGTCCTCGATCAACGCCAGGCTCGCGTCGACGGTGCCGCGCCAGGGCTGCGGGACATCGAGGCGATCGAGCAGCTCGCGGCCGGCGACACCGAACAGGTCGGTGACCGGGCAGGGCTTCCCGAAGCAGATCAGAGTGGAGTGGATGCGGTGCTTGAGCATCGAGCGGTGCTTGACCAGGTGCAGTCGGAAGCGCGCGAGCTGGCGCTCGGCGCGGATGCTCGGGTCGGGCAGCCAGGGAGCCTCGTGTCCACGGAAGCGAGGCCCTCGCTTGCGGGCTGCAAGCGAGAGTAGGATCGGTATCGGGCTTCAGATCGCTTCCTCGGGTTCCGGCCTTCCGCTCCCCGTGGTTTCGAGCGGCGCCTCATCCGGCGTGGCTCGCCGGCTCATGGCAGCAACCGGTAGAAGCGCCAGAAGTCGTGCTCGATCGCGAGCACGTCGACACGGGTGAAGCCGGCGTCGGTGGCGTAGGTGCGGACGGTGTCAGGGCGGATGACGGTGCCCGTGGCGGCGGAGTCGTCGTCGAGGTTGGCGACGGGCAGGCAGTGGAGCACGCTCCAGCCGTAGTTGAAGCGCTCGATTTCATCGCCGGGGGCGCTGAAGCGTTCCGCCACGCGCTCATCGGCGACAAGCACGCTGCCTCCCTCAGCGAGCATATTCCGCGCCGTTCGCAGCGCCTGGACGGGATGGTTCATGTCATGCAGTGCCTCCAAGATCGTGACCAGGTCGTAGCGGCCCTGGAGCTGCGGGTCGCTCGCGTCGCGGACGGCCGGCTTCACCCGGTCATCGAGGCCTGCGCCTGCGACGTTGCGGCGCGCGACTTTGATCGACTCGGCGTCCAGATCGATCGCGTCGACTGTCACGTGCGGGTAGGCGCGCGCGATCGCGATCGATGACCACGCCGTGCCGCACGCCAGGTCGGCGACGTGGGCCGGCGGCTCGGCGCGCAAGCGCGAGTCGACCTCGGGGATCGCGGCGAGCCACTCGCTGATCAGGTTGACGAACTGCGGCCGGTTGAGGGCGCCGATGCCCTCGCGGGTGTCAGCTCCGTATGCCTCATACGGCACGCCGCCGCCCGAGCGGTAGGCCTCCAGGACGGCGTCGATCGGGCGCAGGACGCCGATCGCCAGGCTGGCGAGCGGCGTCAGGTAGTTGAGGTCCTCCTCGTCGACCAAGACCGGCCGATGGGCCTCCGGAAGCCCGTAGCGGCGCTCACCCGGCTCGCGCTCCGGATCGTCGACGGAGAGGAACCCGGCCACGGCCTGCTGTTCGAGCCACTCACGCACGTAACGCTCGTCGGTGCCCGTGCGTTTTGCCAGCTCGGATGACGTGGCGTCCCCGTCATCGGCGAGCGAACGGTAGAAGCCGAGCCGGCCACCGACGTGAACCGACGCGACCTCGAGCGTGTCGAGCACCGCGCCGAACAGGCGCTCCACGAGCGCGTCCGTGGCAGTGCCAGACGACGGTCCCTGACCGCGGCTTTCGGCCTCGACCTGCGACGCGCTGATCTCCGTCATCGTTCTCCTCCTTCGCGTCTCGGCAACCAGGGCGGCGAAACGACGGATAATCCACCTCGCCGGGCACCTACGCAAGGCGGCGCCGCGCGGACCGAGACGGTGACCTGCCCGGCAGCCGGATTGCTCCTCGTCTCCACACGACGAGCTCCGCGCGCCAGGTCCGGCAGGCGCCCCGGCGCCTCGCGGCGCTGCGAAGGTCGGTCCGCGCGTCCCGCCGGTTACCGGTCCGGGCGACGAGTCTTCCGCCGCTTACTGGCGACGTTCGCTCGGTGTGCAAGGCGCCGCTAGCTGAACGGAGGTGCGGCCCAGCCCGCGGGGCCGGGCCGCATGTGCCCTCCGGTGCGACGCGAGGACGCTTCCCGGTTCACGCGGCGGGTTCGCGCCACATCGGCCACAGCGGCGGCCCGCCCTCGGGGGCGTATGGGTCGCCGGCACGGAAGCCGTGCCGCTCGTACAGCCGCTTGCTGCGCGGGCTGGTGGCGTCCAGATAGGCGAGCGTGCCGTCGCGGTCACAGCGCTCCAGCGTCTGCGCGAGTAGCGCGGAGCCGGTCCCCTGGCCCTGGCTCGCCGGCTCGACCCCGAGGAAGAACAGGAAGGAGTAGGAGCCGTGCGGGTGGTGCTGGTCGACTAGCGTCATCATCTCGGCCACGCGCCCGGCGTCCGGTCCGGAGAGCTCGTCCAGGCGGCGGTCGAGATGCGCGGCCTGCTCGTCCGGCACCGGCGGCTGTCCGGGCGGCACCCACAGCGCGGTGCCGCTGCCGTCCGCCGCCACATACGTCTCGTCGTGGCGCTGGAGGACCTCGGCGAACAGCGAGAAGAACCGCGGGAGCTGCTCCCGTCGCCGCGCGTCATCGCGATACATCCAGCGGAAGACGGGGTCGTCGTAGAACGCCCGCGCCAGCGTGGTCGCGACGCGGGAGACGTCGCCAGCACTCGCCTTGCGGATGTCGGTTGTGGTGATCATCGTGGGGGTCTCCTTGGAGGTCAGGTCTCTTCGAGGACGATGCGGCCGAGGCTCCGGTAGCGGGCGACGTCGCCGACGCGCAGCCAGACGGCGGTGCCCGCGCCCGCGGCAAAGACGGCGAGCACCGTCCACGGGATCGCCTGGACGAACGGCACGCCGTCGGCGGCGGCGAGCGCGCCGCGGTTGGCGAGCAGCAGGTAGGCCGCGAACGCCATCAGGGCGGCGCCGACGAGCGGCGCGACGAGGGTGCTCCACCAGTTTCCGCCCGCGTGGCGGCGGAAGTAGGCGACGATTGCTACAGAGCACAGCGCCTGCACGGCGAGCAGCCCGAAGACGCCGAGCAGCGGGCTCCAGGTCGCGAGCTTGAGCAGCGCCGCCTCGCGGCTCGGGTCATCGAGCTGGAACGCGCCGATGTAGAGCGCGAGCGCGGCGGCGAGCGCACCGCCGGCGACGTGCGGGGTTTGCAGCCTGCCGTGGGTGCGAGCGAGCGCCCGCGGCAGCACGCCCTCGCGTCCGAGCGCGAACAGGTAGCGCGCGGCGGTGTTGAAAAACGCCAGCTGGCAGGCGAACGCGCTGGTGACGATCAGCGCCTCGAACGCGGTCGTGAGCGCGGCGCCCGCGTAGCGGTCGGTCAGCGGGAAGTACGCCGACGCGACCTCGCCCTCGAACTGCACCGCGACACCTTGCGCGACGCCGGCGGTGCCGTAGCCGGTCACGAACGCGTACGACACGAGCACGTACACGACGGCGAGCACGACCAGCGTGCCGAGCATCGCCGCCGCCATGATCCACGGCCGGCGCCTGGTCTCCTCGCCGTAGTTGGGCGCCATCTCAAAGCCGACCCAGGACCAGAAGGCGCCGAACAGCGCGATCCCGGGCGCGGCCGCGCCGAACACGGCGATCGCCGCCTCGTTGTCGATCAGCGCGAGCGGGTTCAGCGGCGCCGCGCTCAGCCCGCTCTCGCCGCCCTGCACGAGGGTGGCAGCGGCGAACACGACGAGGGCCACCAGCTCGGCGACGAAGAACACCCCGAGCACGCGCGCGGTGATGCGGACCTCGAACCACGCGAACAGCACGTTGACCGCAACCGCACCGAACAGCAGCGCCCATACGGGGATGCTGAGTCCGGTCCAGCTCTCGACCGTGACCGAGGCGAAGTAGCCGAACGCGCCGATGATCGCGGCGGTCAGCACCGCATAGGCGACGGTCACCACGGCGGCGGCGCCGAGCCCGGCGGTGCGCCCGAGGCCGTGCGAGACGAACGTGTACATCCCGCCCGCCGAGGTCAGGCGGCGGCTCATGGCGACGTAACCGATCGAGAAGACCGCCAGCATCGCTGCGGCGACCACGAACGCGGCCGGGGCCGCCCAGCCGGCGCCGGCGACGATCACCGGGACGTTGAACAACAGCGCCGTCATCGGCGCGGCCGCCGTCGCGATCGAGAAGATCAGCGCCGGCAGCCCGAGGGCGTCTCGGCGCAACCCGCGCCGCGCCGGCTGGAGGGAAGGGGTCGATGACATGTGGGATTCCTTGTGTGTCGGAAGGTGTGCAAAGGGCCAGCCGAGGCGGGGCCGCCGTCCCGGCAACCCCGGAGCTCGGGTCTCCCAAGGAGGGCTCCTCCGCGATCCGGACCGTGCCGGCGTTGCGCTCGAGCTGGCGGCGCCCGCGCGTGTCGGTCGCCTCCACCTCGGCCTTCAGGGTCTGGCCGGCGAGGCTGTCGTCGAGCCGCACCGCCAGACGGGCGGTTACGGTCTCTTGCCCTTGCCGGTCAGCCGGCTGCGCTTGCGCACGAGCTCGACCTCCCCCTCGGCGGCGATCCGCTCTGCCCGCGGGCGGATCGTGACCTCACCGACCGGGACGTCGTCGCGCGTGAGCCGCAGCTCGACCTTGCGCAGCTTGCGCCACGCCTTTGGGCGCCGCCAGCTCAGCCGACGTGAGCGTTGCCGGCCACCGCCGCGAGGCGCTTCGGGACGAGCTGGAGGGTGCCGACCAGCGAGCGCTGCTCGCAGCCGCTGACCGCGTCCGCGGAGTCCAGCTGGGCGCGGTCGCCGTCGACGCCGCAGTCGATCTGGTCCGCGACGCCGTCGCGGGCGAGGAGCGTGTCGAAGCCGGCCCGGCCGAGGAGCGTGTCCGCCTGCGCGCCGCCGAACAGCGTGTCGTCGCCGTGCCGACCGTCGATGGTGTCGACGCCGCCAAATCCCTCGATCGTGTTCGCGAGCGAGTTGCCGACCAGTCGGTCGCCGAAGCCCGTGCCGATGATGTTCTCGACGCTCGGGCGCACATCGTCCTGCTCGCCCGTGGCGCCGTCGTTGCGCACGCCGTCGAGCGACACGTTGACGCCGGCGATGCGGCCGCCGTAGGTGACGATGTCGCGCGACCCGTTGCCGCCGTTGATGAAGTCGGCGCCGTTCGGCGTCGTGCCCTCGTCGATCAGGTCGTTGCCGCCGCCGCCGCCGATCACGTCGATGCCGGCTCCGCCCCGGATCACGTCGTTGCGAGCGTCCGAGCCGAACAGCGTGTCGCCGAACCGCGAACCCACGAGGATCTCGACGTCCTGGATGTCGAGCACGTCGCCTGCGCCGCCGTCGTCGTAGCCGCCGTCGAGCGTGACGGTCACCGGGAAGTTGGCCGCGGCGTAGGACGCGGTGTCCGTGCCGGGTCCGAAGTCGATCTCCGTAATGCTGTTGATCGGGGCCAGCGGGTTGCGGCGCACGCCGGCGAGCAGCGTGTCGTTGCCTGCGCCGAGGTTCAGGATCATGCCGACGTTCGCCTGGAGGAGCAGCTCGTCGTCGCCGTCCCCGGTGTCGACGTTGGTCGGCGCGAGCTGCGGATCGCAGATCACCTCGGTCGTGCTGGCCCGCTGGCAGACGTCGGTGGGAAACCGCGGTGTGGGGGTGGGCTCGTCGACGCGGATCGGCTGCGAGTCCCGGAAGAGCATGCGTCCGTCGGCCGTCAGGCTGACGGCGAGCGCGTTCGTCTCGCCGGGATCAGCGCGGTACTCGTACCGGGGCGTGAACCGGTCGTCGACGACGACGACCGACGCGTCGGCGGCCGCGGGGAGCGCCGTCGCGACGAGCGCGGCGGGGAGGGCGGCGGCGAGCAGCGCGCGCCGCGTCCGCCGGCGGGCGCCGGCGGGCATCGAGAGGTGCATGGGTGCTCCTCTGGTTGAGGGAGAGGGGACTGGGGAGGAAGGTGCGCCTACGCGCGCAGGCGGTAGAGGCGGAAGAAGTCGTTGTCGACCGGCAGGACGTCGACGCGGGCGTAGCCGGCCTGGTCGGCGAGCTCGCGGACCGTGCCGCTGCGCACGACCGTGCCGAGCGCGGCCGAGGGCGGCTCGGCCAGCTGAGTCGGCAGGCAGTGCGTCACGCTCCAGCCGTACATCATCCGCTCGACCTCGTCGCCGGGAGCGGTGAACGCATCGGCGACGCGTTCGTCGACCACGAGCACGGTGCCGTCGGGGGCGAGCGCGGCGCGGGCGGCGGCGAGCGTCCCGACCGGGTCGGTCATGTCGTGCAGCGCCTCGAGGATGAGGACGAGGTCGTAGGGGCCGTGGCTGGTGATCTGGGTGGCGTCGGCCTCGATGAAGCGAACGCGGCCGTCGAGGCCCGCGTCGGCGGCGTGGTCGCGGGCGTCGGCGATCGAGCCGGGGTCCGCGTCGATGCCGTCGACGTGCGCATCCAAGAGCGCGTGGGCGACGGCGAGGGTCGAGAACCCCTGGCCGCAGCCGACGTCGGCCACGCGCGGGTGCCGGGTGCTCTCGAGGCGAGCGATGACGTCGGGCATCGCGGCCAGCCAGTCGGTGGGGAGCTCGTGGGTGAAGGCAGGATGGTTGATGTGCCCCTGGCCGTGGCGGAACGCCCGCCCGTAGGCCGCGTAGGCGACGCCGCCGCCGCTGCGGTAGGCGTTGGCCACCCGCGGCAGGGCGCCGCCGATGCCGGCGAGCATGTGCGCGAACGGCGCGACGTTGGCGGGGTCGTCGGGGTCGACGAGCACGCGCGCGTGCTCGGGATCGAGTCGGTAGCGGCGCGCGTCGGCCGCCGCGCCCGGACGCTCGACGTCGAGCAGGCCGGCAACCGCCTGCTGCTCGAGCCATTCGACCGCGTAGCGGAGCGCAATCGCAGCCCGGTCGGCCAGCTCGCTCGCGGTGAGCGCGCCCTGCTCGGCGAGCGTGCGGTAGACGCCGAGCTCACAGCCGAGGTAGACGGAATACAGCTCGAGGGCGCCGAGCGTGGCGTCGACGAGGCGCTCGGCGAGCGCCTCCCCGCGGCTCGGGTCGGTGGCGATCATGGACAGTTGGGTTCGGTTGGTCAGGAGACCGTCGCCGCTGCGGGCGTCGAGTTCGCGGCGCGCATCGGCCGCGGGCACGCCGGCGAAGTCGGCGCCTGCGGCCGACCGGCCGCGAGGATCGTGAGCCGCGAGCGAGTTCATGTTCGGGAGGGTCGCCCAGGCGCTCGCTCGGCGGTATGGCGGATTCCTGCTACCGCGCCCCCCAATCCCGCCCTCGATGGCGGCGGCATCCCACGCTCGAGCCGCCACTCGGCCTGCGGGCGGCGTGGCTGGCCGCTGTCAGCGGCTGTGGACGAACAGCCCGATCACCCCCGCGCGCGAGCTCATCCCGAGCTTGCCGAGCACGCGTGAGACGTGCTTTTCCACGGTGCTCTCACTCAGATGCAGCCGGGCCGCAATCTGCGCGTTGGTCTGGCCCTCGGCCACCAGCGCGGCGACCTCGCGCTCACGCGGGGTCAGGGCGGCGAGCGGGCCGTCGGCGCTCGGCACGCCGGCCCTGGGACGCGGGCGATCTCCGAGCTGCCGCAGCACCTGCAGCGCCGCATCGCGGTAGCCCCAGGCGCCGCAGGCCTCGAGCTCTGAGGCCGCCGCCCGCAACTCGCGCCGCGCGTCGCCTGGACGGCCGCAGGCAACCAGCGCCATACCGACGACGGTGCGGCAGCGAGCGCTCCAAAGCGGCGCATCGCCTGCATCGGCGGCGGCAGCGCCAGCCAGCGCTGTGCGAGCAGCCTCTTCTGCCGCGCCCTGCGCGAGCAGGACCGCCGCCTCGGCCCGCGCGATGATCGCCCCGAAGATGCCGGAGCGGCGCCCACCGCCCTCCACAGGCGCCCGCCTTGCCCATGCCGCCGCCTCCTGGCCCCGGCCGAGCGCGAGCAGGACCCGGACGGCGACCTCCGCGGCCCTAACCCGGTCGAGCGTCCACAGCTGCGGGCGCACCCATCCGAAGGCCTCGAGCACCGTGAGCGCGCCGCGCGGATCGCCTGCCGCCAGCCGCGCGTCGGCGACCCTGAAGCCGGCCTGCGAGTACGGCCGCGATCCCAGCAGCTCCCATCCCCTCTGCCCGTGAGCGAGCGCCGCTTCGATGTTGCCGCGCGCGAGCGCAACGGAGCTGCACCCGATCGACGCCCAGTAGGCAACCTGGACGTTGCCGGACAGCACCGCGCTCTCCGACGCCTCCTCCAGGGCGGCTTCGGCGGCATCAAGCCGGCCGAGCTCCTGGTCGACGCCGGCGCGCAGGCACAGAAACGCCGGCGCGAACAGGCCCTGTCCGGTCCGCCGCGCCAGCGCGAGGCCGTGGTCAGCCGTCGCCCGGGCGGCCGCGAAGCGGCCCGTGAACGTCTGCGCGATCGCCAGCGAGGCGAGCATGGACGGGCGCTGCGCGACCTGGTCGTCCCGCAGCGCGTCCACCAGCTCCGCCGCGGCCGCGATCTTGGCGTCAACGGCGACGAGCGCCTGTGGATCGTCGCCGCGCAGCCGGCAGTGCGCCGCGTCCGCAGCCCGGGCAGCCGCGGCGGCCTCCAGAGCCCGATCGCCGGCCGCGCGAGCCTCGGCACACGCCTGGTCTGCCAGCGCCTCGCCGGCGGCATGATCCCCCAACTCCACGCGCTCGCCAGCCATCGCCAGGTTCAGCGCGGCGCGCAGCGCGGGCGCCACATCGCCGACCGCATCCCGCTCGTGTTCGAGCAGTCGGCGCGCCTCGTCCGGTTCCTGCGTCCAGACCGCCAGCAGCCCCGCCAACGTCACCGTCGCGTCGACGCGCTCGGCGGCGGCGTCCGCCGGCAGCAGGGAGAGCACCTGGCGCAGCACCTCGCGCGCGTCGATCGCGTGCCCGGCCGACACGAGCGCC
>Ga0196962_10000500_pt1 | contig 15905 bp, 16 predicted proteins | sample S3v_20metaG_FD_183186 | JGI IMG/M metagenome (GOLD analysis project Ga0196962, IMG submission 183186) | Soil microbial communities from Anza Borrego desert, Southern California, United States - S3+v_20 | ecosystem: Environmental > Terrestrial > Soil > Desert | place: USA: California | collected... | reverse complement strand
CGCGCAAGCGCACGCCGTCCGGCCGCGCGCTCGAGGGCACGTTCGACCACGGCGAGGAGGGCTACGGGCTGTGGCTCGATCCCGCCGTCGAGGACGACCCCGTCTACGCCGAGCACTGGGCCGGTCACCGCCCCGTCGAGGTCACGATCGAGGAGGACCAGATCGTGATCCGCCGCGCCGGCGGGGACGAGGACGACGACGGCTGAGCTCGACTCCATCGTCGCCCACCTGTGCGCGGTGGAGGACGCGGTGGCCGAGCGCACGGAGCAGCTTCCCTGGGGCACCGCGGTGTTCCACGCGGGGATGCCGCTGGTCAGGGAGACGAACGTCGTCCGTGTCGAGGCGCATGCCCCGGACCTCCCAGCGGACGAGGTGATCGCGGCCGTCGAGGCCCGCTTCGCCGACCGGCCGTACCGCAACGTCGAGGTGCTCGACGCCGACACCGGCGCCGCCCTCGCGCCCGCGCTCAAGGCGGCCGGCTTCGCGACGAGCCGCCACCTGCTCATGGGTCTGGACGCGGACCCGCCGCCGGCCCCCGCGCCGGTCGAGGAGGTGGCGCCGGACGAGGTCTGGCCGCTGCGGGAGGAGTGGCTCCGCACGGAGCCGACCGCCACGGACGAGCTCGCCGCCGCGCTGCTCGTCTGGGAGCGCGAGCGCGCACGAGTGACGCGCGCCCGCGCGTTCTGCGTCCGCGACACCCACGGTCGTCCGGCCTCGATGTGCCTCCTGATGGCCACGCCGCACGCGACGGAGGTCGAGCTGGTCTACACGACGCCGGGCGAGCGGCGGCGCGGGCTCGCGTTCGCGACGGTCGCCCGCGCGGCCGCCGAGGCGGACGGCGACTGCACGTTCCTGTTCACCGACGCGGCCGGTCCGGCGCAGCACCTCTACGCGCGGCTCGGCTTCCACCGCGCGGGCCTCGTGCACCGCTTCGTGCGCGCGCCGCGGTGACCGCGCCGGTCAGGTGAGCCGGCGCCCGCCGGCGTAGTCCGCCGCCTCGCGCAGGTAGCGGTGGAACGCCGCGTCGCCCACGACGCGGACGTCCCAGGCGTACGGCTCGTCGGGTGCCGTGGCGATCGCGACGCCCGACACCCAGCTCGTCCCGTCGTCGTAGAGCGCCGCGAGCTCCTCGGTCGTGAACGTGGAGCCCAGGCGGCGCCGCAGCTCGTCCACCACCCGTCGCGTCACGCGCTCGAGCGTCGCGCGCTGGTCGGGCGGGGCCTCCTCCAGGCGGCGCTGGCCGGCCTGCCACTGCTCCACGGCGGTCTCGAACGGCACGCCGCCAGGGTACGAGGTCGCGGCGGCCCGATCGCGGGCCCGGCGCGTGCCCACCACGGCCGCCGCCCCGCGCCTCAGCGCGGCAGGCCCTCGACCACGTACGCGCGCTCGCCCGCCTTCACCATCCCGAGCTCGCGCGCCTCCCGCTCGAGCGCGCCGGCGCCCTGCAGGTCGCGCTTGGCCGCCCGCAGCCGCGCGTTCTCGGCCTTGAGCTCCGCCACCGCCGCGCGCTGGCGCTTCGCCTCGGAGTACGTCGCCACCCACGTGCGCGCGGGTCCGACGTAGAGGTAGACGATCAGCGCGAAGACGCAGATCAGCGCCCAGCGTCCGACGCGGTCCCACCGGATTCGGGCACGGGCGGCGGCCATCCTCGGGGCCGACCTTCGACGCCCGCCGCCGGCCTCCTGCGCGAGTTTCGTCAGCGCCGGAACACGCTGCGCCCCGGGAACTCCGCGTCGGCGCCGAGCGCCTCCTCGATCCGCAGCAGCTGGTTGTATTTCGCGACGCGGTCCGATCGCGACGGGGCGCCGGTCTTTATCTGACCGCAGCCGGTGGCCACCGCCAGGTCGGCGATGGTCGTGTCCTCCGTCTCGCCCGAGCGGTGCGACATCACCGCGGTGTAGCCCGCCTCGCGCGCCATGTCGATCGCCGCGAGGGTCTCCGTCAGGGTCCCGATCTGGTTGACCTTGATCAGGATGGAGTTGGCGACGCCGCTGTCGATGCCGCGCTTGAGCCGCTCGGTGTTGGTCACGAAGAGGTCGTCGCCGACGAGCTGGACGCGATCGCCCAGGCGGTCCGTGAGGATCTTCCAGCCGTCCCAGTCCTCCTCGTCCATCCCGTCCTCGATCGAGAGGATCGGATAGCGGCCGGCGAGGTCGGCCCAGTAGCCGGCCATCTCCTCCGGCCTCAGCGACCGGCCCTCGTGCTCGAGCACGTACGTGCCGCCTTCGAACACCTCGCTCGTGGCCGGGTCGAGCGCGATCGCGAGGTCCTCGCCAGGCCGGTAGCCGGCGGCCTCGATGCCCGCGACGAGCGCCTCGAGCGCCGCCTCGTTCGACTCGAGGTTCGGCGCGAAGCCGCCCTCGTCGCCGACGCCGCCGCCGAGGCCGCGGTCGTGGAGGTGCTTCTTGAGGTGGTGGAACGTCTCCGCGCCCATGCGCAGGCAGTCGCGGAAGGACGACGCGCCGACGGGCACGACCATGAACTCCTGGAAGTCGACGGAGTTGTCGGCGTGGGCGCCTCCGTTGAGCACGTTCATCATCGGCACGGGCAGGAGCCGCGCGGCGTCGCCGCCGAGGTAGCGCCACAGCGGCTGGCGCTCCTCCGCCGCGGCCGCGCGGGCGGCGGCGAGCGAGACCCCGAGGATCGCGTTGGCGCCGAGGCGCGACTTGTTCGGCGTGCCGTCGAGGTCGATCAGCGCGCGGTCGAGCCCCTGCTGGTCGAGCGCGTCGCGGCCGGCGATGGCCTCGGCGATCTCCCCGTTGACGTTCTCCACCGCCTTGCCGACGCCCTTGCCGAGGTACTCCTTGCCGCCGTCGCGCAGCTCCGTGGCCTCGAACTCGCCGGTGGACGCGCCCGACGGCACCGCCGCGCGGCCCTCGGCGCCGGACCGCAGCACCATGTCGACCTCGACCGTCGGGTTGCCCCGGGAGTCGAGGATCTGGCGGGCGTGGACGGATTCGATCTGGCTCACGTGGCTCGCTCCTCGTTCATACGGGCCCGCGCGTAGTAGGCGAGCTGGGCATCGGCATCGAGATCGTGCCAAGCCGCGCCGTCCGATGCGGCGAGGTCCGCCGCCGCCTGCACGCGCGCGCGGAAGCGCTCCGCGGAGGCGCGCAGCGCGAGCTCCGGATCCACCTTGAGCTTGCGCGCGACGTTGACGGCGGCGAAGAGGACGTCGCCCGCCTCCTGGAAGGCCGCCTCGCGATCGGCGGCCGCCTCCAGCTCGTCGAGCTCCGCGCGGACCGCGTCGTACGGCACGTGACCGAAGTCGAACCCGGAGCTCGCGGCCCGCCGCTGGACCTTGCGCGCGAACAGCGGCCCCGGGAGGTTCTCCGGGACCTCGCCGAACAGCCCGGGCTCGCGCCCCGGCTCGGTCGCCTTGATGGCGTCCCAGTTGCGCAGGACCTCGCCCGCGTGCTCCACCTCCACGTCCCCGAAGACGTGCGGGTGGCGGCGGATCAGCTTCTGCCGCACGTGCTCCGCAACCGCGGCGAGCGACCCGGCGCCGCGCTCCTCGAGCAGCAGCGCCAGGAAGTGGACCTGGAAGAGGACGTCGCCGAGCTCGTCGAGCAGCTTCGCGTCGTCGTCGCCGTGGGCCGCGGCGGCGAGCTCGTAGGCCTCCTCGACCGTGTGGGGCACGATCGAGCGCTCGTCCTGCTCGCGGTCCCACGGGCACTCGCGGCGCAGCCGCCGGGTGAGCGCGTCGAGCCGCGCGACCGCGGCCGCGGCGTCGTCCGACCCGCTCACCCGCGGCCTGGATCGCGCGCTGTCACTGCGGCGGCTGCTGCGTCCCGCCGGCCGCCGGCGTGGGCGTGGGCTCGGGACCGTTGCTGCAGTCCGACGTCACGAAGCCGTCGCGGCAGTCCGTCTTGTCGCGCCAGCGCTCGCGGAAGTCCTTCACGAACGTGTCGAGCGCCTTCTGCTGGTTCTGCGACGCGAGCGTCTGGCGGATCGTGCCCTCGGCCTCGTCGAGCGTCTGCTGGTCCGCGGGCGTGACCTTCTCGACGCGGAACACGTACCACCCGAACTGCGTCTTCACGGGACCGGTCAGCTCGCCCCGGTCGGCGGCGAAGATCGCGTCGTCGAACGCCTTCTCCTGCTGGCCCTTGGCCACGGCGGGGAGCCGCCCGCCCTCCGACTTCGACGCGTCGTCGATCGAGTACCTGCGCGCGACCTGCGCCCACGTGGCGCCTGCCGCGAGCTCGCGCCTGGCCTGGTCCGCGCGCGCCTTCGTGCGCGTCAGGACGACGCGCAGGTCGCGCCGCTCCGGCGTGGAGAACGTGGCCTTGTTCTTGTCGTAGTACGACGAGATCTGCGCGTCGGTGACCTTGTCCTTGTCCTTGATCACCTTGTCGCGGATCTTGTTCGACAGCGCCTCGAGCCGGACGCGCTGGAGGATGTCCTGCTCCGTCTGGCCGGAGTCCCGGAGGAACTTGCGGTAGTCGGCGTCCTTCGGGAACGACTGCCGGCGCTGCTGGTCGAACGACTTCTTGACCTCCGCGTCCGTGACCTTGACGCCCTGCTCCTGCGCCTCCCCCTCGATCCACTCGAACGAGATGAGGAGGTTGAGCACCTGGTTGCGCATCTGGTCGTACTGCTGGCGGCACTGGGTCTTGAGCTGCGCGTCCGTCGTCTTCGGCGTGCCCTTGCCCGGCTTGGGGAGGTTCTTCCGGGCCTCGGCGACACACGCCTCGTAGTCCGGGGGCTTCGGCACGGCGGCGCCGCTGGACTTCGCGGCGACGGTCATCCAGTGGTCGAAGTCCTGCTTCTCGATGGCGGTGCCGTCCACCTCGGCGACCGCGTTGCCCGGTACTCCGCCGCACCCGGCGACGATGGCGGCAAGCAGGACGGCGGCGCACAGGGCCGCAAGTACTCGGAGTCTCTTGGTCATGTTGCGGGCGAGGGTAGCGATGGTCGTATAAAGAAGTTTGAAGGTCACGCGGCTTCGCGCTGGACCTCGAGCAGCGCGTCCGCGGCCCGCACGACCGCCGGGAAGCGCTGCGACGGGTCGTCCGGCACCCGGACGGAGAACTGCGACTTGCCCGACTCGTAGAGCGCGCCCGGGATGGCGTCGCGGAGCTTGCGGGCGCGCACGGAGTCGAGCTCGATCGGCGTCACGGCGAGCCGTCCCTGGCGGAAGGTGACGGCCTGCGCCCCCGCCTCGCCGAGCTTGATCCGCGCCTGCTGGAGGGCGATGAGGTTCTCCAGCGGCTCGGGCGGGTCGCCGAAGCGGTCGGCGAGCTCCGCTCGCAGCTCCGCCAGCTCGCCGACGTCGCGCGCCCCGGCGATCCGGCGGTGGACCTCCACCTTCGCCTGCTCGTACGGGATGTAGTCCGCGGGCACGTACGCGTCCACGTTGACGTCGAGCCGCACGGGCTCGGGCGGCTCGTCCTCGGCATCGGGCTCGAGCGAGCGCACCGCCTCGTCGAGCATCTGCATGTAGAGCTCGAAGCCCAGCGCGGCGACGTGGCCCGACTGCTCGTCGCCGAGCAGGCTGCCGGCGCCGCGCAGCTCGAGGTCGCGCATGGCGACCTTGAAGCCGGCGCCGAGCTCGGTGTAGTCCGACAGCGCCGACAGGCGCGCGGCCGCCTCCTCCGTCAGCGCGGCCGCGCTCGGGTACAGCAGGTACGCGTAGGCGCGCTCGCGCGAGCGCCCGACGCGCCCGCGGATCTGGTAGAGCTGGCTGAGCCCGAAGAGGTCCGAGCGGTCGACGATCAGCGTGTTCGCCTGCGGGATGTCGATCCCGGACTCGATGATCGACGTCGACACGAGCACGTCGGCGTCGCCGCGGAGGAAGCCCATCATCCGCTCCTCGAGCAGCTTCTCGTCCATCTGCCCGTGCGCGACGGTGAAGCGCAGCTTCGGGCACAGCGCCCGCAGGCGCTCCGCCGTCTCGTCGATGTCCTCCACGCGGTTGTGGAGGAAGAACGCCTGCCCGCCGCGCGCGTGCTCGCGCTCGAGCGCCTGGCGGACGAGGTCCTCGTCGTACTCGCCGACGTAGGTCTTGACGGGGCGCCGGCCCTCCGGCGGCGTCTCGATGACCGAGATGTCGCGGAGTCCCGCGAGGCTCATCTGCAAGGTGCGCGGGATCGGCGTGGCGCTCATCGAGATCACGTCGACCTTGAGCTTCATCTGGCGCAGCAGCTCCTTCTGCTTGACGCCGAAGCGCTGCTCCTCGTCGACGATGAGCAGCCCGAGGTCCTTCGCCCGCACGTCCCGCGAGAGCAGGCGGTGCGTGCCGATCAGGATGTCGACCTTCCCCTCGGCGAAGCGCTTGACGGCCTCGCGCTGCTCGGTCGGCGGGCGGAACCGCGACACCTGCTCGATCGTGAACGGGTAGTCGCGCAGGCGCTCGGTGAAGGTGCCGAAGTGCTGCTGGGCGAGGATCGTCGTCGGAACGAGCATCAGGACCTGCTTGCCGGCGTTGGCGGCCTTGAACGCCGCACGCAGGGCGACCTCCGTCTTGCCGTAGCCGACGTCGCCGCAGATCAGCCGGTCCATGGGGCGCTCGGACTCCATGTCGGCCTTCACGAGCTCGATCGCCTCGCGCTGGTCGGGCGTCTCCTGGTACGGGAAGGCGGCCTCGAACTCGCGCAGCCAGTCCGTGTCGGGCTCGAAGGCGTGGCCGCGGCGACGGCGGCGCTCGGCGTAGAGGTTGAGCAGCTCGCCGGCGAGCTCCTGCGCGGCGCGCCGGGCGCGCGCCTTGACCGTCTCCCACCGCGTGCCGCCGAGCTTGGAGAGCGTCGGGTGGGCGCCGTCCGCGCCGACGTAGCGCGAGATCTTCGCCAGCTGGTCGACCGGCATGAACACCTTGTCCGAGCCCTGGAACTCGAGGTTGAGGTAGTCGCGCGTGATGCCGCCGACGGTCTTCGTGTCGAAGCCGGCGAAGCGCGCGACGCCGTGGTCCTCGTGGACGACGATGTCCCCCGTGCGAAGGTCGGTGAAGGAGCGCAGCAGGCCCTTGCCGCGCCGCGCCGGGCGGGCGGCCGCGCGGCGGTGGTGGATCAGCCGGTGCTCCGGGATCGCCGCGAGCTTGAGCCCGGGCGCGACGAAGCCGTCGCGCAGGCGCGCCTCCTGGAAGACGAGCCCGGGCTCGGTGTTCGCCTCCCAGCGCGGCTTGATGCGGTCGAGGTTGTACGCCGCGCGCTCGCCGCCGCCCCGGTTCGGCCAGGCGACGACGGTCGTGTAGCCGGAGCGCGCGAGCTTCTCGAGCTCGGGCTCCGCGTCCCGGACGGAGCGGGCCGCGAAGTCGGCGGCCTGCGCGCGGAACTCGAGCTCCTGGCTGCCGGAGATCGACGACAGGCGCAGCGGGCGGCGGGCGGCGAGCGCCTCCAGGATGCCGTCGGGCTTGACGTAGAGGGAGTGCGCGTCCTGGTCGTGGAAGGCGGCGCAGACATCCTCCCAGTGGTCGCGCAGCGCGGGCTCCGCGTCCTCCTCGCCGGCGATGATCAGCTCGGCCTCCGGCGGGACGAGCGACAGGAGCTCGCGGAAGTCGCCGACCGGCAGCAGCTCGGCGATGTCCGGCCGTTCCTCCGGGCGCTCGAGCGCCGCCAGCTCCGCCAGCTCGCGGTGCTCGGCGGCGAGCTCCGCCGCGGGCGCGATCTCGACGACGTCGGTGTCGCCGAGGGAGCGCTGGGTGAACGTCGAGAACCAGCGCAGCGACTCGATCTCGTCGTCGAAGAGGTCGACGCGGACGGCGCGCTCCTCCGTCGCCGGGTAGACGTCGAGCAGCCCGCCGCGGACGGCGAACTGGCCGCGGTCCTCCACCTGGTCGACGCGCTCGTATCCCGCGGCCACGAGGCCGGCGGCGGTCTCGTCGAGGTCGATCAGGTCGCCCGTGCGGAGCGCGAAGCCGTGCGGGCGCAGCGCGGGGTCGGGCACCTTCTCCGACAGCGCGACCGCCGAGACGACGACCACCGGCGCCGCCGCGCCGGGGCTCGCGTCCAGGAGCGCGTCGAGCGCCGCGACGCGCAGGCCGACGAGGTGGGCGGGCGGCGAGAGGTGCGACTCGTAGGCCACGCCGCGGCTCGGGTAGAACCGCACCGGCCGCGGGTGCAGCCACGCGCGTAGGTCCTGCGCGAGCTCGCGCGACTGCCGGTCGTCGCCTGCCACCACGACCGCCGGGCGGCGCTCGTCGCGGTCGGCGACCGCCGCGATGAGGTAGGCGCGGAGCGCCTGGGAGACGAACGCGCGCGCGTCCGGCTCGGCGAGCCTGTCGGCGTCGGGGTGCTGCTCGAGATGTGCGAGGAGAGGACGGAGCGACATGTGCGCGGGCACGACGAACGGCCGCTCGGGGCGCCCGGCGGCGGTGGGGGGACCCGGGCCGCGCGTTGCCTCGCGGCGCGCCCGGGCGGGACCTCGCAGTCTAGATGACCGGCGGGGGCACGCCGGGGCGGCGCGCGAGGATGTTCAGGCGGACGTAGTGGATGGTGAGAGGATCGGGCAGGCGCGCGAGCGCCGCGGCCATGAACGGCTCCCGCAGGTCCTCGGGCAGGCGCTCGAGGAAGGAGCCGAGGCAGATCGCGCGCAGGTAGCCGGCGCGGTCGCCGGGGTCGACCTCCAGGCGCGTGCGCCAGCACCACACGTCCGCGAAGCCGGCCGCGCGAAGGCGGCGCTCCGTCGCGGCCACGGACGGGAAGTGCCAGTCGCCCGGCCAGCCGGCGAGGTGCTCGGCGAACGGGTCCTCGGCCGCCGCCGCGAAGCCCGCGTCCTTGATCTCCTCCACGTTGCCCTCGCCGCCACACTGGGCGACCAGCCGGCCACCGGGCCGCAGCGCCGCGTACAGGCTCGCGAACAGCGCGTCGTGGTCGGCGATCCAGTGGAAGGTCGCCGTCGAGAGGATCGCGTCCACCGGCTCGCGCAGCGACAGCGACCGAAGGTCGGCCTGGCGCACGTCGACCGACCCGGGCAGCAGCGCGCGCGCCTGCGCGACCATGGACGGCGCGGCGTCGACGGCGATCACGCGGCCGCGCGGCAGCCGCTCGCAGAGCACGCGGGTGACCTTGCCGGTGCCGCAGCCCGCATCGAGCACCGTCTCGCTCCCGCGCAGCTCGAGCCGGTCGAGCACGTCGACGCCCATGGCGGCGATGGGCGCGGACAGCCGCTCGTAGGTCGCGGCGTCCCAGTCGCGCGGCGTCGTCATGGCTCTACGCTACGCCGCGGCGTCGAGGACGACACGCTCCGCCGCGTCGCGGGCGCGCTCGACGACGTCGCGCACCTCGCCGGCCGGCCGGCGCCACTTCCCGAGCACGTAGGCGGCGACGATGTCGGGGTCGGTGGAGTCCGGCCGCCCGACGCCGATCCGGACGCGGTGGAACTCCGGCCCGCCGAGCTCGCGCTTGAGCGACTTCAGCCCGTTGTGGCCGGCCAGGCCGCCGCCGAGCCGCGTGCGGATGTCGCCGAACGGGAGGTCGATCTCGTCGTGGACGACGAGCAGCCGGTCGAGCGGCAGCTTGTACGAGCCGCGGGCCGGGCCGACGGAGCGCCCGGCGTCGTTCATGTACGTCTGCGGCTTGAGGACGGCCACCCGCGGGCCGCCGGGGCCGATGCGGCCCTCCGTCAGCACGCCGGCGAACTTCTTGCGCGGCTTGGGGAGCTCCCAGCGGTCGATCAGCGCGTCGGCGACCTCGAAGCCGACGTTGTGCGGCGTGCCGTCGTAGCGGCTCCCGGGATTGCCCAGGCCGACGACGAGCCAGTCGACCGGTGCGGAGGAGAAGAGCTTCAGCTGTCGCCCGCGGCCTGCTCGGCCTCGGAGCTCGTGTCGCCCTCGGCCTGGCGCTCCGCCACCTCATCGACCGTCGGGTCGCCGACGCGCTCCGTCTCCGTCTCGATCTCGTCGGGCGCGGCCTCCTCGCTCGGCGGCGTGACCGTGGCGACGACGGTCTCGGGATCGTCGAGGAAGGTGACGCCGGACGGCGCGGGAACGGAGGCGAGCGTCGCGGTCTCGTTGATGTCGAGGCCGGAGACGTCGAACGGCACGCTGTCCGGGATGTCGCCGGGCAGCGCCTCGATGTTCAGCTCCACGACGCCCTGGGACAGCACGCCCCCCTGCACGACGCCGGGGGCGGTGTCGGCGCCGACGAGCTCGAGCACGACGGTGGTGTGGATCTTCTCGTCCATCCGGACGCGCAGCAGGTCCACGTGCACGGCCTCGCCGCGGACGGGATGGCGCTGGACGTCCTTGACGAGGACGGGCATGCCGCCCCCGCCGTCCAGCGATACCTCGAGGATTGCGCCCGCGTGCGCGAGCGTGTTGCGCAGCACGCGCGCGTCGGCTGCGAAGAGCTGCGGCTCCTCGCCGCCGCCGTAGATGACGCCGGGAACCTGGCCGGAGCGGCGCAGGCGGCGCGCCGAGCGCGACCCTTCGGCGGCGCGGGACGTCAGTTCCAGGGTGCGGGGTGCGGTGACGGCCATGGGCGGCCGGTCATGCTAGCGAAGGGCGTCTTATGACCCCCGGTCTGCGGGTATCCTCGGCCCATGTCGCCGGACGAGGAGTTGATGGTGATCTTCGGCGCCCTCCACGTCGTCGCGCTCGTGCTCGGCGGGGTGCTGTTCTACATGTTCCTGCGGTCGGACAGCGCGCCCACCTGGAAGCCGCCGGACGACGACGAAGGCGGAGGCGGCGGCGGCAACGACCGCCTCCCCTCCCACCCCAAGCCGCGCCCCACCGGCGGCATCCCGCTGCCGGATGCGGTGCAGTCCTCCACGCGCCTGCGCGGTCCCGGCACGCTCCGCGCCGCGCATCCCCGGCCGAGCCGCCGCCCGGCGCACCCGGCCACCCCGGCCCCGGCGCGCCGGCGGGTCCGCAGCGACTGACGCGCCGCGGCGGGCCGGCTAGCCCCGGCGCGCGCCGCGGGCGCGTACGTACTGCGGCGTGCGCGCGTACCAGCGCCGCACGTCGTTCCACGCCGGCTTGCGCTGCCACGTGCCGTACATCAGCAGGCCCTTCTGGTGGATCGGCGGCTGCGGGCGCGGGTTGCCGCCCTCCCAGCCGGGGTGGATGCGGAACTCGTTCAGCGCCCAGTAGCTCGCGCCGCTGAGCCACGGCTTGGTGGCGTAGACGCCGAGGTGGTAGTTGGCGAACGCCTCCTGTGCCGCCCACGTGCCCTTCTCCTCCACGGGGCCGTCCCGGTTGGCCTCGGCACCGAACTCCGTGACCGCGATCGCCTTGTCCGGGAAGCAGTCGCGCACGGCGTCGAGGTAGCCGGGCAGGAGCTCGGGGTCGAAGATGGAGCCGCCCGGCCCGGGATACCAGCCGAAGTAGTCGTTGATCCCGATGAAGTCGACCGCTTCGTACGCCGGGGCCTGACAGCCCACGTTGATGTAGCCCAAGAGCGCGATCGAGACCGGCCGCGTCGGATCGAGCTCCCTCGTGACCGCCGCGGCGCGATTGATGTAGTCCACCTGGTCGGCGTTCGGGATCGCGTCGAGCTCGTTGGCGATGGACCACGTCAGCACGCTCGGGTGGTTCCGGTTGACCTGCACGTTGCGGGCGGCGAGGTCGACGGCCGCCGCGCGCACGGCCGGGCGCCCGAGCCGGCGGTTGCTGAGGGAGTAGACCGGGACCTCGGACCACAGCAGGATGCCCTCGCGGTCCGCCAGCTCGTGGAGGTAGGGATGGGGCGGGTAATGGGTCCGCATCAGCGTCGCGCCGATGGCCTCGCTCTCGGCGACCAGACGGTCGCGGACGGCGTTGTCGATCGCGAAACCGAGCGCCTTGTCGTCCTCGTGGAAGCCGACGCCGCGGAAGTTGACGGGGCGGCCGTTGAGGCGCAGCCGCCCGCCGGTCACGGTGATGGAGCGGATGCCGCTGTGCAGCGCGTAGCCCGCCGCCTCGCGCTCGCCGGCCCGCGCCGAGAGCGACACGTCGTAGAGATTGGGCCGCGCGGGCGACCAGAGCCGCGGGTTGCGCACGACGAAGCGGCGGGCGAACGTCGCCGTCGCGCCCGCCGCCACGGTCTGCGTTCCCAGCTCGACGGGAATCGTGCCGAAGCGGCCGGAGACCGTGACCTCGCGGCGCCGGCGCGTCGCGTTGCGCACCGCGGCGCTCATCTCCACGCGCGCGTCGCAAGTGGGGCAGCGGAGCGTCGGGCGCACGAGGACGTCCGCGAAGTCGACCGTGTCGACGCGCCGCAGGTAGACCTCGCGGATGATGCCGCCGTAGTTCCACCAGCCGCCGGCGGGGATGCCGGTCGCCGTCTGCCCGTAGGGCGGGAAGTCCGTGATCTGCAGGCGCGAGTCGACGCGCACCACGAGCCGGTTCGTGCCGCGCGGCCGGACGCCGGCGAGGACGAGCTCGAAGGGCAGGTACGCGCCGGTGTTCGACCCGATCTCCCGGCCGTTGAGCCACACGGTCGTCCGGTAGTTGACGGACTCGAAGCGGACGATCCACCGCAGCGCCCGCGGCGCGTCCGGGAGCTCGAAGTCCTTGCGGTACCAGCCGACGCCGCCGGCGTTGGAGGCGGGCGAGTCGTCGCCGGCGTTCCACGCGCTCGGCACCGTCGCCGGCGCCCAGCCGTCGCGCGAGGTCGAGGCGGGCAGGCCCTCGGCCAGGCCGGTGTCCTGCGGGTCGAGCCGGAACAGCCACTCGCCGTCGAGCAGATAGCGGCCGACGTGCCCGTCCGCGTAGAGCGTGCGGTCCGACGGGCGGTCCGCGGCGCGGGCGGCCGCGGGCGCGGCCGCGAGCAGGGCCGGCACGAGCAGGCAGGGCAGCAGGCGTCGCATCACGGGCATTCTCAACACCGCGCCCGACGGCAAGTCTCGGCGGGGTGTCAGCACGACCCGTCGCGCCGGATCGGGTCCGACAGCGCGAGCAGCTCCAGGCCGCCGCCCGTCAGCGGGCCCTCCCGCCGCACGCGCACGCACTGCACGATCGGGAGCCCCGAGCCGGCGCGCCAGGCGACCCGGCCCGACCCCGTCTTGCGCGTGAGCGAGAGCTGCGCGCTCGGCCGGTAGTTGAGGATCTGCACCTCCCCCGGTCGCTTGAGCCGGGCGACGCGGTCGCGCGTCACGCGTGCGCACGCGGCCTGGCGCCGGCACGCCGGCAGGTCGGCGAGCACCGCGTCGGCGTCCCCCCGCGCCTGCGCGCGCAGCACCTCCAGCACCCGGCCGCGCTCGGCGCCCGCCCCCGACAGGCCGCGGGCGAGCAGGAACGAGATCCCGAGGAAGACGAAGACCCCGAAGGCGATCGCGGTGACGACGGCGGTGCGGCGCATCCGCCGGACATGATGGTGCGTGTCTCAGCCCGTCTCGGCGAAGCCCTCGCCCGAGAGCTCCAGGAACCGCCGCACCGACGCCTCCTGGCGCCCGAGCCGCTCGCCGACGCGCCGGGCGTGCTCGGCCGCGAAGTCGAGGAAGTCCTCGAGGCAGTGCTCCGGGTCCTCCGGCAGCGGATACACGCGCGCGACGTCCTGCTGGGCACAGGCGATCCCCATCGGCGGCTTGCCCTCAGCGAGCGGCCGCGGCCCGCACACCGCGGTGACGACCACGTTGCGCTCGGGGGCCACGAGGGCGGCCGGAAGGAGGCGCGGCGCGGGCAGGACGACGTCGAGATCGATCCGGCGGTCCACGTCCACGCGCGCCTGGGTGGCGTCCTCGAGCGGCTCGCGCCAGATCGCCAGCACCGTGTCGGCGGCCTCGAGCGCGTCGCGCAGCGACCGCGCCTGCTCGGCGTAGAGCAGCTCGGCCTCCTCGCGGTCCTCCGCGCCGGCGAGGTCGAGGTCGCAGGGCACGCGCATCAGCTCGCCGGCGCCCACCGCGCTGCCCGCGCCGCGGCGGCCGTGGGCGACATAGGTCTGGAGCGTCCCGAGGTCGCGCCGGCCGTGGAACACGACGGTGAGGGCCTCGCACAGCGGCAGCCCCGCGACGCGCAGGGCGACGGCCGCCGACGCCTCGGCGTCGAGCAGGGCGCGCTTGAGCAGGTCGTCGGCTTCGTGCTCGTCCACATGACCTCCCGGACACACGTGCTGCAGATGGGACCCGGAGACTTGTACCCGCTTTTGCGGCCGACCGATTTGGGTACTCTCGGCCCGACATGAGCGCCATCTATAAGCCCATCGGTCTGATCCTCGGGATCATGTCCGGGCTCGTCAGCAAGCGCATCTTCAACTTCGTGTGGACGAAGATCGACGACGAGGACCCGCCGAAGGGCACCACGGAGTACGCCCCGTGGGGCAAGATCCTCGCCGCCGCGGCGGTGCAGGGCATGATCTTCAAGACCGTGCGGGTCGTCGTCGACCGCTACGGCGCGGTCGGCTGGAGCTACCTCACCGGCAGCTGGCCGGGCGAGAAGCGGCCCGATCCGGAAGAAGAGTAGGCGCGCTCAACCGCCTCCGCGCAGGACGAAGCCGCGCTCGGCGAGGGCGATGAGGGCGTCCTCGAAGGCGGTGAAGTCGCGGGCGAGGAGCAGGTCGAGCGGGCGGCCCGCCGGCCCGGCGGCGCGGACCCAGCGGCGCAGCACCGGCGCACCGGCCCGTTCCTCGGCGTCCGCCAGCAGGTCGAGGAGGATCGGCAGCTCCGGCCGGTGCTCGAGCTCGCCGGTGATGACGGCGAGCGGGTCCTCGTCGAGGACGGCCAGCAATTCGTCGTCGGAGAGGCCGAGCAGGGACTGGAGGCGGCCGGCGGCGCTCACGACCGGTCACGGTAGGACATGACGATCTTCGTGCGGCGCGGCCGCGGCGTGCGAACGCCGGCGGCCGCGCCGTCGAAACCGGGACCCGGGCGCGTCAGCTACCCCGCCGTCTCGCTGCGCGCCGGCTGCGTGCCCAGCCGCACGGTGAGGTCGACGCTGTCCGAGCCGCGCCGGACGGTGACGCGGACCTCGTCGCCCGGACGGTGCTCGGCGATCGCGGCGACGAGGTCGTTGGCGTCGGCGACCTGCGCGCCGCCGAAATGGGTCACGACGTCGCCGGCGCGCAGGCCCGCGTCGTCCGCGGGAGCGCCCGGCGTGACGTCGGCGATCGTGGCGCCGGCCGCGCCGGCCGCCGTCCCGCCGGTGGCGACGCCGAGGTAGGCGTGCTCGACCTCCTCGCCGGCCTGCAGCGTCGGCAGCGCGGACTTGACGAGATCGATCGGCACGGCGAAGCCGACGCCGGAGCTCTGCTCCGAACCGCCGTTCGTGGCGATCTGGTCGGCGATGCCGACGACCTCGCCCGCGGCGTTGAGGACCGGCCCGCCGGAGTTGCCCGGGTTCATCGCGGCGTCGGTCTGGATGGCGTGCGCGACCGTGAAGCCGTTGGGCGCCTGGATCGTGCGGTCGACGCCCGAGACGATGCCCGTGCTGATGCTGCGCTCGTAGCCGAACGGGTCGCCGATCACGGCCACGTCGTCGCCCACGTCGAGCGACGCGGAGCTGCCGAGCGCGAGCGGGTGGAGCGTGAGGCCGGCGGGGTCGATCTTCAGCACGGCGACGTCCGTCGCGTCGTCCTTCCCGAGCACCCGCGCCTCGCGCGAGGTCCCGTCCTCGAATCTCACGGTGATGGAGGACGCGCCGTCCACTACGTGCGACGCCGTCACGATGTGGCCGTCGCGGTCCACGACGAACCCGGTCCCGCTTCCCGTCGTCTGCTGCTGCGGCGCCTGGCCGAAGGGCGACGCCGACGTGGCCGCGGTGCCCGAGACGGAGATGTCGACCACGCCGGGCGAGGCGGCGGCGAACAAGGCCTCCGCGTCGAGGCCGCCCGTGCTGCCCTGCGGCGCGGCGGTCGTGGCGCCGCGGACGACCGTCGTGGTCGTCGTCGCGGGCGCGTCGTCGCCCAGGGCACCCGTCGCGGCGAGCACGCCGGCGCTCGTGCCGCCGCCGAGCAGGGCGCTGACGACGAGCAGCAGCGCGAGCGGCGCGCCGCGGCGCGGACGCTCCGGCCGCGGCGAGCGGTCGCCGCCGCCCGGACCGGCGGGCGGGCGCGGCG
>Ga0196962_10000498_pt1 | contig 15993 bp, 9 predicted proteins | sample S3v_20metaG_FD_183186 | JGI IMG/M metagenome (GOLD analysis project Ga0196962, IMG submission 183186) | Soil microbial communities from Anza Borrego desert, Southern California, United States - S3+v_20 | ecosystem: Environmental > Terrestrial > Soil > Desert | place: USA: California | collected... | reverse complement strand
CGTCGTGCAGGCCGAAGGCGATCGAAAGCGACGCCGCGCGAGCGCTCGCCTGGCCCTCGGCGAGGCGAGCGGCGCCGGCTCCCAGTCGCTCGATCGCTCCACTCGCCCGCTCCCCCCCGGCTGCGGCCCGCGCGAGACCGAGGGCGATCCGTTCGGCACCCTGGTGCGCGCGTCCCGACCCCTCGCCGAGCAGGCCGGCCCCGGCTGCGGCATCGGCGAGGCCGGCGCGTAGATCTGCGACTCCGCTGCCGGCCGCGTCCAGCTTCGGCCCCAGGGTGCGCAGCGCGGCGAGGCGTCGGGCGCCGGGAGCGCCGAGCAGATCATCGCCCCGGCGGGCCAGCGTGGCGCCGCGCCGCCCGATCCGATCAGGGCCGATGACGACCCGAACTCCCGGCTGAGCGGCGAGCTGCCGCTGGAACCTCGCGAGGCGTGACATATGGGTTCGCGCGGTGATCGGCTCCCCGTCGGTTGCGGCGAGGAGAACGAAGGGGGCATCCCACCCCGACCCGATCTCCCGTGCGATCAGCTCCGCGTCGGTGCGCGCCGGGTTCGAGGCGGGGAGCTGCGAGGCGCCAGGGGGGCCGGTCTTGATCGCCAGCGCGGGGGTGGCAAGCAGCAGCAAGCCTGCTCCGATCGCGATCGCGATCGGAGCAGGACGAGCTAGGGCGGCGCGCAGCGACCTTTGCAACAGGCCGCTGGAGCCCTCTTCCCGGGGCCGTCCGAAGCGCCAGCGATCGACGTTGGGCCCAAGCAGCCTGAGCAGAGGCGGCGCGAGAAAGTTGGCGACGATGACGCTGATTACGGTGACGCAGATCGCCGTACCGGCCAAGGAGAGAAGGAGGGCTCCAGGCAGGACGAAGACCGAGACAACCATCGAGACGAACAGCGTGCTGCCGGCGAACAGCGTCGTCCTCCCGGCGGTGCGGCGGGTCGAGAGCGCCGCCGGGAGGGGGTCCGAGCCGTTCGCCAGCTCCTCGCGGAAGCGGGAGACCATCAGCAGGGCGTAGTCGACCCCCAGGGCCAGCCCCATCATCGTCGCCACCGTGAGCGCAAAGGCGTCGATCGCAATCCAGTGCGAGGCGAGGTGTAGGACGCCCCGCGAGGCGAGCACGGTGACCGCGCCGAAGGCGAGGGGGATCAGGGCCGCCACGGGGGAGCGAAAGACCAGCAGGAGGACTGCCAGCAGGAAGGGAAGGGCGAGCAGCTCCGCTCGCTCCGTCGAGGCGATCGACTCGCTCTGGATCGCCCGCGAGAGCGAGGCGAAGCCGGTTTGGTCGGCTCGAACCGGAAAGTGGATCTCCCGTTCGAGCGTCTCGTTCAGCGCGGGGACGACCTCGCGCACCGCCTCGGTCGTGCCGACGTGAAAGTCGACCAGGATCAGGGCTTTGCGCTCGGCGGGACGCAGGCGGGCCGACGAAGGGCCGTCCCAGGGTGAGAGCGCGGTGGCGCCGGGGACCCCGCGCAAGGCCCTGACCAGGCGCGGCCCCTGGCGATCGAGGGCGGCAGATGGCCCTCGCAGGAGGATCGCGAAGGGGCGCTCTCGCCGAAATGGGTCTCGAGTAGGTCCGCTCCCCTAGCCGAGGAGGTATCTGGAACCGAGAGCGTGGTCGGCACCAGCCGCTCCTCGACCCCCAGACCGAGCAGCCCGAGAACGGAGATCACCATCAACGCCACCACCAGGGTCAGACGTGGTCGGCGCAGGGTGATTGGTGGGCCCCCACCCACCTCTCAGCGCACGCCGGGTAGCCCGACAACCAGGTGCCGCCTGGAGGCGGCGGACCGGCGCTTGCCCTTCTTTCCCTTCGACCCCTTCTTGCCGCAGTCATTCTTCATCTGCGCCCTCTGGGTCATCCGCTTGCCGTTCTGCCCGGTCAGCCTCACCTGCGCGTAGGAGGGCCTGACACAGAGATTGCGGCTGTTGACCAAAAGTCCCTTGCGGCCACCCTGCATCGTCAGAACGAACTTGCTGACCGGGGCGTCGGGGACGACGTCGAAGGTATTGCGGATACCCCCGTTCTTCGTGTCGATGCGACCGACCAGCTCGATCTCGATCGGCTGAGCGTCGGGTCCGCGCAGTGCCGCCACCAGGTCGGGCAGGGGGTTGCTCGAGGCGCGCAGGTAGACGGAGCCCTTGAGGGCGCCATCCAGGAGCGGCGTGATCGCTTCGGCTTTGCCGTAGACCGAGCCCGCCGGGCACTGCTCGGCGGCGAACTGGACGCGGGTGCAGATGGTCTGGATGTGGGCCTGCTCGAGGAACTCGGAGCTCGGCAGCGTGACCGCGACGCGGCCGATGTTGGCCTGGCCCGGCTTGGCGGTCATGGTCGCGCTGAGGCGCGGGTGCCCGCCTCGCTTGCTGGAGCCGTGCAGGCGGAAGTCGAACCTCGGCTTGAACGGCAACGCCGCGCAGCCGTCGAGTTGGAAGCGATCGCTCGACCTGGCGGTGGCGCCGCTGGCACCGGCGGCGGAGACGTCAACTGACATCGGGTTGCAGTTGGTCGGGTTCAGCGCCCATCCGGGACGGTCGAGATCGATCCGCAGGTCGCGGATGCCCAACGGCACCCCTTCGAGGATCTGTGGAATCGGATCGGTCTTCGCGGTGATCCGGGCCGTCACGGGATCGACGATAAGAGCCGAGCGCACGACGACGTTGCCGAGATCGAAGGGCCCGGCGACCGCGGGCGTGATCGCGACCACGCTCAAGGGCGCCCCTTTGTAGGGGCCGGAGAGGTAGAGCTTGCCCGGGGTGTAGAGGGGGTTGGTGCCGGGGCCGGCGCCAACCGAGGTGCTGCCGATCTCGCTCGCCTGCGGGCAGCTCGGGCTCGCCTGCTCGGCGCGGCCCTTGATCCGGGCGGCAGTGGCGATCTGAGCCTCGGAGCAGTAGGGGACGCCCTTCAGGTAAGCCGTGAACCCGGGCGGCGGGGAGATGTCGAGGCTCGCGATCTCCTGGTTGCCGTCGGGACGGGTGATGCGGAAGCTGAACGGGCTGGTGGCGCCTGCCAGCGGGCTCCGCGTGCCCGCCGAGAGGCCGAGGCCGAACGGGCGCGCCTCCTTGGTCGCCGCACAGGGGCCCCCGTTGGGGCCGCTCGAGATCGCGAAGGAGTCGGGGCTGTGGACCTGCTCGGCGGCGGTCGGGTTGTCGGGGTCGGCCGCCGACCAGGGGTCCATCGTGGTCTGGCTGGCGAAGGTCCCGCAGGTGACGGGGGTCGCCAGCGAGGCGCGGGTGCCGCCGTAGAAGCTGAGGTCGAGGTCGGTGAACGGCAGTTGCGGGGAGTCGGCGAAGCTGGTCGTGATCCGGCCCGTCTGGCGGTCGACCTCGATCCGGCCGGCCAGCTTGACCAGGATGCTCGGCTCCCGCACCACCAGGTAGATCGCGTAGGTCGAGTTGAACGGGTTGAGGTTCTGGGAGGCGAGGAAGACCTCTCCGCGCAGCGACTCGTCCAGGAGCGGCGTGGTGACCTCCCCGGAGCCGATCTTCGACGCGTCCGGGCAGCTCGGCTCCCGGTTGTCGAAGGTCATTGGAACGGCGCCGGGCGCGCTGGTCAGGCCGATCTGGTCCATGCTGCAGGCCTGAAGCCCGTCGGCCGCGGCGGGGTTGAACCGGATCCCCTCGGGGAGGGTGACGGTCGTCTCCTTCAGATGGGACTGGACGAGGCCATCCGGTTCCGAGTCTTTCTCACGCGGGAAGTGCAGGTGAGCGTCGAGCCCGGTCGGGGAGTCGGCGGCGCCGGAGGTGGGGCGCAGCGTCATCGAGGGTTCGAAGGGGACCTGCTCACAGCCGGTGGCGATCGGGGTGGTGAGGCTCTGATGGGTCCAGCGCGGGTCGGAGAGATCGTCGAGCGGCGCCGGGTCCTCCCATTTGTCGAGGTGGAAGGTCGTGACCGGCTCCTGGACGCAGTTGGTCTGGAGAGTGAGGAAGCCCTTGTCGGGGCCTTCGAAGGGATGGGGGACGTCACGGTTGCTGTCGACGCCGCTCGTGGTGTGTCCAACGCATGCGCGGGCCGCGATGTTCACGCTGGCGCAACGCTGAGCGTCATGGCTCGGCGAAGCGGGTTTTCCCCAAAGCACGAGATTGCTCTGCAGCAGCACGTCGGCTTGGGTCACCCTGTTGACCGAGGTCGTCAAGCCGTAATCCCCGTCGCTCCGAACCGAAGGGTTGACCCGGACGATCCCGGGCGGGGTCCAGAAAGCGAACTGGGCGGGCAACCCTGCCGGGGGAACCATGTTGTAGACGGCAGGGGCGATGTTGCCGAGGACGGGGACCCGCAGGACGACGTACCCGACCTGACTGCTGGGCGGGCAGGCCGAGTGCGTGCCGTCGTCGGTGGTGGCGAGCTGCTCCTGGGTGCACTTGGGGGTCGCGGACGGGTCGCCGACGAACCCCGGCGGCGTGTCGACGACCACGTCCCGCACGGCGCCGCCCGAGGGAACCGCCGGGTCGACCCCGCCCGTCGCGAGCTTGTCGACGTTGAGCGAGAAATCCGCCCGGATCTCGTCCGGATGCCCACCCGCCTGGGTGTAATCGTTGCCGTCTTTGTCGAACGCTCCGGCGGTGACGCCATGCATGCCGAAGCCGAGCGGCGTTTCGCTGATGGTGATCGGCTGCGTCTCGACTGCGGGCGCGGAAAGTCCTCCGCCAGAAAGGGTCACGGTGAGCGGAAAGGTTCCCGTCACCCCGGCCCCCACGTTGAGGCCGATCAGGATGTTCGCCGGCCCCGGCGAGAAGATGCCAAAGCTCCCGGTCTGGGCGTCGAGCGGGAAGACCGTGGTGCAGTTGACGGTGGTCGTGCCGCTGCAGGACCAGAGGCTGGCGGTACTCCATCCCGGGACAACCCCGGTCGACGACGTGTTGGGAGGGAGATCGATCCTGATTTTCAGCAGGGGCGGGCTAAAGCTCGTGGTGTCGGTGACCCCGCTGTTGTTCAGCTCGACCAGCATCCGCCCGGTCTGGCCGGCGAGGAGGTTGCTCGGGGCCCAGGTCGTGACCGAGTTGAGTTCGACCGCCGCGACCGCGCTCCCGGGGGCGCCGGTGGCAAGCAGGACGCCACACACGCCCGCCAACCCTGCAATTCGGCGCAGGCGTTTCATCGGCGGCTCCCCCTGCTCGAGTTGGGCGTCTTGCTCGTCTTTTTCTGTGCTTTCGTGGATCTCTTCTTCCTTTTTTTCTTCCGCTGCTGCTTCTTCTTGCGTCGTTCTTTGGCGGGGCTGACGTTGCCGGCGCCGCCAGCAGGATTCGAGCTCGGGGGCGGCAGGTGGCCCGGAAGCGGTGCCGCCGGCGGTTTGCAGGCGTCGCCGACGCAGGGGATTCCGGGGGGCGGCGGGTTCTGTCCCGCTATCCCCCCGCCGACCCGGGCGTCGTAGACGTCGTAGAGCCCGCCGTCGCTGTCCTGACCGACCAGCTGCGCGCGGGTGCTGAAGAAGGCGTCGTCGCCATCCGTGCTCGCGCCCGCGAAGTAGCTGCCGCTCGTCGCCTGGCCGGACGAGAGGAGACGGAGCCGCCCCTCGCTCCATTCATAGGCGTCGAGCGCGTCGTTGGCGTCCTCCGCCACCAGCCTTTCCTCGCTGTCGAAGAACACGCGACCCCCATCGGCCGTCAGGGTTCGCGCGAGGTCCTGGTTGAGCGAGCTTTCGGCCGTCGCCGGGACCAGCGCGTCCGCCGTAGCGGGTGCGCTGCCTGGATTGCAGGAGATGCAGCTCAGCCGTCCATCCTGAGGATCGTTGCCGGCCTCGAAGAGGAAGAGCTGGTTGAAGCCCTGGCCTGGGTACCCGGTCAGGTTCGCGGTCGACTGGAAGAGCAGGCTCTGCCCGTCCGGCGTCACCCGCGCGGACCGCTCGGTCCAGAGGCCGGCGCCGGCGGTCGCGTAGTTGCAGCCGTCCCCGACCATCGAGCGCGGCCGGGACGACGAGCCGCCGGGGGTGAGGGCGGCTGCTTTGCAGTCTTCGGAGGCCAGGGTGGCGATGAACGTCGTCTCGCCAGCGGCGGTCCCGTCGTCATGCCAGAGGTAGAGGTTCGGTTTGCCCGGGGCCCCCTCTCCGGCCAGAACCTGTCCCGAGGCGACGTAGTAGACCCGGCTTCCATCCACCGAGCGGCCGACCATCCCCAGCACCTCGGCGCCGTCCCCGTCGTTCGTCTCGGCCGAGAGGTTCGTGAGCGTGTCGGTGTTCAGCTCGTAGCGGTAGAGATCCCCCAGGCCGCTGCTGCCCGAGTCGGTATTCGTCGGGGCGTCGGTGAGCTTCTCCTTGCTGGCAAAGAAAACCGCTGCTGGCCCACCGGCCGACTGATCGAGAGTCGCGTCGAGGTAGATCTTGGCCTGCGGCCCCGCCGGATCGGCGGGGGTGCGCTTCGAGGGCGAGGCGAGAACCGTGTCGGTGCCGTTGTCCCGCCGGTAGATCTTCGCCTGTGGACCGGCCGGGGAGCCCCCTGGGGTCGTGAAGAAGACGTGTTCCCCGTCGCTCGACATCGCGTTGCGCGCCGACAGCCCGGAGCCGATCTGGCTTGCTCCGGGGAAGGGCGTCCCGTTCTCCTGGATGGCGATCAGCCGCAGAGCGCCCGCATGCCACTCGAATGCCTTGCCGGTGGAGGCGTCGGGGATGCCCACGTCGTTCGTGAACAGACCCTGGCTGGCGAAGGCGACATGGCTGAGGTCGGAGGAGGTCGCCCGGACGCTGGCGCTCGGGCCCGGCGTCCCGGTGTCGTCCACCATCAGGCTGAGCAGGTCTTTCTCGGAGTCCTGCTGGTACAAGCCAGCCGGGCCGCTGACCAAAGGGGTGGTCCCGGTTTCGACGATCTGCTGGCTCAGGTCAGGCCTTGCGAAACCGGAGACGTTGGCGTTGCCGATCGACGAGATTTTGTCCTCGGGCTTGATCGGATCGGTGACCCAGCCGTCGGGCGTGCGATGCGCGAGGGCCTGGTTTCGAGGCAGATCCTGGCCCCAGTCCGATCCCCCCAGCGACCCTTGGGTTTCGAAGACGGCCGTTCCCCCGCTGGCGGATATCGGCGGGGCGGGGATCTGCAAGCCGTAGGCGACGTTGATGTCGTTCGGCTTTCCCGTGGGGGTCACCTGCTCGAACGCCCGGGCCTCGAAGCCCGCGAACGGGCCCCGGGTGGTGAACGCCCGATCCGCGCCCTCGGTCGTCCCCTTCGTGTTCTGGGCGACAAGCCGGAAGTGGTAGGTCGTTTCCGGTTTCAGGCCCTCGATGCTCTCGGTCACGTAGGCGTCTTTGCCGCCTCCGCGACTCCCGTTCGGGATCGGGATCTTCGTCCCGTAAGCAGTGGTCTCGCCGTATTCGAACCAGTACTCCGTCGTGTTCCCGTTGGGATTGACGATGCCGCTGATGTCCGCCCCGAGGTCCCTGACGTTCTGCGCCTGGAGAGTCGACACCTCGGGAGGCGTGGCCGCGGTCGAGAACAGGACCTCGGGTCCGATGACGGTGTCGGTTGCGCCAAACGCCTTGGCCGCCACCAGGCGGGCCCGGTAGGCCGTGTTTCCCTCCAGCCCGGTGATCGTAGCCGTGACGCCCTGGGGGTCCGATCCGTCCGGTGGCGAGAGCGGTGACCCGGCGACCGGCACCCAATCGATCCCGTCCTGCGAGTACTCGAAGCGATAAGCGGTCGGGATTCCGGCCGGCCCGTTGGGGTCTACCGTCCCTTCCAGCGTGACCGTGTGCGCACCCACGCCGGACGGGGAGTCGATCGTCAGCGCCGGAAGCGGCAGCGCGCCGTCCTCGTCCAGGATGAAGACGCGATTCCCGCTCGCCTCGGAGTAGTTCCCCCTCACCGCGTAAAGCTCGCCGGTCGCGGTGTTTGCCGCGATCGCATCGATCTGCCCGATCCCGGCGTCGACCAGGTGCGACTCCTGGAGCGTTCCGGCGGAGTCGAACTCGCGGATCCGCGAATCCCGCTCGTGGCCGCTGGCCGCATCGGGACAGAGGCTTGGATTCTCGGGGTAGCAGGTGGTCGTCGCGAGGACCCGGTCAGACTGCCCGATCGCGAGATCGGCGATTCCCGCTCCCGGGCTGGTCACGAAATCGCCGCCTCCGAGGAATTCGGCTGGCGCGGTGCCGTCGGACGCGAACCGCAGAACCCGGTAGTTCGTCGGGTCGGCCGCGTAGACCTTGCCGGTCGAGTCGACCGCGATCCCCGTGGGGGACTGGGACTGAAGGATGCCGTTGCCGAAATGACCGATCGCGCGGTTCTCGTTCACGTCACCCTCCTGACAGTTTCCGGAGGTATTGGCGGCTGACGCAGGGCAGCGCTCATAGGTCCCCCCCAGCTCGCCCGGTTTACCCGGGGGGACAACGTCCCAGCCCCATGCGGAGACGAAGGCGCCGGCGGCGGAGAACCTCTGGATCCTGCGGTTGCTCGTGTCGGCGAGGTAGATGTCGCCGCCCGGGCCGACTGCGACGGTAGCCGACTCGCCGCCCAGCTGGCCCGCGTTACCGCCGCCCGTGCTGGCCTGGCAGCTGGCTGCGACAGCACAGACCTCGAAGGTGAGTCCACCGCCCGCGACCACGTCCCAGCCGAAGGCGTTGACGAAGCCGCCATCGGCTTCGAAGGTCTGCAGGCGGTGATGTCCTCCGTCGACTACGACGACGTTCCCGTTGCTTTGATCGACGGCGATGCCCCGAGGCGAGTCCATCGCTCCGCCCTCGGTCCCGGACGGGCTGCCTGCCTGGCAGTCCGAAGGGACGTTGGGGACGGGGGCCGTCGTGTCGCAGACCTCGAACCCGGTGCCGGTGTCGTTGGGCACCCCGGCTTCGATTACGTCGAAGCCCCATGCGCGCACGAACGCTCCGGAGGGATCGAACTGCTGAATCCTGTGGTTCCCGGTATCGGCCACGTAGATCTCACCGACTGCGACCCCGCCGGCGCCGGTCTGGTTGATGGCGATCCCGGTCGGCCCGCTGAACAGGCCGCCGTCGGTCCCCGCCGCTCCCGTAGGGGAGCCGAGGAAGCCGCTGACACGCATGCCGGCGGTGGCCGGGGGGACCATTGCCAAAAGGGCGATCGCCGCGGTGGCGAGAGCGAGCCCGAGGCTCGCCCTCCGCCGCCGGGCCGGAGCGTAGATCGAGGGCATCGTCCAGGGGCCTTTCCGACTAGCCCTTCCTGCTCTTCTTGCGCTTCTTGACCTTCACGCACTTCTTCTTGCCCTTCACCGTCTTCTTCTTGAAGCCCTTCTTGCACTTCAGGGGCTTGGCGGCCGGCGGTGGCGTCGTGACCGGGGGGGTCGCAACCGGGGGGGCCGGGGGCGCCGCCGGAGGACAGAGGGCCGGATTGGTGGCGCAGGTGTCGGCCAAAGTCGCGAAGGTTGCATCGGACCCGTTGGTCGTCCCACCGGCATTGGTGGTCGATACGCGGTAGTGGTAGGTGGTGCCGGCCGCCAGGCCACTCAGGGCGGCGCTGACCGCCGTGTCGGTCGAGCCGGTGACCGGATCGACCGAGCACGGGGCCGATTTGCCGTATGACGTGGTCGTTCCGTACTCGAATTTGCACGTGGTACTGGCGCCGGAGGCGTTGACGGTGCCGTTCAGCGTCGCCGTGGCCTGGGCGATGCCCGACGCAGGGTCGGTTTTGGCGGCGGGCGCGTTCGGCAGCGTCGTGAACTGCTGATCGCTCCCCGTCGTCGCCCCGCCGGGGTTCTCAGCTTTGACGTGGAAGTAGTAGGTCGTGTTCGCGCTCAACGAACCGCTGAGCACAGCGCTGACCGGAGTGGTGGCGGAGCCGATGACCGGATCCGGCACGCACGGAACGGTGTCCGGTGAGCCGAATGCGGAGTCCGTGTCGTAGACAAATTCACAGTCGGCTTCCGCGCCCTGGGCGTTGACAGTCGCGTTCAGGGTGGCCCCCGACTGGGTGACTCCCGTGGCGGAGTTGGTGGTCACGGCCGGGGGAGATACCGCGTCGTACATCTCGACCGACCCTTCAACCGGGTCGGTGACGTAGACCCGACCGGTGCCGGAGTCGACTGCCACCTGGCTATAGGTCCAGGGGATGTTCGTGGCGCTGAAGTCCCCCAGCCCGAAATCGTCCAGTTCCGTACCGGCTGCGGAGTAGGCGACGACATGGGTCGCCGTGCCCTGGCCCTTGACGACGAAGACCGTGCCGGTGCCAGGATCGAGGCCGATGCCCGTCGAGCCGCTGTCGATCACACTGACGAAAGCGCCAGAGGAGTCGAATTTCAGCGTCCGCCCGCCGCCGGAGTCGTCGACGACGTAAACGTTTCCGGTGCTGTCCACGGCGACGCTGTTCGGATTGCTCAGTGCGTTAGCGCCCGAGCCGTTGATGGCCGGAAGGATCTCGGTGCCGTTGGGCTGGAACCGCTGAACGACGTCGGTGACCGAGTTCGGGTAGTAGATGGTCCCGGTGGGACCGCTGGCGATCTGGGCCGTCCTACCGCCGTCGCCGTTCTGGCGCTGAGCCACCGGGATGGGGCTGCCGACGGCGGCCCCGGCAGGGGTGTAAGCCTGGATCGCCGACCCGGCGCCGAAGATGACCGCTGCGTCGCTCAGCGCGTAGACGTTGCCGGTGACGGGATCGACCGCAACCCCATCGAACATCCCGGCGCCAAAGGTGCCCGGGGAACCGGGTGACCCATCCAAGCCGGCCTTCACGATCACGCCCGGTTCGGGGAACTCTGCTCCGAAGAGATTCGAGACGTAGACCTGATCCGCGGTCTGGTCGACCGCCAGCCCGGTGGGCGATGGGACCGGGGCACCGGTTCCGTTTGCCGCGAAATTGCCGGCGCTCACCCAGGCGGCAGCCCTCGCGTCGCCGGCGGCGATCGCCATGCACAGCGCGAACGCGGCGATCACAGCGGTGGCGATGACCGATCGATGGATGCCGAACGCGAACTGCGCCTGGGGGTGGCCTCTCACGTAACTCTCCCTTGTCCCGTGAGCCCCGAGTCGCTCCCTGCGACTTCTCGAGGCTCGATTTCTTGTCCCTAGTCCCTGAAAGCAGCCCCTCGGCTGCCCTGAACTACTTCGTACATGAAGCAGGCGAGAATGAGAACACAGAAGTTTGCAACTGTCAATAACAGGTGCGTTCCCAAATGGGACCGGCGCTGCCGTGTCCAACCGAAGCCTGGCTCTAGAGAGGGAAAATCAGCGGCGCTTCAGCGAGCGCGGCGCTTGCCGCGCTTCGGCTTCGTCGCCTTGGCGGCGTTGCGGAGGGTGCGTTCGCCGGCTTTCTCCGTCGCCTCCCCCATCGCGATCTGGAACATCGCGAGGACCGCGTCGGAGGCGAGCGGGCGCATTCGGTCGAGGGCCTCGCGGACCTTCGGCCAGTCCTCTTCGGGGCGGCCGGCCTCGTTGAACGGCTCCCAGATCTCCGTGACGAAGAGGTCGACGAAGGTGCGGGCGGCGGCGTCCGCTTGGCGCCGCAGCTTGGCGGCGATGTCGAGGGCGGCGTCGGGGCTGACGCCGAGCTCGACCAGGGCTCCGCCGGCGCGCTGCAGGCGGGGGCTGATCGTCTCGATCTTGCCGTCGGGGAGCTCGCGCAGGATGCCGAGCTTCTCGCCGCGACGCAGCAGCTTCGGGTCGAGCTCTCTCGCCCCCCAGATCTCCGCCAGCTCTCCGCGCTCGAAGATTTCCGGCGTCTCCTCCTCGAAGGGTGCGCGCACCGCGCGGGCGAAGTCGATGATCTCGGTCGAGGAGCCCTCGGTGCTCTCGAGCACGCGACGGATCGCCTCCAGGTTCAGCCCCTCGGCCTGCATTTCGCGGGTCAGCTCGACCCGGGCGAGGTGCTCCTCGCTGTAGTAGCCCGTGCGGCCGTGCACCTCGGGCGGGGGCAGCAGGCCGCGGGTCTGGTGGGCGCGGATGTTGCGCACGGTCATCCCGGTGCGCCGAGCCAGCTCGCCGATCGTCATCATCCCGTCCGGCGCCTGCTGGCGTTTGGGGCGCGGGCTCATCCCCGCATGGTAAGCGGGAATCGCTGCCCGTTCATCTTCTCCCCTGCATCCGAGCAGAGGAATGCGATCGCCTCCGCGATGTGCTCGGCGGGCGTGAAGGCGGGGAACTCCTTGCCCGGGCTCTCGTCCCGCATGCGCGGCGTGAGGATCGCGTCGACGACGACGATGTTGGCGGTGGCCCCGCCGGGCTGGAAGCCGTCGGCGAAGGCGAGGGTCCAGGCCTCGGCCGCCGCCTTGGCGGAGGCGTACGCGGCGTTGGCGTTGCTCGGCGCCTGTGCCTGCTTGGCGGAGACGAGGACGAAGCGGCCGTGCCCTGAGGCCGCGAGCTGGTCGTGGAAGGCACGGGTCGTGTGCTGGACGGTGCGGACCAGCAGGTCGTGGAGCAGGTCCCAGTCGGAGAGCGGCGCCTCGTGCAGCGGCGCTCCCCCGCGCCAACCGCCGACCAGGTGGATCAGACCGTCGACCCGGCCGAAGCGCTCGACCAAGCCCCCACACCATGCCCGCGTCGCCTCCTCGTCGAGCAGGTCGGCCGCGCGCCCGTCCCAGCGCTCCGCCGGCAGACCAAGCTCGGCGCCGAGCGCGTCGAGCGCCTCCTGGTCCCGCCCGGCCCCCGCGATCGTCGCCCCAGCTGCGGCCAGCCGCGCCGCGACCACCGGGCCGAGGCCGCCGCCGACGCCGGCGATCGCGATCACACGGCCGTCGAGCTCATTCATATGGGGGAGACAGGATTCGAACCTGTGTAGGCATAGCCAACTGGTTTACAGCCAGTCCCCTTTAACCACTCGGGCACTCCCCCAGAGGGACGCCGAGTCTACCCGAGCCCTCGCGGGCGCCGGCCCGACGCGGCAGTGCTCTCGGCGGTCGCCGGAGCTAGGCCTGCGCGGCTTCCAGCCGCGCTTTCATCTGCTCGTTGAAGGCGGTGATCGCCGACAGCGGGCGCATGAAGACGGTCAGCTCGGCGACCCTGCCGTCGTCGTCGAGCTCGAGGAAGTCGATGCCTTCGAGCTCGCGATCGCCGACCTGCGCTTTGAAGCGCAGGCAGACGGTGTTGCCTGCGACGAGCTCGTCGGTATAGGTGAGATCCTCGAGCGTCGCGGCGACGTGGGTGAGTACCTGGCTGACGATCTCCCGACCCTCGAAGCCACGGAAGAGAATCGGGCTGTGCAGGACGACGTCCTCGCGCAGCGCCTCGCTGAGCAGGTCGAGGTCCTTCGCTTCGGCGGCGCGGCGGAAGGGATGCGGTTCGGCCATCGCGTCTACTCTACGCGCGATGCCGAGCGACCGCTTCTACTCGCGCCTCTCCCACTCGCTCGGAACGAAAGGCCTGCGCATGGTCGGCAAGCTGAACGTCCCCCTCTACCGGTTGAGCCGCGGGCGCATCGGCGGCAGGGTCGGCAAAGGCCCGGTCCTGCTGCTGACGACCACGGGGCGCAAGTCGGGGGAGCCGCGCACCGCTCCGGTGCTCTACCTCGCCGACGGCGAGCGCTACGTCGTCATCAATACCAACGCCGGCAACGCGAAGACGCCGGCCTGGTCGCTCAACCTCCGTGCAAATCCCGAGGCCGAAGTCGAGGTACGGGGGAAGCGGACGAAGGTGCGGGCGCGGATAGCCGAGGGGGAGGAGAGAGCCGACCTTTGGCGCAGCCACATGGAGCAGTACTCCGGCTGGGACTACTACGAGTCGAAGCTCGACCGCGAGATCGGCGTCTTCGTCCTCGAGCCGCGCTAGGGGAGAACCCGGGCGACTGCTGACTTGACCCCCTATGGAGGGGTCAACTCAGCAGTCGATCTCGCGCGCCGCGTGGGCCTTGGTTGCTCGACAGCACGGGGTGGTTGCGCGGCGTCAGTTGCTGGAGCTCGGGCTGAGCGAAAAGGCGGTCGAGGGGAGGCTTGCACGCGGGAGGCTGCATCCCGTTCATCGTGGGGTCTACGCCGTCGGGCGCCCGGGCCTGACCCGGCACGGGCGGTGGATGGCGGCGGTGCTCGCCTGCGGATCGACCGCATTGCTGAGCCATGGGAGCGCGGCGGCGCTGTGGGAGATCGGTGCGGAGGCCGACGGGCGAACCGCGGTATCCGTGCTCAGCGGAACCGGTCGGCGCCACCCAGGGGTCCTGGTGCGTCGCCGACCGGCGATCCGCCCGTGCGATCGGCAGGAACATCAGGGCATCCCGGTGACGAGCCCTATCCGCACACTCGTCGATCAGGCGGCGATTCGCACCGCGATTGTCATGGAGCGAATGGTGAGCGAGGCGGACAAGCGTGACCTCGTCGACCCGGAGACCCTGCGCGCGGCGCTGGACCTGTACCGGGGGGAGCGCGGCGTGGCACGGCTGCGAACAGTTCTCGATCGCCGCACCTTCCGTCTGAGCGATTCCGCCCTTGAGGTCCTCTTTCGGCCCCTTGCGCGGGAAGCCGGCCTTCCGGAGCCCGAGACGAAACAGATGGTCAACGGCTTCGAGGTCGATTTCTACTGGCCGAGACTGGGGCTCGTGGTCGAGACCGACGGGCTGCGCTACCACCGCACCCCGGCGCAACAGGACCGGGACCTCCTGCGCGACCAGGCTCATATCGCGGCCGGCATGACCCCGCTCCGATTCAGCCATTCGCAGGTCAAGTTCAAACCGGACTACGTCCGCTCGAAGCTGGCGCAGGTAGCTCGGCGGCTGGCGGCGGCTTAGTTCAGCTGGCTTCTCTGAGCATCTGCGCCTCGGGCAGGCGCTGCAGTTTCTTCAGCGTGTTGTTCTCGATCTGACGGATCCGCTCGCGGGTGACGCCGAACGTCTTCCCCACTTCCTCCAGCGTCAGCGGCTCGGCCCCGGAGAGGCCGTAGCGCAGTTCGATCACCTGGCGCTCCCGTTCGGGCAGGGCGTCGAGCGCCCGGCGCACGCCCTCCTTCTGCAGGTGCTCGCTCGCTTCCTCGAACGGCTCCAGCACCGCGTCGTCGGCGACGAAGTCGCCGAGCTCCGATTCGTCCTCGTCGCCGACCGGTTTCTCCAGCGAGACCGGCAGCTGCGAGACGCGGAGGATGTCGCGCACGTCGCTGACCGGCCAGCGCAGCTCGGCGGCGATCTCCGCCGGCTCCGGCTCGCGGCCCAGTTTCTGCACCAGCTGGCGCTCCACGTGAGTGACCCGGTTCAGCTTCTCGACCATGTGGACGGGGATGCGGATCGTCCGCGCCTTGTCGGCGATCGCCCGCGTCACCGCCTGGCGGATCCACCAGGTCGCGTAGGTGGAGAACTTGTAGCCGCGCCGGTAGTCGAACTTCTCGACCGCCCGGATCAGCCCCAGCGAGCCCTCCTGGATCAGGTCGAGGAAGCTCAGCCCGCGGCCCAGATAGCCTTTCGCGATCGAGACGACGAGGCGCAGGTTGGCCTCGACCATCTGCCGCTTGGCGAGCATGTCGCCGCGCTCGATCCGTTTCGCCAGCTGCACCTCCTGGCCCGCGGTCAGCAGCTCGACCTGGCCGATCGAGCGCAGGTAGAGCCGCAGCGAGTCGAGGCTCGGCTCGACCGTCAGGTCGAGCTCGGCCTTCTTCGCCTGGGCGCCGCCGCTTTCGCTGCTGCGCTGTTCCTTGTAGGCGCTGACCCCGTCCTCGGCGATCACGTCGACGCCGTGCTCGACGAGGTGGGCGTGCAAGCCGGAGACCTGCTCCTTGGTGATCTCGACCTCCTCGAGGGTGGTCGCGATCTGCTCGAAGGTGAGGTAGCCGCGCTCGCGGCCGAGAGCGACGAGTCCGCGCAGCTCCTCGATCTCCAACACCGGGGCCTCCCCAGGCCCATCGCGATCGATCACATCCGTCCCGGTCTCCAACGGTTCGATGACTACTCCCTCCGCTGCGGCACTCCCCAGTGCCCGTGGCCGACCCCAAAGCTCCGACCGCGCCGAAGTATAGGCGGAAAAATCTCCGCATTGACCTGAGGACGCGGAGGACCGCGGTCGCTTACTCTTCATAAGCAGATGCAGAGTCAGCCGACCGCCATCCCTGCCGCGCCGGACGTCCAGGCTTCGACGCCCGCGACCCAGGTCAGCCTCTCCCGAGTCGGTGTGACCGGGGTCGAGAAGGTGATCCGGGTCAAAGCCGACGGGA
>Ga0196962_10000497_pt1 | contig 15999 bp, 15 predicted proteins | sample S3v_20metaG_FD_183186 | JGI IMG/M metagenome (GOLD analysis project Ga0196962, IMG submission 183186) | Soil microbial communities from Anza Borrego desert, Southern California, United States - S3+v_20 | ecosystem: Environmental > Terrestrial > Soil > Desert | place: USA: California | collected... | reverse complement strand
GAAGCCGGCGTTGACCCTAGCGAGGCCGGGGCGGCGACCGCCTCGGACTTGCGCGCGCAGGAGGCTTCGGCGCGCCCGCGGCCCGCGGCCCGCGAGGGGCGCGGGATGAGCGCGATCACGAAGGCGGCCATCGCCGCCGGCGTCGCCTTCGTCGTCGCCGGCCTGCTCATCTTCTGGCAGTTGACGACGAGCCACGCCCGCCCGCTCAACCTGACGCCCGAGGACATGGCGCTCATCGCCGAGAGCGCGTCGCCGCAGCAGCGCATGGCGCTCTCGTCCGACGCCGAGGCGCGGCAGGAGATGGCCAAGAACATCCGCGAGTTCCTCGCCATCGCCGACGAGGCCCGCTCGAAGGGCTTCGAGGATCGCGCCGAGGTCAGGCGCCAGCTCGACACCATGAAGCACTTCGTCGTCGCCCAGACCTACGCGCTCAAGCAGCGCGAGGGCGGCGCGCCGCAGGGCGAGCTCTTCACGAAGGAGGAGGTCGAGGGGTTCCTCAAGGGCGCGAACTCGGAGAAGGAGTTCGAGCAGGTCGTCAAGGACGCGCAGGCCACGGGCCTGCTCCCGCCCGAGCTCGACGACACGCAGAAGGAGCAGATCAAGCAGCAGTGGGGCACGGTCATGGTGCTCTCGCGCAAGGGCACGCAGGCCGGCGTCGATAAGGATCGCAAGACGCAGCTTCAGGTCGAGTTGCAGCGCGCCAAAGTCCTCGCCGAACTCTACGCCGAAGACCTCGCCAAGGGGCTTCAGCCGACCGACGCCGAGGTGGACGCGAAGATGGCCGAGGCGCGGCGCGAGGCCGAGGACGTGCTGAAGCGCGCCCGCGGCGGCGAGGACTTCGAGGCGCTGGCCAAGCAGCATTCGGACGAGCCGGGCGCGTCGGAGCGCGGCGGCGACCTCGGCTGGTTCGGCCGCGGCCAGATGGTCAAGGAGTTCGAGGAGACCGCCTTCGCGATGAAGGAGGGCGACGTGAGCGACGTGATCGAGACGCAGTTCGGCTTCCACGTCATCAAGGTCGAGGGGCGCCGCAACGAAAAGGGCGCCGACGGCAAGGACGAGGAGCAGGTCAAGGCCCGCCACATCCTCATCCGCCCCCCCGGCATCGCCGAGCCGAACCGCATGGCCGCGCCCAAGTCTCTGCGCGAGCAGGTCAAGGACTCCATCGCGCGTGAGCGTCAGGAGCAGCGCATCAAGGAGATCGTCGAGCGCTCGAAGGTGCAAGTCCCGACCGAGTTCGCCGTCAAGGCCCCCGAGATGCCGAAGCCGCCGGCCGGCTCGCCGCACGGCGAGGTTCCGATGCCGCCGCCCGCCGACGACGGCCACGGCCACGGGGCCGAGGGGCAGGGCGCCGAGCCCGAGCGGAAGTAGAGCGAGGAGGCTGACGAAGAGCACGGTGCAGTTCGGCGACTACCGCGTGGAGGTCGTGCCCGACGCCGAATTTCGCCTCGACGGCGGGGCGATGTTCGGCGTCGTGCCGCGCTCGCTCTGGTCGCGCGTCGCGCCGCCCGACGAAGAGAACCGCGTCCTGCTCAACATGAACTGCCTCTACGTCGAGGCCGCGGGCGAGCGCGTGCTGGTCGAGACCGGCATCGGCGACAAGTGGACCGAGCGGCAGGCGGCCACCTACGCCATCAGCCGCGAGGCGAGTCTGGGCGAGCGCCTGCGCGCCGTCGCGGGCTGCGCGCCGGAGGAGGTGACCGTCGTCGTCAACACGCACCTCCACTTCGACCACGCCGGCGGCAACACCGCGCTCGACGCCGGCGGCCGCGCCGTCCCGGCCTTCCCCAACGCGCGCTACTTCGTCTCGCGCTCGGAGTTCGAGCACGCCGAAGCGCCGCACGAGCGCGACCGCGCCAGCTACCTCAAGGAGAACTGGCAGCCGCTCGCCGAGAGCGGCCAGCTCGAATTGAAACCCGACGCCTACGAGGTCGTGCCGGGCCTGACTTTGGAGACCGTGCCCGGCCACTCGCGGACGATGCAGTGCGTGCGGCTGGAGCGCAGCGGGCGCACGCTCTACGGCTTCGCCGACCTCGTCCCGACCCGCGCCCACGTCCCGCTCGCGTGGATCATGGGCTACGACCTCTACCCCGTCGAGACGCTTGAAGCCAAGCGGCGCCTCCTGCCGCGGGCCGCCCGCGAGGGCTGGCTCTGCCTCTTCTACCACGACGCCGAAGCCCCGCTCGCCCGACTCGTCGAGGACGAGGGGAAGCTGCGCGCCGTCAGCCACCGCGAGCCGCCCGCGGGCTCAGACGCCGGGGGTGAAGAGTGCCGACGCGCCTGACACTCAAGGTCGCCTGCGCCGCGCTGCTGACGCTGTATGCGGCCGCCGACGCGCGCGCTCAGGAGCAGCCGGAGGAGCGCCTCTCGTCTCTGCTCGACGGCCGCGTGACCTTCACGCTGCCGCCGTCGTGGGATTTGCAAAGCCACGTCAACACGCCCGCGAGCGGGCGCGCGCAGTTCGGCGTCCCGAGCCCGGCCGGCGACAAGTCGCGCCCCGCGAAAGCGATCCTGACGGCGAAGGTCGTGCCCGCCGGGGTAAACGTCCGCAGCGAGAGCGACGGCGTCTACCAGAACCTCTACGAGGGGCTGGCCGTCCTCTCCGACACCTTCGACGGCGACGACTGGCGCACGATGGTCTGGACGGTTAAAGACAAAGGCGCGGCGCAGCTCGTGCTCAACCGCTTCGGCCTCGCGGGCCGCGTCTCGGTCGAGCTGGTCGTCGTCTTCCCGTCGGAGAAGAACGACCCGAAGCTCGTCGAGCAGACGCTCGCCGACTTCAACGCCATGACGGAGAGCCTCAGAATCGACGGGCGGAACAGGTTCGACCGCCCCGTCAGGACGGAAAACCTTTCGAAGCCGAAGCAGGTGAATCAAAAACCATGACGACCGCGAAGATCGGCATCATCGGGGGCAGCGGCCTCTACCAGATGCCGGAGTTGACGGAGATCGAAGAGGTCAGTGTGGAGACGCCGTTCGGGCCGCCGTCGGACGCCTTCGTCGTCGGCACGCTCGAAGGCGAGCGCGTGGCCTTCCTGCCGCGCCACGGGCGGGGCCACCGCCTGACGCCCACGGAGCTGCCCTTCCGCGCCAACGTCTACGCCATGAAGCTGCTCGGCGTCGAGCGCATCCTCTCGGCCTCGGCCGTCGGCTCTTTGCAGGAGCGGTACGCGCCGCTCGACATGGTCATCCCCGACCAGTTCTTCGACCGCACTCGCGCGCGCGCCCGCGAGTCCACCTTCTTCGGCGAAGGCATCGTCGCGCACATCACGTTCGCGCACCCGGTCTGCGGCGAGGTGGGCGACGTGCTCGAAGAGTCATGCCGCGCGGCCGGCGTGGGCGTCCACCGCGGCGGCGCGTACCTCTGCATGGAGGGGCCGGCGTTTTCGACGAAGGCCGAGTCGCACGTCTACCGCTCGTGGGGCATGGACGTGATCGGCATGACCAACTTGCAGGAGGCGAAGCTGGCGCGCGAGGCCGAAATCTGCTACTCGACGCTGGCCCTCGTCACCGACTACGACTGCTGGCACGAGGGGCACGACGCCGTCTCGGTCGAGACGGTGGTCGAGTACCTCAACAAGAACGTCCGCAACGCGCAACTCGTGATGCGCGAGGCCGTCCGGCGGCTGGCCGGCAGGGAGCGCGGCTGCGGCTGCGGCTCGGCGCTCCGCAGCGCCATCTTCACGCCGCGGGAACTCTGGCCCGAGGCGACAACGAAGAGGCTCGGGGCGATCATCGAAAAGTATGTGAACGGCAGAGCGTAGTCGTCAGTCGTCAGTTCCTGAGTAAAGGAGAACTGATGGCCGACGACCGAAGCCGCCTTCCCGATTCACGATTCACGATTTACGGCAGTTGAGGTTTCGGACATGAAGAAAATCGCATTGACTCTGGGCGGGGCGGCGCTGGGCTTGGCGCTGGCGGCCGGGCCGGCGCGGGCGCAGACGGGCGCGGTGGCGAAGGGGCCCGACCCGTCCGTCATCAAAGACACGGAGATCGAGAAGGACGCGCTGCACAACCTCGAAGTGGCCCGCCACTACTTCAAGATGAAGAAGGCTTACTTCGCCTCCTTCAAGCGCGCCGAGGAGCTGATCGAGGGTTACCCCGAGTTCACGCGGCTCGACGAGGCGCTCTACATCGCCGGCATGAGCAGCCTCTACCTCGCCGAGGGCAAGGGCAAGCAGAAGGCCCCGGCCGCGCCGCCCGAGACCGCCGAGATGTACAGCCCGGAGAAGCTGCGCGGCGGCGCGCGCGACTACCTCTCCCGCCTCGTCAAAGGCTACCCCGAAAGCAAGTTCCGCAAGGATGCCGAGGAAACTTTGGCCCGGCTCGGCGGGGCGCAGCAGTAAAATTAAGTTCCGGGACTCGGAACCCGCGGCCCGGAACCGATTCGACGAAGGAGAATCCATCCACGTGTCACTGCTTGTCGTCGGTTCGGTGGCGTTCGACGCGGTCGAGACGCCGTTCGGGAAGCGCGAGAAGATGCTGGGCGGGTCGGCCACGCACTTCTCTCTGTCGGCCAGCTTCTTCGCGGACGTGCGCGTGGTGGGCGTCGTCGGCGGCGACTTCGGCCCCGAGGAGATGGCGGTCTTCGAGGAGCGCCGGATCAACACGGACGACCTCGAACGGGTCGAAGGCGGCAAGACCTTCTTCTGGCGCGGCCGCTACGACTTCGACCTCAACACGGCCCACACGCTCGACACGCAGCTCAACGTCTTCGCCGACTTCAAGCCGAAGCTCTCGGCCGGGTCGCGCGGCGCGCGGATGGCCTTCCTCGGCAACATCCAGCCCGACCTCCAGCGCGAGGTGCGCGAGCAGGTGCGCGGCGCGGAGCTGGTCGCGCTCGACACGATGAACTACTGGATCACGAGCGTGCCCGAGCAGGTCAGAGAGGCCGTCAGCGCCGTCGACGTGGTCATCATCAACGACGCCGAGGCCCGCCAACTCGCCGACGAGCCGAACCTGATTCGCGCCGCGCGCCGCATCCTCTCGTGGGGGCCGCGCGCGCTCGTCATCAAGCGCGGCGAGTACGGCGCGGCGATGTTCACGCCCGACGCCTACTTCGCCATCCCGGCCTACCCGCTGGAGTCGGTCTTCGACCCGACGGGCGCGGGCGACACCTTCGCCGGCGGCTTCATGGGCTACCTCGCCGGCCACGACCGCGTGGACGACGCGACGCTCAGGCGGGCCATCATCTTCGGCTCCGTCATGGCCTCCTTCAACGTCGAGGAGTTCGGCACCGAGCGCGTCCGCCGCCTCACCCACGAAGAGATCAACCAGCGCTTCCGCGAGTTCAAGCGCATGACCCACTTCGAGGAGATTCCCTTCGAGCGGGCCGCCACGCAAATCAAGGGGTGAAGGGCGAAAGGGCGGGGGTTGAGGCCGCGCGGCGGGGCGGGGGAAATGCTCTTTCTTCCCGCCCTCTCCCCCTTTCGCCCCTCGCCCTTTTCACCTTTTCCCGCTCTTCCCCTATAATGCAGGCGTTCATGTCAAGACAACCAACACCGCGGGGGAATCTATGTTCTGCCCTGTTTGCGAGTCGGAGTACGAGGCGGGCATCACCGTGTGCCCGGACGACGACACGGAGCTGGTCGAGCGCCTGACGCCCGAGAACACCGTGAAGGATCACAGCGAGGCGCGGTTCGTGCCGCTGCACAACATCGGGTCGCCGACCGAGGCCGAGATGGTGCATGACATCCTCACCCAGAACGGCATCCGCGCGGCCGTCCAGTCGGGCGGCATGGACGCCTTCTCGCCTCTGCTCTCGACGACCGCGCCCGGCGCGCTCGTCCTCGTCGACGAGCGCGACCTCGACCGCGCGCAGGAGATTTACGACTCCTTCTTCGGCCGTGACACCACCCCGCTCACCGGCACGACCGACGAGGAGGAAGAGAATGCGGAATGATGAATGCGGAATGCGGAATTGCAGAAGAGGTTTTCATTCTGCATTCCGCACTCTGACTTCCGCACTTGCCTTGGAGGGCTTACCGTGGCAGAGGTGAATTCGGCGGCGATCGTGGTGATGATGACGGCGGGGAGTCAGGAGGAGGCGGCGCGGCTGGCGGAGATGCTGGTCGGGGCGCACCTCGCGGCCTGCGTGCAGATCATGCCGCAGATGGAGTCAGTCTACCGCTGGCAGGGCGCGGTGCACCGCGCGCCCGAGTTCCTTCTGCTCGCCAAGACGACGGCCGCCTGCTTCGACGAGCTGGAGCGCGAGGTGCGCTCGCTCCACACCTACGACACGCCCGAGATCGTCGCCCTCCCCGTCACCCACGTCTCCGCGCCCTACTTCGAGTGGCTCACCACCAACGCCTTCCCCCCGCTCGTCTCCCGCGCCGCCGTCTCCGAGAACCCGCCCGCGCAGGAACGATAAAAAGTTTCGAGTTCAGAAACTGAGGCCCGGCCGCGGTGGAGGGCGTTGAGCTTTAAACGTAGCGTCAACGCCTTCCCCGCGGCCGGGCCTCCGGCTGTCGTCTTTAACTTCTTCAGTAGTCGTAGTCGCCGTCCTGCAACTTGTGGAGCGCGTCCTGACTGCGGACGACGATGTTGACGACCTCGGAGGGTGAGTCGGTGAGGTGCAGGCGGCGGAGGTCTACGTCGGAGATGTACCTGAACTTGAGCATCGTGTCCTCGATCCACTTGAGCATCCCGCCCCAGTAGTCGCGGCCGAAGAGGACGACGGGGAAGTTCCTGATCTTGCTCGTTTGGATGAGGGTGAGCGCCTCGAACAGCTCGTCGAGTGTGCCGAAGCCGCCGGGGAAGATGACGAAGGCGTTCGAGTATTTGACGAACATCGTCTTGCGGACGAAGAAGTATTTGAAGACGAGCGAGCGCGTCTGGAAGGGGTTCGGCCGCTGCTCGAAGGGCAGCTCGATGTTGCAGCCGATGGAGACGCCGCCGGCGTCCAGCGCCCCGCGGTTGGCGGCCTCCATGATGCCGGGGCCGCCGCCCGTGATGACGGTGAAGCCGGCCTCGGCGAAGAGCGCCGCCGTCTCCTGCGCGGCCGCGTAGAAGGGGTGGTCGGGCGGGGTGCGCGCCGACCCGAAGATCGACACGCCGCGCGTCACGGTGGCCAGTTCGTCGAAGCCCTCGACGAACTCGCCCATGATGCGGAACACGCGCCACGTGTCCGTGTGCGTGAAGTCCTCGGCCCGCGGCGTCTGGAGCAGTTGCTCGTCCTGCGTCGCCCCGCGCCCGGTCGAAGCTGTGTCGGGTTGTTCGTTCTCAGCCATAAGAGAAGTAGTCAGTAGACAGTAGTCAGTAGACGGCAGAAAAGCGTTCGTGGCGGATCGCTCGGGTGTCGGCGTCGGCAGACTTTGCGCGGGGCCTGCTGGCTTACCGTCTACTGACTGCTGCCTACTTTGTTAAAAGGCCATGATGTTGTAGCCGCAGTCCACGTGGAGGACTTCGCCGGTGATGCCGGAGGAGAGGGGGCTGAGGAGGAAGAGGGCGGCGTCGCCGACCTCGCGCGCCTCGACGTTGCGGCGCAGCGGGGCGCGCTCGGCGTGGTGGCGCAGCATCGTGCCCATGTTGCCGACGCCGCGCGCGGCGAGCGTGTTGAGCGGGCCGGCGCTGACGGCGTTGACGCGGATGTTTCTGGGGCCGAGGTCGGAGGCGAGGTAGCGCGTGCTGGCTTCGAGCGCCGCCTTCGCCACCCCCATCACGTTGTAGTTGGCGACCACCTTCTCCGCGCCGTAGTAGGTCATCGAGACGACGCTCCCGCCCTCGGTCATCAGCGGCGCGGCCGCGCGCGCGAGTTCGACGAGCGAGTAGGCGCTGATGTCGAGCGCCGTCTGGAAAGCCTCGCGCGTCGTCGCGGCGTACTCGCCTTCTAGCGCCTCGCGCGGCGCGAACGCCAAGCTGTGGACGAGGAAGTCGAGGCGGCCGAACCGCTCGCGCACGGCGTTGAAGGTCTGCTCGACCTCCTCCGGCTTCGTCACGTCGCACTGCACGAGCGGCGAGTCCGTCCCGGCGATCAGGCCCTCGACGTTCTCCTTCAAACGCTCGTTCTGGTACGTGAACGCCAGCCGCGCCCCCGCCCCCCGGCAGGCTACGGCCGTCGCCCACGCGATCGAGCGCTTGTTGGCGACGCCGAAGATGATTCCGAATTTGTTCTCAAGCAGCATGGTTTTAAGTCGCGGGTTTCGGGTTGCGAGTTTCGAGTTCGCGGCTCCGGGCTTGAGACTGACGAGAAAGAAGTCGTCTTTAACTCGAAACTCGCAACCCGGAACTCGCAACTGTTACGCGGCGGCGGTTGCCTGCTCGCCGTTGACGAGGCGGCCGTAGTCGCCGGACTCGACCCATTTGAGGATTTCCGAGACGCGCCAGACGGGGAAGGGGTGCGAGAGGCCGGAGGAGATGATGTCGGCCCAGAAGCGGTCGAGCGCCTTCTCGTCGTAGTTCTTCTGGAAGTCGCGCCCCTGCTGGAGGAACTGCTCGTAGTCGAGCCTTGAGGCGAACGTGCCGCCGCAGAGCTTCATCATCAGCCGGCCGATCACGTCGGCGTCCTGCGTGACGAGCAGCGCCGCGCGGTCGCAGGAGAGTTCGGCCCGGCGCGCCCACGCGAGGAGCGCCGCGCGCATCGTGCCCGAAAGGATTTGCACGACGAGGTTGGCGATGGGGGCGTAGGCCAGAGACGCCTCGGCGAGCAGTTCGAGCAGGCGCGCGGCCGTCAGGTACAGAACGTGCTCGGCGTGGATGTGGCCGACCTCGTGGGCGACGACGGCCAGAATCTCCTCGTCCGTTAGGCGCTCGATGAGCCCCGTGAAGAGGACGATGACGTGGCGGTCAACGCCGAAGGTGAAGGCGTTGACGACCGGCGACTGGAGGATGAAGAGGTCGGGCATGGCGACGCCGAGCGTGGTGCAGGCGACCTGAAGTTTGGCGTGGAGGTCGGGGGCCTGCTTCGGCGTGACCTGCACGGCGCTGGCCGTCAGGATGGTGCGGATGTAAGGCTCGCCGGTGATCTGCAAGAGTTTTTTGACGGCGCGGTCGAGGCCGGGGATGGCGCGCAGGGCGGCCAGCGCGCGGCTGTCGGCCGGGTGGACGTAGTCGTGCTTGTCCAGCTCCGCGAACTTCTTGTGCGGCTCGGCGGAGAGCGTCAGGCGGCAGCGGCCGCAGCGCGCCTGCCCGCCGTCGGCCCGCGTCTGGTTCAACTGCCCGCAGTAGCGGCAGCGCACCGGCGCGCCGCCGTCGGCGCCCGTCAGGGATTCAACTTCTGCCATCTCGTTTTTCCTTCAAACACAGACATTGATGACAGGCGCGACCGGGAAGACTCAAAAAAAATGGTGGCCTGTTCGTTGCCGCAAGTATCAACGATGCGGCGGCGCGAGGGCAAGCGGGGAAAAGCAGTAGACAGTAGACAGTAGACAGTAGTCAGTAGTCAGTAGGCTCCGCACTACGACGGCTGTCGCTGACGCCCGGACGAGACATTTGCGAAGGTCTTTCTACTGACTACTGACTACTGACTACTGACTACTGCCTTTAGTGCCTGAAGTGCCGGACGCCGGTGAAGACCATCGCGAGGCCGTGTTCGTCGGCGGCGGCGATGACTTCGGCGTCGCGGACGGAGCCGCCGGGTTGGATGACGGCGGTGACGCCGTGTTTGGCGGCTTCGTCGAGGCCGTCGCGGAAGGGGAAGAAGGCGTCGGAGGCGAGGACGGAGCCGGCGACGGGCAGTTGCGCGCGCATCGCGCCGAGGCGGACGGAGTCCACGCGCGACATCTGGCCCGCGCCGACGCCGACGGTCTGCCCGGCGCGCGCGTAGACGATGGCGTTCGACTTCGTGTGCTTGCAGACCGTCCACGCGAAGAGCAGCGCTTCCGTCTCCTCGGCCGTCGGCGCGCGCCGCGTCACGACCTGTAGCTGCGAGGCGTCGAGGCGGTGCGTGTCGCGCGTCTGGACGAGGAGGCCGCCGGTGATGCGCTTGAAGTCGAGACCTTCGGGGGCCGCGGGGTCGCCGGCGCGCAGGACGCGCAGGTTCTTCTTAGACTTCAAGACTTCGAGGGCCGCGTCGTCGTAGCCGGGCGCGACGACGACCTCGGTGAAAATCTCCGTGACGGCGCGGGCGGCGCGCTCGTCCACGGCGCGGTTGAAGGCGACGATGCCGCCGAAGGCCGAGGCGGGGTCGGTGGCGAGCGCCTTGCGGTAAGCCTCCTCGGGCGTGGCGGCCGTGCCGACGCCGGAGGGGTTCATGTGCTTGATGACGGCGCAGGCCGTGGCGTCGAAGTCGCAGACGAGTTGCCACGCGGCGTCGGCGTCCACGTAGTTGTTGAAGGACATCTCCCGGCCGGCGAGCACCTCGGCCTGCGCGACGCCGCCCGCCTCGCCCGCGTAGTAGAGGGCGGCGCGCTGGTGCGGGTTCTCGCCGTAGCGCAGGTCGCAGACTTTGGCGAGAAGCTGGTGAACCTCGGCGGGGAGCGCGTCGGCGGAGGCTTCGGAATCGCGCCCCTGACCGCCGGCCGGGGCGTACGCCTCCCTGACAGAGGCGCGGGCCTGCCGCGCGTTGAGGAACTCGAAGATGGCCTCGTCGTAGGCGGACGTGTGGGCGAAGGCGTAGAGCGCGAGCGTCTGGCGAGTCTCGGGCGAGAGCGAGCCGTCGCGGTGGCTCAACTCGTCAACGACGCGGCCGTAGTCGGCGGGCGAGACGACGACGGCCACGTCCCGGTAGTTCTTCGCGGCCGAGCGGATCATGGCCGGGCCGCCGATGTCTATCTGCTCGACCGCCTCTTCGAGAGTGACGCCCTCGCGCGCGACCGTCTGCTCGAAGGGGTAGAGGTTGATGACGACCATGTCAATCGGCTCGATGCCGTGCTCGGCCATCGCGCGGCGGTGCTCGTCGTTGTCGCGCAGGCCGAGGAGTCCGCCGTGGATGCGAGGGTGGAGCGTCTTAACGCGGCCGTCGAGCATTTCGGGGAAGCCGGTCACGTCGGAGACCTCGCGCACCTCGACGCCGGCCTCGCGCAGGCTGCGGGCCGTGCCGCCGGTGCTCAGAATCTCGACGCCGAAGCCGGCGAGCGCGCGCGCGAAATCGACGAGGCCGGTCTTGTCCGACACGCTCAGGAGCGCCCGGCGAATTTTGCGGAGGCCCGCGGGAGTTTGTTCAGGCATGAGTTCATCCGGAAAAGGGAATGCAGAGCGCCGAGATTCTACCCCGCCGCCATTCGACGGCGGAAGCCCGACCGCGCGGGAGGGCGTCTCGGGAAAGGCGAAAGACGACGAGGGGCGCGGCGGCTTCCGTCTCCCAACGTTGCCGCCCGCCTTCCGACTTTCCTGAGACGCCCCGCCTCACGGCCGGGCTTCCGGTCGGTAGCCGTGGCGGAGTTGGCGGAGGCGGAGTTTGCGCCGGTTGGGGGCGGTGAGGCGGACTTCGAGGCGGCGCGGGCCGGGGCCCTGAGACGTTTCGGAGGCGTGGTAGCCGAGGACGTACTGGCCGGCGAGGTCTTCGGCGATGGCGCGGAAGACGGGGCCGAGGTCGTGCGCGGCGTGGGCGTCGAGCGAGGTGCGGGCGTCGCCGACGACGAAGAACTGCCCGCCGGTCTTCTCGGCCAGCGCGCGGAAATCTTTCGCGGGGCGGCGCGCCACGAGCCGCCCTTCGCGCGGCGCGTAGAGCGGGAGGTGTATGACGTAGAAGGAGACGCCGGCGCGCTCGGCCTCGCCGACGACGGTCGAGGCGCGGGCGGCGCTCGCGGTGTCGAGGCCGTCGCTGATGAGGACGACGATGCGGCGCTCGGCCGGGTGCGAGGGGCCGGCGGCGAAGGCGCGGACGGCGGCGAGCGCGGCGTCGAAGATGGCGGTGCGGCGGTCCGGGAGCGCTTCGATGAGGAAGGCCGCGGGCGCGCGGCTCGCGTCGGCGGTGAAGGGGAGCGTCAGCTCGGGCCGCTCGCGGAACTGCATCACGGCGACGCGCGAGCCGGGGCCGAAGCGGTTGAAGAGGGCCAGCGCCGTCTCGCGCTGGCGCGTGATGATCTCGCGCGTGCTGCCCGAGGCGTCGAGCAGGAAGAGGAGCGCGACCCTTTCGGCCCCGGCCGCGAAGTAGGCGGCCTCGACGCGGCGGCCGTCCTCGCTCACCTCGAAGTCTTCGCGGCCGAGGCCCGCGACCCTGCGCCCGCCGCCGTCGGTGACGTAGACGGGGACGGTGACGAGGTCTGTGCTGACGCGGACGACCTCTTCGGGAGAGGGCGGGGGCGGCACGTCCTGCGCGGGGGCGTCGGCCGCGCACAGGTGCGCGAGCAGAGTCAGCAGAAGGATTCGGAGGCGGAGCGCGCGGGCTTTGGGAGTCGGAAGTGCGCGGCGCGGGGCCGTGGAGGGCGGGGGCGGCATCCGGCCGGGCCTAGAACAGGAAGCGCCCGAAGAAGAGGATGCTCAGGATGACGACCAGCGTGATGATGATGATCTTGATGAGAGTCACGGCCAATTCCTCAAGGTCAAAGCGCCCGGACTGACTGAAGATAGGCATTTTATCGGCGCTCAGATTGGCGTGTCAACGTCGGGTTCGACGCGCGCCGCGGCTGCGACTGCCTGAAAATACGCCGCCCGGCCGCGCCCGGTTCCGCCATTCCCGCCGCGCAGCACCATTCCGCGAGTCCGCGGCAGGGTTTTGCGGGCTCGCAGCGGAGCTTTGCGGCTCGCGGCGGCGTGTCGCGGACTTGCAGCGCCATATTGTGAGCTTGCAGAACGGTTTTGCAGCGGCGCGTCGGCCGTCCGCGGAGTCCCGACGCCTCGCCCTAAACGGCGCTTTGACTTAGGTTTAAGTGATGTTATAGTGTGACTCGCAACACCTCTTTAAAGCTGTGAGACCTTGAAGTTCGCATTTAGCGCCAGCCGCAGGAATTCAAAGGCGTCGCCCATGACGACGGCGCTCGTGCTGCTCGTCCTGACAGGCCACGCCTTCGTCGTCAGCGCGACCCACTTCCACGCCGGCCGCCAGCCCGCGCCCGCCTGCGTAGACGGCGCGCAGGTCGGACACTTCGAGGGCACGGAGACCGCCCCGCCCTCCGGCGCGCACGAGCAGTGCCTGCTCTGCCGCCTCCAGCGCAACTTCGTCTCCGACCTCCAGCACAACCCCCCGGCGCTCGACGCCCCGCCGGCCGAACCCCTCGGCCGCTCCCGCACGCCCGACGCCGCCGCGCGCCGCGCGCACCTGCTGGCCCCTTCCGGCCGCGCACCACCTCCCGCATAAAAACCCGAGTCCGGCGAAGTCAGACGGCCGTCAGGCCCGCGGCTCGAACGTCCCCGGCAAGCCACGGCTTGCGCGCGGACGGCGGCCGGGTCGCACTCCACAGAGGCCGCCGCCCCGCCCGGACGCGACCGCACGCGACCCGCGCGGCCGAGTCTTCGGACTCGACCGCCCCAGTTCACGTCCGACGGTTTGAGGAGTTTTTATGCGTCGCAGTCATATACAGAGATTTTTGCTTTCGCTCCTGCTGCTCGTCGTCCCGGCCCGAGCCTTCGCGCAGGCGGGCGGCACGGTGGCCGGCTCGATCACTTTGGCCGACGGCGGGACGCCGCTGCACAACGTCATCGTCACCGTCGTCCAGTTGAAGCGCTCGGTCGAGACGAACGAGACCGGCGACTTCGTTATCGAGGGCGTGCCGCCGGGCACGTACACCATCCTCGCCCACATGGAAGGCTTCCCCGACCTGACGCGGCAGGTGACGGTCACGGCGGGCGGCGTGGCGCGGCTCGACCTGCAACTGCGCCTGTCGGGTCTGAGGGAGGAGGTGACGGTGACGGCCACCGGCGAGGAGCAGGCGCGCTTCGAGGCGTTCCAGTCCGTCACCACGCTCGACGCGACGCGCATCGCCGAGGAGAGCCACCCCTCGCTCGGCGAGGTGCTCGACAAGGAGCCGGGCGTCGCCAAACGCAGCTTCGGCCCCGGCACGTCGCGCCCCGTCATCCGCGGCTTCGACGGCGACCGCGTGCTCGTGCTTCAGGACGGCGTCCGCACCGGCTCGCTCGGCTCGCAGTCGGGCGACCACGGCGAGCCGGTGGACGTGCTCTCGCTCGAACGGCTCGAAGTCGTCAAAGGCCCGGCCACCCTGCTCTACGGCTCGAACGCCATCGGCGGCGTCGTCAACGCCATCACCGGCCACGACTTCGCGCACGAAGGCTGGCGCGGCTACTTCACCGGCCTCGGCGGCACGACGAACAGTCAGGGCGGCGTGAGCGGCGGCGTCGAGTACGGGACGGGCCGCTGGATGTTCTGGGGCAACGGCAGCGCGCAGCGCACCGGCGACTACGACACGCCGGCCGGCCGCGTCCCGAACTCCGAGACGCAGAACCTTTTCGGCCTCGGCGGCTTCGGCTGGTACGGCGACCGCGGCTTCGCCAGCGTCACCTACAGCCACGACAAACGCCGCTACGGCGTGCCCTTCGCCGCGCAGTTCGAGGGCGGGGAGGAGGAGGCTGCCGCGGGCGGGGCGGCGGCCGCCGCAGCCTTCAGGGGCGGGCTGTTCGCGCCGCTTCAGGAGGAGGACGAGCAGATCGACCTCAAGATGCGCCGCCACGATTTGCAGTTCAACGGCGGCTTCCGCAATCTGCCGTCGTTCGTCGATTCGTTCCGCCTGACGCTCGACTACAGCGACTACCAGCACCGCGAACTCGAAGGCGAAGAGACCGGCACGATCTTCGACAACAAGCAGTTCGTCTACCGCGGCGTCTTCGGCCAGCGCAAGTCCGGGCCGCTCTCCGGCAGCTTCGGCTTCTCCGGCTTCCGCCGCGACTACGAAACCGTCGGCGCCGAGGCGCTCGCGCCGCCCGTCAGACAAAACTCCTTCGCCGTCTTCGCCCTCGAATCGCTCGACTTCGAGCGCGTCGCCTTCCAGTTCGGCGGCCGCGTCGAGCGCAACGCCTACGACCCCGCGGGGCTGCAAGACCGCTCCTTCACGGGCTTCTCCGGCGCGGCCGGCGTCCGCTTCGCGCTCTGGCGGGGCGGGGCCTTCGTCTTCAACTACACGCACTCGCACCGCGCGCCCGCGCTCGAAGAGCTTTACAACTTCGGCCCGCACGTCGGGAACCTGACCTTCGAGATCGGCAACCCCGATCTAAAGAACGAGACGAGCAACGGCTTCGACTTCTCGCTCCGCCACCAGTCGGAGCGCGTCCGCGCCGAGGCCAACGTCTACCTCTACAGGCTCCGCGACTTCGTCTTCCTCGCGCCCGTGGACGAGGACGGGGACGGCGAGGTTGACCGCGAGGACGGCCTCACGGTCGCGCGCTATTTGCAGGGCGACAGCCGCTACGTCGGCACGGAGGTAGACCTCGAATTCGGCCTGCGCGAGACGCTCTGGCTCCACCTCGGCCTCGACGCCGTGGACGCGCAGCTCGCGGACGGCACGCCCCTGCCGCGCATCCCGCCGCTCCGGGGCCGCGTCGGCCTCGACTGGCGCTACCGGAACGTGAGCCTGCGGCCCGAGGCCGTCTTCGTCAAAGATCAGGACGAAATCTTCCCGACCGAGACGCGGACGGCCGGCTACGCGCTCTTTAACGTCATCGGTTCCTACACCATCCCGCGGCCGCACTACGCGCACATCTTCTCGGTCAACGCCTTCAACCTCGGCGACCGCCTCTACCGCAACCACCTCTCCTTCATCAAGGAGCTGGCCCCCGAGATCGGCCGCGGCGTCCGCTTCACTTACACGGTCAGGTTCTTCTAAGGGCCGCGGCGCGGGGCGCGTTCAGGGAGCGACGGTCGTCGGGCCGTCGCTCCCTTCTCTTTACCGCGGCCTTCATCTTCGACGGCCCCATTCGCCGTAGGCCGCGGCCTGTGTTTAAATTGGTCGCGGAAAGCGAAGCCGGGCCGACCTTCAACCTTCGATGAGCCACCAACAAATATCTCGCCGACGCGTCGTCCATCAAAACATGCCGGAGCCTTTCCGCCCCTTTCGCCGGTCGCCCCGCGCCCTCTTCCTCTTCCTCTCCCTCTTCCTCTACGCGGCGCTGACTGTTTCGGCCCAGCCGCTCGAAGCGAGGATCGAAGTGGTCTCAGTCAGTCCGGCGCGCGTG
>Ga0196962_10000496_pt1 | contig 16000 bp, 14 predicted proteins | sample S3v_20metaG_FD_183186 | JGI IMG/M metagenome (GOLD analysis project Ga0196962, IMG submission 183186) | Soil microbial communities from Anza Borrego desert, Southern California, United States - S3+v_20 | ecosystem: Environmental > Terrestrial > Soil > Desert | place: USA: California | collected... | reverse complement strand
CTGACATGCCTCTCTCTCTTTTTCCGGACTTGGATTACTCCGAGCAATCGGCGCAGCGGCCGTACAGGGTGATCTCGTGCCAATCCGTGACGAAACCGGTCTCCCGTTCGACCTGCAGGGCCAGATACTCCATCAGCTCTTCGTTGAATTCGATGACGTTGCCGCACTGCTCGCAGCGCGCGTGGTGGTGCATCCGTTCCGTCGCCAGCTCGTAACGCGAGTAGCCCTCCCCGAAGTCATCCTTGCGTACGATGCCGAGTTCGACCAGAAGGTCGAGCGTGCGGTACACCGTGGAGAGGCCAAGCTCCGGATGCTCGCCCTTGACCCGGTCGTAGATCTCTTCCGCCGAAAGGTGCCGCTCCCCATCCAGCTCATGGACGATTATCCGCCGCTGGTTGGTTAGCCTGTAGCCCCTGTCCTTGAGTATCCGCTCGAATTCCAGCATCCACCACAGTCTATCCCCGGCACACAGCAAGATCAAGAATCGATCTTACCTCGGGGATTCCCTATCCGGCGGCCAGTCCTTTGCAATCTCTTCCGGGTCGGCCCCGAAAGTGACCTTGCGTCCACCCGGCCACCAGTTCCAATCACCCAAAATGCGCATGGTGGCGGGGACGAGGAGGATACGGACGATCGTCGCGTCGACGAACACTGCGACGGCGAGGCCGAGGCCGATGGCTTTGGTAAGGACGATGCCAGTCAGGGCGAAAGCCCCGGTAACCACTATGATGATCGCGGCGGCCGAGGTGATGATTCCCGCGGTCGCCACCAACCCCTTGGAGACGCTGGCGGCGTTGGAATCTCCGTTCTCGTAGGCTTCTCTTATGCGGGAGAGGAGAAACACTTCGTAGTCCATAGAGACCCCGAAGATCGTACAAAACATCAGGATCGGAAGCGTCGCATCCACGAAGCCTAGAGGGGTGAAGTCGAGGAGGCCGGAGAGATTGCCGTCCTGGAATACGAAGACCAATGCCCCGAAGCTCGCCGTGAGGCTCAGGATGTTGACGAGGACCGCCTTCAGCGGGAGTAATACCGAGCGGAAGGTGAGGAGCAGGATCAGGTACGTCACTCCGATAACGAAGGCGGCAGCCAGGGGCGCTTTGCCGTACAGGCTGGAGATGAAGTCTTTCTGGCCGGCGGAGAGCCCGCCGACTAGGAAGCTCGTTCCATCCGGCGCCTCGACCGCGCGCACGGCATCGACCGCGCCGTAGGCGCCCTGTGTATAGGGGTTCGCCTCGGTCACCCCCCGAAGCAGTGTTCTATCTCCCGCCACGTACGTGTCGAGGGTGTCTTGCAGGTCCTCGGATCGCCTGGCCGCTGGCAAGTTCAGGAAGATCGCAACACCCTCTGGGGTAACCGTACCGTCGGCCGAGATCCCCTCGGGCAAGTCGGGCACCTTGCGGTCCACCTCTTCGGCCAGGCGCCGCTCGACCTCATCTCTAATGCGGCCCTCCGAGGCGCGCACCTCGCTCTCCACCCGCGGCCGTATATCCGTCCGCAGCCGCTCCTCGGTCCCCGGAGGTACTGCGCCGTAGTCAGCCTCTATCTCAGAGAGTTGCTCGTTCACGGCCCTATCCGTCTCGTTCTGCGTCTGCTCTTCGATCTGCCGCTGCACGATAGCGTCCACCCTTGATGCGGCCTTCTTCCGCGCCTGCTCGCGGGCGTCGGCGAGGCGCCCCGCGTAATCCTCCGCAGCAGCAGCTGCTAGCGTGTAGACGCTCTCGACGCGGGAGACACCGTCGGCGCCGCTGATGTTCTCGCCGAGCTCTCTGGTGTCGGAGAGACCGCGGGCGCTGAGTGGGTCATCCTCAAGGGTGGCGACGATCTCCATCGGGTTCAGCGCGGCGTACTCGAAGTTACTCTTCAGGATGTCGTCTCCGGCGCGGGACTCGTACTCCTGCGGCAAGACGGTCGCCTCGGGGATACCGACCTTCATGTGGCCGACCGGGTAGAGCAGGGTGCCCAGGATCGCGGCCGCCAGCAAGATCACGGCGAGAGGACGGCGCATCACGACCTCGGCGCTGCGGCTCCAGAACGCCGAGCCCGCCCCATCCCTGGGACGCCTGATGGCGAGCCTGTTGATCCGCGGTCCGAGCACACCAAGGAGGGCCGGCAGAAGCGTGAGCGCCGCCAGGACGGAGACGAAGACGACAACTACGCCGGCCACCCCGATCGACCGCATGAACATAAAGGGGAAGAACAGAAGGCCGGAGAGACCGATCAACACCGCCGTCCCCGAGAAGAAGATGGACCGTCCTGCGGTCGCCACCGTGCGCGGCACCGCCTCCACGGTCGGGTAGTCCTCGAGTTCCTCCCTGAAACGACTCACAAAGAACAGCGCGTAGTCGATGCCGAGCCCGAGACCGAGCATCGTCGAAAGCGTAAGCGTAAACACGGACATATCGTAGACCCCAGCGATGAAATACAGCGTGGCTAGCGCCGTCACCACGCTCGCGCCCCCGATCAGGACGGGCACACCGGCGGCGACGAGCGTGCCGAAGGCGAAGATCAGAATGATCACGGCGAACGGGAAGGCGTATTTCTCGGCTTCCTTCACATCCTCGTTGCTGGCTTCTTCGAGGTCCTGGTAGACGGCCGGCGCTCCTGTTACGTAGGTCTCGAGCTCGCCGGAGCGGACCTTACTCCTCACCTCGTCGACCACGTTGCGCGTCGCGTCGACGGAGACATTGGAGGTGACTACCGCGTAGGACTTCATTCCATCCTCCGAGATAAAGCGGGGGTCTTCAGCGTCGGCGTAGGAGATGACCTGGCGTACGTCGTCCAGCTTGCGTACTTCGGCTAGCGCACTCTCCTGGGCGTCCTGGAACTCTTCGCTGCGGGCGGGGAGACCGTCTCCGGTAAAGACCACCGTCAAGGTAGCAGGCGAGAGCCCGAACTCGTCCGACATCAAGTCCTGTACCCTCTCGGCCTCCGAGTTCGCACCGTCGAACCCACCGCCCTTGAGTTGTCCCGAAAGCCCTGGGGCGAAGAAAGCGCTCGAGATCAGGACCATGCCCCAGACCAATAAGATTGCCCACCGGAACCGGTAGGCGAAGACACCGATGCTATGGAATAGGTTCACCCCGGCTGATATCCCTCTCTTAACGACGCCCTCATTGGAGCTATGGTACCCGACCCGAGCAGAAGCGATGTGTTCGGGAACACGACCCCGTGCAGTTCGCTAACAGCCCCTACCTTCCGCGGGGTAGGGTCAGGGCGAGGACGAGTCCGGGCACGGGCAATACGGCTATAACGAGCATCGTGAAGGAGAGGCCGGCGTTATCCGCGATGAGACCGAGCAGCGGCGCGCCGACACCGCCGAGCCCGATGGAGAGCCCCATCGTTATGCCGGCCGCGAGCCCGATTCGCCCTGGCAGGTACTCCTGTCCCATAACGACGGTAACGCCGAATGTCCCCACGGTGGCCGCCCCGACGAGGATGAGCAGCGCCATGCCGAAAGTGGGACCGGCGAGCGTGAAGCAGAAGATCAGAGGCGGCAGCACCAGCATCGAGGCCAGTAGTACCGTGCGCCTGCCGAACCTGTCGGCCAGGGGACCCATAATCAGGGTCCCTGCGGCGCCGCCGAAGAGCATCAGCGTGAGGGCCGTGTTTCCGAGCGCCGGGGACACGTCGAGCACGCGCTCGTAGTAGGAGGCGACGAAGGCAACGAGCCCGAAGTATACGAAAGACCGCACTGTGACCACCCCGATCATACGCACGAATGGCCCCCAGTGTTCGGGCGCGTCTGCCACGGTCTCCCCTTCGCTCTCGACCGCCTCGGGTTTGAACCCGAGCATCCGCGGCAGCTCGTGGAACAGCACGGCGGCCATAATGAGGGCCGGCACCGCGAGGAACAAAGCCCCTGGCAGCCCGAAGAGCAGGATGAGCGGCGTGGTCAGGGCGGGTCCGAGGGCGAAGCCGGCGTTACCGCCCACGGAGAAGAAGCTCATCCCGCGCGCCCGGCCCAACCCGGAGACGTAGTTGGCGAACCGCGCCGCCTCGGGGTGGAACGCGGCCACCCCGATACCGCTCAGAACGACGCAGAGCAGGATCAGGGGATAGCTCGGCGCCAGGCCGACGAGCGCCATTCCACACCCGGCGAGCAAGACACCGAGCGGCATAAGGACGGGTACCGGCCTTCTGTCCGAAAAAATACCGAACAACGGCTGTACGATCGACGAGCTCACCGTCGCGGCGAACAAGAGGGCGCCGGCCGCCGCCAGCGAGATACCCCGGTCCGCGATCAGGAAAGGCAGCATAGCAGCAATGGCTCCCTGATTGAGGTCCGTGAACAGATGGCCGGCCGACAGCCCCGCCATCGCCCGCCGGTCGACGCCTTTGTTTGGGATCTCGCTCAATACAGGTTCCTTCCGAAGTCGCGGCAGTCGACGAAAATCCTATCAGCCATCTGAGATGTCGTAGGGCGCGACCGCCAAAAAAGCGCCGGCCCGAAGCCCTGAAAGGGCCAGCCACGCCTCCCCTATGGCGTCCAGTGTGGCCCGCGCAGGCTCTCCGGGGAGAGGCCGTCCGCCCCTGGGCGGGTTGATCTTTGTGAGCACTCCCGGTACATCCCGCTCGATGCCGCCAAGCTCCCTGGCCCTACGCAGAGCTTCTCTGAAACCCCCGGTCTCGTCGACCAGCCCGAGCTCCAACGCCTCGCCACCCGTCCATACCCTTCCGCCGGCGATGCCTTCGAGGTCCGAGAGCTGCATCTTGCGTCCCCTGGCGACACGCACCTTGAACTGTGTGTAGATGCGCCCGATCTGGGCTTCGATCACCCGCAGTTCGTCGGGGCCGGGCCGGCGACTGGGGTCTAGAAGACCGGCATGCGCCCCCCTCTCTAGTACGACGGGGTTGATACCAAGCTTCTCGTAGAGTCCGAGGGCGACGGGACGGATGGCCAGTACGCCTATGGAACCCGTGAGCGTGTTGCGGCGTGCGACAACGTGGCTCGCCGCCGCCGAGACGTAGTAGCCGCCCGAGGCGGCCACATTCCCCATAAGGACGACGACCGGCTTTTTCGCGCCGACGCGTTCGATCTCGCGCCAGATCAGGTCAGAAGCCAGCGCGTCCCCGCCGGGCGAGTCGACGTAGAACAGAACGGCTCCGACCCTCCGGTTCTTCTCCGCCACCCGCAGCGCGCCGACGACGGATTCGCTCCCGGCCTGCTCCCCTCCGACGAAGGGCAGCGGAATAGGCAGTCTCCTGCTCCGGCCCCGAACTATAGATCCCGAAAGGGTAACGAGCGCGACCTTCTTTCGCAACCGCCTCCTGTAAGGCACACGCAATGAGCCTCGTGCCCGGCCCCACTCCACCAACCCGGCGGGTCGTTCCTCGGACCCGAGCCTCGCCGGCAACTCGTCCTCGTAGAGGACGCCGTCGAGCAGTCCTTCGGAGAGGGCTTCCGATGCGCCGAAAGGGGCGAGGTCTATCTTGGTGCGGACCTGTTCGGGGGAGAGATCTCGGCCATCGGAGATCGCCTCGACCACCTCCTCGAAGCGGCTATCGAGGAGGCGTCCGGCCTGCTCGCGGGACTCGCGGGAGAAGTCGTTGCTGACGAATCGCTCACCCGCTGACTTGTAGGGCGAGACGGCGACGACTTTGGCCTCGAGGCCGAGGTTGTCGAGGGCGTCTTTGAGGAAATCCACCCTGGCGCGGATGCCGACCACGTTCAACTCGGCGAGCGGGGTGGCCAGCACCTCGTCCGCCGCGCACGCCAGATAGTAGGATCGAATGTCCGCGGGATCGGCGAAGTAGGCCACGACGCGGCCGCCGCGTGAGCGGAAGGCGAGGATCTCACGTCGCAACTCCTCGATGGCGGCCCATCCGGCATCGAGGTCTCTGATGCGGAGCACGACCCCGCGCGGTCGCCCGTCGGCGGACACGCGGTCGAGCCACAGGCGCAGCCTCTCCAGCGTCGGCGGGCTCGGACCCTGGGACAGGCGACGCCGCAGGAAGCCGACGGGCGTCTCGAACTCGGCAAGCGGGCCACTGACCTCGATCCACACGTACTCCGGCGGCCTGCCGAGTAGACGCGCGCGGGCGTTTCGGATCGAGCGCCAGAGGTTGACCAGGGCATCGATGATCAGCGACATCTGGCAGTATGGTACACCGCAGCACGAAAAACGCCGTATGATAAACTCTAAAATCAGGAATGGTTACTGATCACAAGCCAACGCAGGAAGATACGTCAGGCGTGCTCGTACCCGACGTCAGGGAGAAGCTACGCAGGTCTGGTTATACCCTCACCTCCCAGCGCAGGGCCGTACTCGAGGCCCTCTCCAGGGCGAAGGGACACCCTTCGGCCGAGGACGTCTACCTTATCGTCAAGCGCGAGAACCCGCGGGTGGCGCTGGGCACGGTCTACCAGGCGCTCTCGGTACTGGAAGAGGTCGGCATAATAGGCTCGAAACACTGGGCCGAATCCCCGACGCGCTACGACCTCAACGTAGAGCCGCACCTGGACATCAGGTGCATCAGTTGCGGCGAGGTCTCCGAGGTCCCCGGGGTCGCACTCGACGGCGTGGAAGAGCGCATCCGCAACAATACCCCTTACAGGGTCACCCGCGCGACAATGGTCGTCGAGGGCGTGTGCCCTTCCTGCACAGACAGCTAGTCAGCATGTCAACTACTCCTCCCTAGCCTCCCCACCAGCGTAAAACCAACCCCGCCCCGAGCAGCGGTTCTCTCATGCTGACGAGCGAGGCCCGAAGGGCTGAGCGTGCTGAAAAGCTGAAGTGCTCGCAAAGAGGTCCTTGATCTCTTTGCGACCGTGCAGGGTCTTTACCCCAAGCCTGCCAGGAGTTACCCTTTCGACCAACGTGAAGTTGCGGGTAACACGGAAGAGGCGATCATGAGCGAGGATCCCAGGGATGAAGCGGCCGCGCTCGCTGAGGGCATGGAGGCGGCTGGCGCCCTGATCGAGAACCTGGAGCAGGAGGTGGCCGACCTTAGGAGCGACCTGGACCGGGCGGCCGTGGCGCTGAAGGCTGCGCAGGAGGAGATCTCTTCCCGGGCCGGGGCGCTGGAGGAGAAAGAGCGGGCCCGCGTCGAGGCCGAAAGTAAGGTCGAAGACCTCAGGGCGGAGATCTTCGCACTCGAGCAGCGGCACTCGGACGAGCAGCTCCGCCTCAGCAACGAGCACATAAACGAGATCGCAGAGGTGCGTAGCAGGCTCGAAGAGCAACGACGCACAGAAGTGGACGCGGCCTCCTCGGAGGCTCGTCTCGACACTATCAAGGAAGAGTTCAGGCGTGAACGCGAAGCCATGGAGGCGCGCTACAGGGAGGAGATCGAAGCCCTGAAAAGCGCCTCCGAGCATTGGGAGGAGCAGCTAAGGACGTCTTACCAGGAGCAGGAGGCGCGCCACGCGGCCGAGCTCGAGGCGGCCCGCACCGCGGCCGCCGACAGGGAGAGTGTCTTGGAGCGCTCCCTCAATGAAGACTTCGAAAGGAGGCTGGCCGATGAGCGGGCCACCGCCGACGATCGTCAGACGGCGGCCGTGCAGGCCCTGAGAAGCGCGGCGGCAGAGAGGGAGTTGGAACTCCAGAACGTCGTAGAGACGCAGCAAGGGGAGATAGAATCGCTGCGCGCCGAGCTCGAGGCGGCCCGCCGCAGCTCGGAGGAACGGCGCAAACAGGATCTCCGGCAAATAAAGGCGCTCGCCGAGGGGCGCGAGTCCGACCTGAGGAAGACCCACGCGACCAGGCTGGCCGAGGCGAAAGAGTCCGCAGATAAGAGGGTCGCGACCATCCAGGCCCAAAGAGAGGCCGACAACAGGGCGCTCAGGGCGCGCCACGAGGAGGAGAAGATGCTCCTCGAGCGCGGGTACGAGGAGCGACTGGCGGCCGAAGTCGAGCGCAGGAAGTCGGAGACTTGGGCGCTCGACGAGCGATTGAGGGAAGCCGCCCTTCAGCGAGAGACCGAGATGCGCACTTACACCGCACGCCTGGCGGAGCTCGAGGCGGCCAGGCTGTCCCAGAGATCCTCCTCGCAGGCGGATCTGGAGCAGGTGGCGGAGCGTTTCGGGGCGGAGATCTCCGATTTCGAGAACCGCATCACCGAGCTGGAAGGGGCCCTCGAAGTGTCCGAGGCCCGCAGGAACGAACTGGAGGGAGTACTCGACGAGATCCGTGCCGGCCATGAGGAGCCGTCCGGGATCCCAGCCCGGCCCGACGATGCCGCAGACGAAGAACCGGAAGGGCAGCTGGAGGATGCCCAGGCGCAGACCATGCTCGCCGAGAACAAGATCGAAGACCTGGAAGCGAAACTCTCTGAGGCCAGGGAAGAGAGCCGGCGCAACGCTGCAGAGCTACAGAAAGCACTGGAGAGCCTCGACCGGCTCTCCGACCCGGCACGCCGGCTCAGGGAAGGCATCGCGCTCTTCAACGAGAGCGAGCACGCCAGGACGGTAGCTTCCATCTCGAAGGCCTTCGGCCTACCCAGGGTTCACGCGGCCCTCGACGATGCGACCCCAGGAAGACCAACGCTCACGTTCCTCTGGGGCGACATGGCCTGGCGACGGTACATCTCAGACCCGACAGATGGGGTCGAGGAACCCAGGGTCTACCTCACGGGTACGGGCGAAGACCCGTCCGAAGTCGAGGTGCCGAGCCGGCAGCCCAACGCCAGGATGGACTCGAGGGGGCGCCTAATGATCGGTATCCAGGCCCGCTGAAGCGGTATGGGGAAGGATAAACCTTCCCCATACCGCGCTGGTCAGCACGGCGGCTTTGCCGCCTTATCAGCATGTCAGCCAGCTCGCGGATGGCGGAGGGAAGGTTCTATGGAGAGGCTTTGTATCGTGGCGAACGATTCGCGATCGAGCACAGGCAGCGAGCCGACACCAGGAAAGCCGAAATGCTGAAGTGCTGACAAGAGAAGGCTAAAAGCCTGAGCGTGCTGAAATGCTACCGACGGCGCCGCGCTACCTTCTGGTTATGTGCATAGAGCGCCTCCCCGCGGAGGGCGCCGACGTAGGAGGCCGCGCAGGAGACAGCGAGGAAGATCACTACCTGTCCCAAGGCCCAGGCACCATCTACGCCGGGCAGGAATCCTTTACCCAATACCAGGTTGAGCACCAGGGAAAGTACGAAGGCCACGGGGACGACCAGGACCCCGTGCAGACGATGTCTGGAAGGCGCCTTGTAGCTGGCGGCCATCCCCCCGAAGTAGAACGAGAAGGCGGCGGCGAAGACGAGCAAGACGAGCGGGAGGGCGGCGGGGCCCGCGCGCTCGAGGCCAAAGAAACGTGTGAGGACCGGCGCGAATATCCCCTGCACCACGAGCAAACCGAGCACGAGCGCCAGTAGCAACCCGATCCCGACGGCCATGATGCTTCTCATACGAATCATTCTAGCAGTCCGTTTGGCGGGCCAGGGTGGGCGGGTTCACGGTGGCGGCCGCCCGGCTTGTAGGTCGCATTGTTGCGTAGTACGCTCTTGCTTCGTGAGAAACCGCACTCTGACCCGCAGAGCCTTCCTCAAGATGGCCGGTGCCGGGATGGCCTCGGCGATGCTGCTCGGTGCCACAGGCTGCGGCATTACAGAGCGCATCCGCAACATCACCATAGATCCCCCCGGTATCAAAGAGGGTACCAACGTGGTGCTCATTATCATCGACAGCCTGAGGAAGGATCACGTCGGCGCCTACGGCAACGAGGAGATCCGGACCCCCAACCTCGACGCCCTTGCCAAGGACAGCCTGCTCTTTAGCAGGGCTTACCCCGAGTCCATACCGACGATCTGCGCGAGGAGGGCCATACACACCGGCCTCAGAACCTGGCCCTTCAGAGATTGGGTGCCGCCCAAGGGTGAGGACATAATCCTGCAGGGCTGGCAGCCGATACCCAACCACCAGATCACGCTCGCCGAGACAATGCAGGCAGCGGGGTACGGGACCTACCTCGTGACAGACAACATGCACCAGTTCAAGCCCTCCTACAATATTCATCGTGGCTTCGACGCCTTCGACTTCTTCCGCGGCCAGACCACAGACAATTACAGGCCGGCGTGGACCTACCCGAAAGACAAGGTCGACCAGGCCCTCGTCAAGGGCAACATCCCCGCCATGACGGGCCAGATGCGCCAGTACTTCGCCAACGTGAAGGAGCGTAAGACGGAGGCCGACTGGTTCTCCCCCATGGTCTTCTCCCAGGCCGCAGAGTACCTCGATGTCCTGAGCAAGGGCGGGCCTTTCTTCCTCACCGTGGACAGCTACGATCCGCACGAGCCCTGGGACCCACCCGAGAAGTACGTCGAGATGTACGACGACGAGCCCTACAACCTCAAGGAACCGTTCTCTGTGATCTACGGCCCGAGCAGCTACCTGCTGCCGAGGGAGCTGGAGAGGATGAAGGCGCGCTACGCGGCGGAGGTCACCATGATGGACCGCTGGCTGGGCCGTTTCCTCGACAAGATGGAAGAGCTTGACCTCTTCGATAACACCCTGCTCATACTGCTCTCCGACCACGGTGTCGCCCACGGCGAGCACGGTTACACGGGCAAGCCGGACAACGTGCTCTGGCCCGAGGTTACAGACATCCCGTTCTACATAAGGCACCCCGAAGGCAAGGGGGCCGGAAAGACCAGCGAATACTACGCCTCCACCCACGACGTGGCACCGACGATCCTGGGCTCACTCGGCATCGAGCCGCAGCAGGAGCTGGAAGGCCAGGACCTCACCGTCCTGCTCGGTGGAGGGGAACCCGAGGCGAGACCCCACTTCTCGATCGGCTACAACGACCATGTCTGGGCCCGCGACGACCGCTACGTCATGTTCAGCACCAACCAGGGCGCCGACGCCAAACTCTACGACGTAGAGCAGGACCCTGGTATGCAAAACGACATCGCAGGGGCCGAGCCCAACGTAGTAAAGCGGATGTTCGAAGGCTACATACTAAGAGACGCCGGCGGCCCTTTGCCCACCTACGACTACGGCACCGACGCCAGATAGAGCGCTCCAGCGCCGTACCCCGTGCTCAAGGAATATCCGAGCGCTCCCCGAGCGCCCACTTCACCTTCTCCACCGCAGGCGGGATCACCTCGCCTATGCCCGCCCAAACCCGTAGCGTCGCCGCCCTGTCGTAGGGCGTCTTTCCCAGGTTGACCAGGACCACCCGAGCACCCGATCTGAGCGCCAGGCCAACGAGCGAGGCTGCAGGCTGCACCATGAGCGAGGAGCCGAGGACGAGCATCAGGTCGCAGCGGCGGGCGTGGTGGTCGGCGTGCATCAAGTCTTTCTGCGGCAACGAGTCCCCGAAGTTCACCACAGAGGAGACGAGACGTCCGCCGCAATTGGCGCACTCAGGCTGGCCCGGCACCGGCTTCTGGGTGCGGTAGCCGCGGCCCCACCGGCCCCTGTCCCACCCTACCTCCTGCCTGGTGTAGAGCCGGTCGCAACCCAGACAGCGCATGAGCTGCCCGTTGCCGTGTAACTCGGCTAGAGAATCGGGGCTGATGCCGGAGCGGCGGTGGAGGTTGTCGGTGTTCTGCGTGACAAGGAACCGGAGTTTGCCGAGCCGCTGGAGTTCGAAGAGTGCCAGATGGGTGGCGTTCGGCCCTACCTCATCCGGTGGTACACGCCACTTTGGTGCCGGTAGACCGGCGTCGCGCCGCGTCCACACCCCCTCGGGCCCCCGAAAGTCGGGGATACCAGAGTCGGTGCTGATACCGGCGCCAGTGAAGGCGACCATGTGCTCCGACCCGGCGATCCACCGGGCGATCTTCCCCACGTGCCGCTGGAGGCGTCGTTCGCCGGTCATGGTCTCCGCCACATGGCCGCTAGACTATCATTGGAGTGTACCGGCCTCTACCCTTGCCGGTCGGCCGGTGCGGCGTCTGGCTCATGGCGGAAGTCGGGGATGGTAACTCAGGTGGGTGTGCGTACTACCTGTCGTAAGGGGACGATCCTGAGAACCACCCGTTCGCTTTGGATCTGTGTCTGGTAAGGCTTGCCACGGTATTTGTGGGACAGTTCGTCGATGTGCTCTCTCGCCTCCTGACCCTTTATCTTCTCTACGACCTCCCCACGCACTTCGACGAAGCGGTAGGGATCTTCCACGTCCCAGATAGTGACGGTCACCCTCGGGTCTCGTTCGACGTTGCGAAACTTCTGGCGGTGCAATTCGGTGTTGATCAGGAGGTGCCGCTCATTAGCATCGACCCACATCACCTGCGTCTGCGGGTGGCCACCGGGTAACAGCGTAGTGAGTGCCGCAAAGTTCTGTCCGCGGGCCAGTTCGAGAACGATCGGATGAACCTCGTGGCCATCTGATTTGTCCGACATGCGCTCCTCTCCCCGCTCGGGTGTCGATTACGCTTGTAGTACGTTAGTCCTGCACAGCCAAATTGGCGCGAGGCACCCAGCCGCGATTATGGTCCGGCCAGATCCTCGCGGGCCGCGTCCTGGTCCCCCTGCTGCGCCACTTCTTCGTCGGATTCCCGCTCGGCATAGAGCACGGTGAGTATGATCCCGACGAGGCCAACGAGCCCGACCCAGGCCGGCAGGCGGATACCCAAGAGTCGATCCAGGGAGTACCCGTCGGACTCGCGGATCATGAGCGCCGTCGAGATGGCGATGTTGAGGACGGGCAGTTCGGCGCCTCCCTCGGTCACCCAGATGGGCTTGTCCCAGTGGGCCTTCCTGGTGGCCATAGCCATGGAACCTATGACACCGAGGGGGCCGAAAGGCTTGAGGAACCCCAGGGCTGTGAGCAAGCCGCCACCGAACTCCGAGAGTCCCGCCAGATAGGCCCAGGGGCGACCCGGGCGCATACCGAGCATCTCCATGAAGCCGCTGGTACCCTCTAACCCTGGCCCCCCAAAAGACCCGAATAGCTTCTGGGCCCCGTGGCCCGCCATAAGCGAGCCTTGCACCACACGCACGATCATCGGCGCCGCTTCATTGAGTTTGGAGGCGTTCATCCTCACTCCTTCTGTATCGTGTCTTACCACCCTCGTCCGCCAGAGACGGGGCGCTTGCCTACGCTCTATACCCTGGACCACCGGTTTACACTCCTGCATTTGTGCCAAAGGGGTCTGGCCGGTGACCAACTCATGGTCTATCTTGCTTAGGTATGGGGTTAGGAGGTTTCGCGCTCACCGAGGAGCTCCTCAGGGAGATACCCAAGGCGGAGCTGCACATTCACATCGAAAGTTCATGCAACAAAACTAGCGCTCCTTCTTATCCACTCGTAACCTCTCCACCTTATCGTCTTTCCACCCCGTATCCGGGCGAAGCCACAGGCCTACATGAGCGGGCCGCATAGTCTCGCCGACCACGCTCACCAGATCCTCTCCGAGCCTATCGAGGTCTGTCTCGTCCTTGAGCTTGGCAGAGAAGGCTTCCAGGGTCTTCCTCGCATCATACTTGCTGCGGTAGAAGCGACGATCTATGAACGTCTGGATACGTACCCTCAAGGGGGTGAATAGCGCGGCTATGACCAGCGTGGAAGCAACGACGGCGAGCTGGGGCAACTCCTCCTGGCCGGTTAGCGCCCTGAGGATCTCCTGGGTCGCCGTTACGCTTGCGAAGTACACTAGTGCCAGGGTTGTCGTCAGTAAACCGTAGACCAGGGTGCGGTTTACGAGGAGGTCTATCTCGTAGAGCCTGTAGCGCGTTACGGCGATCCCCATGGAGATCGGTATGCCTAGGATGCCGATCAGGACAAGCGCGTGTCCAACCCATCCGAGCCACACCAATTCCAGCGGCTCGGAGATGATGTACTCCAGGACGGCACCGCTGACCGCCACAGCGGTAGCATAGGTGTACCATCTGGTCTGCTGGCGCTCTACCCCTCTCGCATAAAGCCGGCGCACCAACAACGAGACGACCCCGCCGATTGTCAGGACGAGCATGATCACTTGCACAGCCTTGTAAAGGCTCGGCAGGCCCTCTATACCGAGCGGGTTGCGAATGGCAGTGAGGCCGACAGGCAGACCAGGAGAGAAGGCCGCCACAACCGCACACACCAACGTCGCGAGTGCGCTGAGACGCGCGAACCACCTCCAGCGGGCGCTTAGCAACCGGCCGTCGGGGAACAGAAGGGCCAAAAACACCAGGAGGCCGAGCGCGATGACCCAGGGCCAGGAGTAGAGCCAGCTCGCGACTTCACCGGCCGGGAGCGATCCTGGCGCCGCCAGTAGCGTGTAGATGGCATACTCGCCAGCGAAATGGACTATCGCCCATAAGAAGCCTATCCCACAGAAAAGCCACCCTACAGGGTTCTCGGCGGGCATACGGGGAACTATCACTGCGCCCACGGTCGAGAAGCCTACCGAGAACAAGATATTCTCTGCCCAGAAGGAGTAGATGGGGATCTCAGGATGAGACCTATTCAGGGCCAGAAGAACAAGGCTCAGGGCGGTCAAAGTCAGGGAGAAAGCCCAGACCGACCAGGCGAGCCAGGCGGCACCGCGACGGCTCATCCCACCGGTACTGCGACCCCGTTGCCTTGTCCCTTCTGTCACAACAGCACTCTACACCACGACCGCCTCCAAAGCGTTACGGAAGGAGTCTTCTCGAGAGAATCACAGCATCAGCTCCCAGGTCTGGCCTACCAGATCATGCCCAAAGCTGTGGTGTGGTTCCTCGTGGACGAGCAGGAAGCCCATCCCTTCGTAGATGCGTCGGGCGGAGTTCAGCACGTCGTTCGTCCACAAAGTGATCTTCCGGTAGCCGGCCTGCCGGGCGAAGCGGATGCACTCTTCCACCAGGCGGCTGCCGATTCCAAGCCCGCGTGCTTCCGGCTCGACGAGGAGAAGGCGCAGCTTGGCAGTCTCCTCCGACTCCCTGACGAGGAACACACAACCTACGATCTCGCCTTCCCTCTCAGCGATCCAACAACGCTCCAGTCTCGGGTCATACCGCTGGATGAACTTCGCCACGATCTCCGCAACAAGCGCCTCGAATCGCTCGTCCCAGCCGTACTCACTGGCATAGAGGACGCCGTGGCGGTGGACGACCCAGCCCATGTCGCCCGGCCGGTGGGGCCTCAGAAGGTAAGGGACCGCCGGCTCGGGCCGAGCTCCGAGTAGCCCCTCGATGGTTCGCATCGCTCCTACCAGACGTTCCTGCCCCGCTACAGACACGCCCCCAAGCATCGCGCCGATCTCCATGCGCGACCGTGCGTCGAGCGGGGCGAAGGCCTCCCGACCTCGCTCCGTTAGCCTCAGGAGCCGGCGCCTGCCGTCGGCTTGGGAGCGTCTCTTGCGGATCAGGCCGTGCTTCTCGAAACCGCTCAGAATGCGGCTCAGGTAGCCAGCGTCCAATCCCAACTCCTCGCCGAGTTCGCCCGCCGTGGTCTCATCGCAGTGAGCAAGCTCGTAGAGGACGCGTACCTCGGTCAGGGAGAAAGGACTCTCCAGATACCCGTCTCGCAACACGCCGATCCGCCGCGTCCAGAAACGGTTGAAGCGCCGGACATCCCCTACCCGCCGGTCGAAATCTTCGTCCCTCATCGGACCACCACCAGTCTCCACCTTCTCAAACATATGCTATTGTCAACTAAGTACTTGATTTTGTCAAGAAATTTGCAGTGTTTGGCGTGTGATGTGGGAAGGGCCTGCAAGCAGACCATCGCGGGTAGGAGCCCATCCTCGACCTCCGGCCTATATACCCTCCATTCTCCCGCTTTCGACAATGTTTCACTACTCTCAGTGAGGATCATGAAGTATAATCGAGGAGTAATGATCATGGCTATCTAGCGCGGAAAGAGGGTGTGGGGAATGATAAGAATCTCGGTCCAGGTGAGCAGTGGAACGGCGCGTTTCAGGGTGGCGATACAGGCCGAGAGCATCGAGCGAGCCCTGGAGAACGTGGCGAGCCAGCACCCGGGCAAGGTCTGCGAGGTGATGTTTCCTATAGATCCCGAGATTTTCTTCGTCGAGGACCCGGTCGCCCCGGTCGGGCAGCTGGCCGCGTAGATCGGGCATGGGACAGAGTCTTATGTGCGCGGCCACGATGGCATTACCGGTGGATACGGACCAGTTGCGGAGGCTCT